>Ga0247713_1000146_pt1 | contig 50678 bp, 45 predicted proteins | sample 21E_NmetaG_FD_189936 | JGI IMG/M metagenome (GOLD analysis project Ga0247713, IMG submission 189936) | Soil microbial communities from hillslope of Landscape Evolution Observatory, University of Arizona, Oracle, AZ, United States - 2-1-E_N | ecosystem: Engineered > Artificial ecosystem >...
TGCAGCGGGCGGGCGGAGCGTCGGCCCAGCTGGCCCAGAACCCGATCCTGTTCCCCGACGACGAGACCCGCCGGCGCCTCTACTTCTGGGCCGGCCTCGACACCGCCACCGAGGACGAGCTGCAGGCCCGCTTCTCGGCCATCACCGGCTGATGCACAGCTACCACCCCGGACTCGACGCGTTCGCCGAGGAGGTCCTGGCCTTCGCCCGCCGGCGCATGACCGCAGATGCCCACGGCCTGCCGATCGGTGTGCCGCGGTCGCCGGCGGAGCTCGACGCCGCCGGCGGCGTGACCATCACCGACGAAGGCATCGGCGCCACCGAGGCGCTGCGCCTGTTCAGCGAGGTCCTGGAGCCGGCGTGCCTGTCGTCGGACCATCACCGGTACCTGGCGTTCGTGCCCGCGGCGCCCAGCGAGGTGTCGATCCTGGCCGACCTGGTGGTCAGCGCCTGCTCGATCTACGCCGGCTCCTGGCTGGAGGGCTCCGGCGCGGTGTGGGCCGAGAACCAGACCCTGCGCTGGCTGGCCGACCTCGCCGGCATGCCGGAGGAAGCGGGCGGCGTGTTCGTGTCGGGCGGCACGAACGGCAACCTGTCGGCCCTGGTGACGGCCCGGGCCGCCGCCGCCGGCCGTCGGGACGGGCGTCCAGGGCGGTGGGCGCTGGTGGTGGGGGAGTCCGGCCACAGCTCGATCGAGGTCGCCGCCGGCGTGATGGACGTCGACCGGATCACCGTCCCGGGTGACCGCCTCACCGGTGACGCATTGGAGCCGGTGCTGGCCGGCGTGGCCGACCGGGCGTTCGCGGTCGTCGCCACCGCCGGCTCGACGAACCTCGGGCTGGTCGACGACCTCGACTCCATCGCCGAGGTGTGCCGGCGCCACGGTGTCTGGCTGCACGTCGACGGCGCCTACGGCGGCGCCGCCCTCGCCGCCCCGTCGGCCCGGCACCGCTTCGCCGGCGTCGAGCACGCCGACTCGTTCATCGTCGACCCTCACAAGTGGCTGTTCGCCCCCTTCGACGCCTGCGCCCTGCTGTACCGGGAGCCGGCGCTGGCCAAGGCGTGCCACGCCCAGCACGCCGACTACCTGGAGATGCTCTACGGCGCGGAATGGAACCCCTCCGACTACGCCGTCCACCTCAGCCGGCGGGCCCGCGGCCTGCCGCTGTGGTTCTCCCTGGCCGCCTACGGGGCCAGGGCCTACGCGGAGGCGGTGGAGACGGGCCTACGCACGGCGCAGGAGGCCGCCGACCTCGTGCGGGCCGCCCCCCACGTGGAGCTGGTCCTGGAGCCCGAGCTGTCGATCGTCGTGCTGCGCCGGCCCGGCTGGACGGCCGAGCAGTACCGGGCGTGGTCGCTCGACCTGTTGGCCCGAGGCGAGGGCTTCGTGGTGCCCTCCGCCCACCGGGGCGAGCCCATGCTGCGCCTCTGCATCGTCAACACCCGATCCTCAACCGGCGACATCGCCGCCATCCTCGACTCCATGCGCTGACAGGGGCGCAGCATCGCCGGCTCCCAGGGGCGGTACTCAGCGCCTCGTTCAGCGGACGACGATCGAGTGTGGGTACTTCGGTGCGGTATGTCCTCGCGAAGTACCCACACTCGGGCGTACTCCTCACGTCCCCTTGTAGTTCAGGACCTGGTGCAGGGTGTGCAGGACGGTGACGAGGTCGGCCTGGTCGGCCATGACCTGATCGATGTCCTTGTAGGCCGCCGGGATCTCGTCCAGCAGGGCGCCGGCCCGGTCTGCCAGCCACACCTTGCCGGCCATGGCCGTGGCCAGGTCGGCGTTGGTGAACAGCTTGCGGGCCTTGGTCCGGCTGTGGCGCCGGCCGGCGCCGTGCGAGCACGACGTCCAGCTCGCCTCGTTGCCCTTGCCCTCGACGATGTAGCTGCGGGTGCCCATGGAACCCGGGATGACGCCGAGGTCGCCGACGTCGGCCCGGATGGCGCCCTTGCGGGTGACCCACAGCTCCCGGCCCTGGTGGACCTCGCGCTGGGTGAAGTTGTGGTGGCAGTTGATCCGGCGAGTCTCCTTGCCGGTGCCGATGAAGCGCAGCACCTCGGCCATGGCCCGGTCCAGCATCGAGTTGCGGTTGGCCTTGGCGTAGTCCTGGGCCCAGCCCATGTCGGTGACGTAGGCCTCGAACTCCGGCGTGCCCTGGACGAACCAGGCCAGGTCGGGGTCCTCGAGGCCGAGCTGGGCATGCTTGGCCAGGCGCCGGGCCTTGGCGATGTGCATTTGCGCCAGCTGGTTGCCGATGCCCCGGCTGCCCGAGTGCAGGACCACCCACACCCGGCCCCGCTCGTCGACGCACAGCTCGAAGAAGTGGTTGCCCGAGCCGAGCGTGCCGAACTGCTTGGCCGCCTTGTCGGCCTGCGCCGCCGACAGCGACGTGGCCGGACGGTGGTTCGACAGCCAGCGGCCGGCGGCGTTGCCGGCCTTGTCGTGGCCGCGGCCCACGCCCGCCGGCACCGCCCGCTCGATCTTGCCGAGGAGCGGCTCGAGGTTGTCGGGCAGCTGGTCCTCGGTGATGTCCAGCTCGGCGGCGATCATGCCGCAGCCGATGTCAACGCCGACTGCCGACGGGATGATGGCGTCCTTGGTGGGGATCACCGAGCCGACGGTGGCGCCGATGCCGACGTGGGCATCGGGCATGAGGGCCACGTGGCCCTCCACGATGGGCAGGCGGGCCGTCTTCTCGGCCTGGCGGATGGTCTCGGGCTCGATGTCGCTCGCCCAGGAGACGAGCTTGGGGTTGATCGCGGTGGGCATGGTGGACACCTCCTCTCTCTCCTTGTGAGTGTTCCTCAGTGTGGTCGGGGAGAATCGAACTCCCATCGCCGGCGTGGCGTGCCGGGGTCCTCGCCGTTGAACGACGACCACGTCGTGCGTTCCGGCCACGCAGGCCAGTGAGCTGCCAGGGAGCGGGTCGAACGCTCGCCTTCCGGGTAACAGCCGGACGACCACGAGACGATCGCGGCATGGGCCTCGCCAGCACGATTCGAACGTGCGACCCCCGCCTTCGGAGGGCGGTGCTCTCTCCACTGAGCTACGGCGAGTCAAGCGTCGACGGAAGGATTCGAACCTTCACCGTCCGGCTTCGTAGGCCGGCGCCCTCTCCATTGGACTACGTCGACCTGTGGGCCGGGGAGGAATTGAACCCCCTGTGTCGGAACGACGGCTGGGTTACAACCAGCTTGGCCACCATGGCGCGACCGACCCGTGTGGGCCATGGTGAAATGACCCCGTGACGATGCTCTGCAGTTGTCAAAAGGCGCGCCACCAGATGGCACGTCTGGCGCGTATGAGCAGGCCCGGAAGGCGTCGAACCCCCAGCCGTCGGTGTTGGAAACCGCGGCGCCACCACTGGCGCGAGCCCATGAGACGATCGGTAGCTCGGAGCTACAGACGAGCGCCAGACCTACCGGTATTCCCGGCTTGATCTCGCAGGCACGCAGACGCGCCGACGCTCGACGGGGAGGTTCCCCGGAGCTCCGTTTCGGCAAGCAGTATGCGTTCCATGGACGTCGATAGTACGCAATCTAGAAACGATGTCAACGGATTATCGGGAACCTGATCGTCGAGATCCGTTCCTTAGTTCGGGACGGGGGCGGAAGTCAGCGCCGGCCGGCGCCTCGTAGGACCACGGGCTGGACGGGGGAGAGGGCCTGGTCGAAGCAGGGCTGGCACAGGTCGCGGCCGTCGAGGCGGCGGACGCGGGTCTCCATGGCCGCTTCACCGCACTCGGCGCAGGTGATGCTGGTGTGGATGCGGGCCTTGCGGGGCGGGGCGGCGTCGATCTCGGTGAAGGAGTACAAGGTGTCCGGGTCGAGCGCCAGCACCTTGCGCGACTGCGCGACATGGAGCTCCTGGAACCGGGCCCGCTCGGCGTCGGTGGCCGACCCCGAGCGCACCTTGGCGAACAGGGCCTGGTGCTCCGGGTCGCGCTGCCAGGCGTCGGGGCGGACCTTGACGCGGATGGCCCGGCCGTCGGAGCGGCGGAAGAAGCTGTAGGCGTTCTTGCCCACGTCCTGGTGGATGAGGTTGCCCTTGCCGAAGGTGCAGCCGGTCAGGAACTGGATGGCGTCGACCCCGCACATGTCGGTCTCGACGACAGCCACCACCTCCTCGTCCTTGGCATGCGGGCCGATCTCCCGAAGGGCGATCTGCGCCGCGGCGATCCCCATCGCCAGCCCGGGGCACATGTGCCCGTGGAACTCGACGACGCGGTCGAGAGTCTGCTCGTCGATCATCGTGCCTCGCTCGCCTGGATCCGAACGTCCATAGTTCAAGCTACCTTGCCTATGCGCAGTACGGAATAGTCCATTGATCGGGTTGTGCGATGACAGTGATCGTTCGCCTCGATAAATACCGGGGATACGATCGACGGGAACCGTGGGGGACCGGGGTTGATCCGTTGAATCTCAGCCAGCTTCGTTTCGTGCGGGCGGTGGCCGACGCCGGCACGTTCACCGGGGGGGCGGCGCGCTGCCACGTCACCCAGTCCACGCTGTCGACGGCTATCGCCCACCTGGAGAAGGAGCTCGGCGAGCGCCTGTTCCTGCGGACGACACGGTCGGTGAGCCTGACGCCGTTCGGCCACAGGTTGCTGCCCCTGATCGAAGATGTGCTTCGGGCACAGATCGCGCTCGTCGACGCCGCCGACAACTTCCTGGACCCCCAGTCGCAACTGGCGCGCCTCGGCGTGTGCCCGACGCTCGATGCCAGCCGCCTGGAGCGGATCCTGGCGCCGTACCGCCAGGCCAACCGCAACGTGAAGGTCGTCCTGCACCAGATCGGCACCGGCGAGGCCCTGCAGGCATTGGAGCAGGGTGAGCTGGACGTGGTCCTCGGCCCCGTGTCGCCCGGCCGGCGGGCGAAGGTGGAGCGGGCCCGGCTGTACGACGACCCACTGGTGTACCTCCGGGCCGGCGAGGGCCCGAGCGCGCCGGACCGGCGCCCCGTCACCCTCCAGGAGATCGCCGGCGACGTGTTCCTCCTGGTGCACAACGCGTGCGGGCTCACCCGCTCCACCCGGCAGCTGTTCGCCTCCCGCCGGCTCACGCTCCACGAGTACGAGGGCCAGGCCGTCAGCTATCAGGTGCTCGAGGAGTGGACCCGCGTCGGCGTCGGCTCGGCGATCCTGCCGGAGTCCAAGCTCTCGGCACCTGGCCTCGGGCACCCGATCGTGCTCGGCAACGGTCACCGGGCCTCCATCCGGTTCGAAGCGGTGTGGATGCCGTCGACGGCGCCGGCGCCCCACCTGCAGGCACTTGCCCAACACCTCAAGTCCGCCGGCGCTGCGCTGGCCCAGAAGGAGCACACATGACCAAACGACACATCCGTCTCGCCGCCGCAGCCCTGGTGATGGCCCTGACCGCGGCCTGCAGCAGCGGGGAGGACACCGGCACCGGTACCACCGACAGCAGCACGCCCGGAAACGAGCGGATCACGCTCCGGATCCCGGCAGGTACCCAAAGCGGCGGATACCCGCAGCCCTACGCCGCCATCCGGGGCCCCGGGCGCCTCATCACCACCTACATCTTCGACACCCTCGCGTTCCCCGACGTGACCGGCACGCCCAAGCCGTGGCTGGCCAAGTCGTGGACGTCGTCGCCCGACGGCAAGACGTGGACGTTCAACCTGAATGAGAACGTCAAGTTCCACGACGGCATGCCGCTCACATCCGAGGACGTCGTGTTCACCTTCAACTACAACCTCACCGGTCCCGGCACCGGCGTCGCCCAGGGCGTGACCTACATCGACACGGTGACGGCGCCGGACCCGAAGACGGTCGTGATCCAGCTGAAGACGGTGCGCCCCAGCTTCCTGCAGGACATCGCCGGCACCTTCGGCTTCGCCATCATGCCGAAGCACATCTGGTCGAATGTCACCGACCCGGCCAAGTTCCAGGGCCCCACCGCGCTCATCGGCTCCGGCCCCTACAAGCTCGAGAACTTCGACCTGACCACCAACAGCTTCAACTTCGTGGCCAACGAGGACTTCTACCTCGGGCCGGCCAAGGTGCGGCAGTTCCAGGTCGTCCCAGTGGCCGACGCCCTGCTGGCCCTGGACCGAGGCGAAGTCGACGCCGCCAGCGGCGGCAACGCCCTCATCCCGAGGATCCAGTACGACGCCCTGGCCAAGAAGTACAAGGTCCTCACCGCTCCCGGCGAGTACAACCTGGCCCTGTTCTTCAACCCCAACAAGGGTTTCCCCTACAACGAGAAGGCGTTCCGCCAGGGCGTGGTCTACGGGATCGACCGCAAGGACATGGTCAAGCGGCTCGTCGACGGCCGCGGCATCCCTGGCCCGGCCGGCGCCCTCGGCCCGGGCAACGAGTTCCTGAACAGGGACCTGCCGACCTACGACTACGACAAGGCCAAGGCCGCGGCGCTGTTCGACCAGATCGGCCTGCGCGACCGCAACAACGACGGGATGCGGGACAAGCCGGACGGCTCGTCGTTCAAGGTCCCGTTGTCGGTCAGCTCCTCGGACAACCAGGAGGCCCAGCTGACCAAGGAGTACCTGCGGGCGGTCGGCATCGACGTCGAGATCAACGCCGTCGACCAGCAGACCTCCGACGACCGGGGGGCGAAGGGCGACTACGAGATGGCCATCCAGCACTTCGGCGGCCTCTCCGGTGACCCCTCCGGCCTCATCACCCGCTTCACCTCGAACAGCCGCAGCACGTCGTTCACCCGGGTCCACGGGTACAACAACCCCGAGTTCGACCGGGTGGCCAACGAGCAGGCGGTCGAGAACGACCTGAACAAGCGCAAGGAGCTGGTCAACCGGATGCAGGCCATCCTGGCCGAGGACCTGCCCCAGATCTCCCTGTACGTCCCCGAGCAGATCGCCTTCGTGGACGACAAGAAGTTCCAGGGCTTCGCCTACACGCCCGGCTGCCCGCCGTGCGGCGTCACCGGCAACAAGCGCCACCTCCACTCCGGCAACGCCAACCCGGCGCCGTCCAACTGATGGCCGGCCCGAACGACCTGACGTTCCTGGCCCCGCCGGGGGCGGTGGCCGACTGGCGCATGGTGCTGCTCTGCGATGCCGCCATCGCCACCGGCGTGTTCGACAAGCTGCCGGGCACCGCGGAGGAGGTGGCCGAGCGAGCGGGGCTGGCGCCGGAGGCGCTCCGGGTGGTGTGCGAGGCGCTGGTCACACTGGAGGTGCTCAATACCGACGGCGACCGCCGATTCTCGCTCGGTTCGGCGGCGCCGGAGCCGGCGGCCATGCCCAGCGTGCGCCACCACGCCCGGGCCCTGCGCCGGTGGGCCACGGGCGTCGAGTCGCAGCTCCGGGGCGAGAGCACGTCCTCGGAGAACGCCGACCCCGAGACCTTCCACGACGCCCTGAGGCGCAACGCCCAGCAGGTGGCGCCGGCGGTCGTCGACGCCGTGATGGGTCGGTTCCCCGACGCCCGCAGCGTCCTCGACCTGGGCGGGCTCCACGGCGAGTACTCGCTCGAGTTCACCCGCCGGGGGTTGAAGGCCACCATGCAGGACATGCCGGCCATGATCGACGTGGCCCGCCGGCGAGGTCGCCTCGAAGCGGCCGGCGTGGACCTGTACGAGGGCAGCTTCTTCGACAGCGTCCCCGACGGGCCGTTCGACGTCGCCTTCTGCTCGGGCATCACCCACACCTTCGGGCCGGAGCAGAACCTCACCCTGTTCCGGAACCTCCGGCCCGTCGTCGCCGCCGGTGGCGGGGTGGCCGTGGTGACGTTCCTGCGGGGGCGCGACCCGATGGCGGCGCTCTTCGCCGTGCAGATGCTGCTGAACGACAACGGCGGTGACACCCACACCGAGGCGGAGTACCGGGGGTGGCTGGCCGAGGCCGGCTTCGCCGTCGACGAGGGCGTCCTGGACCTGCCTGGGCAAGGAGCCAGGTCGGTGCTCTTTGCCACCTGAAGGAGAGGGGAGCGGCCACGCCGTTCAGGCCACGGAGGCCAGACACGGGCTCGAGGTCCGCGACTTGGTCGTCACCTACCCCGGCCCGCCGGCGGTCCGTGCCGTCGGCGGGATCAGCCTGTCGGTGGCGCCGGGGGAGTGCCTCGGCGTCCTCGGCGAGTCGGGCTCGGGCAAGTCGACCATGGCCCGGGCCGTGCTCGGCCTGGCGACGGATGCCACGGTGGAGGGCACGGTGCGGCTCGGCGAGCGGGAGCTCCACTCCCTCGACGAGGCGGGTTGGCGGTCGGTCCGCTGGAAGCACGTCGCCCTGTCGTTCCAGTCGACCTCGGCGCTCAATCCTGTGCTGCGGTGCGGGCTCCAGATCGCCGAGCCCCTGAAAGCCCACCTCGACATGCACCACGACGCCGCCCACCAGCGGGCAGACGAGCTGCTGACCGATGTCGGCCTTGGCCCGTGGGCCGCCGAGCGCTACCCGAGCGAGCTGTCGGGCGGCCAGCGCCGGCTCGTCCTGCTGGCCATGGCCCTGGCCTGCCGGCCCGACGTCGCCATCCTCGACGAGCCCACCGCCGGCCTCGACCCCTCGACCCGGAACCTGGTCATCGACCTGCTGCGCAGGGTGAAGGAGGAGACGGGCACCGCCCTCATGGTGCTCAGCCACGACGCCGATGCGCTGGAGATGCTCGCCGACCGGGTGGCGGTGCTGTACCGGGGCTGGCTGGCGGAGGTCGGCCCCGGGCGCCAGGTACTGGGCGACCCCCGGAACCCCTACTCGTGGGCCCTGCTCAACGCCCGGCCCACGCTGGCGTCGGTGAAGGACCTGCGGGGCATCCGGGGCACGCCACCGAACCCGACGGAGAGGGCCGAGGGTTGCCCGTTCTACGGCCGGTGCCACCAGGGCAGGGAGGAGCTGTGCCGGCCGGCGCCCCCGCCCATGGTCACGCCGCACGGGGAGGAAGGCCCCCGCCAGGTGGCCTGTGCGCGAGGTGGCGTGGTGTCGATCCTGACCGCTCGCAACCTGCGCAAGAGCTACACGACCGGTGGCCTCCTGGGGCGCAAGACGTCGGTGTCGGTGGTCGACGACGTGAGCCTCGACGTGCGCGAGGGCGAGGTCGTCGGCCTCGTCGGCGCCACCGGGGCGGGCAAGTCCACCCTCGGCATGCTGCTCGTCCGCCTGCTCGACGCCGACGCCGGCGCCGTGGGCTTCGACGGCCACGACCTCCTCGCCGCCGGCGGCGCCGAGCTGAAGGGCCTGCGGGCCCAGGTGCAGATGCTGTTCCAGGACCCGTTCGAATCGCTGTCGCCCCGGCTGACGATCGGCGAGGCGGTACAGGAGCCGCTCGACATCCAGGGGATCGGCGAAAAGGCGAGCCGGCGGGCCAAGGTGCGCTCCGTGCTGGCAGACTGCCGGCTGCCGAACGACGACGCCTTCGTCGACCGACACACCCACGAGCTGTCCGGCGGCCAACTCCAGCGGGTGGCGCTGGCCCGGGCCCTGGTGCTCGATCCTCGCCTGCTGGTGGCCGACGAGGCCGTGTCCATGCTCGACCCCAGCGAACAGGCCAAGATGATCCAGCTCCTCAAGCACCTCCAGGTGGAACGGGGGATGGCCATGATCTTCATCTCCCACGACCTGTCCGTGGTGCTGCGGGTGGCCGACCGCGTCCTGGTGCTGGAGCAGGGCCGCATCGTGGAGGAGGGGGCCGGCGGCACCCTGCTGGCGTCGCCCCGCCACGAGGTCACCCGGTCACTGCTGTCGGCCGCCGGCCGGGACCTGCTGTTCGCCGGCGGGAACGGCGACCGCAGCCCGTCACCCCGCTCCCAGGGCCGCTCGGGCCCGTGAAAGCGCTGGTCGTCGAGGACCTCGTCGTCCGCTACGGCGACTTCGAGGCCGTGCGGGGCGCGAGCTTCGGGGTCGAAGCCGGGGAGGTGTTCGGCCTGCTCGGTCCGAACGGGGCGGGCAAGACGTCGATCATGCGGGTCCTCACCACCCTGCTGAAGCCGGCCGGCGGCCGGGCCTGGATTCTGGGCCACGAGGTGCGGGCCGAGCCGGCCACCGCCCGCCGGCTGATCGGCTACGTGCCCCAGGCCCTGTCGGCCGACGGGTCCCTGACCGGGCGGGAGAACGCCATGCTCTTCGCCCGGCTGCACGGTGTCCCCCGCGAGGAGCGGGGCCGCCGGGTGCAACAGATGCTCGAGCTGATGGACATCGCCGGCGCCAGCGATCGGTTGGTGCGCTCCTACTCCGGCGGGATGGTCCGCCGGCTGGAGATCGCCAGCGCCCTGCTGAACCGGCCCCGCCTCCTCCTGCTCGACGAGCCGACGATCGGCCTCGACCCGGTCGCCCGCCGGGCGGTGTGGCGCCACCTGGCCGAGATGCGGGCCGAGACCGGCCTCACCATGCTGGTCACCACCCACCTGATGGAGGAGGCGGAGGAGCAGTGCCAGCGGGTGGCGGTGATGAGCGCGGGCGAGATCCGCGCCGAAGGCAGCCCGGTCGAGCTCCGTTCGGCGCTGGGGGCCGGCGGTGGCACGCTGGAGGACGTCTTCGTCAGCCTCACCGCCGACGCCCAGGCCCAGGGAGGTGAGTTCCACGACATCGGCCGCACCCGCCGCACCGCCCGACGCCTTAGTTGAGGCCGTCCCCGCTCTCACCGCCCGCCAGGTTGTGGTCTCCTACGTCGGCACGGTCGTGGCCATGGCCCAGGCCGAGATCCACAAGGCCGGCCGTGAGCGCTCGGTGCTCGTGGCCCGAGCGGCCCAGCCCCTGCTCTGGCTGCTGGTCTTCGGCTCTGCGGTGTCGCGGGTGCGAGAGCTCGGTATCGAGGAGGTGCCGTACAAAGCGTTCCTCGTGCCGGGGGTCCTCGCGCAATCGGTCCTGTTCGTGGCCATCTTCTCGGGGATGGCCATCATCTGGGAGCGGGACCTGGGCATCACCCAGCGGGTGCTGGTGGCGCCGGCCTTCCGCAGCGCGGTGATCCTCGGCAAGGCGGTGAGCTCGGCGATGCGGGCGGTGATCCAGGTGGCGGTGGTGCTGGCGGTGGTCGCCGTGCTCCGCATACCCCTCGAGTGGTCGGTGCTGGGCGTCGTCGGGTCGCTCATCGCCGTACTGCTGGGGGCGACCATGCTCTCCGCACTCTCCATGGTGATCGCCTCCATGGTGCGCAGCCGGGAGCAGTTCATGGGGCTCGGACAGCTGGTGACCCTCCCGCTGCTGTTCGCCTCCAACGCCCTGTACTCGGTGGAGATCATGCCCGGCTGGCTGCAGGTGGTGGCCCGGTTCAACCCGCTGACCTACCTGGTGGAGATGCTGCGCCAGCTCCTGGTCGGCGTCGGGCCTGACCGTTTGCTCCTCGACGCCGGCGTGCTGGTCGGCGGGATCGTCGTCACCGTCGCCATCGCCAGCCGGACCTTCCCCCGCCGCGTGCTCTGAGAGAGGTCTCCTCGGGCGGCCGTCCGGGCCGCCGCCAGGCGGCCCCTTCGGCTGCCCGCCAAAGAAGAAACGCGAGGGAGGCCGGCTCCGCCGGCCGACGGAGCACGATCAACTCGCCGAGGAAGCTCCGCTTCCGACGGCGAAGCGTTAGCGGCGGTGGCGGGCCACGCGGGGGCTGAACCGTCGCTCGGCGGCGGTGCCCAGGAGGGTGATGGCGATGATGAGCAGCACGAGGGCGAGGATGGGGGGCGCCAGCCACCACTTCCAGGCGTCGGTGATGAACACGCCCCGGAAGTCGATGGCGTCGCGGATCATTGCTCCCCACGACGGCTGGGTGGGGTCGCCGACCCCGAAGAAGGCCAGGCCGGCCTGCAGGCCCACCGCCCGGCCGGCGGCGGGGATGAACTCGGCTACCGACAGCAGGCCCAGGTCGGGGAGGATGTGGCGCCGCAACTGGTGCCAGGTACCGGCGCCGAACCCGGTGGCGGCCCGGACGTGGGTGCGGGAGCGCAGGGTCAGGACCTGAGAGCGCAGGATGCGCGCCGCCGTGGGCCAGAACAGCAGCGAGATGACCAGCGACAGCCCGAGGACCGACCCGCCGGTGAGGGCGCCGATGAGCAGCAGCAGGGGCAGCTTGGGCAGGATGAGGACGAGGTCGGTCACCCGCATGAGCACGCTGTCGAACCAGCCCGGGAACCACCCGGCGAGGACGCCGATGATCCCGCCCAGCAGCACGGTGCCGGCGCCGGCGAGGAGGGCGACCAGCAGCGAGGCTCGGGCGCCCAGGATCAGCTGGCTGGCCAGGTCCTGGCCCAGGATGTTGGTGCCGAGGAGGTGGTCGCCGCCGGGGGGCTCCAGCGAGCCGCCGGACAGCTCGGTGGCCCGGAACGGTGCCAGCTGGCTCCCGAAGAGGACCAGGGTCACGTAGATGGCCAGGAGCAGTCCGCCCACCACGCCGGCGATCCTCGTCCGCCGTCCGGACACCGGCTCGGCCGCCGGCGGCCGGGTGATCGTGGTCGCGGTCATCCGCTCACCCGCCGGCCCACCCGAGGGTCGAGCTTGGTGTAGGTCAGCTCGGTGAGCAGGTTGGCGACCAGCACGACGACGGCGATGACGACGAAGTAGCCCTGCAGGAGCGGGTAGTCACGGGCGAAGACCGCCCGCTCCAGGAGGGTCCCCATGCCGGGGTAGGCGAAGATCGTCTCCACGAACACCGACCCGCCGAGGGCGAATGCCGACTGGATGCCGAGGGCGGTGACGAAGGGCAGCAGGGCGTTGCGGCCGGAGTGGCGGTACTTCAGCCGCCGGCGGGAGAGCCCCTTGGCCCGGGCCAGCAGCATGTAGTCCTCGCCGAGGGTGGCGATGGCCGTGTTGCGGACGATCAGGAACTTGTTGGCGAGGAGGCCCAGGGTGAGGGCGGCCAGCGGCAGGGCCAGGTGGAACAGGATGTCGCTCACCTGGTCCCATGTGGACGAATAGGTCGCGAACGGCGCGTGGGCCCCGGCCTGGGGGAACACCGGATAGGTGACGGCGAAGAGGATGAGGAGCCCGCTGGCCATGGCGTACTCGGGGATGGCCCGGGTGACCGAGAGCACGGCGATCAGCGCGCGGTCGGCGAAACGGCCCCGGTTCCAGGCTGCGGTCAGGCCGGCGAAGAAGCTGACCGCCGACGACAGGAGCAAAGCCGATCCGGTGAGCAGGAGCGTCCAGGGCAGGCGGTTCCGCAGGAGGGTGGACACGTCTGCGTTCTGGGAGATCGACCAGCCGAAGTCGCCCTTGGTCAGCCCGGACAGGTAGGAGCCGTACTGGGAGATGAGCGGACGGTCGAGGCCGTAGTAGGCGGCGACCTTGTCCCGCTCCTGGGCGTCGTAGACGAAGGTGCCGCTGTCGGGGTCGTTGAGGGCGGCCAGGGGGTCGCCGGGGAGGAAGCGGGGAAGCAGGAAGGTGAGGGTGATGGCGGCCCAGAGGGTGACGACGTACAGGGCGATGGTGCGCAGGTAGGCGGCGCGCCGGCGCCCGCGCCCCGAGTCGGCCGGAGCCGTTGTCAGGGTCGCGGGCGGGCGCAGGACCTGCGTCATCGGGACCGACAGTACGCGGCTACCGCGGCGGCGTGCGCCGGGCCTGGACCAGGCCGGCGAGGGAAAGGAGGGTGACCACGCCGGCGCCGGCGTAGGCCGCGCTCGCCGCCTGGCCGGCCTTCTCCCCCAGGGTGCTGAAGCCGAAGGAGGTCAGGATTCGCGCCCCGGAGCATCTCGGACTTCAAGAGCGCTTCCCGCTGGCCGGCGAGCTCGCCGAGGTCCTTCTGGAGCTTGGGCAGGTCGGCGTCGCCGCTCGCGATCCGGCCCCCGGGAGCATCCGTCCATTCGGGTGGGCTTCCAGTGGCTTTCAGGTGGGACTCCGATCCCACCTGAAGCTGGCCCGAAGCTCTCCTGAAGCCCGGTGCGGATGCTGGCCTCCACACGAAACCGGAGGTGGAGATGGAGATGTTCCTGGTGCAGGTGTTCGTGCCTGCGGACGAGCGCTCGCAGGGCGGAGACCTGCGGGGGCTGGTGCGGCACGTGCCGACCGGCACCGAGACCGCATTCGTCGGTGACGAGGAGGTCCTCGCCCTGCTCCACCACACCCCCACGACAACCACCCCCACGACAAGGGAGATGCCCCGATGAGACGACGTGTGCTGACCAAAGTGATGCTGGCGGTTGCCGCCGCCGCCCCGGTGATGGTCGCGGCCGCACCGCCGGCGCCGCCGGCGCCGGCCACCAGGCCGCTGGCCGTGATCCTGTGCAAGACGACCGACCGGACGGCGGAGCCCCACGCCCGGGCCTACTACGAGGCCATGTTCAACGAGACCGGCAACGGCCAGGGCGGCATGTTCGACTACTGGCGGGACGTGTCGTACGGCCAGCTCAGTGTGTCCGGCACGGTCGTCAAGGGCTGGTACACGGTGCCCAAGACCACGGCCGAGTGGAACGCCCTGGCTCGGGGAGAGGACATCGACGCCTGCGCGTCGATGGCCAAGGACGACGTCGACTTCTCCAAGTTCGCCGGCGTGGTGGTGCTGACCAACGCCACCGGCTTCCAGGAGGACCTGTACGGCACCGCCGGCCCGGTGACCATCGCCGGCAAGAGCTACGCCATCGGGGCCATGGTCGCCGAGGAGGACCAGCCGATGCGCATCATCTTCCACGAGGCCGGGCACTCCCTGGGCCTGGTGCATTCCCGGGTCCACTCCCGGATGACGGACACCTCGACCCAGTCTGACTACGGCGACCCCTGGGACGTCATGAGCTGCGACGACCAGTGCCTGCACGGCGCCACCTCCTATCAGGGGACCGGCGGGCCGGGCCTGAACGTCGTCCAGCTGGTCACCGCCGGCTGGTTCCCCGCCGAACGCGGCTTCCGGTCGTTCGACAACAGCGCCTGCCGGCAGTCGACGGTGCCCATGGCGGCCCTCAACCACCCCGAGGTCCCGGGCTACATGGAGGTGCGGGTGCCGGCGGCCATCCCGATCAGCTTCCGGGGGACCCAGCTCACGACCACCGACTACTACGCCGTCGAGCTGCGCTCAAAGGACGGGTGGGACGCCGGCATCCCCGCCGACACCACCGTGATCCACCTGCACGGCCAGGACGACTACTCCTATCTGGTCGACACCAACGGGATCATCGGCAACTACTACCGGCCGCCGGGCATCGGCCAGGGGGCGGCGGGCACCGAGTACGTCGACACCGCCCGCAACGCCTACATCGCCGTCAACACCCTGGACGCGGCGGCCAACACCGCCACCGTCACCGTGGCCGGCTGCAAGATCAAGGTCGGCGTGACCTACGCCGGCCCCACCTCCGGTGACTTCAGCGACACGGTCACCCTGGCCGGCGACGTGCGGGTCAGCGGCACCACCGCCCCGGTCCCGTACCGGCCGGTGACGCTGAGCCTCGGCTCCCAGAGCTGCACGGCCCGTACCAACCTGTCCGGCCGGGCGACCTGCCAGGTGACGATCGACCAGGCCGCCGGCGCGGTGACCGCCGGCGCCGCCTTCACCGGGGACCCGGCGTACGAAGCGGGCTCGGGATCGGCCGCGTTCACCATCACCAAGGAGCAGACGGCCATCGCCTACACCGGCGCCACTACGTCGGACTACCACGACGCCTTCGAGGCGTCGGCGGTGCTCACCGAGCCCGACGGGCCGGTGGCGGGCAAGCCCGTGGCCTTCACGCTGGGCTCGGGCGACGGGTGCACGGCCGCCACCGACGGTGCCGGCCGGGCCGCCTGCGCCATCACGCCCAACCAGCCGGCGGGAACGGTGCCCGTCACCGCCACCTTCACCGGCGACGCCGGCTACCTCGGCTCGACCGACTCCAAGCCCTTCGAGATCACCCGCCAGGAGACCACGACGACCTACACCGGCCCGCTGGTGATCGCCGCCGGCCAGCCGGTGACGCTGACCGGACGGGTGGTCGAGGAGTCGGGGCCCGTCCCGGTCGAGGGGCGGCCGGTGAAGCTGGAGCTGGGCACCCAGTCCTGCACCGGCACGACGGACACCACCGGGACGGCCAGCTGCACGATCGCCAGCGTGGCGGGTGTGCTCGGCCCGCAGGCGCTGGCAGCCAGCTTCGCCGGCGACGGCTTCTACGAGCCGTCGTCGGACCGGAGCCGGCAGGCCATCGTCTTCGCCTTCCCGTCCCGCGGTGTGTTCACCGTGGGCGACCAGGCGGCGGGGCCGGCGGTGACCTGGTGGGCCAACGACTGGTCGACTCGCAACAGGGTGAGCGGGGGGCCGGCGCCGGCGGCGTTCAAGGGCTTCGCCGAGTCGACGTCGACCACGCCGCCCAGTTGCGGCGCCGGCTGGACGACGACCCCAGGCAACAGCCCGCCGCCCACGGCCGACGTGCCCTCCTACATGGGCGTGGTCGTGACCGGCTCGGTGTCGGGCAGCGGCAGCCAGATCAGCGGCAACGCGGCCCGGATCGTGGTGGTCAGGACCGACGGCGGCTACGCGCCGAACCCGGGCCACCCGGGGACGGGGACGGTCGTGGCGACCTACTGCGGGTAGTTCCGGCGTGACGGGCTGGCGCTGCGGTCGAGGGTGACCGCAGCGCCAGCCCATCCGCGTGGAGCCGGCGCACGACGGCGAGCTGGTGGGCGTCGGGGCCACGGTTCTCGGTGCCCGGCACCTCCAGGACGGCGGGGAGCCCCTGGAGGCGTGGATGGCCGAGCAGGGCTCGGAAGCCGGCCTCGCCGATGGCGCCCTGGCCAGGGTTCTCGTGGCGGTCGACGCCGGCGCCGAAGGCGACCTTGGAGTCGTTCACGTGGAGGCACGCCAGCCGCTCCAGACCGACCGTGCGGTCGATGTGGGCCATCAGCGCATCGGCGGCGTCGACGGTGTCGAACGCCATCCCTGACGCCCACGCATGCTGGGTGTCGAGGCACACGCCGAGGCGGGGGTGGTCGCCGGCGGCGGCGATCACCTGGGCCAGCTCCTCGAACGACCGGCCGATGGTGGCGCCGGCGCCGGCGGTGTTCTCCAGCAGCAGCGGGCAGCTCGACTGGTCGAGCGCGGCCCGCAGGGCGGCGGCGATGGCGTCCAGGCGGGCCTCCAGGCCGGCGCCGAGGTGGCTGCCCAGGTGGACCACCAGGCCGCCGGCCCCCATGGCGCCGGCGGCGCCGAGGTTCTCGGCCAGGCAGGCGCACGACCGCTCGTAGATCACCGGGTCCGCCGAGCCCAGATTGATGAGGTACGGCGCGTGGCAGACCACCCAGCGGACCACGGTGCTGGCCGGCCACGCCGACCCGAAATCCACCGACCGCTCGGCGTTGGCCTCCGGGTACCGCCACTGCCGGGGGCTCTGGGCGAAGACCTGCATGACCTCGGCGCCCATGACCTCCGCCCGGCGCAGGGCGGCCAGCAACCCGCCGGCCTGCCTGATCTGGGCCCCGAACAGCATGGGCCACGTTGTACCCGTCAGGCGGGGGGTGGCCCTCACGCCGGCGCGGGCCAGGCGCTGATGCACCAGGGCGACGACCAGCGCCCCCCGGGCCTCTGGGCGCGGCCTCGGACTAGCCTCTCGCCCGCGCTCCGGCGCGTCAGACCAAACGTGTCGGGGGACTCGTAAACGTCCTGTACCCTTTCCGCAGGTTCGGTAAACATTTCATCCTGGACATGAGGGCAATTTCTCTCTAGATTCAACGCACGTACTGGGGGCGCAGGCGAAGCTGCGCGTAGGGCCGGCGGAGTCGGGAGTTGTTCACGTGAAGAACGCGCGCGCGTTGAAGCAGATCGGCGCGGCACTGGTGGTCGGCGCCAGCCTGTTCCTGGACGGCTGCGCCATCCCGGCCACCCGGACGGAGATGGCGGCGGTGCCGCACGAGCACGCCGGACATATCGATGCCATCCTGGCCGCCGACATGCTTCCGGCGTCGATGACGGCGCCGGCGGTGGTGGCGGCGCCGGCGCCGGCGCCGGTGCCCTTCGTGTTTCCGACCGCCCCTGAGCAGTGGTTCCAGCCGGCCGGCCGCAACGGCGGCACCGAGGGGCCGGCCCGGTTCCTGGCCGCCGTCGCCCTCCGCGACAACCACCCGCTCTACGTCAGCGAGCAGTGGGGGCGCACGACGGGCGGTGAGCAGTCCGATCACCATGTCAGCCGGAGCGATTCCTGGGCCGTGGACCTGGCCGTCCGGGGCATCCAGGTCCCCACGCCGGCCACCGAGCTTGCCGCCCGGCGGGTTGCAGCCGCCCTGGGCGTGCCGGACTGGGGTGGCGGCGACCTGACCACGATCATCAACGGGTACCGGTTCCAGGTGCTGTGGAAGGTGGCCGGCCACTTCAACCACGTCCACGTCGGGGTGCGCAAACTTCCCCAGTAATCCGTCAATGATGGCGGTCGCCAGCACTTTGGCGGGGTGCAACCAGTCGCTCCGGTCCAGCGGCCGGGCACGTGACCCGTAGCCCCAGTGCATGGACGACGCAGGTACCGGGCGCCGGGGGCGCCGCCCTGCCGTCACTTCGGGCCTCGCCGATGCCGTCAAGGCCGCCTATGGCTTCTCCGTATCATCCGCCAAGGACTTGGGTGGCTCCGCCAACCTGAATCTGTTGACGGACGACGGGCAGCGGCGCGTCGTCGTGAGGGTGTACCGCGCGTCGGTCCCGGTCGCACGGGTGGCTGCCATCCAGCGCGTTCGTGAGGTGCTCGCAGGTGGCGGCGTCCCCGTCGCCGCCCCCGTCCACACAGGGGCGGGGGAACCGTTCGTCGAGATCGACGGGCTGGTCGTCGAGGCGGAGACCTTCGTCGAGAACGACGCCCGGATGAACACGCTCGACCGGGTCGCGTCAGCGATGCCGCTGCTCGGTCAGGTGCACACGCTGCTTGCGACGACCGGCTGAGCCGACGTCGGCATCACGCCGTTCGCCAATCACCTGGATCCCGCCGCGGTGATCAAGGCGACGCGATCCGGCACGGACCGCATCCGCTCAATCGTCCGGCCGTCCAACGGGCGTTGGCGATGCTGGATCGTCTCCCGGACCTCCAGGCCATTGTCGCCTGACCCTTTGGACACTTGTGCCCAGGCGGCGATTCTGGCCTACGGGCGCTCGATCTGACGGACGAGGTACTGGAGAGCAGGAGAGCGACAAGCGGCCGGGGTCGTGCATGCTTGCCACGTGACGGCGGGCGCCCAGTACGACGAGGTCGCTCGGATCTACTCCCTCGTTGACGAGTGGCTGTCGACGACGCGCCCGGCTCGCCACCCCAGCGCGCTGTTGGACCTGGTCGACCACGTCGCCCCGCCGGCTGGGACAGTCGCCGCGGATCTGGGGGGCTATGACGGACGGTGGGCGGAGCTCCTGGAAGCCCGCTTCCGGTGCCGGGTTCTACCTGTCGACATCGCTGCTGTCCCCCTTCCGATGGCGCAGGCTCGGGGGCTGTCGCCGGTTCGAGCCGACATGCAGCGACTGCCGTTCGCTGCGGCGACGCTGACACTCGTCTGGTGCCGGGACGCCCTTTCGATGGTGCCGGACCCAGTGTCCGTCGTGCACGAGATAGCGCGGGTGCTGGCGGCCGGCGGCGGAGCGGTGATCTACACGGCTCTCACGACGCCAAGGCTGGAACCGGTAGAGCGACGGGAATTTCTCGCTGCCCTGGACGCTCCCAGCTGGTGGGGTGAGGGCCGAGTTCCCATTGATGAGGCGGTCGCCTCGGCAGGGCTCGAGGTCGTCCACGAGGAGCGCTTCAGTCCCGAGCACCAGGAGGCGGCGCTTCGGGAAGCGGCCCCGGAGGTCCTGAAGGACCTGGTGATCCTGGCGCGCCTCCACCGTGAACATGAGGCCCTTGAGAGGCTTGCCCCAGGGCCGTGGACGGCACGGGTGCGCGCCTGGAGCGCCTGGGCCCCTTATCTTTTGCTCGGCAAGCTCGAGACTCGAGCATGGGTCTTGCGCAAAGGTCGACGCTGACGCTCTCTTCGCCGCACGTCCTGTCCGGCTACGGGTCGGCGATCACGGGATGGGAAGCCGTTGGTGCGGTGGGGCGAGAAGTCGTCGGAAGAGAAGGATCACTGCGACGCACGTGACGGTCGGCATCAGCCATATCCACGGCTGGGCGTCCTCGAGTGTGAGATAGGTCGCTGCCCAGACGACCTCGGCCCCCGTGAGAGCACAGAGCACCGTGGCTGTCACGCGAAACGTCTGTGTCCGGTGGCGACACGCTGCCATCCACATGAGGGGCACCGTTATGGGAGCCGCGACGATGGCACCTCCCATCGACAGCAACAGAAAGCCTGCGACGACGAACGTGACCAGGCCTATGAACCGCCATCGTTCGCCGTTGCCCATGCGCCGCCTCCGTTGCCGGTGCTGGAACCTTACGCTCGTGGGGCGAGCGACCGCCGGTTACGAGCGCGATGGCGACGTTCGTCCGCTGTCCCGGACGGACCTGGTGAGTGGCGGCGCTCCCTCCTTGGCGATGGCGAAGCAGCGCACCGTCCGGTCGCCGCCCCGCCATTCGTCATCCTCGGGATAGTCCACCGCGAACGTCAACGTGGCCGACTGGTCCGGGGGCTGGCCCACGTAGTCGGCGAACGGTCCCCGGCAGAGGTCGATGGCCTCGGCGTTGAGCGAGAACGGGCCGAGCCGGCCCGTAGGGAGGGGTGCACTGGCCGGCGCGGGATGCTGCACGATGGCGAAGAGCTCCGACCCGTGCCTGTCCGTGCAGTCCTTGCGAACCATGACGTCCTCCGGGTAGGTCTCCTTCAGGCAGGTCCCCGGGCCCACCTGCTCCAGAGAGCTCGAGTGGGTGACGTCGTAGTAGTTCCTGCCGACGAGCACGACGAAGAGCCCGAGCACGATGACGCCCGTCGTCGCCCCGATGACGGCCATGACCTCCCCGCTGAGGTCCCGAGCCCGGCGGTGACCGACGATCCCCAGCGCGATCGCCATCGCCGCCGGCACTGGGATGAAGTACAGCGGGACGGCGAGCAAGCCGACCAGGACGGCGGTGATGGCGGGGGCGTTGGTCCTGGCCCGGTCGACGTCGTGAGCGCTCGGCTCCACTCTGGCGAGAGTACCGGGGGGTAACGGCTCTGGGCTGGTGCCACGGAGCGCAACATCGGCGGATCGTGTAGGACTGGCGGCCATGGCCAAGGTCACGCGGGGGTTCACGGGCCGTCCGAGGCCCGGGGGCGACAGGCGCCTCCCGCCCGGGCAGTACGACACCGGCGGCGACTGGCCGGTCCTGACCGCCGAGCCCACGCCGGCCATCGCCACCGACGGCTGGACGTTCACCGTCGAGGGGCTGGTGGAACGGCAGACGACGTGGACGTGGGACGAGATGCACGCCCTGCCGGCGTCGACCTACGAGGGCCCCATCCACTGCGTGACCACGTGGTCGAAGTTCGGCATGACGTTTGCCGGCGTGTCGGTCGACGTCCTGCTCGACGCTGCCGGGCCGAAGCCGGAGGCCAGCCACGTGCTGGCGTTCTCCCACACCGGCTACACCACCAATCTGCCCCTGGCCGACCTGACCGGCGGCAAGGCGTGGGTGGCGTGGGAGGTCGACGGGCGGCCGTTGCCGGCGGACCACGGCGGCCCGGCCCGGCTCCTCGTGCCCCACCTGTACTTCTGGAAGAGCGCCAAATGGGTTGCCGGCCTGACCGTGCTCGACCACGACGAGCCGGGCTTCTGGGAGCGCAACGGCTACCACGACCGTGGTGACCCCTGGCTGGAGCAGCGCTACCAGGGAGACTGAGTGCCCACCAGATGGCAGACGGCCACCGTCGTCGACATCCGCCCTGAGACCCACCGGGCCAAGACCTTCCGCCTCCGCCCCGAGGCGCCGGCGCCGCACCTCGCCGGCCAGCACTACGTCGTCCGTCTCACCGCGCCCGACGGCTACACCGCGTCACGGTCGTACTCGGTGGCCTCGGCGCCCGAGGACACGGGGGAGATCGAGCTCACCGTCGAGCGGCTGGAGAACGGCGAGGTGTCGACGTTCCTCCACGACGTGGCGGAGGTGGGCGACGAGCTGGAGGTGCGAGGACCGATCGGCGGCTTCTTCGTGTGGGACGGGCACACGCCGGCGGTGCTGGTGGGCGGCGGCTCGGGCGTGGTCCCGCTCATGTCCATGCTGCGCCTGGCCCGTAGGCAGGGGCCGAACCACCCGCTGCGGCTCGTCGTCTCGGTGCGGTCGCCGGAGGAACTGCTCTACGCCGGCGAGCTGCCGGGGCCGGACGTCACCGTCGTCTACACCCGCCGGGCCCCGGCCGGCGCCGGCCGCCCGCCCGGGCGGCTCGCCCTCGCCGACCTGCCGGCGCCGGCCGAGCTGGCCTACGTCTGCGGGTCCAGCGGGTTCGCCGACGCCGCCACCGCCCTCCTGCTGGAGGCGGGCATGCCCGCCGGCGCCATCCGGGTCGAACGCTTCGGCCCGAGTTCCCCGCTCAGCGGGCCGCTCGGGCCCAGCGGCGGACCGGCCTGAATCACGGAAGCGTCACCACCACGCCGGCGGCGTTGAGCAGGTCGGCGGCTGTGAACGTCGCCCCGCTGCCGTAGGTCGGCGCCCAGTCGGGGTCCTGGCGCAGGTAGGAGTTGCGGTCGCCCTTGATCAGCCCGACGATCACCTCGGCCACTATCCGGCCCCCCACCGGCCCCAGGCACTGCCCGCCGGCTGCCACCTCGGCCTCCCGCAGGACGTAGAACCACAGCGGGGTGCGGTCGCGCAGGTTGAGCTCGGCCAGGTCGGCCAGGTCGCCGGGGCCGAGCACCGGCAGCCGCATGGCCTGGGCCACCCGCTGGCCCGACGGCACCTTCATGGTGAGGGCGCGCAGCAGGTTGCGTGACGCCAGTGACACCGGCTCCCCCGCCGGTTGGCCCATGAGCTCGAAGAGCACCGAGGAGAGCTTGGTGTCGATCAGCTTGTTGTTCCGGGCTCGGTTGTCGCCGAAGTCGAAGAACGTCTGCCAGTCGATGAACCGCCGGGGCGCCCGCCGGCCACCCCGGAGGTCGGCGGGGTCGCCGGAGCCGGCGGCGGTGGGGTCGAAGATCAGGGCGAAGAACTGCTGGGACGTGTCGGTGGCACTGGTGCCGAAGTTGGCCCGGTAGCTCGGGCGGACCTGGGAGTGGCCGAACCGGTAGGCGGCAACCGAGAACTCGACCGGGATGTAGGGGTCGTTGCGCCACTTGAAGTGCTTGAGCCCCTTGGTGAGGACGTCGTCGACGGTGGCCTGCCCGACGGTCGCGGGCAGGAACTCGTGGAGGACCATCCACTGGTAGTGCCAGCGGACGACCCGCTGGGCCTCGGCGAAGATCTCCCCGACGGTGTAGCCGTCGCCCAGCTCGCACTTCACGTCGGCGAGGACCCGGTTGTGGAAGCGCAGCAGGGCGAGGTGGAACTGGGAGACGACAAGGTTCTCGTCATTGCGCGGGTCGCCCAGGAGGGCGGTGCCCTGGCTGTTTCGGGGGACGTCGAAGCGGACCGTGTTACCCATGGACACCGCGCCCGATCCGGGGATCTCCTCGGTCAGCAGCGTGGTGCGCCCGCCGTCGACGGAGCTGTCGTAGAGATGGGGGGACGCGCCGGGACCCCCGCCGTAGACGCTGTCGAGGTCGAGGGCGGGGATGCGGAAGTTGCGGATCGACTCGGGATCCTGGCGGCGGGCCAGGCTGGACGTCGGGTCGAACGTCATGTCGTGGTCGAGGAACTGGCCCACGAAGGTGAAGCCGGCGGTCATGGCCGGGTTGTTGGGGTTGCCGACGTTCAGGGCCGGGTCGACGATGAGGGCGATCGGGTCGGACAGGTCGTCGCCGGCGTCCATCGGCCCCCCCTTGGCCCCGAGCTCCTGGAGGGCGTCGCGGACGAGCGGCGTATCCGCGGCGAACGGTGGAAGGGTGGGGAAGAGCCGGCCGAAACGCCCTTCGTCGTAGAAGACCGACCGTGGCGTGAACTCGCCGAGCCCCGCTGAACCGTGCGGCATCCGCCTGACCTCCGTCCCTGGTGTCGCACCGGTCTAGCGCGAACCGGCGTTACCGCGGCGGGTCAGTACCTGGGGATCGGGTCGCGCTCGTCGAGTTGGGCGTCAGTCCCGAAGGCCGCGGGCGGGGCGCACAGGACGGCGGTGGCCGAGGCGCCGGCGGGGAACCCGGCGACGGACACGACGGTCTGGGCGCCGGGCAGCTTCTGGGCCGGCTCGACCTACGCCGCCCACTTGCACAACCAGCCGTGCGCCTTCCCGGGGAACCCCGGCGGTGGCCACTACATGAACGTGGCCGGCGCCGGCGCCACGCCGCCGAACGAGCTGTGGTTCTCGACCACGCCCGACCCCACGCCGGCGTCACCGCCAATCGGGCGGGTGTTGCCGTCGCCCGGGGATCGGCGGACTGGGTGGCCCGGCCCGAGGCCCAGGCCGTGATCATCCACGCCATCCCGGCCGGGGGCAGCACCGCCGGCGGACCCAAAGTCGCCTGCGCCGATCTCGGCTAGCCGGCGTCGCCCTTCGTTGCGGCCAGACGGATCGTGAGGTGCACGAACTCCGCCGGCCGCACAGGGGCGAAACCGACGACCAGGTTGATCACGCCGTTGTCGACGTCGTCCTGGGTCGTCGTGTCCCTGTCGCACTTTACGAAGTAGGCGTCTCTGGGGGTGGTGCCGGCGAAGGCGCCACGGTGGAAGAGGTCGTCGAGGAAGGCGCCGGCCTCAGCCCGGATACGGGCCCACAGGGGCTCGTCGTTGGGCTCGAACACCGCCCACTCGAGGCCCTTGGCGAGGGAATGCTCGACGAACAGCGCGGTGCGCCGCACGTTGACGTACTTCCATTCCGCGTCACTGTCGCCGGCCGTGGTCCGAGCGCCCCAGATGACCGGCCCGGCGCCGGCGAACTTGCGCAGGGAGTTGACGCCCAGTGGGTTGAGGCGGCCGCTCTCGGCGTCGCTCACCGGCACGGTCAGGGCGTCGACCCACCGCAGCCCGGCCTCGACGCCGGCCGGCGCCGCCCACACGCCCCGGACGACGTCGGAGCGGGCCATCACGCCGGCGACGGCGCCGGCGGGGCCCCGGAGCGGGCCGGGGCCGCCGATTCGGGGGAAGTAGACGGCGGCGTTGGGGCTGCGCAGGAAAGCCGACGAGGAGGCGCCGGCGACCGCTTGCTCGACGGTCGTCCACGCCGCCGGCGGCTCGAGGATGCACATCGCCCCCTGGGCCTCGGCTAGGGCGACGGCGGCGGCGGCGACGTCGGGCGAAGGCTCGCCGGGGACGACGAGAAGGTTGAAGAAGGCGCCGGCCCGCACCAGCGCGTCCAGCTCACCGGCCACGATGGCGATGGCGCCGCCCTGGCGGAAGAAGTCGTGCACGGCGAGGGCCAGGGTGCTGGAGGCGCCGTACATACGGTTGAAGTCCGACGCCGAGACGACGGCGACTGGGTCGCCCGCCGGTGCTCCGACGAAGGCGGTGATGGCGGTGGCGACGTCGGAGATCGTGGAAGTACAGGCTAGGGCGGTCTACGTTCGGCCGCTGTGACCAGGCGCGACCCGTGGGCGGGGATCCTGTCCGGGCCCGTCGACGGGCCGGCGAAGATGCGGGCGACCTACCCCGAGATGGCGGGCTCGCCCGGCCTGCGAGCCCGCCACCGGGGGAGCGGCTTCACCGGCACCGTGGCCCACTGGGAGCGCGACGGTGTGGTCCTGCGCGGCGCCAGCGGCCTGGAGCGGATCTTCCTGGCCACGCCCGGCGGCTTCGACGTCGAGGGGCGGGCGGTGACGCTGGTGCGGCCGGCGCCGGCCCGGCCCACGGCGCCGGCGGTGACGGCGTCCGGCTCTCTGGCCGTGGCCGGCCAGCGGGCGCGGGTGGCCCGGGCCAGCCGCATCCTGGTGGAGGGTGTCCACGACGCCGAGCTGGTCGAGCGGGTGTGGGGCGACGACCTGCGGGTGGAGGGCGTCGTGGTGGAGCGCCTGGACGGCATCGACGACCTCGCCGCGGTGGTGAGGGCCTTCGGGCCGGGTCCGGGCGCCCGCCTCGGCGTGCTGGTCGACCATCTGGTGCCCGGCAGCAAGGAGGCTCGGCTGGCCGCGTCGGTGCACGATCCCCACGTGCTGATCACGGGCACCCCCTATGTCGACGTCTGGCAGGCGGTAAAGCCGGCCGTCGTGGGCATCCCGGCCTGGCCGGAGGTGCCGAGGGGCGAGGAGTGGAAGGCCGGCGTGTGCGCCCGGCTGGGCACCGACCCCGCCGGCATGTGGCCGCGGATCCTGGCGTCGGTGCGGTCCTACGCCGACCTGGAGCCCGCCCTGGTCGGGGCGGTCGAGCGGTTGATCGATTTCGTCGCCGAGCCGTCGTGACCCGGCGCCGCCCGCTCGGGGGGCCGCTCGGGCCCTGGGCCGCCATCCCGCTCAGGGAGCCGCTCGGGCCCTGGGCCGCCATCCCGCTCAGGGGGCCGCTCGGGCCCTGGGCCGCCGGGCTGCCATCCTGGTGCGGCCATGGACACCGACCTCGACGGCCCGCTCCCCGGCGAGGACGAGGTGCTCGACCGGCTCCACCGCCACCTGCGGAGCTGGCTCGGTGCCTGGCCCCCCACGTCGATGGTGACCGTGGTGGGCTGCGACTGCCGCACCGAGGCGGGATGGGACGGCGCCGTGCGTCCCTTCGCCGGCGTGGAGACCCCGGAGGGCACCATCCTGTCTGTCCCCCCCGACAGGGTGGAGGCGGTCCGTGCCGCCGGCGCCACTCTCGAGGAGATCCTCGACGGGGTGCCCGAGGGCCTCGGCACTCCGGGCGCGGTGGTCGGCAAGGGGGTCTACCGGTACGCGCTGGCGCCGGCGGCCATGGAGCCGATCGGCGAGTGGGTGCCGGCCGATGCCCCGGACGTGCCGGCTTGGCTCCGGCCTTTCGGCGGCGAGGTGCTGGTGGTGCGCGATGACGGGAAGTACGTCGCCGGGCTCGGCATCAAGCGCCACGACCAGCTGGGCATGGAGGTAGCGGTCGCCACCGACGAGGCCTGGCGCGGGCGGGGCCTGGCCCGTGCCCTGGTGGCCCGGGGGGCGGCCACCATCCTGCGGGTCGGCGGCGTGCCGATCTACCTCCACGGCCGCGGCAACGCGGCCTCGGCTCGGGTGGCCGAGGCCGCCGGTTTCCCGGACCGCGGCTGGTTCATCCTGGGTTTGCCGACCGCCACCTGACGGACATGAACGCAGGTGGCCCCCGGCGCCGGTGGCCTCTAATCTCCCGCCGGAAAAAAGCAGCCTGGGGGGCCACACGACGTAGATGTTCGAGACGGAGATTCGACGCGACGGCGCCCCGGAACCGGCTGCCGTCGGAGCCCTCCGTGCCGGCGCGGCGCCGGTCGAGGGCGGCCGTCTGCGGCTGAGCCGCGGCGACCGGTGGTTCCCTCTCGTCCTGTTCGCCGGCGTCGCCGGCGTGGTCGTGGTCGTGTCGGTCCTGGCCCACGCCTACCTCACCCTGCTCCACCCGTTCCACCGCCATCTCCAGGGCGACCGGTGGGTCGACGCCTTCGGCTGGTGGGACGGGTGGTGGTACGTCGGCATCGCCCGGCGGGGCTACTGGTTCTTCCAGCCCGACAAGCAGTCCCCGGTGGCGTTCTTCCCGGCCTACCCGATGGCGATGCGGTACATCGGCCACCTGGTCGGCGGCCCGCTGATGGCCGGTTTCCTGATCACGGTGTCCTGTGGGCTGGCGGTCGCCGTGCTGTTCCACCGGTGGTGCGTCGAGAAGCTCGGTACGGCCAAGGCCCGCCTCGCCGTGGCGTTACTCGTGCTGTACCCGTTCGCGTTCTACCTGATGGGGGCGGTCTACGGCGACGCACTCTTCATCGTGGCCGCGCTGGCCGCCTTCCTGGCCCTGGAGCACGACCGGCCGGTTCTCGCCGGCCTGTTCGGGATGGTGGCCACCGCCGCCCGTCCCGTGGGTGCCGCCCTGGTCCTGGGGCTGTGGGTCCTGTACCTCGAGCGCAACCGGGTGTTGAGTCGGGGAGCGCGCCAGGGCGTCCGTGCCGTCGACGCCGGCCTGCTGCTGGCGCCGCTGGGCATGGCGGCCTTTTGCCTGTTCCTGTGGTCGCGTTTCGGCGAGCCGTTCGCGTTCTTCGACGTGGCCGGCGCCAAGGGCTGGGACCAGCCGCCGGGAGCCCACACCTGGTTCAAGGTCCACTGGGTCAAGGCCATGTGGAACGGACCATGGACCGACGGCCACTTCGGGCACCTGTTCATCAACGCCCTGGCCACCGTCGTCACTGCCGCCTTCATCCCCCTGGTGTTCCGCCGGCTGGGGTGGGGTTACGGGGTCTACGTGGTCATCGCCGTGCTGGCCACGGCGGCGGCGACGAAGGACTTCGTCGGCATGGGCCGCTACTCCCTTGCCGCCTTTCCGTGCTTCGCCGTGGCCGCCGACGTGCTGTTCCGCCGGCCGCGGCTGGCCTGGGCCGTCCTGGGCGTCTTCGCCGTCTGCCTGCTGATCCTGGCCGAGCTCCACGCCCGGGGCACGATCGTGAGCTAGACCGGCCCGAGCGCCTCGGCCGCCGCTGAGGGGGCGACGCCGAAGGCATGGGCTCCCACGCTACGGCCCGTCCGGACAGGCCCTTGCGGGCCGCTACGGTTTCTCCGGTTGATGAGCCCGACAGCCGTGGAAGTGGTCGTGATCGACTGGGACGGGCCCCTTGGGCCACTGTCCGCCGGGATCGGCCGGCTGCTGGCTGCGGGCATCGACGTGGTCCTGGTGGCGCCGGCGGTGACGGGGGAGGCCGCGGCCGGCGTGGCGCCGGGCGCGCCCGGCCGGCTGGTCGACTGGCCCGGCGGTGAGAGCGCCGCCGACTGGGCCCGGGACCGGCTGGCCGGTCCCGGCGCACCGGAAGGCGCCGTCCGGGTGGTCCAGGCGCCCCAGGAGCTCGAGGAGGTCCTCGCCGGCGTCGACGCCGGCTTCCCCGCCCCGACCGAGGACCCCTGCTGGCGGATCGTCGTGGACCGCTCAGACCCCGATCGGGAGCGTGAGATCGAGTCGTGGCTGACGGTGGGCAACGGTCGCACCGGGACCCGGGGTTCGATCGAGGCGCCAGGGCCCAGGTCGCGGCCTGCGCTCTACGTGGCCGGCATCTTCGGCTGGGACCCCGAGGAGCAGGCCGGTCCCGAGCTCGTGCGCGGCCCGGAGTGGACCAGGGTCCAGGCCCGGGTCGACGCCGGCCCCACCGAGATCCGGCGCATCCTCGACCTGCGCCACGGCGTCCTGTTCGGCCAGGCGCCCGGGTTCCGGTCGGCGCGGTTCGCCTCCTTGGCCGACCGGGACGTACTCGTCCTGCAGGTGGAAGGGGCACCGCTGGGCGACGTCGCCCTGCCCGAGGCCGGCGGTGCGGTGGAGAACGTCGACGTCGCCGTCACCGAGGGGGGCGCCCACATCGGGATGCAGGCCAGGGGCGGCGCCGGCGTGTGGTTCGCGGTGGCCGGCGCCGATGGCACCCGGCTGGTGGCCGTCGACCGTGACGGGCCGGCCCACGACGCCCTGGCCCGGGCGACGAAGCAGGGGCCGGACCTGCTGCTCGCCCGCCACCGCCGGGCGTGGCGAGACCGCTGGCTCGACGCCGACGTGGTCGTCGACGGCGACGGCCAGGCCCAGCGGGACCTGCGCTTCGCCCTGTACCACCTGATCATCGCCGGCGATCCCGAGAGCGACCGGGCCTCGATCGGCGCCCGCTCGCTCAGCGGCCCCGGCTACCGGGGCCACGTGTTCTGGGACACCGACGTGTACTGCCTGCCGTTCTTCATCTGGACCCACCCGGAGACGGCCCGGGCCTTGCTCGCCTACCGCCACCGCACCTTGCCGGCGGCCCGGGCCAAGGCGGCCCGGATGGGCTACGCCGGCGCCCTGTTCGCCTGGGAGTCGGCCGACACCGGCGAGGAGACCACGCCCGAGTCGGTCCGCCTGCCCGACGGCACGGAGCTCAAGGTCCTCACCGGCCTCCAGGAGCACCACATCGCCGCCGACGTGGCGTGGGCGGTGTGGCAGTACTGGCAGGTGACCGGCGACGACGCCTTCGTCGCCGGCATGGGGGCCGAGATCGTCATGGAGACGGCCCGGTTCTGGGCCTCGCGGACCACCGTGGACGCCGCCGGCTGCCATCACATCTGCGAGGTCATCGGGCCCGACGAGTACCACGAGGGTGTGGACGACAACGCGTTCACCAACGTGCTCGCCCGCTGGAACCTCCGGGCCGCGGACTCCCTCTGCGACCGGTTCCCCGAGGTCGCCGGCCGGCTCGGCGTGACCGCCGACGAGCGGGCGCGGTGGCAGGAAGTGGCCGCCGGCCTCGTCGTGGCCTTCGACCCCGAGACCAGGCTGTACGAGCAGTTCGCCGGGTTCTTCGAGCGGGAGGACGTGCGGGCCGTCGACCTGGCGCCCCGGCCCTTCACGGGCGAGATGGTGGTCGGTGTCGACCGGCTCCGCACCACCCAGGTGGTCAAGCAGGCCGACGTCCTCATGCTCGGCGTGATGCTGCCCGAGGAGGTCGATCTCGAGACCCAGGTGGCCAACTACCGCTATTACGAGCCCCGCACCTCCCACGGCAGCTCGCTGTCGCCGGCCATCCACGCCCTGGTGGCGGCGCGGGCGGGCGACCTCGACGACGCCATCTCCTACTTCCACCTGGCCGGCGGCGTGGACCTCGACAACCGCATGGGGAACGCGGCCGACGGCGTGCACATCGCCACCATGGGCGGCCTGTGGCAGGCGGCGGTGTTCGGCTTCGGCGGTGTCCGCGCCGACGGCAACGCCGTCCGCATCGACCCCCGGCTGCCGCCGGCCTGGGCCGGCTTCTCCTTCCCGATCCGCTGGCGGGGCGCCCGCATCGGCGTCGACGTGCGGGCCGACGCGCTGGAGCTGGACCTGCAAGCGCCGGCGGTGGTGGCGGTGGGCCAGGGGGCGCCGATGCCCCTCGACGCCGGCCGCTTCGTCGCCCGCCGCGAGTGCGACGGTTGGTCAATGGCCGGGCCGGTGTGATCGGATAGCCGCCCCTGCTGAGAGACAATGAGACGACCATGACGACGACCACCACCGATTTCCTCGCCGCCCAGCGCCGCGAGCTCGAGGCCCGGAAGGCCGCGTACCTGGCCGACGCCGCTCGCGCCACGGCCACGGCCCTGGAGCTGACCGAGGACGGCGGGAACCAGGACATGGCCGACGAGGACGGCTTCGGCGAGGGCGACACCCTCAACGTCGAGCGCGACCGGCTTGTCGTCGTCGCCAGCGACGCCCAGGCCCGCGTGGCCGAGATCGACGCCGCCCTGGCCCGGGTCGACGCCGGCACCTACGGCACCTGCGAGGCGTGCGGCAAGGCGATCCCGGCGGCCCGCCTCGAGGTCCTGCCCGAAGCCACCCTCTGCGTGGGGTGCAAGACCGGCGCGTCGCTACGCCGGAGGTAGGCGCCGCCGACTTCACCGTCGGCGTGGAAGAGGAGTTCTGCGTCGTCGACGCCGCCACCGGTGCGCTGCGGCCGGTGGCCGATGAGATCCTCCCGCTGGCCCAGGAGGCGCTCGGCGGCCAGGTGGAGGCCGAGCTCAACCGGTCGCAGCTCGAGACCGGCACCCGGGTGTGCACGACGCTGGCCGAGATCCGGGTCGAGCTGGAGCGCCTGCGCCGGCTTCTCCGGGAATCGGCGGGGCGCGCCGGCTGCAGCGTCGTGTCGGCCGGCACCCATCCCACCGCCACGCCGGCCGACTCCGAGGTCAACCCGGCCAAGGAGCGCTACCGGCACCTGGAGCAGGAGTTCCAGGCCGTCGCCCGGGAGCAGCTGGTCAACGGGTGCCACGTCCACGTCGGCATGGCCGACCGTGACCTGGCCATCGAGGTGCTGGCCCGGGCCCGCCCGTGGCTGGCGACCGTGGTGGCCCTGGCCGCCAACTCCCCGTTCTGGGCGGGGGCGGACTCCGGCTACGCCAGCTACCGCAGCGAGGTGTGGACCCGCTGGCCCCTGACCGGCATGCCCGAGCCGCTGGCGTCCCGGGCCGACTACGACCAGCTGGTGGCCGACTTGCAGGCGGTGGAGGCTCTCCCCGACGCCACCTTCCTCTACTGGGACGTCCGGCCGTCGGCCCGCTACGAGACGCTGGAGTTCCGGGCCGCCGACGCCTGCCTCACCGTGGACGAGGCGGTGATGGTGGCCGGGCTGTGGCGGGCGGTGGCCCGCACCGCGGCCGGCGAGGCCGATGCCGGCATGGCGCCTCCCGCGCTGCGCCGCGAGCTGATCGACGCCGCCCGGTGGCGGGCGGCGCGCTACGGCGTCGAGGGGACCTTGGTCGACCTGGTGCAGGGCCGCACTGCGCCGGCCCCGGAGGTGGTGGCCCGATTGCTGGCCCACCTCCGTCCGGCGTTGGAGGCCGCCGGCGATTGGGACGAGGTGAGTGGGCTGGTGCAGGGGGCCTTGGCCGGCGGCAACGGCGCCGTGCGCCAGCGGGCGGCGTTCGCCCGCCGGGGCGACATGGCCGACGTGCTGGCGCTCCTTCTCGCCTGAGCCCTTGGTCCGGCGGCGGCCGGATGGCAGTACTAGCCGTGCCTCACGGCGGCGAGGCAGTATGTGGAATGCCCCGCAGGTCTCTTGGTGCTTTCGCCGCGGCCGCCGCATCGGTCGTGGTGCTGGTGCCCATTCCCGCCCACGCCGAGCCGGCGCCCCTGCTCGTGGTCGAGGGACGGGGCTTCGGCCACGGCGTGGGCATGCCCCAGGACGGTGCGTACACGATGGCGACGAACGGGTCGTCTGCCGCCGCCATCCTCAACCACTTCTATCCGGGCACGGCCATCGCCCGGCGGGCGGCCACCGTGCGGGTCGGGGTCCTCGACTCGCCGGCCGCGGTGGTGGTCGTCCTGCCCAGCGGGGGAGAGGTCCGTGACGCGGCGGCCGGCGCCCAGTCGGCCGGTTTCCCGATCACGGTGAACCCGGGGGGCAGTGTGTCCGTGGCCTTCGAGGGAGGCAAGTACAAGGCCACGCCGCTGGCGGGGGCGACGGTGAACCGGGCGCCGGCTGCTCCTGTGGCCGCGACGCCGGCACCGACGCCGCCCCCAACCACGGTCCCGCCGACGACCACGACGACCAATCTTCTCGACTCGCTCCTGCAGCCACTGGTGTCCACGACGGTGCCCGCCCCGGCGGCGGCGCCCGCCGCGGCCGCCCCCTCGGCCACCGTGCCCCCGTCGCAGAACTTCGCCCTCTCGTCCCGGAGCCTGTGGGCCGTCCCCAGGGGCGAGGCCACCGTGGCCCTTCCCGGGTCGGGGCGAAGTTACCGGGGTCTGATCCAAGTCGCCTCCGGCGGCAAGGGGCTCCAGGTGACCAACGAGGTCGACGTCGAGCAGTACCTTCGCGGCCTGGGCGAGGTGCCGGCCAGCTGGCCGGCCGCCGCCCTCCAGGCCCAGGCGATCACCGCCCGCACCTTCGCCATCCGGGCCGCCGCCGCCGGCAAGACCCTGTGCGACCACCAGCAGTGCCAGGTCTACATCGGCGCCGGCAACGAGCACGGGTCCACCAGCGCGGCGGCGGTGGCCACCAAGGGCCAGGTGCTGACGTACAAGGGTGCTCTGGCCGAGACGGTGTACTCGGCCAGCGCCGGCGGCATCACGGCCACGGCGGAGGAGGGCTTCGGTCCGGGCAGTCCCGACATCGCGTACCTGAACCCGGTCAGGTACGACGTCGGCGACCCCCAGCTGTGGGCTTTCACCCTGCCCCTGCAGCAGGCCGGCGCCCGTCTCGGCTACCGGGGTGAGGTGCGCGAGGCCAAGATCACCCGCACCGGGCCGTCAGGGCGGCCACTGGAGATCGTCTTCGACGGCGCCAGTGGCCCGATGGCGGTCAACGGCCACCGGTTCTGGGCCGAGTTCCAGCTGCGGTCCACGCTCTTCACCCTGCGGACCGAGGTGGCCGAGCCGCCCCCCGAAGGGGAGCAGTTCGCCACCCGCGTGGCCGGCGAGCTGCCGCCCGGACTCGCCGGCTCGGCGGCACGGCTGGTGCCGGGCCGGGCCGTCGTGGCCGCCAGCACACCGTCGCTCGGGCGGGCGCCCTGGGTCGGCCTTGCCACCCTCCTGATGGCCACCTGGGCCGGCGCCGCCCACCGGACGACCCGCCGGCGGGCGCCGGCGCCGGCAGCGGCGCCCGAGGTCGATCCGGCCTAGTTGCTGGGGAACCCCGGGAAGCCGGGGATGCTGGGGATGGTGTAGGTCGGGCCGTCGTTGGCCGGCACGGTGGTGTTTATATTGGGAAACGTCGGTGTCGTCCGCCTCGAGATGCTCGACGGCGTGGTCTGGTCGACCGGCGCCGAGGTCGCCGGCGGGGCCGTCTCCGGCGGCGCGGTCGTCTGGGGCGCCGCCGTGGTGGCCGGCTGAGCGGCCGGCTGCGTGGTGCCCGTACCGCCCCCCGCGGGCGTCGAGCGGGCGGGGGCCGCAGTGGTGGCGGATGTGCCTCCGCTGCCGCCGCTCCCACCGGCGCCGGCGCCGGCGGTGACGGTGGTGGCGTCCTCGGGCGGCGGCACCAGATCGGCGATGTTGATGGGCGGCGGGGCCACGGTGGTCACCGTGGTGGTCAGGGGGATGGTGTTGAGCGGGGCCTGGACGGAGATCTGGTCGCTGGTCGTGCGGGTCTGGGAGGTGTCGGGCACGTTGTTGCGGGCCCGCACCGACATGAACATCCCGAGCAGCACCAGGCTGACGAAGGAGATCAGGGCGATGACGGCGGCGTTGCCGTGCCGGAGATCGAATCGTCGCTGCCACCCGCCGCCGCCGGCGCCGGCGCCGGCCTCGGCGTAGGGGGTGGGCGCGGCAAGGGTGGTGGTGAGGACCGGAGGAGCACCGCCATGGCCGTTGCCGTTGCCGTTCCCCTTGACGCCGGCGGGGCCGGGTGCCCACACCGAGTCGGGAATGCGGTCGTGGGAAACGTGGTCGCCGGCCGGCACCGCGGGCCCGGGGGCGCCGCCGAGGCCCGACAGAACGGTGACGTGCGGCACCGTGGCATCACCGGCGGCGTTGCCCTGCCGGTGGGCCTCCGGGGCGGGAGCCGGGGCCGCCGCCGCTGTGGGCGCGGCCTCGGGCCCCTCGGGGAAGATGGGCTCGGACGCGAGGTCGTCGATGGCGGGAAACCGCAGGTCACCTTCGCCGGCTGCGAAGTCCCCCCACTCGAAAGTCCCGGGCCATTCCAGCGGCTCCTCGAACGACGTCGACGGCAAGTCGGAGTCGGCGAAGGCGTCGAATGCCCACCACGACGTCTCTTCTTCGGTCTGCGTTGTTTCGTCGGCCATCGGCCTTCCTTTCGCCGGGCTCCGAATATGCTAACTGCTGAGGCTGCCGGCCAACCGCAACAGGTGCGAGCCGTAGCCTGAACGCGGTGCGATTCCTCAGGCGGCGGACGGTCGCCATCACCGTGGCCGTGGCCGTGGTCGCCGGGGCGTCCGGCGCCGGATGGTTCCTGCTGAACCGGGTTCCGGCGCTGCCGACGCAGGAGGTGGCCGCGTATCTCGACGCGTGGGAGCGCTTCGACGTCGAGGCCATGCAGCGCCTGACCGTGGGGTCGCCGCCGGAGCTCGCAGAGGCGGTGACGGCCATGCGCGACGACCTTGGGGTCACCGGCGCCCGGTTCGAGCGGACGGGCATCCGCCGGGAGGGCGAAAGTGCGATCGCCGAGTACGCCGCCGAGGTGGACCTGGCCGGGCTCGGCCCGTGGACCTACAAGAGCACGCTGGAGTTCCGCCGGCAGGCCGGGACATGGCGGATGGTGTGGTCGCCGACCGCCCTGCACCCCGGGCTGCAGGCCGGCGAACGCTTCGGCCGCAGCCGCACCTGGCCGGCGCGGGCGCCGATCACCGGTGTCGACGGGACACCCCTGGTGGCGGCCGGCGACGTGGTCGACATCGGCCTGCAGCCCGAGCGCATCCGCGACCTGGCCCAGGTGCAAGCCGTCCTCCGCCAGCAGCTGGGTGTGGAGCCGGCGACGGTGACCGCGGCCCTGAACGCCCCCGGCGTGCGCCCGGACCACTTCGTCGCCGTGGCCCGCATCCGCCCCGACCGCTTCGCCCAGGTGCGCCCGGTCCTGGAGCCGGTCCCCGGCGTGTTCTTCCAGCGGACGACCGGCCGCGTCCCGGTGGCGGAGAACTTCGCCCTCCACGTCATGGGCCGCTACGACGAGGTCACCGCCGAACGCCTCGACGAGCTCGGCCCGCCGTACGTCGTCGGTGACAAGGTGGGGCTCTCCGGGCTGGAGGCCGCCTTCGAGCGCCGGCTGGCCGGTACGCCGTCGGGTGAGGTGCGCACCGTCGACGCCGGCACCGACGAGCCGGTCAACGTGCTGTTCCGGTTCACCGGCACCGCCCCCGAGCCCGTGGGCACCACCCTCGACCGCCGGACGCAGGAGGCGGCCGAGCAGGCCCTGGCCGGCGTGACCGCTCCGGCGGCCCTCGTCGCCGTCGACGCCGGCACCGGCGACGTGCGGGCCGTCGTCAGCCGCCCCTTCGACCAGCCCTTCAACCGGGCCCTCGCCGGCCGGTACCCGCCGGGGTCGACGTTCAAGGTGGTGACGACGGCCGCCCTGCTGGGCGCCGGCACCCGGCCGGAGACGGCGGTCGGCTGCCCGGCCGAGGCCACCGTGGGCGGCCAGGCGTTCCGGAACTTCGAGGGTGGCTCCTTGGGTGGCGCGACATTCCGGGCCGCCTTCGCCCAGTCGTGCAAAACCGCCTTCGTCACCCTGTCGGCCAACCTGGCCGAAGCCGCCCTCTCCACCGCCGCCACCACCTTCGGCTTCGGCGCCGACTACGACCTCGGCCTGCCCACCGAGGGGGCCACCTTCCCCACCCCCAGGGACGTGGCCGAGCGGGCGTCCCAGGCCCTCGGCCAGGGCCGGGTGGAGGCCAGCCCCCTGCATATGGCGACCGTCGCCGCTGCCGTGGCCTCCGGGGGCTGGCGAGCCCCCCGCCTGCTGACCGACACGCCAGGGGCGCCGACCACGCTGCTCAACCCGGGCACCGCCGCCACCCTCAAGGACCTCACGACCGAGGTGGTGCGCAGCGGTACCGGCACGGCGGCGGCCGTCCCCGGCCAGCAGGTGGGCGGGAAGACCGGCACCGCCGAGATCGGCGGGCCCGACCCCAACCGCACCCATGCCTGGTTCATCGGCTACCGAGGGCCCCTGGCCTTCGCCATCCTGGTCGAGGGCGGTGGCGTCGGCGGGCGGGTGGCCGCGCCCCTCGCCGCTCGGTTCTTGACCGCCGCCCCCTAGAGGCTTCGCCGAGCAACCAGAGGTTGCTCGGCGAGGTAATTGCGCTCGGTCGGCCGGCGGAGCCGGCTCTCCCTCGCCGGTTCCTTTCGGACGGCAGCCGGGCAGGCCGCCTGCGGCGGCGGGGACGGCCGCCGCCCTACCTCGTAGACTCCACCGGTGCCCCCTGTGACCCTGCCCCCCGGCAAGGAGGGCGTCCTCCCCAGCCAGTTCCTGGCCGCGGCGATCGACAGTGGGGTGATCTCCGCCGGCGGGTTCACCATCCCCAAGGAGAACATCCAGCCCGCCAGCCTGGACCTGCGCCTGGGTGAGGTCGCCTACCGCATCCGGTGCAGCTTCCTGCCCGGCCGCCACTCCGTGGCCGACCGGCTCAAGGACTACGCCATCGACGAGCTCGACCTCCACCGTGAGGGGGCGGTGCTCGAGACCAACCGTCCCTATCTCATCCCCTTGAAGGAGCGGCTGGCCCTGCCCCCGAACGTGCGGGGCAAGGCCAACCCCAAGAGCTCCACCGGGCGCCTCGACGTGTTCACCCGGGTCATCACCGACGGCAGCGACCGCTTCGACGAGGTGGCCGAGGGATACACGGGCAACCTCTACCTCGAGGTGGTCCCGCTGTCTTTCGCCATCCGGGTGCGGGAGGACCTGAGCCTGAACCAGCTCCGCCTGTCCGTCGGGCGGCCCGAGCTGTCCGACGACCAGCTACGCCGTTTCCACGCCGCCCAGCCGCTGCTGTTCCGCCACGGGGAACCGGTGGCCCCCGACGCGCTGGCTGTCGACGACGGGCTGTTCCTCAGCCTCGACCTGCGCGGCGACCGGTCGGGCCGGGTCGGCTACCGGGCCCGGGACAACGCCCCCCTGCTGGACATGACCCGGGTGGGCGGGCTGGACCCGGACGCCTACTGGGAGCACGTCAAGGCCGAGGAGGGCGATCGCATCGTCCTGACGCCCCAGCGCTTCTACCTGTTGATGTCGGATGAATCGGTGACCATCCCGCCCGACCTGGCCGCGGAGATGATGGCCTACGACCCCACCAGCGGGGAGCTGCGGACCCACTACGCCGGCTTCTTCGACCCCGGCTTCGGCTATGACGGCGCCGGCCTGTTCAAGGGGTCACGGGCGGCCCTGGAGGTCAGGGCCCACGACGTGCCGTTCATGATCGAGCACGGCCAGCGGGTCTGCAAGCTCACCTTCGAGCGCATGCTGGCCGAGCCGGCAACGCTCTACGGCCGGGGCATCGGCTCTTCCTATCAGCAGCAGGAGGAGACGCTGGGGAAGCACTTCCTGCCCCGCGGGGACGACCAGCTGATCCTGGGGCGTTAGCGCCCTCGCTGCATCCCCATACGGGTGCAGTACGGCGGAGTTACGCCGTGGTCGCTACGGTCCGCTCGTGGAACGCCGAGCCAAAGAGAAGACGTGGCGGAAGGCCGTCGTCGTGGTGGTGGGACTGGGCCTGGTGGCCTCGGCCTGCGGGGACGACGGCGGCGGTGCGGCCCAGGCGGCGAAGGCGACGGCGGAGCCGTCGGCCGGCACCTGGAAGACCTGGGTGCTGTCATCGCCGACGGAGATCCCGGTCCCGCCGCCCCCTGCGAGGGGGTCGGCCCAGGAGAAGGCCGAGGACCAGGAGATCAAGGACCTGGCGGCCAAGCGCACGCCCGAGGTGAAGGACATCGTGCGCAAGTGGGCAGCAGAGGGGTCGCCGGTGAGCACCCCTTGGGTCACCATGAACCTGGACTTCGTAGCCGCGAGGGAGAAGGACCCGCCGTTGTCGTCGCGCGGCTACGCGCTCATGAGCGTGGCCGTCTACGACGCCATGGTCGCCACCTGGCACTACAAGTACCAGTACAACCGCAAGGCTCCCGATGTCGGTGAGCGGCTGGTCGAGCCGGGGCCGGACCCGTCCTACCCGTCGGAGCACGCGGCGATCGCCGGCGCCGCCGCCCGCGTCCTCGCCTACCTGTTCCCGGAGCGGCCCGCCCTGCGCCTCGACGAGGCCGCGGACCAGGCCGCCGACTCCCGGGTGCAGGCCGGCGTCAACCGCCGCAGCGACGTCGAGGCCGGCCTCGACCTGGGCCACAGGGTGGCCGAGACGGTCATCGCCTACGCCGAGGCCGATGGCTCCGCCGCGCCGTGCACGAAGAAGGTGCCCGGTCGTGCGCCCCGGTACTGGGCCCCGCCTCCCGGCAGCGTGGCCAACCCGGTCCAGCCCTGCGCCGGCGAGTGGACGACCTGGGTCATGACGGCCGGCGACCAGTTCCGCCCGGGCCCGCCGCCGGTCTTCGGCTCCCCCGAATTCCTGGCTCAGGCCCGGGAGGCGGTGGCGGTCAAGAACGCCCTCACCGACGAGCAGAGGAAGGCGGCGACGTTCTGGGCCGGAGGCCAGGGCACACCGCTGCCGGCCGGCGTGTGGATGAACGTGCTCCTCGCCTACCTGCGCAACGAGTTGCCGAGCGAGCCCAAGGCGGAGCGGACACTGGCCCTGGCTGCGGTGGCCATGTCGGATGCAGGGGTGGCGGCCTGGGACGCCAAGTACGCCTACTGGGATCCGCGCCCCGAGAACGGCGTGCGTGACTCCGGGGTGGACAGGAACTGGGCCCCGTTCATCGACACGCCCTTCTTCCCGTCCTACATCTCCGGCCATGCCACGTACTCGGGAGCGGCGGCGGAGGTGCTGTCCTACCTGTTCCCCAAGGACTCGGCCGACTTCCACGCCAAGGCGCAGGAGGCGTCCGACTCACGGCTCTGGGGCGGCATCCACTGGCGGGCCGACAACGAGACCGGGATGGCCGTCGGCAAGAGGATCGGGCAGTTGGTGGTCGAGAGGGCCAAGACCGATGGCGGAGGCAACGGCTAGACCGGCGCTCGCAGTGGCCGGCGGGCCGGCGTGCTAGCTGATGCAGGGACCGGTGCTGACGGGGCCGTTCCTCGCCTGGGCCAGCACGGGCGGCAGCTCCTCGCTGGCCACGGCGAAGGCGGTCGAGCGGCGGAGGTTGGACACCGCGAAGGCCACGCCGACCACCTGGCCGGCGCTGTTGACCAGCGCCGCCCCGGAATCGCCCGGGTCCAGGTCGGAGTTGAGGACCAGGATCTGGCGGGGGGTGGAGGGCCGGTCGTAGATGTCGCCGACGTCGGCCGTCACCCGCCGGAGCACCCGGGCGGGGGACACCTCGACCGGTGCCCGCCCGTGCGGGTGGCCGAACACGGCGTCGGTCTCGCCGACAACGGCCGAGCCCAACCCGAGCGACGGCTGCCCCAGGCCGGGGACCGTGAGCACCGCCAGGTCGCGGACAGGGTCGAAGGTGGTGACGGTGGCCGGCAGCGTCCGGCCGTCGGGCCGCAGCACCTCGGTGCGGGTGGTGCCGGCCACCACGTGGGCGTTGGTGACGATGGTGTCGGGAGCGGGGGAGAAGCCGCTGCCCTGCAGGCGCCTGCCGCAGGCGAGGCCGCTCACCCTCACGGTGGAGGCGGTGACCTGGGAGACAAAGCTCGGGGTCATGCCGGGGATCGCCGGCGCCGGCATCGGGAGCAAACGGGCCACCAGGCCGTCCAGGAGGGCCAGCACGTCGTTGGCCGGCGCCGCCGCCGGCTTGGTGCCGCTGGGCGCGGCCTGGGCAGGGCCGGCGGTGACCACCGTCGGGACGGCCAACGCCACGGCGAGGATGGCGGCTCGAGCCCGCCGACGAATTCTCAAGGACACGACCGACCTCCACCTGCTTCCGGCGATTCCTGAAAAGGTAGCCACTCCATGGTCCCAATCGAGGTCGCGCCGGTGCAGCGTTCCCACGCCCGCCTCCGCGAAACGCTTTCCGGTGTGTCTGACTTCGACGCCCGCCGGCCCAGCCTCCTTCCCGGGTGGACCGTGGGTCATGTCCTCGCCCACCTGGCCGGCAACGCCGACAGCCATGTGCGGATGCTCCGGGGTGCGATCCGCGGCGAGGTCGCCGACCAGTATCCGGGCGGCCGTCAGAGCCGGGATGCCGACATCGAGGCCGGCGCCGGCCGCCCCGCCGCCGAGCTGGTGGCCGACGTGGTGGCCAGCGCGGCGCGCCTCGAGGAGGCGTGGGCGGTCACACCCGAGGACGTCTGGCGGACCGGGCAGGGCCGGGTGGTGGGCGGCCGGTGGCCGGTCGCCGACCTGCCGTTCCGGCGGTGGCGGGAGGTGGAGATCCACCACGTCGACCTGGGCCTGGCCTACACCGTCGAGGACTGGCCCGACGCCTACGTGGAAGCGGAGCGGGGCCGGGCACTGCCGGCCCTGGGCACCCGCCTGCCCGCCGGCGCTGCGTTCGACCCCGGGGGCACGGACCGCCGCCGGCTCCTGGCCTGGATCGTCGGCCGCGGCGACGACCCGAGCCTGCCCCCGCTCTCGCCCTGGACCGGCTGAGTACGGTCGCACCCATGTCGCGCTTCAAGGTCGGCTACCACTTCTTCCAGCAGGACACCACCATGGCCCGGCTCCGCGAGGTCTGGCAGGACGCCGACCGCATGGGCGTCGACAGCATCTGGCCCTGGGACCACTTCTTCCCCCTCTACGGCGACCCCGGCGGCGCCACGTTCGAGGGCTGGTCGCTGCTGGCGGCCATGGCGGTGGACACCGAGCGGGCCCGGCTCGGGATGCTGGTCACCGCCAACCCCTACCGCAACCCCGACCTGCTGGCCGACATGGCCCGCACCATCGACCACCTGAGCGGCGGACGGGCCATCCTCGGCATCGGCGCCGGCTGGTTCCAGCGCGACTTCGACGAGTACGGCTACGAGTTCGGCACCCCGGCCAGCCGCCTCAAGGCGCTGGAGGCGTCACTGCCGCGCATCCGGGCCCGCCTCGACCGCCTCAACCCGCCGCCGGTGGGCGACCTGCCGATCCTGGTCGGTGGTGGCGGCGAGAAGGTGACCCTCCGACTGGTCGCCACCTACGCCGACATGTGGAACACCTTCGGGCCCGCCGAGGCGTTCGCGGCCAAGAACAAGGTGCTCGACGACTGGTGCGCCCGGGTGGGCCGGGACCCGGCCGAGATCGAGCGGACGGTGATGATCTTGGATCCCGGGGACATCCGCACCGTCGACGCCTACCTCGACGCCGGCGCCCAGCACCTCATCCTCGGGGCCGGCCCGCCCTTTGACCTGGGACCGCTCCAGGCCCTGATCGCCGCCGCCAACCGCTGAGACCTCGAGACGCGACGAAGGGCCATGAGCGGCGTCGTTGGCGCTCATGGCCCTTGTCGGCTGGGGACTGCGAAGGGCTACTTCTTGGGCGCGTTGCCCTTGCCGCTGTTGCCCGAGTTCCCGGTGTTGCCCCTGCCGCTGTTGGCGCTGCCGGGCCCGGAGTTGGAGGTGGTCAGGTCGGCGACGGTCGTCGAGGTGCTCGACGTGGTGGGGGCGACGGTGGTCGTCGGCGCGACGGTGGTCGGGGTGGTCTCGGAGTTCTTGCCGCAGTCGCTGCGGGCCACCGAGCTCACGGTCTTGCCCTTGTCGGGGCCCCCGGGGGTGTTCTTGGCCACGGTCGAGACGCAGGCGCCGTGGTTCACCTTTCGGGTGCCGTCGGTGGCGCCGTCGTCATCGCCGCCGGCGATGGTGGTCGTCGTGACCAGGCTCGTGGTGGTGGTGACCTCGTCGATCACCTCGTCGACATCGCCGATGACCTCGTCGGCGGCGGCGGTGGCGTTGGGGATGCTGAAGGGGGTGGTGGCCTCGACCACCGAGGCGACGGCCTTCTGGGCCGGGTCGGGCAGGACGCCGGCGGCGCCGGCGGCGCTCACGGTGGCTACGGCCAGGCCCGTGGCCATGGCCAGCTTGGCGGCCAGGCTTGCGAGGAGGGTGTTGACCAGCATGTGCTTCTCCCGAGTTGTGTGGTGGCTTTTCGTCGCCGCCGCCCAGCGGCGCCGTCCTTACAAGCTCGTAAACGCCCTGAGCGGTCAGAGGGGTACGGCCCGTCACCGAAATATCTACGGATGCCCAATTCCGGAGACCCTCCGTGGTAGTTTCCGGTCGGTCGGCGTCTGGCGGCCGGAGAATCCCTGATCCGATGCTCTCCAACCGACCTGCCCCCGCCCGGGCCCCGGATCCGGGTCCCGCGGCCTCCGCCGGAGGCCCTCGTGCCTGGCAGGCGGCTGCGGTGTTCGTGGCCATCGCCGCCGTGCTGTACCTGGTCATGGGCGTCGTCGCCCCCCGCCTTCCCGAGGCGTCGGGGCTGCGGCTGGCGCCGGCTTTCACCGGCCCGGAGTGGCTGGCCGGGTGGGCCCAGTGGGACTCGGGGTGGTACCACCGGATCGCCTCGGAGGGCTACTCCTACGTCGCCGGCCAGCAGTCCACGGTGGCCTTCTTCCCGGCCTACCCGCTCGTCGTGCGGGCGGCCCGGGTGCTCGTCGACGACCCCTATCTGGCCGGCATCGCGGTCACCTTCCTGGCCGGGCTGGGCGCCGCCGTGCTGTTCGCGGCATGGCTGCGGCCCCGGGTGTCGCCGGCGGCGGCGTGGGCCGCCCTTCTGGGATTCCTGTGCTTCCCGTACGCCTTCTTCCTCTATGGCGTGGTCTACGCCGACGCCCTGTTCGTGGCCGCCCTCCTGGGCGCCTTCCTCCTCCTGGAAGACGACCGGCCGGTTCTGGCCGGCCTGGCCGGCGCGGTAGCCACCGCGGCCCGCCCGGTGGGCGTGGTCCTCGTGGTCGCCCTCGCCGTGCGGGCCCTCGAGCGGCGGGGCGCCCTGCGGCCGGCGGCCGGTGGCTGGCTCGATTGGCGCCGGGCCCGGTGGGCCGACGCCGGCGTGGCCCTTTCGGTGCTCGGGCTGGCCGCATGGTGTCTCTACCTGGCGTCCCGCTTCGACGATCCCTTCGCCTTCGCCAGTGCTCAGGCCGCCTGGGACCAGGGCGCGGGCCCGGAGACGTGGCTCAAGTTCCAGTTCTTCCGCGACATCGCCGACCTGCGCAGCCCCGGGGCGTGGCTCCTGTTCATGGCCCACCCGGTGCTCACCATCGCCGCCGCCTGCCTGCTGCCCCGTGTCTTCCGCCGCTTCGGCGCCGGCTACGGCCTCTACGCCGCCTTGCTGATCGGGGTGTCCGCCCTGTCGACCAAGAACTTCTTCGGCATGGCCCGCTACCTGCTGGCCGCCTTCCCGTGCTTCGCGGTCCTCGGCGAGGTGCTGGACGAGCGGCCGGGGCTGCGCCGGCTGTACATTCCTGCCGGCGGAGTCGGGCTGGTGGCCCTCACCGCCATCTTCGGCACCGGGTACTACTTGTCATGACCGGCCCGGGAGGCCGGACCAACAAACACTCAGAGCGCATCCTCGGAGAGGATGCGCGATGACACTGGGAGACGCACTCGATTGACCCGGCTGCTGATCGTTAACGCCGATGACTACGGGCTGACCGAGGGCATCTCCCGCGGCATCCTGCACGCCCACCGCGAGGGCATCGTCACCAGCACCTCGGCCATCGCCCTGGGGCCGGCGTACCCCAAGGTGGCGAAGTGGCTGGCCTACGAGGACAACCTCGGCGTCGGCGTCCATCTGGCTGCCGTGGGGGAGGACCCGCCCCTGCTCAGCGCCCGGGAGATCCCCTCGCTGCTGGGCAAGCGCGGCCACCTGTGCGAGACCTACGGGGAGTTCCTGAAGCGGGCGCTGTCCGGGCGGATCAACCCCGAGGAGCTGCGGCTGGAGTTCACCGCCCAGCTGGAGTCGGTGCAGGAGCTGGGTGTGCCCATCACCCACCTCGACGCCCACCAGCACCTGCAGCTGTGGCCCTCGGTGTGCTCCGTCGTCATCGGCCTGGCCACCCGCTACCGGATCCCCGCCGTGCGGGTGCCCCGGTTCCGGGCCCGCAACCCCGTCGCCCTGGGCGTCACCGTGCTCGGCGCCCAGCTGGCCCGGCGGGCCACGCGGGCGGGGCTCGCCTTCCCCCTCGACGCCGTCGGTATCGAGTGCGCCGGCCACCTCGACGAGCAGCGGCTGCCGGCCGTCCTCGCCCGCCTGGCCGCCCACGGCCACGCCAACGCCGAGCTCACCGTCCACCCCGGCGAAGGGGAGGACCACGACCGGGCCCGCTACGAGTGGGGCTACCAGTGGGAGGACGAGCTGGCCGCCCTCGTCGGCCCCGTCGCCAAGCAGGCGGTCGTCGACGCCGGCTTCACCCTCGCCACCTACGCCGACCTTCCCCACGCGGCCCCGGCCGGGTGACCTACGGGCGGCTGGCGCCCGATTCACCCCGCCGGCGGGTCCTGGCGCTCTTCCGCGGCGCCCCGCCGACCGTCCGGGCCCATGTCGCCGTCCGGTGGGCGACGTGCCCGTTCCCCGCCGTGGCCGCCCAACTTCCGACCGCCGGCCGCATCCTCGAGGTGGGCTGCGGGCACGGGCTGCTTTCGCTGTTCCTCGCCCTGCAGGCACCGGAGCGTGAAGTGGTCGGCATCGACGTCGACGAGGACAAGCTGGCCGCCGCCCGGGCCGCCGGCGCCGGCGCCGGCCTGGCGGCCAGGTTCGACGTGGTGAAGGGGGCTGCGCTGCCGGAGGGCCCGTGGGCCGGCATCGCCATCGTCGACGTGCTCTACCTGCTGTCCGCCGACGACCAGCGGTCGCTGCTGCGGGCGTGTGCAGAAATGGTGTCGCCCGGCGGGACCCTGGTGGTCAAGGAGATGGCGCTCGAACCCAGGTGGAAGGCGACGTGGAACCGGGTGCAGGAGACGGCGTCGGTCAAGCTCCTGGGCATCACCGAGGGGGAGGAGCTGACGTTCCTGTCGCCGGCGGACATGGCGGCGGCAATGCGGGGCGGCGGGGTGGCCGTGCGCGACCGGCCCATCCACCGCGGCTACCCGCACCCGCACCACCTGCTGGTGGGCACCAAGCCGGCATGAACCCGCTCGGCCGCGGTGTGGTCGTCACCCCCGGCGCCCAGCCGCCGGCGGGATGGGAGGGCGCTCCGGTCGTCCGGGTCGACGACGAGAGCGCCGCCGCCCCGCTGCACGACGCATGGTCGCAGCGCCGGCCGGTGGTCGTCGAGCTCGGAATCGACGCCGGCGAGCTGAAGCGGCCGGAGACGGACGTCCGCCCGCCCTACGTCCTGGGCCCCGGCTTCGAGTTCGCCCGGGAGCGGCTCCACTTCCTGGTCTGGGCCAACACCTACGACGCCCGCTCCGGGGAGCCGGTGTGGTGGCACGGAGTGCGGGCCGGTCGCCTGGGGGCCGAGGTGGGCGGCCCCGCCGACGTGGTCCTGGCCGACGGTACGCCGGCGTGGTGCGACGGCGGGCCCCGCCAGGCGCTGCCCGGCGTCGACCACGCAGTCGTGCACCGCGACTCCATCGACGCCGGCTACCTCACCGTCGCCGGTGACCGGCCGCCGTCGGCCGCCCTGGCCCCCGACCAGCTGGCCGCCGTCTCTCACCCCGGTGGTCCGGCCCGCATCATCGCCCCCGCCGGCTCGGGCAAGACCCGTGTCCTGACCGAGCGCCTCCGCCACCTGCTCGCCGACCGCAACCACGAGCCGGGCCTGCTCACCGCCGTCGCCTACAACGTGAAGGCAGCCGAGGAGCTGCGGGAGCGCGTGGTCGGCGGAGAGCCGCCAAGCGGCTCAGTCGGCCTCCGCCCCACCATCCGCACCCTGAACTCCCTCGGCCTGTTCATCTGCCAGATGGCGGGACCGGTCAAGGTGCTCGAGGAGCGGGAATGCCGCAACATCGTCCAGTCGCTGGTCAAGATCCCCCGCAAGGCCAACGCCGACCCCGTGGCCCCGTACCTCGAGGCCCTGTCGGCCATCCGCCTCGGCCTGCTCGATCCCGAGGCAGCCGAGACCCGCTTCCCCGACGCCGCCGGCGTGTCGGTGGCCTTCGACGCCTATCGGGCCGCCCTGGCCAAGCGGGGAGCGGTCGACTTCGACGAGCAGATCTACCGGGCCGTCGAGCTCGTGCTGACCGATCCCGACATCCGGGCTCGAGCCCGGGCCGGCTGCCGCACCCTCCTCGTCGACGAGTTCCAGGACCTCACGCCGGCCCACGTGCTGCTGATCCGCCTGCTGGCCGGGCCGGCGGCGTCGGTGTTCGGCGTGGGCGACGACGACCAGGTCATCTACGGCTACGCCGGCGCCGACCCCGGCTTCCTCATCGACTTCGCCCGCTGGTTCCCGGGTGCGGCCACCTACGACCTGCAGGTCAACTACCGCTGCCCGCCGGCCATCGTCGCCGGCGCCCAGACCCTGCTCGGGTACAACCGCCGGCGCATCCCCAAGACGGTCTCGCCGGCGCCGGGCCGGGCGGACGAGGCCGGCGCCCTGGTCACCCAGCCGGTGGCCGTCGACGACCTCACCCGGGCGGCGCGGGACCGGGTGGTGGCGTGGCTCGACCACGATGTCGAGCCCACCGACGTCGCCGTGCTGGCCCGGGTCAATGCCGTCCTGCTCCCCATACAGGTCCTGCTGGCCCAGACGGGCATCCCGTGCACCCGGGCGGTGGGCACCGAGCTGCTGGGGCGCACGGGCATCGCCGCCGCCCTGGCCTACCTGCGCATCGGCACGGCGCCCGGTGACATCTCCCGGGAGGACGTGGCCGCCACCGTGCGCCGGCCGTCGCGCAAGATCGCCCGCAACGTGCTGGAGATGATGGGCCGGCGCCCCCGCACCTCCATCGCCGACCTGCGCAGCCTGGGCGACTGGCTCTCGGGCGACGACGCCGAGCGCGTCCACACCTACGCCACCGATCTCGAACTGGTGGCCAAGGCGGTGAGCCACCCGCAGGCCACGACGGCCAAGGTCTTCGACATCGTCCGCCGGGGCGTGGGCCTCGACCGGGCCATGAACGCCCTCGACAACTCCCGGGGATCGGCCGACCGCTCGGCCCACGGCGACGACCTCTGGGCCCTCGAGCAGCTGGCCGCCCTCCACCCCGACCCCGCCGGCTTCGAGCCGTGGCTACGGAACGCGCTCACCGTCCATCCCGACGACGGCCGACCGTGCGTCCACCTGTCCACCGTGCACAAGGTCAAGGGCCGGGAGTGGCCGAACGTGGTCGTCTTCGGCGCCTCGGCGGACCTGTTCCCGCACCGGCTGGCCGAGGACGTCGAGGAGGAGCGCCGGGTGTTCCACGTCGCCATCACCCGAGCGGCCCGCACCGTGGTCGTCCTCGGCGACGCCGACGCCCCGTCGCCGTTCCTGGCCGAGCTGGCCGGCACGGCGGAGAGGCCGGCGGTGAAGGAGGCGCCGGCGCCCAAGGTCCGTGCAAGGACCGAGGTACCGGCCGCGGGGGAGTCACCGCTGTGGGACGCCTTGAAGGAGTGGCGGACCGGGATCGCGCGCCGGGACAAGGTGCCGCCCTACGTGGTGATGAGCGACGCCCATCTCAAGGGCATCGCCGAGCGCAAGCCCACCACGCTGGCGGAGCTGGCCCGCTGCGCCGGCATCGGACCGCTGAAACTGGAGCGTTACGGCGAGGACATCCTCGCCGTCATCGAAGCCTCAGGGTGACAAAGCCTCAGGGTGACAGCCGCTCGATGACCCAACCGTCGCCGTCACGCCGGTAGCGCAGGCGGTCGTGGAGCCGGTCGTCACGATGGTGCCAGAACTCGATCGTCTGGGGGACGATCCGGAAGCCGCCCCAGAACGCCGGGCGCGGCACTTCTCCGGGAAACCGCTCGACCGCCTCGGCTAGCCGGCGCTCCAGGACGCCACGGTCCTCGATGACCTCGCTCTGGCGCGACGCCCACGCCCCCAGCTGGCTGCCCCGCGGCCGGCTGTGCCAGTAGGCGTCGGACTCCTCGGGCTCGACCAGGCCCACGCCGCCAGTCACTCGGACCTGACGGTCAGGCGCCCAGAAGAACAGCAGCGACGCCCGTGGATTTGCGATGAGGTCTCGGGCCTTGGCGCTGCCGTAGTTGGTGAAGAAGACGAACCCCCGCTCGTCGGCCGACTTCAGCAGCACCATGCGCACCGCCGGCGCCCCGTCCGCCGAGGCGGTGGCGACCGCCACCTCCGGCGGCGAGCCGGCGCCGGCGTGCCAGTCGTGGAACTGACGTATCGGATCGGCGTCGACTTCGTCCTCGGTCACCGACCGATCATGGCCGGTGGTAGGACTCGCGGATGCGCTTCGGCATCAAGACCTCGCCCCAGCACACCACCTGGCCCGACATGCTGGCGGTCTGGCAGGCGGCGGACGGCATCGAGCTGTTCGAATCGGCCTGGACGTTCGACCACTTCTATCCGATCTTCTCCGATCCCACCGGCCCGTGCATGGAAGGTTGGATCACCCTCACCGCCCTGGCCCAGGCCACCGAGCGCATCCGGCTCGGGGTGCTGGTCACCGGCAACGTCTACCGCCACCCGGCCGTGCTCGCCAACATGGCTGCCACCGTGGACATCGTCTCCGGCGGCCGGCTCGAGCTCGGCCTCGGCGCCGGTTGGAACGAGCAGGAGTGCGCGGCCTATGGGATCGACCTTCCCCCGCTGAAGGAGCGCTTCGACCGCTTCGACGAGGCGTGCCAGGTGGTCATGGGGCTGCTGCGGGACGAGACCACCGACTTCGACGGGAGGCACTACCGGCTGACCGGGGCCCGCTGCGAGCCCAAGCCCATCCAGCGCCCGCACCCACCGCTGTGCATCGGCGGGGGCGGGGAGAAGCGCACGCTCCGGGCCGTCGCCCGGTGGGCCCAGCACTGGAACTTCCCCGGCGGCGGCGTCGACGTCCTGAAGCAGAAGCGAGACGTCCTCCACGCCCACTGCGCCGACGTCGGAAGGGACCCGTCCGAGATCATGATCTCCACCCACCTCCGCATCCCCGCGGGCGGCGACATGGGTCCCCTGGTGGACGAAGCCGCCGCCCTCGCCGGCGCCGGCCTCGACCTCGGCATCGTGTACCTGAGCCCCCCGCACACGCCGGCGGTGCTGGAGCCCCTCGCCGAAGCACTTCGCCCGTTGACCTGACCCCCACTCGTTCTGGTTGCACTTACCCGTCTATTTGACGGGTAGGTGCAACCAGTTCGGCGGGGGCGGGGACGCGACCGGGCCCCCCTTTCGGGGGGCCCGGACTGCGGTTCACTTCCGAGGAACGTGGGGGGGCTACTCGAGGGTGCAACCGCAGGAGTTGATCTCCCGGGTGATGATGCCCTTTCCGGTGTCCATGTGCGTGGTGCACGGCATGCAGGGGTCGAAGCTGCGGATGGCCCGCAGGACGTCGATGCCCTTGATCTGGTCGTCCGGCACGGACTCCAGGATGGGGGTGTCGACGACGGCCTGCTCGTACGGCCCGAGGCCGCCGAAGGGGTCGGTGGGAGATGCGTTCAGCGTGGAGGGGGTGTTGATCTGGTAGTTCACGATCTTGCCCTTGTCCATGATCATGTGGTGGGTGAGGTACCCACGGCCGGCCTCCCAGAACCCTGCGGACACGCGCTCCTCGCGGGGGATCTTGAAGGGGGTGTGGACCTTGGTCTCCCCCATGCGCCAGTACTCGAAGGCCTTCAGGAGGCAGTTCATGCCGATGGTGGCGGTGAAGGCCATGGAGTAGGCCCGGGCCCGGTTGCGCTCCAGGGCGCACAGGGTCCGCGGCAGCGGCCAGAACAGCTCCGTCTCCGGCAGGGCGTGGCGGGGAAGCAGCATGCGGATGCCGTCACCGGTGGGCTCGCAGAAGGGGTTCTCGGTGTAGCTGCCCTTCA
>Ga0247713_1000147_pt1 | contig 50413 bp, 51 predicted proteins | sample 21E_NmetaG_FD_189936 | JGI IMG/M metagenome (GOLD analysis project Ga0247713, IMG submission 189936) | Soil microbial communities from hillslope of Landscape Evolution Observatory, University of Arizona, Oracle, AZ, United States - 2-1-E_N | ecosystem: Engineered > Artificial ecosystem >...
CCCCCAGCGCCTCCTCGTCGAGAGCTTCCCATGCCTCTCGACGAGGAGGCGCTGGGGGTTACCCGCCGCCAAGTCCTCAACCGGGGCATTGTCGCCACCTTCGCCCTGACCCTCACCGGGTTCGGCGCCGCCTGCGTCGCCATGCTGTGGCCGTCGCTCTCCGGTGGTTTCGGGTCCAAGATCCGCGTCGGCAAGTTCGACGACATCATGGAGGAGATCGCCGACAAGAAGGAGCCTTTCTACCTGGGCGCCGGTCGCGTTTACATCAGCCCGTATCCAGAGGACGCGGTGAACAATGCCAAGGGCGTGCAGGCCTACTCCGCGGTGCTCGAGGGCTACGAGCAAGGCGTCGTCGCCCTCTACCAGAAGTGCCCCCACCTGGGCTGCCGCGTCCCGTGGTGCAAGACGTCTCAGTGGTACGAGTGCCCCTGCCACGGCTCGCAGTACAACCGGGTCGGAGAGAAGAAGGGCGGCCCCGCCCCCCGGGGGATGGACCGCTTCGCGGCCACTGTCGAGAACGGCATCGTGGTCGTCGACACCAGCACGGTGATCCCCGGCCCGCCCATCGGCACCAACACCACCGGCCAGGAGTCGGAGGGACCCCACTGCATCGGCGCCGTCTCGGACCACTGATGTGACCCAACTCCTCGCAGTGTCCTCCCAGCAGCGGATCGGCCTCGCCGTCGTGCTGACCATGCTCGTCGGCTGGGTCATCTACCTGCTGAGCGCGGCCCGGCGCACCTACGAGCCGGGCTCGGAGCTGACCACCGCGCCCAACCGCAAGGCCTATTACGACGACGAGGGCATGGAGGGCAAGCGGCTCACCAAGTACCTGTGGTGGGCCTTCGCCACCCTGGCCATCTCCGCCGTCCTCCTGCCCGTGTACTGGGTCCGGGAGCCGTTCCGCCAGACCGGCGGCGGCCTCGACCGGGGCACAGCCTGGTTCGAAGAAGAGGCGGTCAAGCGCGGGAAGTGGTACTTCGAGGCCTCCCCCGGCGACCCCCCCACGCCGCGCGAGCCCCACTACGGGTGCGAGAACTGCCACGGCAAGGAGGGCATCGGCGGGGTGGCCGTCTACACCCTCACCGACCCGGCCAACCCCGATGCCCTGCCCCAGCAGGTCCAGTGGGAGGCGCCGGCGCTCAACACGGTGATGCTGCGGTTCCGCCACGATGAGGTCAAGCAGATCCTCGTCTACGGCCGGCCGGGCACCCCCATGCCGCCGTGGGGCATCGAGGGCGGAGGAGCCCTCAACGACCAGCAGATCGAGGATCTCATCGCCTATCTCGACCACATCAAGCTCGACCCCAGCGAAGTGAAGGAAGCGAACCTCGAGGAGTTCGGGACCGACGGCGCCAAGGTGTTCGAGGGCTTCTGCGCCCGTTGCCACACCCAGGGCGCGACCTACGGCCAGCCCGGTGTCCCGGGCGGCGGCGCCTACGGGCCCGACCTCACTGGCGGCGCCAGCCTGCGCCAGTTCCCCACCGTCGAGCAGCAGATCACGTGGGTCACCGAGACGGCGCCATTCGCAGAGCTGTACGGCCAGCGGGGCATGGCCACCGGGCGTATGCCCTTCTTCGGCGACACCCTTACCGAAGAGCAGATCAAGGCGGTCGTCGACTACGAGCGGTCCCTGTGACGTCGAGCGCAATCCTCGCCCTGTCGTGGAACCCGCACGTCCGTGGCGGGCTGTACGTGCTCATCGCCGTGGTGATCCTGTGCGGCTCGGGTGTTCTCATCCTCGGCACCAACCTGGGCGGGCGACTCGGGTTCCAGGCGGCGGCCGCCGGGCTCACCGGCTTCTTCGTCATCATCGGGGCGACCTGGTGGGTGTACGGCATCGGCCCGCAGGGCAAGGCCCCGGCGTGGGTTCCCCGGTTCGAGATCCGGGGTGACCTCAGCCAGACCGAAAGCGAGATCCTCGAGGGCTTCCCCAAGGGCTGGGAGGAGCTCGACCTGAGCGACGAGGCGGTGGCCGACGCGCTGCCCGTGTCCGATGCCGCCCTCACCGAAAGCGGTTCGTTCCAGGCCTCAGGCGACTACCTGCCGGTCGCCGCGTTGGAGAAGGGCGGGGAGACCTACGGGCCTTTCGGCGTCTTCAACTTCCGGCCCCTCAACCTCTTTCACAAGCCTCACTACTTGGTCATCCAGGTCCAGGCCGTGGAGCCCCAGGAGGAGATCCCCGGTGCCCCGCCGCCCCGGCCGCGTGTCGACCCCAACGCCCCGCCGGTGTCGGTCGTGATGGTGCGCGACCTCGGGAGCCTGCGGGTGAACCCGGCGGTGTTCACCATCGCCTCGATGCTGTTGTTCGGGCTGCTGGTGTACCAGCTGCACACCCGCGACAAGGAGCTCATGGCCCTGCGGGCCAAGCAGTAGGCTGAGGGCGAAGCCCGTGGCCCAGTACCTCCCCCTCCTGGTGATGCTGATCTTGGCGATCTTGTTCGCCGGGCTCTCGATCGTCGCGTCCAAGCTGCTCGGGCCCAAGAGGCCCACGCTGGCGAAGTCGGCGCCGTACGAGTGCGGCATCGTGCCCGACCACGAGCCGGCCGAGCGCTTCCCCGTCCGCTTCTACCTGGTGGCGATGATCTTCATCGTGTTCGACATCGAGATCATCTTCCTCTTCCCCTGGGCCGTCATCTTCCGCGAGCTGGGCGCCTTCGGCCTGTGGGCCATGCTGATCTTCGCCGCCGGAGTCTTCGAGTCGTTCGTCTACCTGATTGGCAACGGCGCCCTGAACTGGGGCCCGGCCAAGGCCCTCAATCCCCTGACCGACCCCGGGCGCACCACCAGCTCCACCGTGCGGCGGGTGGGCTCCGAGGGCCGGCCGGTCGGGGTCGAGCAAGGAGCAGCCTGATGGGCCTCGAGGATCTCAACCACAACTTCCTCACCGGCAGCATCGAAGATCTGGTCAAGTGGGCCCGGCGCAACAGCATGTGGCCGGCCACCTTCGGGCTGGCCTGCTGCGCGATCGAGATGATGGCCACGGGCGCCGCCCACTTCGACCTGGCCCGCTTCGGCATGGAGGTCTTCCGGGCCTCGCCCCGCCAGGCCGACCTGATGATCGTCGCCGGCCGCGTCTCGCAGAAGATGGCCCCCGTCCTCCGTCAGGTCTACGACCAGATGATGGAGCCGAAGTGGGTCATCTCCATGGGCGTGTGCGCCTCCAGCGGCGGCATGTTCAACAACTACGCCATCGTCCAGGGCGTGGACCAGGTCGTCCCGGTCGACGTGTACTCCCCCGGCTGCCCTCCGGGCCCAGAGACCCTCATGCACTCGATCCTCACCCTGCACGAGCTGGTCCGCACCGGAGAGATCACCAAGCGCAGGGCCGAGACGGGTGCCGGCGCCGGCGTGCACGTCACCGAGCGCCGGGTCGCCGTCGCCACACCTCACTAGCGATAGCTAGTGTCGGGTTCGTGGACGAGCCCGACGGCCTGCCTCCCGAGGACGAGCCGGCCCTGATTCACGGTGCGATCTCTTCGCTCTCGCGGGGACAGCTGGTCGTGCACTCCGCTCGCGACGACTACCTCGACCTCGTCGGCTCCCTGTACGACGACGGCTACCGGGTGTGCATGGACCTCACGGGCGTCGACTACCTGATGCACATGGAGCGCCAGCTCCCGCCAGGCGTGCGGGCCGAGCGGTTCGAGGTGGTCGTGAACCTGCTGTCGACGGAGGCCCGCCGGCGCATCCGCGTCCGCGCCCAGGTGCCCGGGGCCGACCTCACCATCCCGTCGATCTTCCACCTCCACCCCACCACCGAGGCCATGGAGCGGGAGACCTACGACATGTTCGGCATCGTCTTCACCGGCCACCCGGACCTGTCCCGCATCCTCATGCCCGACGACTGGGAGGGCCACCCGCTGCGCAAGGACTTCGGCGTCGGCCGCATCCCGGTCCAGTTCAAGGGAGCCCCACCGGCGCGATGAGCTCGTCTACGGAACTTTCCGAGGGGGCCCAGGAGCTCCAGCCGAAGTCGCGTACCGCGGGTCTCGAGTATCTGCGCGAGGCCGGCTCGGTCCTGCGCATCCCCCACCTGCCCGAGGACGTCGACGAGGTTCGCACCGACGACGACACCATGATCGTCAACATGGGGCCCCAGCACCCGAGCACCCACGGGGTCCTCCGGGTAATGATGGAGCTCCAGGGCGAGACCGTGCTTCGCTCGAAGCCGGTGATCGGCTACCTCCACACCGGGATGGAGAAGACCGGCGAGGATCTCACCTACCTCCAGGGGCCGACCAACGTCACCCGGATGGACTACGTCGCTCCTCTCTTCAACGAGCTGGTGTTCTCCCTGGCCACGGAGAAGCTCCTCGACGTCGAGATTCCCCCCCGAGCTACGTGGATACGCATGCTCATGTGCGAGCTGAACCGCATGTCGTCGCAGTTCCTCTGGATGGCCACCAACGGCATGGACCTCGGTGCGGTGTCCATGATGATCTACGGCTTCCGGGAGCGGGAGGGCATCCTCGACTTCTTCGAGAAGGTCACCGGCCTGCGGATGAACCACAACTACATCCGCCCCGGGGGCGTGGCCGTCGACCTGCCCGACGGGTGGCGCGACGACGTCCTTCGTCTGCTTGACATCTTTCCGGAGCGCCTCGACGAGTACGACACTCTTCTGACCGGCCAACCGATCTGGCAGGAACGCACCCAGGGGGTGGGGATCCTCACCACCGAGGAGTGCCTCGCCCTGGGGATCACCGGCCCACTGCTGCGGTCCACCGGCCTGCCCTGGGACCTGCGCAAGGACGACCCTTACCTGTACTACGACCAGGTCGACTTCGACGTCATCGTCGGCAGCTACGGCGACAGCTTCGACCGCTACGCCATCCGCCTCAACGAGATCCGCGAGTCGATGAAGATCGTCCGCCAGATCCTCGACAAGATGCCGTCCGGCGACTACCGGGTCCAGGACAAGAAGGTGACCCCGCCGCCGCGCCACCGCATCGACGAGTCGATGGAGGCGCTCATCCATCATTTCAAGATCTTCACCGAGGGCTTCCGAGTCCCCGAGGGGGAGGTGTACGTGGCCGTCGAGTCCCCCCGTGGGGAGCTCGGCTGTTACATGGTCTCCGACGGCAGCGCCAAGCCGTACCGGTTCCACATCCGCGGCCCGTCGTTCGTCAACCTCCAGGCCCTGCCCCACATGCTGCGGGGCGGCATGGTCGCCGACGCGGTTGCCAGCATCTCCTCGATCGACCCCATCATGGGCGAGGTCGACCGGTAACTCAGCTCAGCCGGCGCTTCCGGAGTCGTCGGGGGGCGGCCTTGGAGTAGGCGGCGAGGACGTCGTTGAGGGCGTCGCTCATCAGGTTGATGCCCAGGACGGCGACGGCGATGGCCATGCCGGGGAAGACCGACATCCACCAGGCGATCCGCAGGAAGCGCTGGGCGTTGTTGACCAGGTAGCCCCAGCTCATGACCGTAGGGTCGCCCAGGCCGATGAAGCTGAGGCTCGCTTCCAGCAGGATGACCCGCGACCCGGTGAGGGCGATCACCACCATGGCGGTGGGCAGCACGTTGGGCATGACGTGGCGTAGGACGATGCGCCGGTCGGAGGCGCCGATGGAGCGGGCCGCCTCGACATATTCGCGGTCGCGCACGGAGAGGACCTCGGCCCGCGACACCCGGGCCAGCGTGGGCCACGACGTCAAGGCCAGCACGTAGATGAGGATGTCGAGCTCGGCGCCGAACAGGGCGACGATCAGCACGGCCAGGAAGAAGCGGGGGACCGACTGGAACAGCTCGGTGATCCGCATCAGCAGGTCGTCTGTCCAGCCGCCCCGGTAGCCGGCGACGACGCCCACCGCCAGCCCGACCACCGACGCGATCGCCGTGACCGCCAACACCACGACCATCGAGGTCCGGGCGCCGTGGATCACCGCATTGAAGACGTCGCGGCCGAGATTGTCGGTGCCCATCAGGTGGTTCCCGGACGGGGGGAGCAGGGGATCGGCCACCGTCCGGAACGGGTCGCCCGGTGAGATCACCTCCGCCAGGAGCCCGGCCGCCACCATAAGGAAAGTCAGGACCAGCCCGGCGCTTCCGGCGGGGTGGCGCACGAACCTGCGCGCCGCGGTCCCCCAGCGGTGGGGCGCCTGGGGCTGGGTCTGGGGCCCGCCGCCCGGCGACAAGGACCGGGTTGGCGGCGAGCCGCCTTCGGACTCAGCGGTAGCGGATACGGGGGTCGACACGGGAGTAGACGAGGTCCGTGATCAGGTTGGCCAGCACCAGGCTGAAGGCGACGACCAGGACCATGCCGAGCAGGACGGGGTGGTCCCGGGTCTGGGCCGCGGCCAGCACCAGGCGGCCGAGTCCTGGCCAGCCGAAGACCGTTTCTACGAGCACCGCCCCCGAGAACAGGAATCCGATCCGGGTGCCCACCACGGTGACAACCGGCAGCAGGGCGTTGCGTAGCGCGTGGTGCAGCAGCGCGCCGGAAGCTGACAGGCCCTTGGCCTGGGCCACCCGGATGTAATCGCTGCTCATCTCGGCGAGGATGCCCGTGCGGGCGATGCGGGTGATGAGGGCCACCTCCGACGCGGCCAGGACGCCTGCCGGCAGGACGAGGTGGCGGGCGACATCGGCGTAGTGCGCCAGGCCCGTGTAGTCGGCCCGGGCGGTGGTCATCCCCTGGATCGGGAACCACCCGGTGCGGAAGGCGATGGTGAGCATGGCCAGCTGGGCCAGCCAGAAGACCGGCAAGGCGTAGCCGACGAGCGCCGTCGTGCTGACCGCCAGGTCGAACGGGCCGAAAGGCCGGCGGGCGGCGAGGGCGCCCAGGGCTATCCCGCCCACGGTGGAAACGGCGAGGGCCGTGCCCATGAGCAGGAGCGTGGCCGGCACCCGCTCGGCGATGAGGTCGGATACCGCCTGGCCCTGGACGAAGGACACGCCCAGGTCGCCACGGAGGACGTTGCTCGTATACGTGGCGAACTGCTGGAGCAACGGGCGGTCGAGCCCGAACTTCTCCCGCATGAACGCGTAGTACTCCTCGTTGCCGTTCTGGCCGGCCACGGCCAGGACCGGATCGCCGGGCGCGGCATGCACGACGGCGAACGTGACGATGAGGATGCTCGCCACCGCCGGCAGCACCTGCAGGAGCCGGCGGACGGCGTAACGCCTGTTCATCTACTTCCTACAACTGGCTGCCTCGGCGAAGAGCCCGGTGTTCTGGTGGTTGAACCCGCTGCAGTCGGCGTTGTAGGCCCGGGTGGTGACGCTCTCGGTGAGCCACACGTACGGCAGGTCACGCACGAGGATCTCTTGCATCTCGCGGTAGATCGGGCCCCGCCTGGCCGGGTCCGGTTCACTGGCGGCCCGGTCGAGCATCGTGTCGACCTCCGGGTTGCTGTAGGCGGCCCCGTTGCTGAAGGGGGTGGGGCTGATCTGCCTCGAGTCGACTGTGCGGCGGAACCCGATCTCCGGGTCGTCTCCGTGGCAGTAGGAGACCACGGCGGTGTCGAAGTCCCGGCGGTTGAACACGGTCGCCGCGAAGGTGGGGTTGTCCTCCGTCTTGACCTCCAAGGCGATGCCGACGTCGCGGAGCTGGCCGCGGAGCTGCTCGCCGTAGGTGGTCTGGTCGCCGACGAAGCCGTGCCAGTCGATCTCGAAGGGAGTGCCGTCCGGCACGTTCTCCACGCCCCGCGCCACCCGGACGCCGCCCTCGTCCTTCCAGCCCGCCTGGTCCAGAAGCGTCTTGGCTCGGTTGACGTCGAAGTTGGGCAGGTTGAGCCCGGTGGCGGCGGCGAAGGGGATGCCGCTGTTGATCGGCGAGGGCGCCACCTTGCCCTGTCCGAAGGAGACGGTGCGGAACGCCTGCTCGCGGTTGACGGCATGCCAGAAGGCCTGGCGGGCCCGCAGGTCGGCGAAGAAGCCCGGCCGGCCGGCCGGCGGCCGCAGGTTGAAGGCGACGCTCAGCGTGCAGTTTCCGCCCCCCGATCCCCGAGGCGCGATGGCGGTCTCGAGGGAGCGGTTGGCCTTGACCCGCTCGACGTCGGGGCCCGGAACCGTGGTGACCCAGTCGATCTCCTTGTTCTCGAGGGCGAGAAGCTGGGTGCCGAGGTCGGGGATGACCCGCTGCACCATGCCGTCGAGGTGGGGCAGGCCGGGCCGGAAGTAGTCGGGGTTCCGCGACATCCTGATCTCTTGGATGGTGTAGGAGTCGAGCTTGAACGGCCCGGTGCCGACCGGTTGCTTGTTGGCCGGGCAGCCCGCCACGGTCGAGATGTCGGCGCAGCCCTCGTAGACGTGCTGGGGGATGATCGGCGCCTCGGTGACGTTGAGCTGCTGGAGCAGCGGCGCGTACGGCTCGGGGAAACGGAAGATCACAGTGCGGGGGTCGGGCGCCTCGATGGTGACGCCCGCTGAGCCCATCGATGCCTTGGTGCGGGCGTGGAAGGGCAGCAGCGCCTTCTCGAACGAGAACTTCACGTCGTCGGCCGTCAAGTCGCGGCCGTCGTGCCATTTGACGCCCTGGCGCAGCGTGAAGCGGTAGGCCGTCCCGTTGCCCTCGACGACCCAGCGCTCGGCCAGCTCCGGGGTGGGCTTGCCGTCGGTGCCCCAGCCCACCAGGCCGTTGAACATCATCTCCGAGGCGGCGTGGACACCTCCGTTCGACGTGACCGCCGGGTTGAGGCTTCCCGGGTCGGCCTGGATGGCCACGACCAGCGTGCCGCCCCGCACCGGCGCGGCCGCCGTGGTCTCGGTGGTGCCCTGGGCGTCGGGCGTGTCTGCGCCGTCGTCGCCGGCGCAGGCGCTGGCAAGCATTGTGAAGGCCAGCGCGGCCACTGTGAGTTGCCTCTTCATGTGTCTCCCCAAGGTGTCGCGAAGCTGACATCGCACGGTACTACTTGGGTGCAATAGTCAACGGGTCGCGGCCGGGCCGCCGCGCTAGGGTTCGGCCGATGGACTGGCCTCGGGTCGCATACCGGCGCTGATGGCCCGGCTCACCGCTGAGAACCTTCAACGGGCGCGCCAGCTCATCGGCTTGTACCCCCAGTCGCGCTCCGCGCTGATCCCGATGCTCCACATCGCCCAGGAGCAGGACGGCTGGCTGACGCCCGACGGGATGGCGCACGTGGCCGAGCTCCTCGACATCGACCCGGCCGAGGTCTACGGCACCGCCAGCTTCTACGACATGTTCTTCACCCACCCGGTCGGGCGGCACCTGGTGTCGGTGTGCACCAACCTGGCCTGCCTCCTGAACGGCGCCGACGAGCTGCTGGAGCACGCCGAGGCCCGCTTGGGCGTGGCGCCCGGGGGCACCACGCCCGACGGTGAGTTCACCCTGGAAGAGGTCGAATGCATCGCGTTCTGCGGCGCCGCCCCCTGCCTGGCCGTGAACTGGCGGTTCTTCGGCAACATCGGCAACGAGGACTTCGACCGCCTGGTCGACGACCTTGCCGCCGGCCGCCTGGCCGACGACGTCCCGCCCCACGGCACCCTCAACCGGGTGCGCCGGCGGGTGGGCCTGGTGGCTGCCGGCGGCCCGGCGCCTGTGGCCGCTCACGAGGACGACGCCACCCCTCCCCAGGCCACCTCATCATGATCACCGACGCCGCGCCGATCGTCACCGCCCGGATCGGGACGCCGCAGTCCTGGACCCTGCGGTCGTACCTCGACAAGGGCGGCTACGAAGGCCTGCGTAAGGCCCTCACCATGGACCCGGGCGAAGTGGGCCAGGAGGTGCTCACCGCCAACCTCCTCGGGCGGGGAGGGGCGGGCTTCGAGGCCGGCAAGAAGTGGGGGATGCTCCGCAAGGCCGAGCCGGTCTACCTGGTCATCAACGGCGACGAGAGCGAGCCCTGCACGTTCAAAGACCACATGCTCATGGAGGAGGACCCGCACCAGATCGTTGAAGGCACCCTCATCTGCGCCTACGCCATCGGCGCCGCCCAGGCCTTCATCTACGTGCGGGGCGAGTTCGCCCTCGGCCTCGAGCGTATGACCGCTGCCCTCAACGAGGCCTACGCGTTCGGGGCGGTCGGCCGCAACATCCTCGGGTCCGACTTCTCCATCGACGTCGTCGTCCATCCGGGCGCAGGCGCCTACATCTGCGGCGAGGAGACCGCGCTCATCGAGAGCCTCGAGGGTAAGCGGGGTTACCCCCGCGACAAGCCCCCCTGGTTCCCCGCGGCCATGGGCCTCTACAAGGCGCCCACCATCGTCAACAACGTGGAGACGATGTCCAACCTGCCGTGGATCGTCACCAACGGCGGCGCGGCCTTCGCCGGCCTGGGCGTCGGGCGGTCCGCAGGCACCCGGCTCTTCTCGGTCTCCGGGCACGTCAAGCGGCCCGCCAACTACGAAGTCGAGATGTCGAAGGTCACCTTCAGAGACCTGATGTACGACCCGAAGCTGGGCGGCGGCATCCGTGAGGACCGCCAGCTCAAAGCGTTCGTCCCCGGCGGCGTCTCGGCGCCCTGGTTCGGGCCCGACCAGCTCGACATGGGGCTCGACCAGGACGCGGTGGGCAAGGCCGGGTCGATGCTGGGGTCGGGCTCGGTCGTCGCCATGGACGACACCACGTGCATGGTGCGGGCCGCGTGGCGGATCACCCGCTTCTTCCACCGGGAGTCCTGCGGCCAGTGCACGCCCTGTCGCGAGGGTGGGGGTTGGCTCGACAAGATCATGCGCCGCATCGAGCTCGGACAGGGTCGTGAGTCCGACCTCGACCTGTTGCTCGACGTGTGTGACAACATCGCCCCCGGCCTGGGCTGGCCGCCCCAGAAGACCACGATCTGCGTGCTCGGCCCGTCCATCCCCTCATCGATCGTCTCCGGCATCAAGATGTTCCGCGACGAGTTCCTCGTCCACATCAAGGAAGGTGCGTGCCCGTTTGGCCGGTGACCCGATCAAGATCACCGTCGACGGGAAGGTCGTCGAGGCCAAGCCTGGTGAGATGGTCATCGCCGCCGCCGAGCGGGGCGGCACCTACATCCCCCGGTTCTGCTGGCACCCCCGGATGCGCCCGGTGGGCATGTGCCGCATGTGCCTGGTGGAGATCAAGGGGCCCCGTGGGTTCTCGCTGATGCCGGCCTGCTTCGTGCCAGCGGCCGACGGCCAGGAGGTTGTCACCGACTCGCCCAAGGTCAAGAAGGCCCAGGACGGCGTCCTCGAGTTCCTGCTGATCAACCACCCGCTCGACTGCCCGGTCTGCGACCGGGGAGGGGAGTGCCCCCTCCAGGACCAGACCTTCGCCTTCGGTCCCGGGGAGAGCCGCTTCGTCGAGGAGAAGCGCCATTGGGCCAAGCCCATCCCCATCAACCCCCTCGTCGCGCTCGATCGGGAGCGCTGCATCCAGTGCTCGCGCTGCACCCGCTTCGCCGACGAGGTGGCGGGCGACGCCATGATCGACTTCATCGGCCGGGCCGACATGACCGAGGTCAACACCTTCCCGGACCGGCCGTTCACCTCCAACTTCAGCGGCAACGTCGTCCAGATCTGCCCGGTGGGCGCCCTCACCGCCACGCCGTACCGGTTCAAGGCCCGCCCCTGGGACCTCGACGTGGTGGAGTCCACCTGCACCTTCTGCGCCGTGGGCTGTCGGATGGCGCTCCAGTCGTCGTCGAACCGCCTGATCCGCCACCTCGGCATCGACAGCGACCCCGTCAACCACGGGTGGCTGTGCGACAAGGGACGGTTCGGCTACGAGCAGACCGACAACCCCGACCGGCTTCGCACCCCCCTGGTGCGGAAGGGTGGCCAGCTCGTCGAGGCCAGCTGGAACGAGGCGCTCACCATGGCCGCCGAGGGCCTGCGGCGCGTCCACGACACCTCTGGTCCCGAGGCCATCGCAGTCCTAGGCGGTGCCCGCCTGCCCAACGAGGACGCGTACGCCTGGGCCAAGTTGGCGAAGGGCGTCCTGGGCACCGACAACGTCGACTGCCAGATGGGTGACGGCCTGCCCGCCGAGCTGGTCCTTGGCCTGCCCCGGGCCACGATCGACGAGGCCTGCGCTGCCTCTGCCGTCGTCCTCCTCGCCCCCGACATCAAGGAGGAGCTGCCGGTCTTCTACCTGCGGCTGCGCGAGGCCGCCGTCGACAAGGGCCTGAAGCTCATCGAGCTGACTCCCCAGGCCACCGGCCTCAGCCGGCACGCCGAGGTGCGCCTCCAGTACCGCCCCGGAGAGGCAGCCGCGGTGGCCAGGGCCCTCGCCGCGACCCGGGTGCCCGACGAAGGGGCAGGGGGTGTGTCGGCCGCCGACATCGGTGCCGCGGCGGAGCTGCTGGGCGCGGCCGAGTCGGTGGTGGTAGTGCTGGGCCGGGCCTCGCTCGCCGAGTCGGCCGAGAGCATCGCCGACGCCGCGGGGGTGCTGGCCAACGCCTTGCCCGACGCCAAGTTCCTGTCCGCACTCCGGCGGGGCAACGTCCACGGCGCCCTCGACATGGGCCTCGCTCCGGGCATCCTGCCCGGCCGGACATCGCTCGACGACGCCCGGGAGTGGTTCGCCGAGGCGTGGGGCCACGTGCCGGAGGCGCGGGGCATGGACACCGGCGCCGTCTTGGCCGCCGCCGCGCAGAACGAGATCCAGGCCTTGGTGCTGGTCGGCGCCGACCCGGCCTCCGACTTCCCAGACCGCGCTCTGGCCGCCAAAGCGCTGGCCGGCGCGGGTTTCACGGTGGTCGTCGACCTCTTCGGTGACAGCGGTCCGTCGGATCATGCCGACGTGGTGCTGCCTGCCGCCGGGTACGGCGAGCGCACCGGCACCACTACCAACATGGAGGGCCGGGTAACCCGGCTGGGACAGAAGGTGACCGCGCCGGGCACCGCCCGCCCCGACTGGATGATCGCCTCGGACCTGGCCTCGCGCCTCGGTGGCGACCTCGGGTTCGAATCCCTCGACGACATCGCCCTCGAGATCGAGCGGCTGGCCCCGTCCCACGCCGGCCTGACTCCCCAACTCCTGGCCCGACCGGGATACCGCGACGGAGTCGTGGTCCCCCTGGCCGACGGCTCGCCCACCGAAGCGGACCGACCGAAGGAGGCCATCGAGGTCACGGCCAACAGGGCGCACCTCGGCAACGTCCTTCCCGAGAACGACCCCGACGCCGACGCTCCCATGGAGCCACAGGCCGATCCGGTGAAGTCGCCCACTCAGGCGCCGACGAGGACCCGCCCGCCTGTGCTCCGTCACGAGTCCGGCCCTCCGGCCCGGCAGGCACCTCCTGTCGACGCCTATTCCCTGCGCCTCGTGGCGGTCCGGAGCCTGTACGACGCCGGCGCCCTCGTCTCCCGCTCGCCGTCCCTCACCGAGCTCGCCCCCCTTCCCTGCCTGCGGGTCAACCCCGCCGACCTCGGGCGCATGGGAGTCAGCACTGGTGGCCGGGTACGGGTGTCGTCGTCCCGGAAGTCGCTGGTGCTCGACGTGGCGGCCGACCCGCACGTGCTGCGGGGCTCGGCCGTGCTCGCCTTCAACGCCCCCGGCGAGGGCGCCGCCGACCTGATCGACGCCACCCAGCCGGTCACCGACCTCCGCGTGGAGACTGTCAGCGGCACGAGCGGCCGAGAGCGGGCGACTTAGTGGGCGACCCTCTCTACGCCGACGGGATCGACGCCGTCGTCCTCCTCATCGTGGCGGCCAAAGTCCTGATCGTCTTTGGGTTCCTGATGGTGTCTGTGTTGTTCATGGTGTGGTTCGAGCGCAAGGTCATCTCCGACATGCAGAGCCGGATCGGCCCCGACCGCGCCGGGCCCTGGGGACTGCTGCAGACTTTGGCCGACGGCATCAAGCTGTTCTTCAAGGAGGACCTGCTGCCCGAGCAGGCCGACCGTCGGATCTTTCGTCTGGCGCCCTACCTGTCGATCGTCCCCGCCTTTCTCGCCTTCGCCATCGTCCCGTTCGGCGGGACCATCTCGGTCTTCGGGCGCCGCACCCACCTTCAACTCGCCGATCCGCCCATGGGCATCCTCTTCCTGGTCGCCGTTTCGTCGATCGCGGTGTACGGCATCATGCTGGCCGGTTGGGCCTCCGGTTCGAAGTACCCGCTTCTGGGCTCGGTGCGGGCGTCGGCCCAGATGGTCTCCTACGAGGCGGCCATGAGCCTGGCCATCGCCGCCGTCGTCCTGGCCGCCGGATCGCTGTCGACGCGCGACATCGTCATCGCCCAGGAGGGCTGGCGCTGGAACCTCTGGGTCCTGGGCGTGGTCCCCTTCGTCATCTTTCTGATTGCCGCCACCGCCGAGACCAACCGGCCGCCTTTCGACTTGGTCGAGGCCGAGCAGGAGCTGGTGGGCGGCTTCCACACCGAGTACTCCTCCATCACCTTCGCCCTCTTCTTCCTGGCCGAGTTCATGAACGTCGTCACCATGTCGGCGGTGGCGGTCACCCTGTTCCTCGGGGGCCCCAACGGCCCCCGCATCGGCTTCCTGCCCGACCTCTGGCCGGTCGTGTGGTTCATGGGCAAGCTGCTGCTCTTCCTCTTCGCCTACGTGTGGTTCCGGGCCACCCTGCCCCGTTTCCGCTATGACCAGCTGATGGACCTCGGGTGGAAAAAGCTCATCCCCCTTGCCCTCTACTGGCTGCTGCTGATCGCCGCCCTCCGCGTCGGGCGGGACGAGGGGTGGAACGCGGCCGTGGTTCTCGGTGGCGGCGTGGCGGTCGGTGCGGTGGCGTGGGCCAGCCTCGGCGCCGCGCTGCGACAGGGCGACGCCGTGAAGGCGGCGGCATGAGGAAGGGCGCCTGATGGGTTACCTCGACGGGTTCCGGATCACCCTCAAGCAGATGTGGGGCGAACGCGTCACCAACGTCTATCCGGACGAGAAGCGCCCGAAGCCCGACCGGTTCCACGGAAGGCACGTCCTCAACCGCTACGAGGACGGCATGGAGAAATGCATCGGCTGTGAGCTGTGCGCAGGAGTGTGCCCCGCCCGCTGCATCTACGTGCGCGGCGCCGACAACCCGCCGGACGAGCCGGTGTCGCCCGGCGAGCGCTACGGCTTCGTCTACGAGATCAACTACCTCCGCTGTATCCACTGCGACCTGTGCGTGGAGGCCTGCCCGACCGAGGCCATCACCGAGTCGAAGCTGTTCGAGTTCTCCTTCACCGACCGCCAGGACGCCATCTACACCAAGGACGAGCTGGTGGTGGGCGACGACGGCCACCCGCAGAAGCTGCCGTGGGAGGACTGGCGCCCGGGCGACGAACAGCACACGTCGGCGTGGGTCCGGGCCACCGCCCCCAGCGGCTCGGCCGCCTACGAGGGCCGGGTGGGCTGGTCGGGCGAGCTGGGCTTCGGCGTGCGGGCCGCGGAGAAGGGCCAGACCGAGGTCGACGAAGCGCCGGCGCCCGAGAGCAAGAAGCCGGCCCGAGCGGCCGAGAGCGGGAAGCACTGATGGACTGGGTCGTCTTCGTGGTGGCCGGAGCGGCCGTCCTGGCCGGCGCCCTGGGCGTCATTCTGGCCAGCCATCCGGTACACGCGGCGCTGATGCTGGTCCTGACCCTGTTCGGGATCGCGGTGCTGTTCGTGGCGCAGCAGGCCCATTTCCTGGCCGCGGTGCAGGTCATCGTCTACGCCGGGGCCATCGTCGTGTTGTTCCTTTTCGTGATCATGCTCCTGGGCGTCGACAAGTCGGAGAACGTCACCACGGAAACGCTCCGCGGCCAGCGGCCGATCGCCTACCTGGCGGGTCTCGGTGTTGTCGCCGCCATCTTCCTGCTGGCCCGAACGACCTGGGTGTCCGGTGCCCAGTCGGTGGCCGGCGTGGCTGACGGACCGGGCAGCAACGTCGAGAAGCTGGCGAGCTCGCTGTTCACCCGCTATATCCTGGCCTTCGAGGTGACGTCGGTCCTACTCGTCATCGCGGTGGTGGGCGCCGTCGTGCTGGCCCGCCATTCCCCGTCCGGCGGCGTTCGAGACTCCGAGCAGGCATGAGCGTCCCCGGAGCCTGGTACCTGGGCCTGGCGGCCATGCTGTTCACCATCGGCGGCGTGGGCCTGCTGATCCGGCGCAACGTGCTGATCATGTTCATGTGCGTCGAGCTCATGCTCAACGCGGTGAACCTGACCTTCGTGACCTTCGCCCGCATGCTCAACGACATCGGCGGGCAGGTCGTCGTCTTCTTCGTGCTCGTGGTGGCCGCCGCCGAAGTCGTGGTCGGCCTGGCCATCATCGTGTCCATCTTCCGCCGCCGCACCGAGGCCACCGCCGACGACATATCCCTCTTGAAGGGATAGGGGCCACAACCGACGATGATCCACGCGGTCTGGCTCATTCCCGCCCTGCCACTGGCGGGGTTCCTCATCCTGCTGGCCACCGGCCGCCGTCTCGGCGACCCCAAGGCCGGTTACCTGGCCACCGCCATGATGGTCGGCTCGTTCATCGTGGCCGTCGGCGTGTTCTTCGATCTGATGGGCATGCCGGGCGACGAGCGGCGGTTCGAGCAGGAGCTGTTCTCATGGATGTCGGTCGGTGGCCTCGACGTCAACGTCGGGTTCCTGGTCGACCCCCTCTCGGTGACCATGGCGCTGTTTGTCACCGGGGTGGGCGCCCTCATCCACCTGTACTCCGTCGGCTACATGCACGGCGACGAGCGCTACCCCACGTTCTTCGTCTACCTGAACCTGTTCGCGTTCGCCATGCTCATGCTGGTCCTGTCGAACTCCTTCCTGCTCACGTTCCTGGGCTGGGAGGGCGTGGGCGCCTGCTCCTACTTCCTCATCTCCTTCTGGTTCGAGCGGCCGTCGGCGGCCACCGCCGGCAAGAAGGCCTTCGTCGTCAACCGGATCGGTGACTTCGGGTTCATGTTGGCCATGTTCCTGATCTTCGCCACCTTCGGCTCCCTCAACTACGTGCCCGTGCTCGAGGAGGCCGGCACCCTTGCCAAGGGCACCGCCTCCGCCATCGCCCTGCTGCTCTTCGTGGGCGCGGTCGGCAAGTCGGCCCAGATCCCGCTGTACGTATGGCTCCCCGACGCCATGGAGGGTCCCACCCCCGTCTCGGCGCTGATCCATGCGGCGACCATGGTCACCGCCGGGGTGTTCCTCATGGTGCGGGTCAACCCGATCCTCGACGTCGCACCGGGCGTGCTGACCCTCATCGCCACCATCGGCGCCCTGACCGCTTTCTTCGCCGCCACCATCGCCTGCGCCCAGAACGACATCAAGAAGGTGCTCGCCTACTCGACGGTCTCCCAGCTCGGGTACATGTTCCTCGCCGTGGGCTCGGGCGCCTACATCGCCGCCATCTTCCACATGGTGACCCACGCCTTCTTCAAGGCGCTTCTCTTCCTCGGCGCCGGCTCCGTCATCCACGGCATGCACGACGAGCAGGACATGAAGCGCATGGGCGGCCTGCGCAAGTGGATGCCGATCACCAGCGGCACCTTCATCGTCGGCTGGCTGGCCATCGCCGGCGTCCCCCCCTTCTCGGGGTTCTGGTCGAAGGACGACATCCTCCTCGGCGCCTGGGAGAAGAACCGCCTCCTCTGGCTCATCGGCCTGGTGACCGCCCTCATGACGGCCTACTACATGACGCGCCAGGTCATCCTGGTGTTCTACGGCGGCGAGCGCTGGAAAGCGGCCGACCGAAAGACGCCCTCGGAGGCCGAGGCGAAGCCCGACCACGAGCCGGCCGCGGCCGACGGCCACGGCTCAGGTGCGCACGGCGACTTCAAGCCCCATGAGTCGCCGTCCACCATGGCCCTCCCGCTGGTCGTGCTGGCGGTCTTGGCGGCCATCGGCGGCATCCTGAAGTCGCCCCTCGAGCACTGGCTGGAGCCGGTGTTGGCCCACCCCCACCATTTCGCGTCGAGCAGCAGCACCAAGCTGGGACTGATCCTGGTCACCACAGTCGCCGCCCTCGCCGGTGTCGGCATCGCCTACCTGATCTGGACGGGCCGCCGGGTGAAGGAGTCGGCCGTCGAGCCGCAGGTGCTCCGCCGGGCCTGGTACGTCGACGAGCTCTACCAGAAGGTGGTCGAGGCGCCGAGCCGGGCCCTCGCCAACTTCAGCGCCTTCGTCGTCGACGCCAAGGTCATCGACGGCACCGTCAACGGAGTCGGCGCCCTGGTCCGGGCGGGGGGAAGTCGCCTGCGCACCGTACAGTCCGGCTTCGTGCGCAACTACGCGCTGGCCGTGGCTGTCGGCGCGGTGGCCATCCTGGCGTATGCAGTGGCGAGGTCCGCCTAGGTGTCCGACAGCATCCCGATCCTCACCCTGCTCGTCCTGGTCCCGGTCGTGGGCGCCGCGGTCGTGGCCTGCCTTCCCCGGGGCAACGAGCGCCTGCTCAAGATGGTCGGGGTCACGTTCGCCACGGTCGCGTTGGCCCTGTCGGCCGTCCTGGTCTTCGATTACCGGGCCGACGGCGGCGGGTTCCAGTTCATGTCGGAACACGTGTGGGTCCGCTCGTTCGGCATCTCGTGGAAGCTCGGAGTCGACGGGATCTCGCTGTTCTTGATCGCGCTGACCGGTGTGCTCTTCCCGCTGGCCATCCTGGGGCCCGAAGTCCACCGCGACGTCAAGGGCTACGTCGCCTGGATGCTCCTGCTCGAGGCCGGCTGCATGGGCGTCTTCCTCTCCCTCGACCTGTTCCTCTTCTTCCTCTTCTGGGAGCTGGTCCTCGTCCCCATGTACTTCCTCATCGGCGGCTGGGGCTACGACCGGCGCATCTACGCCACGCTGAAGTTCTTCCTGTACACGATGGTCGGGTCGGCCCTGATGCTCGTCGGCATCCTGGCCGTCGTCTTCCTGCACGAGCAGGCCACGGGCGTCCTCACGTTCGACGTGGTCACCCTGGCCGAGGAGCAGTCGCTGGCTTCGAGCACCGCCCGATGGCTGTTCCTGGCCTTCGCCGCGTCCTTCGCCATCAAGGTCCCGATCTTCCCGGTGCACACGTGGCTGCCCGACGCACACACCGAGGCGCCCACCGGCGGCTCCGTGATCCTGGCCGGTGTCATGTTGAAGCTCGGCACCTACGGGTTCCTTCGCTTCGGGCTCTACATGTTCCCCCAGGCGGCCGTGGACCTGGCCCCGCTGTTCCTCACCCTGGGCACCATCGGCATCATCTACGGCGCGGTCGTGGCCACCATGCAGCGCGACCTGAAACGGCTGGTGGCCTACTCCTCGGTGGCCCACCTGGGTTTCATCGTGCTCGGTATCTTCGGCTTGTCCCAGCAGGGGTTGGAGGGCGGCGTCATCCAGATGGTCAACCACGGCCTGTCCACCGGCGCCCTCTTCTTCCTGGTGGGGATGATCTACGAGCGAAGGCACACCCGCCAGATCGCCGAGCTCGGGGGCATTCAGCGGGTGGCGCCGGTATTCGCCGGTGTGTTCATGGTGGTGATGCTGTCCTCCATCGGGCTCCCCGGCCTCAACGGTTTCGTCGGCGAGTTCCTGGTGCTCGTCGGCACGTTCGTGACCCGGCGGTGGTGGGCGGTCGTGGCCACGGCGGGGGTCATCCTCGCCGCCCTGTACTTGCTGTGGGCCTACCAGCGGGTCTTCCACGGCCGGGCCGAGGGGGCCAACGCCACCTTCCCCGAGATGACGATGCGGGAGCGGGCCGTCATGGCGCCGCTCGTGGCGCTGATCGTCTTCCTCGGCGTGTACCCGCAGCCGGTGCTCGACCGCATCGCCCCATCGGTGCGCGAGCTGATGACCCACGTCGAGGAGCACTCCGACTACCGCCAGCCGGCCGTCGCCGCGGGGACGGCGGAGCGATGATCGCCCAGTTGGAACGCATCAACGTGCCTCCCATCGAGTGGAGCATGCTGGCGCCCGAGCTGATCCTGATCGGCGGCGCCCTGGCCCTACTGGTGGCCGGCACTTTCCGGCGCGACCGCACCACGGCCACCGCCCCCTGCATCTTTACCATCGTCGTGGCGCTCGCCGCGCTGGTGGCCTCGTGGGGTCTCTGGCAGGACGTGGGTGGGAACCAGGGCGACCCCCGGCTCGCCATCGCCGACGCCGTGGTCGTCGACGGGTACGGGATCTTCTTCACCGTCGTCATCTGTACCGCCGTAGCCCTGGGCGCCCTGCTCGCCCACGGCTATCTACGCCAGGAGAAGCTCGAGGCGCCGACGTTCTACGTGCTCATGATGCTGTCGGCGTCGGGCGGCGTGATCATGGCCAAGGCCAACGACCTGATCCTGATCTTCCTCGGCCTCGAGATTCTCTCGATCGCCTTGTACGTGCTCGCCGGCTACCACCAGCGCCGGGAGGAGTCACGCGAGGCGGCCATCAAGTACTTCGTGCTCGGCTCGTTCTCCTCGGCCTTCTTCTTGTACGGCGTCGCCCTGACCTACGGAGCCACGGGATCCACCAACCTGGCGTTCATCGCCGAGTTCCTTCGCACCCAGACCATCACCGGGGGGGTGCTCCTGGGCGGCTTCGCTCTCCTGCTCGTGGGCCTGGGTTTCAAGGTGGCGGCCGTGCCGTTCCACATGTGGACGCCCGACGTCTACCAGGGCTCGCCTACGCCGGTCACCGGGTTCATGGCCGCCGCGGCCAAGGCCGCGGGGTTCGCGGCGCTGCTGCGAATCTTCTTCTCCGCCTTCGGCACCCACCAGCTCGACTGGAAGCCCATCGTGTGGGCCCTCGCCGTGCTCAGCATGGTGGTGGGGTCGGTGCTCGCTGTCGTCCAGAGCGACGTCAAGCGCATGCTGGCGTACTCCTCGATCAGCCACGCCGGCTTCATCCTCATCGGCCTCCAGGCGGCCAACGACCGGGGAATCGCCGGGTCGCTGTTCTACCTGCTGGCCTACACCTTCCTGATCCTCGGGAGCTTCGCCACCGTGGCGATCGTCAGCCGGAAAGGCGACACTCGCACCGGCCTCGAGGCGTATCGAGGCCTGGCCCGCGACCGTCCCGGGCTGGCCTTCGCCTTCACGGTCTTCCTCCTTGCCCAGGCCGGCGTGCCCTTCACCTCCGGGTTCCTGGCCAAGTTCTACGTGATCTCCGCGGCAGTGGAGGCCCGCTCGTACGCCATCGCCATCATCGCCATGCTGGCGTCGGTCGTCGCCGCCTTCTTCTACCTCCGGCTGATCGTGGTGATGTACATGGCCGAGGACCAGACCATGGCGGGGGTCGGCCCGGAGACGGCCATCGGCGACGGCGCGGCCACGACTGGCGACGTGGGAGTCCTGACGGCAGTGGCGACGAGGGTGGAGGTCCCGGTGGCCGCCGCCCTGGCCATCGGCCTGTGCCTGGCGTTCACCATCGGCGCGGGACTGCTGCCTCAGCCCGTCATCGACTTCGCCCGCCACGCCACCGTCCTGCGTTTCTAACCGAGAACTGGGTTCCGGGCGGCTCGGGCCGGTACCATCGCCGCACCGTCGAGCAGGGACGCAACCGTGTCGGTAGGAGATGTGCGACAAGTAGACGATCATCGGGTCGATTCAGGCGCCCGAATGCAGGTCGACGCGGACGGCGCCCGGTACTGGGTTCGCTGCTCCTGCGGCTGGACCAGCGAGCCGTCCCTCACCGCGGTGCTTGCCGAGGCGGCCGGTGAGCAGCACCGGACGCTCTCCCAAGCCCGCCGCCAGCACGGCCGGTGACCGGTCGGCGACAGTCGCCACCTGACCACGGCCTTCGTTAGGATCACGTCGTGTCCGAGTTCCTCCGCCAGTACCTGACCGTCGCCATCTTCGGCGGCGCCGCAGTGTTGATGGTCGGGGCGATGCTGGGCATGGGCAGTCTGCTGCGACCCACCCGCCCGCAGCCCGGCAAGTACATCAACTACGAGAGCGGCGTCGACCCCGTGGGCACGGGCTGGTCGCAAAGCCAGATCCGTTACTACGTGTTCGCCCTGCTGTTCGTGGTGTTCGACGTGGAAGCCGTCTTCATCTTCCCGTGGGCCGTCCGCCTCGAGGCCCTGGGGGTGTTCGGCCTGGTGGAGATGGGCATCTTCGTGGTGATCCTCGCCCTCGGGCTCCTCTACGCGTGGCGTAAGGGAGTCCTTCGTTGGGTCTGATGGGAGCGCGCAACTAGATGGGCCTGGTCGAGAAGGGCACCTTCGCCAAGCCCGCCCTGAAGCCGCTCACGTGGCTGCTCAACTACAGCCGCAAGTACTCGCTCTGGGTGTACCAGTGGGGCCTGGCCTGCTGCGCCATCGAGATGGGCGCCGCGTTCGGTTCCCCCCGTTACGACGTGATGCGGCTGGGCGTCATCCCTTTTCCGGCGGGGCCCCGCCAGGCCGACCTCGTGGTCGTGTCCGGCACGGTCACCGACAAGATGGCGCCCGCCATCCGGCGCCTCTGGGAGCAGATGCCCGACCCCAAGTACGTGATCTCCATGGGCTCGTGCGCCAACTGCGGCGGCCCGTACTGGGACTCCTACTCCGTGACCAAGGGCATCGACCAGGTCATCCCGGTCGACGTCTACGTGCCCGGCTGCCCGCCCCGGCCCGAGGCGCTCCTCGAGGGCATTGTGCTGCTGCAGGAGCGCATCCAGAACGAGGACATGGCGGAGCGCTGGCGAGGGGAGCCGATTGTCGTCCGCTGACCCCACAGCCACCGGCGCCAATACCGCCACGGACGACCGCCACCAGGCGCTGCTGGAGGATCTGACCTCCCGGCTGGGCGACGCCGTGGTCGGTTCCCACATCCGCAACGGCGACCTCTGGGTCCGCATCCGGCCGGACGGTTGGCTGCGCGCCGCCCAGGAGTGCAAAGCCATGAGCTTCGACTACTTCTGCTACCTGTCGGGGATCGACTGGCTGCCCCACACCTGGCCCAACCCGAAGGTGATCGAGGCGCCGGGAGTCGTCGACACCGAGAGCTCCGACGACGGCGCCGACGCCTCGCCGCAGGAGGCGGAGGCGGGTTTCGAGACCGACGAGCCGTCGAGCGGGGAGATCGTCACCGGGTTCGCCGGCGGCGACACCCGGTTCCAGGTCCTGGCCCGGCTGTACTCCACGGTTCGCCACATCGGCCTCACCTTGAAGGCCGACCTCGACGACGAAACCCCGAGCATCCAGACCTGGACCGGCGAGTACCCGGGCGCCGACTGGTGCGAGCGGGAGACCTACGAGATGTACGGCTTCGAGTTCGTCGGCCACCCCAACCTGGTCAAGCTCTATCTCCCCGGTGAGTTCGAGGGGTTCCCGCTGCGCAAGGACTTCCCCCTCCTGGCCCGCGAAGTGAAGCCGTGGCCGGGCCTCGTCGACGTCGAGCTGTTCCCCGACACGTACCAAGATCCGGCCGAGGGCGCCTGATGGCTGTCGCCGACCAGCAACGCATCTCCTACATCGCCTCCCAGGCGGCCGACGTCCGCCTCAACGTCGAGCTCCAGACCGAGGAGATGACCCTCAATCTCGGTCCGCAGCACCCGGCCACCCATGGCACCCTTCGCATCATCGCCCGCCTCGACGGCGAGCAGGTGGTCAAGGCCGACGTGGTGTGCGGCTACATGCACCGGGGCTACGAGAAGCTCACCGAGGTCCGCACCTACCCGCAGATCACAACCCTGATCAACCGGATCGACTGGCTCTCCTCGTTCGCCAACGAGGTGCCGTTCATCCTGGCTGCCGAGGATCTCATGGAGGTCGAGGCCCCACCCCGGGCCCAGTGGATCCGCACCCTCTTCTTCGAGCTCAGCCGTATCGCCAACATCACCTTGTTCATCGGCGAGATGGGGGTGCAGCTCGGCGCCATCACGCCGGTGTTCTTCGCCTTTCGCGACCGGGAGTACGTCCTCAACCTGATCGAATCGGCCACCGGAGGGCGCTTCCACCCCAACTTCGACCGCATCGGCGGGATCAAGGACGACCTGCCCAAGGGCTGGATCGCCGAGACCAAGGACGCCATGCGCCGTATCCGCGGGTACTGCGACGAGCTCGAGGATCTGCTCATGGGCAACGAGATCTTCGAAGCCCGCACGCGCGGGGTGGGAGTGATCCCGGCCGACGTCGGCGTGTCCTACGGCCTGTCCGGCGCCAACATCCGGGCCAGCGGGGTCGACTGGGACCTTCGCCGTGACGCACCCTCGCCGTTGGCGTGGAAGGAGCTGGACTGGAAGGTCTGGACCCATCCCGACGGCGACTCCTTCGCCCGGTACTGGGTCCGCCTGCAAGAGACCCGCGAGGCCACGCTCATGGTCGACCAGCTCCTCGACGGACTGCCGTCCGGCCCCATCCAGGCCAAGGTGCCCCGCATCATCAAGGTGCCCGCCGGTGAGGCGTGGGCCCACACCGAGAACCCCCTCGGCGAGATGGGCTACTACATCGTCAGCCAGGGCGGCCTCGGCCCCTTCCGCGTCAAGATCCGCTCGGCGTCGTTCCACAACATCTCGATCGTGCCGTGGTTGCTGAAGGGCGTCTACGTCCCCGACATCATCACGATCCTGTCCAGCCTCTACTTCATCCTCGGGGACATCGACCGCTAGCCGTGCGCCGCTTCACCGATGTTGGCGTGGACCCGAAGCGGCTCACTAGTGTCCAGCGCGTGCAGACCCGGGGGGCGGTGCGCTCATGATGTTCGCGCTCGAGCTCCCCTACTGGCAGATCACCGTCATCAAAACGGCGATCGTGCTGATGATCATCCCGGCCGGCGCGGTGATCCTCGGCTACGTCTTCCTGCTGAAGATGATGGCCCACATGCAGAGCCGGATGGGCCCCATGGAGCCCGGCGGCTTCCACGGGTGGTTCCAGCTCATCGGCGACGGGATCAAGTTCATCCAGAAGGAGGACATCATCCCGTCGGATGCCGACCGCCGGGTGTTCGCCCTCGCCCCGCTCGTCGTCCTCATCTCCACCTTCCTGCTCTACGTGGTCGTACCCGCCGGCCCCCGGCTGGTGGTCCAGGATCTCGACGTGGGCATCTTCTACGCCCTCGCCGTGTCGTCCCTGGGAGCCGTCGGGGTCCTCATGGCCGGATGGGCGTCGGCCAACAAGTACGCCCTCCTCGGCTCGCTGCGGGCCGCGGGCCAGTTGATCGCCTACGAGCTGCCTCTGATCCTCGCGGTCGTCGGCGTGGTCATCCAGGCCAACACCATGAGCCTGCAGGGCATCGTCCACGCCCAAGCCGACGGGGCCATCTTCGGAATCTCCTGGATCGGCAACCCGTTCATCCTCACCCAGATCGTGGGCTTCGGCGTCTTCCTGGCCGCGGCCCAGGCCGAGCTGACCCAGACGCCGTTCGACATGCCGGTAGCGGAGTCCGAGCTGGTCGCCGGGTTCATGACCGAGTACTCGGGCTTCCGATTCCTGTTCTTCTTCATGGCCGAGTTCGGCACGGCCTTCGCTCTCTCCGCCATCGCCGCCACCCTCTATTTCGGCGGCTGGTACCAGCCCTTCTTCCAGACCGGCATCATGGCCGATGTCCTCGGCCCGGTTGTCCTCGGGATCAAGGTCTTGCTCATTGCCTTTCTGATCTTCTGGATCCGCTTCACGTTCCCGCGCTTCCGCGAGGACCAGCTCCAGGCCTTCGCGTGGAAGTTCCTCATTCCCGTCTCCCTCGTCAACATCATGGCGACCGCAGTGTTCAAGGTGGTGTTCTAAGCCTCATGCCCGAACTTCCCGGACTCGCCAAGGGTCTCGGCGTCACGTTCAAGACCATGATCAACACCTGGACCAAAGGTGCGGTCACGGTCCAGTACCCGCACGAGAAGGAGGACCTGGCCCCTCGGACCCGGGGCGTCATCGCCCTGAAAGAGGAGAACTGCACGGTCTGCATGCTCTGCGCCCGGGAGTGCCCGGACTGGTGTATCTACATCGAAGGCCACAAGGAGAAGCGGCCTCCGCGCCGTGAGGGCGGCAAGCCTCGTACGGTGAACGCGCTCGACCGTTTCGACATCGACTACGCGCTGTGCATGTACTGCGGGATCTGTGTGGAGGTCTGCCCGTTCGACGCCTTGTTCTGGACGCCCGAGTACGAGTACTCCGAGTCGACGATCGCCGACCTCCTGCACGACAAGGACCGGCTCGGCGAATGGATGGTCACCGTCCCCGACCCCCCCGCCCTCGAGGCGGGAGCGGCCAAGAAGAAGTAGCAGGAGCTAGCGTCCCCGCGATGGTGGCCCAGAACGTCGTCTTCGGCATCCTCGCCGTGGTGATGGTGGTTGCCGCGTACCGGCTGGTCACCACGCAGAACGTCGTCCGCGCCGCCCTGTTCCTGGCCGTGGTCCTGGCCGGCGTAGCCGGGCTGTACATCCTGCTCGCCGCCGAGTTCGTGGCCTGGGTCCAGGTCCTCGTCTACATCGGCGCCGTCGTCGTGCTGCTCCTGTTCGGCGTCATGCTCACCCGGGCCCCGATCGGCCGCGACGCCGACCTCGACAACGACCAGCGCCTTCTGGGCGCCCTCGTGGCCCTGTTCCTCTTCGGCGCCCTCGGCGCCGTCCTGCTCGACGCCTTCGGCAGCGACAAGGTGGGCGAGTTCTCCATCCGGCGCACGGCCGAGGTCAGCGACTCCATCTTCGGCACCTACGTCGTCCCGTTCGAAGTGGTCTCCATCCTGCTGCTGTCCGCCCTGGTGGGTGCCGTGGCGCTGGCCCGGAGGGATTGAGCCGATGTACCTGAACCAGTTCCTGCTTCTCGCCGCCGTGTTGTTCTGCTTGGGCGTCTACGGCGTGCTGGCCCGCAGGAACGCGGTGCTGGTGCTGATGTCGATCGAGCTCATGCTCAACGCGGTCAACATCAACCTGATCGCCTTCGGCGCCTTCCGGGACAACGTGATCGGCCAGGTGTTCTCGCTGTTCGTGATCGCCATAGCCGCGGCCGAGGTCGGCGTGGGCCTGGCCATCGTCCTGCTCATCTTCCGCAACCGGGCTGACATCGACCTGGACGAGCTCGCGCAGATGAAGGGCTAGGCCCGCCGCTCCATGCTCGACAACGCCTGGCTCATCCCGCTCATCCCCGCGGTCTCCTTCTTCGTCATCCTCTTCTTCGGCTGCCGTCTGCCGAAGAAGGGCGCGGAGGTCGGGATCCTGGCGCTCGCGGTGGCCTTCGTCATGTCCCTTCTCGCCGCCATTGAATGGACAGGTGAGCACGTCCCCCGCCACCCGGTGCACCGCCATCTGACCTGGTTCGAGATGGGCGGGATCGACTTCGGGGCCGGCATCCACGTCGACGGGCTCACGGTGATGATGCTGGTGGTCGTCACGTTCATCTCGCTGATGGTGCACGTGTACTCCACCGGCTACATGGACGGCGACCGGCGCTACACCTACTTCTTCGCCGCCCTCTCGCTGTTCACCGCGGCCATGCTCCTGCTGGTCGTCTCCGACAACACATTGCAGCTCATGATCGGCTGGGAGCTGGTCGGGTTGTGCTCGTTCATGCTCATCGGCCACTGGTGGGAGGAGGGGGTCAACTCCGCCGCCGCCATCAAGGCCTTCATCACCACCCGTACCGGCGACATCGGCCTGTTGACCGGCATCATCGTCCTCTTCTTCGCCGCCGGGCGCACCTTCGACATCCAGGTCCTCAACCGGGAGGCGCTCACCGGCGGCATCGGGCACGGGACACTCCTCGTGGGCGCCGCTCTCCTCTTCCTCGGGGTCATGGGCAAGAGCGCCCAGTTCCCGCTGCACGTCTGGCTGCCCGACGCCATGGCCGGGCCCACGCCGGTCTCGGCGCTGATCCACGCGGCCACCATGGTGGTGGCCGGCGTCTATTTGGTCGCCCGCCTGTACGGGGTGTTTTTCGCCGGCTTCTCGATCGAGGCCGGCGGCGTGAACTTCGTCGCCATCATCGGGGCGATCACCGTCCTCATGGCGGCCGCCTTGGCGTTCGTGCAGGACGACGTCAAGAAGGTCCTGGCGTACTCCACCGTCAGCCAGCTCGGCTACATGATCATGGCCCTCGGGGTGGGGGCGTGGACGGCAGCGGTGTTCCACTTGTTCACCCACGCCTTCTTCAAGGCGCTGCTCTTCCTCGGCTCCGGTTCGCTGATCCACGCCGTGCACTCCAACAACATGAGCGAGATGGGGGGCCTGCGAAAGTTCATGCCCACCACCTTCTGGACGTTCATGGTGGGCTCGGTGGCCTTGGCGGGCATCTTCCCCCTGGCCGGGTTCTGGTCGAAGGACGAAATCCTGCTCGGCGCGGCGGAGAACGGCTTCCCGATCATGCTGGTCGTGGGTCTCATCGGGGCTTTCATGACCGCGGCGTACATGACGAGGGCCTGCTACCTGATCTTCGCCGGTGAGTACCGGGGCCACGGCCACCCGCACGAGTCGCCGCCGTCCATGGCGTGGCCGCTTCGAATCCTGGCCGTACCAGCCGTGTTGGCCGGTCTGCTCAATGCTCCCGGGATCCTGCTGTTCAACGGCTGGGTGGAGTTCGAGGTGGAGGGGGTCGAGCACTTCCTCCACCACCATGACTTCAACCCGATGCTGGCCGCCGGCTCGGTCGCCGTCGCCCTTCTGGGCATTGCCGCCGCCGGCGCGTACTACTACCGCGGCGCCCTGAACGGTCTGGCCGACCGGGTGCCGCCCCTGCGCACCGCACACCGGGCCCTGGTGAACAAGTACTACCTGGACCACCTCTTCCTGGCCATCGTCCGGGGCATCCAGTACCCGGTGGCCCGGGCGGCCTACTGGGTCAACCAGCGCGTGCTTGACGGCGTGATCAACGGGGTGGGCAAGGGCGCCCAACGGACGGCCCGAGTGGTGTACGACGTGATCGACCAGCGGGTCATCGACGGGGCGGTGAACGGCGCCGGCCACTCGGCGGAGGGGAGCGGCAGCATCCTGCGCCTTGTCCAGACGGGGCGGGTGCAGCAGTACGCGGCGTTGTTGTTCGGCGCAGTCGCGGTCTTGGCGATGGGCCTCGTGGTCCTGACGTGAGGGAGTCTCGAAACAGATGTTGACCGCTGCCATCTTCCTGCCCATCGTGGGCGCCGTGGTGCTGGCGCTCATCCCCCGCGAGCGGGAGCAGATGCTCAAGGCGGTGGCCCTGCTGATCACGCTGGCCACGGCGGCGGTCGGGCTCTCGCTGCTCTTCGGGTTCGACTACCAGGACGCCGGCCGGCTCCAGTACGAGACCAACCACGGCTGGATCGATGTCATCAACAGCCGCTACCACATCGGGATCGACGGCATCTCCCTGCCGCTGCTGATCCTTTCGATGGTGATCACCGTCCTGTGCGTCGTCTACTCCTGGGACCACTTCCCGGAGCCGCACAATCCCAAGGCGTTCCTGATCCTCATGCTCCTACTGGAGACGGGCATGAACGGCACCTTCGCCGCCCAGGACCTCATCCTGTTCTTCGTCTTCTTCGAGCTGGTCCTGCTGCCGATGTACTTCATGATCGGAGTCTGGGGCGGTCCCAACCGGCAGTACGCGGCGATCAAGTTCTTCCTGTACACGCTCTTCGGATCGGCGCTGATGATCCTGAGCTTCCTGGCCCTCTACTTCAAGGGTGGCCAGACCTTCGACATCCCACAGCTGATCGAACAGGGCGGCGCCATCGCCCATGGCACGCAGCTACTGATCTTCGGCGGCTTGTTCATGGGCTTCGCCATCAAGGTCCCCATGTTCCCGTTCCACACCTGGTTGCCCGACGCCCATACCGAGGCGCCAACCGTGGGCTCGGTGATCCTGGCGGCCGTCCTGCTGAAGCTGGGCACCTACGGCTTCATCCGCATCGCCATCCCGATCCTCCCCGAGGCGGCCCGGTCGTGGGCTCCGTGGATCGGCCTGCTGGCCGTCATCGGGATCATCTACGGAGCGCTCGGCTGTCTGGCCCAGCGCGACATGAAGCGTCTCATCGCCTTCTCCTCGGTGGCCCACATGGGCTTCGTCATGCTCGGCGTCGCCACGCTCACCAGCTTCGGCATCAACGCCGCGGTGTTCGGCATGGTGGCCCACGGGCTCATCACCGGAATGCTCTTCTTCCTCGCCGGCTCCATCCAGGAGCGCTTCGGCACCCGTGAGCTGGCCCGGCTGGGCGGCCTGCTGCTGCAGGCGCCCCGCATGGGTTGGATCCTGGGCTTCTGCGTCTTCGCCTCCCTGGGGCTGCCGGGCCTGGCCGGGTTCTGGGGCGAGTTTCCCGCCATCCTCTCGGCGTACCAGCCGGCCGAGGGCCTGAGCGAGCTGACCTTCCGGATCTACATGGTGGTGGCCGCCATCGGCACCGTGTTCGCCGCCGGCTACCTGCTGTGGATGCTCCAGCGGGTGGCGTTCGGCACGGTCAAACCGGAGTTCGAGGACGCCCACATCCACGACGTGCATGTCCCCGAGTACATCGCATGGACGCCCCTCCTGGTGGGCATCCTGCTCTTCGGCATCTTCCCGCACCTGCTGTTCAACGTGATCGACCCCGCGGTCGGGGCGGTCACCTCCGGGGTCGACGCCCTCGGGACGGCGGCCGCGGCCGGCGCCGGGAGGTAAACCCGCGAATGCCGTTCACTCCGCCCACCCTCGATTACCACGCCCTCGCCCCGGAGATCATCCTCACCCTGGTGCTGGCCACCGTGTTGGTGGCCGACCTGTTCCTCGACTCGTCGCGCAAGTGGCTTCTGTCCAATATCGCCGCCTTCGGCCTGTTGGCGGCGATGGTGCCGATCCTCTCGCTGGCGCTCTCGGGTGACGACGTTCGCACCATGGTCGGTGGCGCCTACGTGTCCGACAACTTCGCCCTCGTCCTCAAAGCCTTGTTCCTCGGCGTGGGTTTTGTAGTCCTCCTCATGTCGACCAACTACATCGAGGACGGCGACTACTACCAGGGGGAGTTCTACTTCCTGCTGCTGTGCTCGCTGCTCGGCATGGTGGTCATGTCGTCGGCGCGCGACCTCATCACCATCTTCGTCGCCCTCGAGACGCTCTCCATCCCCGGCTACATGCTCGCCGGCTGGCGCAAGCGCGACCTGAAGAGCAACGAGGCGTCGCTCAAGTACTACCTGCTCGGGGTGCTGGCCTCGGCGATCATGCTCTACGGCATGTCGCTGATCTACGGCTTCACGGGCACCACCGTGCTGGCCGACATCGGCGAGCAGATGAACGGCAGCGCTGCCAACCAGCCGCTGGTGACCATGGCCATCGTCTTCATCATCGTGGGCTTCGCCTTCAAGGTCTCCGCCGTCCCCTTCCACTCGTGGGCGCCCGACACCTACGAAGGCGCGCCGACTCCGGTCACCGCCTTCCTGTCGGTTGCCTCCAAAACCGGCGGGTTCGTCGCTTTGCTCCTACTGGTCTTCGTGGGGTTCTTCGGCCGGGACGACGTGTGGGGGCCGCTCTTCGGGATCCTCGCGGTGCTCACCATGACCGTCGGAAACCTGGTCGCCCTGCGCCAGACGAACATCGTCCGAATGCTGGCGTACTCCTCCATCGCCCAGGCCGGCTACATCCTCGTGCCGTTGGCCATCGCGGGCTCGAACAACGGGGCCGCCGCCGGCACTGCGTTCACCGCCGCGGTCGTCTACCTCCTGGTGTACGCGGCCATGAACCTGGGCGCCTTCGCCATCGTGATCGCCGTGGCCCGCAAGACCCGCTCGGGGGAGATTTCCTCCTACGGCGGGTTATACGAGTACGCGCCCGGCCTAGCCGTGCTCATGACCATCTTCCTGTTCTCCCTGGCCGGCATCCCGCCCCTGGCCGGCCTGTGGGCCAAGCTCTTCGTGTTCCGGGCCGTGATCGACGCCGGCACGTCGTGGGCCGTGCTGCTCGGCGTGGTCGTCGCGGTCAACTCGGTGATCGCGCTGTTCTATTACGCCGCCATCGCCAAGGAGATGTGGATGAACCCGGTGCCCGACGACGACCGCACCCCCGTCCGGGTGCCGGCCCCGCTGGTCACCGCCCTGGGCATCACCGCCGCAGTCGTGATCGTCATCGGCGTGTACCCCCAGGCCTTCGCCAACTTCGGGGATCTGGCGTCGCTCGTTCCGTAACGGAACTGATCGTCGACCGGGCCCGCCAGGACGGCCCGCTCGGGTTCGAACAGGTGGTGGAGATGGCGCTCTACCACCCTGAGCTCGGTTTCTACGAGACGGGTGGGGCCGCCGGGCGGGGTGGCGACTTCCTGACCAGTCCCGAGGTGGGGCCCCTCTTCGGGGCGGTACTGGCCCGGGCCCTCGACTCGTGGTGGCGTGACCTGGGCGAGCCGTCGTCCTTCACGGTCGTGGAAGCCGGCGCGGGACGGGGGACCCTGGCCACGTCGATCCTGGCCGCGGCGCCGGCGTGCCGACCGGCCCTGCGCTACGTGGCCGTCGAGCGGTCGGGCGCGCTGCGGGCCGAGCTGCCGGAGGGGGTGGAACCGGCGGCCGCGATGCCGGACGAACCGTTCGTGGGGGTCGTCCTGGCCAACGAGCTGCTCGACAACCTGCCGTTCGGCCTGCTCGAGCGGCAGCCGGAGGGCTGGGCGGAGGTCCGGGTCACCGAGGAACTGGTCGAGACGCTGGTGCCGGTCGACGATCCGATCGAAGGACGGCTGGCGCCCGGAGCGCCGGTCGGGAACCGGATCCCCACGCAACGGGCGGCCGGGGCGTGTGTGGACCGGGCGCTTGCCCTGGTGCGGTCCGGGCGGGTGGTCGTGATCGACTACGCGGACACGACTCCTTCGATGGCTGTCCGCCCCTGGACGGAGTGGGCCCGTACCTACCGGGGGCACGGCCGGGGCGGATCCCCGCTGGCCGACCTGGGCACGCAGGACATCACGTGCGAGGTGGCCGTCGACCAACTGCCCGTTCCGACGTCGGATCGCAGCCAGGCCGAGTTCCTGGAGGCCCACGGCATCGACGACCTTGCCCGTGAGGCACGGCACGCGTGGGAGCAGCGAGCTCATGTCGGCGACCTGCAGGCGCTGGTGGCCCGCAGCCGGGCCCACGAGGCCGCAGCCCTCACCGACACCACCGGTCTCGGAGCCTTCCGGGTGCTGGAGTGGGCCTGTGGCGTTGACCTGGATGGGTAGGCTCCGAAGCCATGGCTGAGGCGACCCCGCCCACGATGCCCGATGGCGGCTCTCCGCCGACGATCGAGGCCTACCAGCTCGAAGAGCGCAGGTTTCCGCCTTCCGAGGAGTTCAAGCGCGACGCCCTCGTCGTCGACGCCTGGATGTACGACGACGCCGAGCGGGACTGGCAGGGCTTCTGGGCCCGGCAGGCCCTCGACCTGCTCGACTGGTCGGAGGAGTGGCACACCATCCTCGACTGGGACCTGCCCTTTGCCAAGTGGTTCGTGGGCGGCAAGCTGAACGTGTCGTACAACTGCGTCGACCGCCACGTGGAGGCCGGCCGGGGCGACAAGGTGGCCTTCCACTGGGAGGGGGAGCCGGGCGACACCCGCACCGTCACCTACGCCGACCTCCAGGCCGAGGTCGGCCGTTTCGCCGCCGTGCTCCGGTCCCTCGGTGTAACCAAGGGCGACCGGGTCGCCATCTACATGCCGATGGTCCCTGAGCTGCCGGTCGCCATGCTGGCCTGCGCCCGCCTGGGCGCTCCCCACTCAGTCGTCTTCGGGGGCTTCTCGTCGGAGGCCCTGCGGGACCGGATCAACGATGCAGAGTCCAAGGTCCTGATCACCGCCGACGGAGGCTGGCGGCGCGGCCAGGTCATCCCCCTCAAGGCCAACGCCGACGCCGCGGTGGCCGAGTCGCCCTCGATCGACCATGTAGTCGTCGTCCGCCGCACCGAGAAGCCGGTGGCGTGGGACGAGCCCCGGGACAAGTGGTACCACGACCTCATGGGGAGCGTCTCCGACGCCGAGGCCACCGCCCCGCCCGAGCCGGTCGATGCCGAGGACCTCCTGTACCTCCTCTACACCTCCGGCACCACGGCGAAGCCCAAGGGGATCATGCACACCACGGGTGGCTACCTCACCCAGGTGGCCTTCACCCACAAGTACGTCTTCGACCTGCACGCCGAGACCGACGTCTACTGGTGCGCGGCCGACATCGGCTGGGTCACCGGCCACAGCTACATCGTCTACGGGCCGCTGGCCAATGGGGCCACGTCGGTGATGTACGAGGGGAGTCCCGATTTCCCGCAGAAGGACCGCTGGTGGTCGATCATCGAGCGCTACAAGGTCAGCATCCTCTACACCGCGCCCACGGCCATCCGCACGTTCATGAAGTGGGGCGCCGAGCACCCCGCGGCCCACGACATGTCGTCGCTGCGGGTCCTGGGCTCCGTCGGCGAGCCGATCAACCCCGAGGCGTGGATCTGGTACTTCGAGAACATCGGTGGGGGCCGGTGCCCACTGGTCGACACCTGGTGGCAGACCGAGACCGGCGCGATCATGATCTCGCCGTTGCCGGGCGCCACGACGTTGCGGCCGGGGTCGGCCACCTTCCCGCTGCCGGGCATCGCGGCAGAGGTCGTCGACGACCAGGGCAACACGTGTGCCACGGGTGGGGGGTATCTGACCCTGACCCGGCCCTGGCCTTCGATGCTCCGGGGGATATACGGCGACCCCGAGCGGTACCGGCAGACGTACTGGTCGCGCTTCGAGGGTCGGTACTTCGCGGGCGACGGTGCCCGGGTCGACGACGACGGCTACTTCTGGCTCATGGGTCGGGTCGACGACGTCATGAACATCTCCGGCCACCGGGTGTCGACCACCGAGGTCGAGTCGGCTCTCGTCGACCACCCTTCGGTGGCTGAGGCCGCGGTCGTCGGGGCCAAGGACGAGACGACCGGGCAGGCCATCATCGCCTTCGTCACCCTCAAGGGCGGGATGGACGCTTCCACCGAGCATGGTGACGCGTTGCGCAGGCACGTCACGAAGAAGATCGGCGCGGTGGCCCGACCTCGGACCGTCATCTTCACCGACGACCTGCCCAAGACCCGGAGCGGCAAGATCATGCGCCGCCTGCTGCGCGACGTCGCCGAGGGCCGGGACCTCGGCGACACCACCACGCTCGCCGACGCCACGGTGGTCGAGGAGATCAAGCGGCGGGCGGCCGGCGGCGGACCGGAAGAGGAGTAGCCGGCTGCCCGACATCCCCAAGCACTGGCAGTGGCGGGACGGCGCCGTGGACGGTCCCTCGGTGCTGGTTGACATCGACGGCGTCCTCTCCGACGCTACCGGTCGCCAGCACTTCCTGGAGGACCAGGCCAAGCGCAATTGGCGCGCCTTCTTCGACGCGTGCGGCGACGACCCGGTGATCGCCGAGGTGGCCCGCCTCATCGAGCTGCTCGATCGAGACCTGGCCGTCGTCCTCCTCACCGGGCGGCCGGTGCGGGTGCAGCCGCAGACCCTGGCCTGGGTGGAGCGCTACGGCGTCCGCTGGGACCTCCTCATCATGCGTAACGCCGGGGACTACGCCGCGGCCCGCGAGTTCAAGCGCCAGACCGTCGGCGAGCTGCGCGACCACGGCTTCGACCTCCGCCTGGCCTTCGAGGACGACCGCCGCAACGCCGAGATGTTCCACGAGGAAGGCGTTCCGTGCGTCTACATCCACTCCGGCTACTACGAGTAGCTGCGAGCCGCTCCGGACGTGGGGCGGAACTAGACGGGCTGTGAGAGCGTTGTACGCAGTGGACCGTTCCAGGAGAGGACGATGAGCAGGAACACGATCAAGACCTACACGCTGCTGGCCGGGTTGGGCGGGCTGCTCATGCTGATAGGCAGCTTCTTCGGCCGGGGAGGGCTGATCATCGGCCTGCTCCTCGGGCTGGTGTTCGTCGGCGGTTCGTACTGGTTCTCCGACAAGCTGGCCATCAAGTCGGCCCGAGCCGTGCCGGTCACCGAGGCCGAGATGCCCGAGTACTACCGGATCGTCCGGGAACTGACGTCGGCGGCCAACATGCCGATGCCCAAGCTGTACCTCACGCCCGACATGCAGCCGAACGCCTTCGCAACCGGCCGGAACCCCGATCACGCCGCAGTGGCCGTCACCCAGGGGATCCTCAACATTCTCGACTGGGACGAGCTGCGCGGCGTGCTGGCCCACGAGATCAGCCACGTGGGCAACCGTGACATCTTGATCGGCTCGGTGGCCGCCGCCGTGGCCATGGGCATCACCTTCGTGGCCCGCATGGCGATGTGGGGAGCGATGTTCGGAGGCGGCGGCAGGGACGACGACAACCCCAACCCGCTGGCCATGCTGGCGTTCGCCCTCCTCGCCCCGCTGGCGGCGGCCGTCATCCAGATGGCGCTGAGCCGCAGCCGCGAGTTCGAAGCAGATCGCACCGGCGCCCGCCTGATCGGCGACGGTGAACCCCTTGCCCGGGCTCTTGCCAAGCTCGAGCAGGGGGCAAGGGCGATTCCCATGGCCGTCGACCCGGCCCAGGCCTCCAAGTTCATCGTGAACCCCCTCAGTGGCCGCAAGGTGCAATTTGCCAACCTGTTCTCGACCCACCCTCCGCTCGAGGACCGGATCACCCGGCTGCGGAAGGGCGAGTGGCGGGGCTGACACCTCCCTGACCTGCGGGGTCCTGCCTGGATCGGGCAGGAGATCCGGCGGGGGGTGGCGAAGAGAACCAGAATCGTGTCGCAACGCTTCCGCTCACCTATCGCGGCCGTTGGGACGGTTGTCGCCTTCGCCCTGATGCTCTCCGGGCAGGCCGGCGCCCAGTCGCCGCCCCCCGCACCTCCGCCGACCACCACCAACTTCCTCGAGGACTTGGTCCGTCCGCTGATCGCTCCCACGACGGTGGCGCCGACGCCCACGACCGCGCCGCCTGCGGGGACTCCGGCGCCTGGAGCGCCCAAGCCCGGGGCGGCGCCGGTTCCGACGACGACAACCACGACGACACCACCGGGGGTCGTCCCTCCGGAGTTCGCCGCCATCATCAATTCCGTGCGGCGGACGGGCGGGCGCACGACAGCGGCCCTACTGGACGCACTCCGGCCCCTGCAGGATCTGGGCATGACTGCCGAGGAGGCAGCGATCGCCGGCTTCGGCCATTTCCCGGTGGCCGGGCTGGCCGACTACCGCGACGACTGGTGGGAGGCCCGCTTCGGTCCCCCGTTCCACCTCCACCAGGGCACCGACATCTTCGCGGCGCGGGGCACGCCGGTCCGGGCGCCCTTCAACGGCGTGCTCCGCTTTGAGGACAGCGGCCTCGGCGGAAAGGGGGCTTTCCTCACCGAGGCGGACGGCACCTACTACTACATGGCTCACCTCGACAGCTTCGCCAAGCAGTTCTCCACCGGATCGGTGGTCAAGCAGGGCGAGGTCATCGGCTACGTCGGCGACAGCGGCAACGCCCAGGGCGGGAGCCCGCACGTCCACTTCGAGGTACACCCGCGGGGCGGCGCCGCAGTGAACCCCAAGCCTCTTCTCGACGCCTGGCTGACCGAGGCCATCAACAGCGCCCCAGGGCTGTTGGCCGCCAACAGCGTGGGTGTCTCCCGGGCCGTCACCGGGGCCGGGGCGTTGCGCCGCTTCGACGCCCAGACCCCCACCGCCTCGGGGCGGGCGATGGGCCCCCTGCTGTGGGCGTCGAGCGTCAGCGCCGGCGGCGGCACCATCCACATGGCCCAGCTGCAGGTGGCCCGGCTGGCCGGTCGCATCGACTGGAGCCGCAGGACCACCGCCGACCAGGCCGCGGCCGATGCGCTGCGAGAGGGCCGCGACGTCGCCCTGCTCATCCTGGCCCCGCTCACGCCTCCGGCCCTCGCCCCTCTGCTGGGTAGCGGGAGCTAGTCTCGGAAGTTCTTGAACTGGAGGGGGATGCCGAAGTCCTCCTCCTTGAGGGCGGCGATCAGGTTCTGTAGGTCGTCGCGCTTCTTGCCCGAGACCCGGACCTGGTCGCCCTGGGTCTGGGACGACACGCCCTTGGTGCCCCGGTCCTTGATGAAGCGGTTGATCTGCCGGGCCTTGGCGTCGTCGATGCCGGCTGCCAAAAGGATCTTCTGGCGCACGGTGCCTTTGGATGCCTCTTCGACCTTCTCGTAGGTCAGGCCCTTCAGGGAGACGTTCCGCCGCACCAGCTTCTCCTCGAGGACCTGCACCAGGGCCCGCAGGCGGTCCTCGGTGGCGGAGTGGAGCTGGATCTCCCCGTCGCCCAGCTCGATGGTGGACCCCGTGTCCTTGAAGTCGAACCGGGTGATCACCTCACGATGGGCCTGGTCGACCGCATTCCGGACTTCCTGCAGGTCGACTTCGGAAACGACGTCGAAGGTAGGCACCTCCAGACGCTATCGTCGTTCCAACAGTCCTGGGTCGGTGCCCGAGTGGCCAAAGGGAGCTGACTGTAAATCAGCCGGCACAGCCTACGGAGGTTCGAATCCTTCCCGGCCCACCAGGTGCAGAGTTGCTGCGTGACGGGTACACCACGAGCCGTGCCTTCGCAAACTCTCTTCCGTCCCCTGTTGAGCCAACTGACCACCTCTTTGGCCGGCGGTGGCCGGGGCCTCGACCAGCTCGGCGAGCTGGAGCCGCTGGATTGGCGGGACCTGCTTCTCAGCTTGTCGGTCATCCACGACCTTCACACCGCGCCGCTCGGCCAGCTCGACGGCGGGGAACGGTTCCAGCACCATCCCGGCGTCGCCCGGTTGAAGTGGAGGCTCGAGGAACAGCTCGTTGCAGAGCTCGTTCGGCGGGACGAGGCCACGGTGTGGAAGCTGCCGGACACGGCTGCGGCGGCCATGCGGGCGATTGCAGCTCGCGGGCTCGTTCCCGAGGTCTACGAGTGGCTGGCCGACGAGGCCGACTACGACGAGATCGTCGACTTCCTGTCCGTCGAAGGTGGCCCCGATGGCGGATTCGACGATCTGGTCGCCATCTGCCAGGTCGGCCTCGACGGCGCCGCCAAGCTGGAGCTGGCGCACAACTACTGGGACGAGATGGGCAACGGTTCCCTCACCCGGGTGCACACGGAGCTCCACCGGAAGCTCAGCCTTGCCCTGGGGCTGGCAGCTCCGGCCCGGCACCTTCTGCCGGTCGCCGTCCTCGAGCGCTCGGTGCTCACCGGGCTCATGGCCACCAACCGCTGGCTGCAGCCCGAGATGCTGGGCGCGCTGGGACTCCTCGAGCTGCAAGCGGGGCCGCGCTGCCGGAAGGTGATCGCCGCCTTGGAGCGCATCGGCGCCCCCGAGGAAGCCCTGGACTTCTACGTCGAACACAGCAGGGTCGATCCCCGCCACGGCAAGGACTGGGTCGACAAGGCCGTCACACCGTTCGAGGGCGACGCCCGCTGGGCCACGGGCATCGTGCGGGGCGCTCGGTGGCGGTCGATCGTCAATGCCGGGTTCTTCACCGCCCTGTCGGAAAGCTTCATCGGGCGCCAGCAACGGGTGTCCTGAACGAGGTCGTGACCCCGGCGACCGTCCGCTTCGGCCCCATAGACGTCGCGTTCGACGAAAGCGTCCTGCGACCGCGCCCCTGGACTCTGGCCCAGTCGCAGTGGGCCGCCGAGCTGAGCGACGGCAGCTCCATCCTCGAGATCGGATGCGGCGCCGGCCACATCGGTCTGGCCGCGGCGGCCCTCAGTGGCACCCGCCTGGTTCAAGTTGACCGTGACCCGGCCGCCTGCCGGTGGGCGGGCGTCAATGCGGCCGCCAACGGCTATGCGGAGCTGGTCGAGCAGCGCTGTGGGCGGGCGGAGGACGTCCTCGGTGAGGCGGAACGGTTCGGGGTGACCATTGCCGACCCGCCCTACGTGCCGTCGTCGGAGGTTCACCTGTACCCCGCCGACCCACTCGGAGCCATCGATGGTGGCCGGGATGGGCTCGACAGCGTTCGCGGCTTCCTCGCCGGCATAGCTGGTCACGTCGGCGGGGGCGGCAGCATCGTGCTCCAGGTCCGGGGCCTCGCCCAGGTTCAGCAGCTGGAGGCGTGGCTGCTCGCCCCGTCGGCGCCCCCCCTCGAGGTGACCGAATCGCGGGCCTATGGCGACCTTCGGGCGCTCACCCGGCTGGAGGTCAGAGCAGGCGCTGCATGAGCACGACGTCGAGCCACCGTCCGAATTTGCGCCCGACCTCCCGCTCGATCCCGACCAGCTCGAAGCCGCAGGCGGCGTGCAGCCCGATGGACGCCTCGTGGCCCCCGACGACGCGGGCCATCATCGAGTGGAACCCGTGAACCGTGCCCAGCCGGACCAGCTCGCCCAGGACAGCCCGGCCGTAGCCGGCGCCCCGGCGGTCGCGGCGCACGTAGACCGAGTCCTCCACCGTGGTGGCGTAGGCGGGCCGGCTCCGGTACGGACCGAGGGCGCCGAAGGCCACCACTTCACCCTCCGCCTCGGCCACGACTGCGGGGTGCACGCCGGCGTGTTGGGCCAGCCACGCCTCCTGCTCGGCGATGGTGCGGGGCACGAGGTCGAACGTCACCGTCGACTCGGTGACCTCGACGTTGTAGATCGCTCGGATGGCCTCGGCATCCTCGGCCCGGGCCAATCGGACGGCGACCCCGGGCCGGCTGACTATCATCGGTGGAGCTGCCCCCTTAGCTCAGTCGGCAGAGCACAGCCATGGTAAGGCTGGTGTCATCGGTTCGATTCCGATAGGGGGCTCGGAGTATTTCGCAGAAGGCACCGCTTCACATCACATCTGGCGGCGTAGCTCAGTTGGTAAGAGCACTCGGCTCATAATCGAGGGGTCGGCGGTTCGAGTCCGCCCGCCGCTACCGCATCCACACGAAAAGCGACCAGAAGACAGGACGAGAGAGATGGCCAAGCAGAAGTTCGAACGGAACAAGCCCCACCTCAACGTGGGCACCATGGGTCACATCGACCATGGGAAGACCACGCTGACCGCGGCCATCACCAAGGTGCTGCACGATCAGAACCCCAAGAACAGCTTCACCGCCTTCGATCAGATCGACAAGGCGCCAGAGGAGAAGGCCCGCGGTATCACGATCTCGATCGCCCACGTGGAGTACGAGACCAACAAGCGCCACTACGCCCACGTCGACATGCCCGGCCACGCCGACTACATCAAGAACATGATCACCGGTGCGGCCCAGATCGACGGGGCCATCCTCGTCGTCTCCGCGGCCGACGGCCCCATGCCCCAGACCCGTGAGCACGTCCTGCTGGCCCGTCAGGTGGGCGTCCCCTACATCGTGGTCGCGCTGAACAAGGCCGACGCGGTCGACGACGAGGAGCTGCTCGACCTCGTCGACCTCGAGGTGCGGGAGCTGCTCAACGAGTACGAGTTCCCCGGCGACGACACGCCGATCATCCGCGTGTCGGCCCTCAAGGCCCTCGACGGCGACGAGGCGTGGACTCCCAAGGTCCTCGAGCTCATGGAGGCGGTCGACAGCTACATCCCCGAGCCCGAGCGCGACATCGACAAGCCCTTCCTCATGCCGATCGAGGATGTCTTCACCATCACGGGCCGTGGCACCGTGGTCACCGGCAAGGTCGAGCAGGGCATCGTCAAGGTCGGCGACTCGGTGGAGATCGTGGGCATCAAGGACACCCAGACCACGGTGTGCACGGGCGTGGAGATGTTCAAGAAGCTCCTCGACCAGGGCCAGGCCGGCGACAACGTGGGCGTGCTGCTGCGAGGCACCAAGAAGGAGGACGTCTCGCGCGGGCAGGTGCTGTGCAAGCCGAAGTCCATCACCCCCCACACCACCTTCGAGGCCAACGTCTACGTCCTGAAGAAGGAGGAGGGCGGGCGCCACAGTCCCTTCTTCCAGAACTACCGCCCCCAGTTCTACTTCCGCACCACCGACGTCACCGGCCAGATCACCCTGCCCGAGGGCACCGAGATGGTCATGCCCGGCGACAACATCACCCTCAACGTCGAGCTCATCAACCCCATCGCCATGGACGAAGGGCTCCGGTTCGCGATCAGAGAGGGCGGGCGCACGGTGGGAGCGGGTCGCGTCACCAAGATTTTGAAGTAGGAGTCCGGGGGGCGGGGGGAGGAGCCCCCCGACTGTTGGCATACTGGGAACGAGTCAGCGTGAACCGAGAGGACGAGGGAAGTGGCAAAGGGCGAGAAGCGGGTGAAGGTGACGCTGGCGTGCGAGACGTGCAAGCGCCGGAACTACATCACCATGAAGAACAAGCAGAACGACCGGGAACGCATGGAAGTGAAGAAATACTGCCGGTGGGACCGGGTACACACGACCCACCGGGAGACGCGCTAGAGCGGCGTAACCTTCCGGAGGTCGATCCGGTCGTAGAAGTGGTGATTCCGTCGGAAGAGACCCGGTTGGTGGCAGCGGCCAAGGCCGGTGACAGCGACGCGTTCGCCGAGCTGGTCCGCAACACCCAGGGCGACGTCTATACCCTGGCCTACCGCCTCACGGGCAACGAGGACGACGCTCGTGACGTGGCCCAGGAGGCCTACCTCCGGGCCTTCCGGTCGCTCAAGCGGTTCCGGGGAGACGCCCGCTTCTCGACCTGGATGTACCGGATCACCGCGAACTGCGCGTCCACTCACCTGTCCCGACGAAGTAAGGGCCGCCACGACGAGTTGTCCGACGACGACAACGTGCTCGACGAGCGGCCGGAGTCGGATCCCGAGAGCATGGCGGAGGCGGGAGTCCTCCGCGACCGCGTCAAGGCCGCTCTCGCCGACCTACCCCCGATCCTTCGGGCGGTGGTCGTCCTGCGAGACGTCTACGACCTGCCTCACGATGCCATCGCGTCGGAGCTGGGAATTACCGAGTCGGCGGCCAAGGTGCGGCTGCACCGTGCCCGCCGCAAGCTGCGGGAGCGCTTGTTCCCGATGCCCGGAGAGGAGAAAGCCCGTGCGGTCTAGCCGGTTCTTCGGGAGCGGAGGAGTGTCCTGCGACGATGTCGCCGACGCCCTGCCGGCCATTGTCGACGGCCTCGAGGTGGCGGCCATCGACGTCCAGCGCCACGTCGCCGCCTGCCTGCGGTGCCAGGCCGAGCTGGTCCAGTACCGCAAGGTCCTGCGCACGCTCCACCAGCTCCGCACCGAGGTGCTGGAGCCTACGCCCGGTCTTTTGCCCGACATCCTCGCCGCCCTGGAGGCTGCCGGAGAGCGCCGGGCCATCCATCACCTGCTCAACGGCCGTCGGGTGGCTTACGTCGGAGGCATCGCAGCCGCCACCGCCGCCGGCGCGGCCGGGGCCATCCTGGCCAGCCGCGCCCGCCGCAAGGTCCGCCTCGCGAGCTGAGCTCCGTTTCTTTGCCGGCGGCGATCGGCACCGCTGCCTGATGGCTGCGCCGCCCGATGGGCTAACCTGGACGTGCGTAGGTCATGGGCTGGCCGCTGTGCAGAGGGCAGTAGCTCAATTTGGCAGAGCACCGGTCTCCAAAACCGGCGGTTGGGGGTTCGAGTCCCTCCTGCCCTGCTCGTTCGTCCCGACTCGGAGTGCCGATGTGAAGGTGGATGCGTTGCCGTGAACCGAGAGATGAAGAGAATGATGCAGCGCCAGGGTCAGGTCGACTCTGACGGCAGCCCCACCCGGCGGGAAGCGCCGCGTCCGCCCGCCGCCCGGGTGGCGACGAAGGAGCGCATCGGCCCCTCGGAGTACGCACGCCAGGTCCGCGGCGAGCTGCGCAAGGTGGCCTGGCCCACCCGGGCCGAGGTCATCAACTACACCATCGTCGTGCTCATCGCCCTTCTCCTGCTGACCGGCATCATCTTCGGCCTCGACTACGTCTTCGGCAAAGCCGTCATCTTCCTCTTCAGATGAGCCAGCCCGACGATCCCAGCACCACTGAGCCGCTCGGCGATGCCGGCGCCGACCTCGGCACGCTCGCCGATCCCGACGAGGCCGCTGTCGTCGAGGCCCCCGTCTCCGGCGAGGTCCTGACCGAGGACCAGCTCCTCGAGGGCGGCTTCGACGACGACGAGGACGACGAGCCGCCGGTCGAGAGCCCGTACGACCGCCCGGGCTCCTGGTACGTCGTGCACACCTACGCCGGCTACGAGAACAAGGTGAAGTCCAACCTGGAGAGTCGTATCGCCTCCATGAACATGGAGGACCGCATCTTCGAGTGCGTCATCCCCATGGAGGACGTCATCGAGTTCAAGGGCGGCAAGCGGGTCACCGTCCAGAAGAAGGTGTTTCCCGGCTACCTGCTCGTGCGGTGTGAGCTCGACGACGATTCGTGGCGGGTGGTCCGCAACACCCCGGGCGTCACCGGGTTCGTGGGGCTGGGCGCCAAGCCGACCCCGCTGTCCCGCAAAGAGGTCGAGAGCATCCTCCAGGTCCAGCCCACCGGCACCGACGGTGCCCCCAAGAAGGCCCGCCACCGGGCCATGTTCGAGATCGGCGAGAGCGTGCGGGTACGGGAAGGCCCCTTCGCCGACTTCACCGGCACCATCGCCGAGATCAACGACGACCAGATGAAGTTGAAGGTGCTGGTCAACATCTTCGGCCGGGAGACCCCGGTCGAGCTCGAGTTCAGCCAGGTCGCCAAGCTCTAGTCGGCGGGGAGCCGCCAAGACATAGAGTCAGATGTAGTCAAGGGTGGGAGGCGCTCCGGCGCCGCCAGGACCACCAAAGGAGAAGTACACGTACATGGCAAAGAGACGCGTCGCTGCGATCGTCAAGATCCAGATTCCGGCCGGGGCGGCCACGCCGGCCCCGCCTGTGGGTACGGCCTTGGGCCCCCACGGCGTGAATATCATGGAGTTCTGCAAGCAGTACAACGCGGCCACTGAGTCCCAGCGGGGCACGGTCGTGCCGGCCGAGATCACTGTCTTCGAGGACCGCTCGTTCACGTTCGTCATCAAGACGCCGCCCACGCCGGTCCTCCTCCGGGCGGCGGCGGGCATCACCAAGGGGTCGGTCGCACCCGGACGGGAGGTGGCAGGCACCGTCACCGACGCCCAGGTCACGGAGATCGCCACGACCAAGCTGCCCGACCTCAACGCCAACGACATCGAAGGCGCCAAGCGCCAGGTGATCGGCACCGCCCGGTCCATGGGCCTCACGGTCAAGGGATGACCCCCTTGACCCAGACCAACAAGGTCAAGGGCTGATCGATGACCCACACCAACAAGAACAGCAAGAAGTACGTCGACGCCACCCGCCGCTTCGACCGTGACCGCCACCACGCCCCCGGCGAAGCCGTCGACCTGGTCAAGAGCTTGGCCGCGGCCAAGTTCGACGAGTCGGTGGAGCTGGCCGTGCGCCTGGGCGTCGACCCCCGCAAGGCCGACCAGATCGTTCGCGGCACCGTGGGGCTGCCCGCCGGCACCGGCAAGACGGTCCGGGTGGTGGCCTTCGCGGCCGGCGACGCGGCCAACGATGCCCGTGAGGCGGGCGCCGACGTGGTCGGCGCCGATGACCTGGTGGCTCGGGTGCAGGGCGGGTTCCTCGACTTCGACGTCGCCATCGCCACTCCCGATCTCATGGGCCAGGTAGGCAAGCTGGGGCGGGTCCTCGGCCCCCGGGGCCTCATGCCCAACCCGAAGACCGGCACCGTAACCACCGACGTGGGCCGGGCCGTTCGGGAGTTCAAGGGGGGCCGGGTCGAGTACCGCACCGACCGGTACGGCAACATCCACGTTCCCATCGGCAAGGTCAGCTTCGACCGCCGGTCGTTGCTCCAGAACCTGCAAGCCGTGATCGAGGAGCTCCAGCGGGCCAAGCCCGCGTCCGCCAAGGGCCGCTACATGCGCTCCATCGCCCTGTCCTCCACCATGGGCCCCGGCATCAAGCTCGACCCCAACCCGTTGCGGGCACTGGACGACGAGCTCACCGCCAGTGCGGGCGCCGCCGCCAGCTAGTATCAACAGTCACATCTAGATCGCCGTAGACATTCGGTGCGCGGCTGCCTTCACGGGCACAGCGCGTAAGTGGCCCTCACCGGCCCGCCCAACGAGGCGTGAACCTCCCGAGGGACAGTTCGCGCGACTCGCCGCACCCCAGGGAGGAAATGTATGGGAGAACCCAGACCGGAGAAGGTCGCCGTCGTCAGCGAGGTGCGCGACCGCATCTCGTCGTCGAACGGCGCGCTCCTGACCGAGTACCGGGGCCTGAAGGTCGCGGAGCTGGCCGCCTTACGCCAGTCGGTGGGCAATGCCGGGGGCGAGTACCGGATCTTCAAGAACACCCTGGTCCGCCTGGCGGCCGCCGACCTGGGGCTCGCCGAGCTCGACGCCCTCCTGGTTGGCCCCACGGCCATCGCCTTCATCGACGGCGACGCCGTAGCGGTGGCCAAGTCCCTCCGGGACTTCGCCCGCACCAACCCCAATCTGACCATCAAGGGTGGCCTGCTCGGCACCACGGTGCTCAGCGCGGCCGACGCCGGCGCCCTCGCCGATGTCGCCCCCCGCGAGGTCATCCTCGCCCAGCTGGCCGGTGCGCTCGCTGCCCCGCTCCAGAAGATGGCCGGCCTGCTCCAGGCCATGCCCCGCAACTTCGCCTACGGGCTGTCCGCCCTGGTCGAAAAGCGTCAGTCAGAAGCCCCCGCAGCCGAAGCCCCTGCGGCCGAAGCCCCTGCGGCCGAAGCCCCTGCGGCCGAAGCCCCTGCGGCCGAAGCCCCCGCAGCCGAAGCCCCTGCGGCCGAAGCCCCTGCGGCCGAAGCCCCTGCGGCCGAAGCGCCCGAGTCAGACACGCCAGCCCAAGACACGCCTGAGCAAGAAGAAGGAGACCAGTAATGGCCACCAAGGAAGAGATCCTCGACAGCATCGCCAACATGACCGTGCTCGACCTTTCCGAGCTCCTGAAGGAGTTCGAGGAGAAGTTCGGTGTGACCGCGGCAGCCCCGATGGCGGTTGCGTCCGCCGGCGGGGGCGGGGGCGGTGGCGGCGGCGAAGCCGCTGCAGTCGAAGAGGAGCAGGACGAGTTCGACGTCATCCTCGCCGACGTGGGTGCCCAGAAGATACCCGTCATCAAGGAGGTGCGCGCCCTCACCAACCTCGGCCTCAAGGAGGCCAAGGACCTGGTCGACGGCGCCCCCAAGGCCGTCTTGGAGAAGGTGTCCAAGGAAGACGCCGAGAAGGCCAAGGCCCAGCTCGAAGGCGCCGGCGCCACCGTCGAGCTCAAGTAGCGGATCTTTTTCCGGGCTTTCGAACACCACCACGGTGTCCGAAAGCCCGGAGAAGTCGGACAACGGGGATGCCGGGCGCTCAGCAGTGTTGTCCACAACGCTTGACCGCAGCGCCGGAGTCGCGTAGCCTCTGCCCAGCTTGATTCGAGCTGGCTTGCCCATTCGCGCAGCTACAGCTAGTCTGGTGTCTGCCGTGCCAGCCCGCGAGTCGCCGTCCTTCTTTACCGGCTTGACCGCGCGCGCCCGGCTTTGACCAACCCGCCCTGCCCCGCTCGCCCTCGAATCAGCACCGAAGTCCGTCCAGCTCTGGCTCCCCCAGCCGACATCTTCTCCGCGAAGGAGTGAGGTTTTGCCCACTCGTCCCGCCCCTCGGGAACGTTTTTCCTTTTCCAACCTCGACGAGGTCCTAGCCCTCCCGGACCTGATCTCCGTCCAGCGAGACTCGTTCAAATGGTTCCTCGACCGCGGGATGGCTGAAACCTTCCGCGACATCAGTCCCATCGAGGACTTCACCGGTCAGCTCCGCCTGGAGCTGGAGTTCGACGCGGCCGACCAGGACCTGCGGCCGCCGCCCAAGTTCACCGTGGAGGAGTGCAAGGAGAAGGACATGACCTTCTCCGCACCGATCTTCGTTCGGGCCCGCTTCATGAACGCCACCACGGGCGAGATCAAGGAGCAGACGGTCTTCATGGGGGACTTCCCGATGATGACTGACAAGGGCACGTTCATCATCAATGGCACCGAGCGGGTTGTCGTCTCGCAGCTCGTGCGCTCCCCCGGCGTGATCTTCCAGCCCGGCCGGGACGCCAAGACCATCGCCACCGCCACCATCCATCCCTACCGGGGTGAGTGGATCGAATTCGATATCGAGCAGAAGCCCGGCAAGGACGTCACCGCCGGCACCCGGGTGGCCCGCAAGCGCCGCCTTTCCCTGTTCGTCCTCCTGCGAGCGCTGGGCTACGACCAGGAGGCCCACCCCGGCTTCCTCGAGCGCTTCGTCAACCACTTCGACTTCCTCGAGGGGCAATGGGAGAAGGAGAAGGACCTCGCCCCCACCCGGGAAGAGGCGCTGGTCGAGATCTACAAGCGGGCCCGCCCCGGCGAGCCGCCCCAGGTCGAGGCGGCCCGGGCCTACTTCGAGAACGCCTTCTTCAACCCCAAGCGCTACGACCTCACCCGCGTCGGCCGCTACAAGCTGAACCGCAAGCTCGGCCCGGAGATCGAAAAGGTCGCCGAGCTGCTCAACATCGACCTGGAGCGTCCGGGCCAGACGCAGTTCGTCCTGAGCCCTTCGGAAATCCTGGCCGCCACCACCTACCTGCTGCACCTTGCCGCCGGTGAGGAGGGCTACCGCCTCGACGACCAGGACCACTTCGCCAACCGCCGCATCCGGTCGGTGGGCGAGCTGATCCAGAACCAGGTCCGCATCGGCCTGTCCCGTATGGAGCGGGTCGTCCGCGAGCGCATGACCACCCAGGACGTCGAGGCCATCACGCCCCAGACGCTGATCAACATCCGCCCGGTGGTCGCGGCCATCAAGGAGTTCTTCGGCACCAGCCAGCTATCCCAGTTCATGGGCCAGACGAACCCGCTCGACGGGCTGACCCACAAGCGGCGCCTTTCGGCCCTCGGCCCCGGCGGTCTGTCTCGTGAACGGGCCGGGTTCGAGGTTCGTGACGTGCACACCAGCCACTACGGCCGGATGTGCCCGATCGAGACCCCGGAAGGCCCCAACATCGGCCTGATCGGGTCGCTGGCCACCTACGCCCGGGTCAACGACTTCGGCTTCATCGAGACCCCCTACCGCAAGGTGGTCGACGGCCAGCTCACCGACGAGATCCGCTACTTGGCGGCCGACGAGGAGGAGGAGCACGTCATCGCCCAGGCCAACGCCGTGCTCGACGACGCCGGGCAGTTCGTGGGTGACCGTGTTCTCGTCCGTCGTGGTCCACAGGGCGCCGGGGTGCGCATCGGCGCCGGCGGTACGTCCTACGGCACCACCAGCGAGGTCGACTACGTGCCGCCGAGCGAGGTCGACCTCATGGACGTCTCGCCCAAGCAGATCGTCTCCGTGGCCACGGCCATGATCCCGTTCCTCGAGCACGACGACGCCAACCGGGCCCTCATGGGGGCCAACATGCAGCGCCAGGCCGTCTCCCTGATCCGGGCTGAGGCGCCCTATATCGGCACCGGCATCGAGAAGCGGGCCGCCCGTGACGCGGGCGACGTCGTCCTGGCCGAGGGCGACGGCGAGATCGTCGAGGTCACCGGCGACCACATCGTCGTCCAGTACGGCGACGGTCAGACCGACCGTGATGGCGGCACCCTGGGCCGCAAGTTCTACCGCCTGGCCAAGTTTCGCCGCTCCAACCAGGGCACTTGCATCAACCAGAAGCCCCTCGTCGACGAGGGTCAGGCCGTCGCCCTGGGCGACGTGCTCGCCGATGGCCCCTCCACCCACCAGGGCGACCTGGCCCTGGGCAAGAACCTGCTCGTGGCCTTCATGCCGTGGGAGGGCTACAACTTCGAGGACGCCATCATCCTGTCGGAGCGCCTGGTGCGCGACGACGTGCTGACGTCGATCCACATCGAGGCCCACGAAGTCGACGCCCGCGACACCAAGCTGGGCGCCGAGGAGATCACCCGGGACATCCCGAACCTCTCCGACGACATCCTGAAGGACCTCGACGAGCGGGGCATCATCCGCATCGGCGCCGAGGTCGGTCCCGGTGATGTCCTGGTCGGCAAGGTCACGCCCAAGGGCGAGACCGAGCTCACTCCCGAGGAGCGGCTCTTGCGGGCCATCTTCGGCGAGAAGGCCCGTGAGGTCCGCGACACCAGCCTGAAGGTGCCCCACGGCGAGACCGGCAAGATCATCGACGTCAAGGTGTTCTCCCGGGAGGAGCAGCACGAGCTCGCCCCCGGCGTGAACCAGCTGGTCCGGGTCTACGTGGCCCAGAAGCGCAAGATCAGCGAGGGCGACAAGCTGGCCGGCCGCCACGGCAACAAGGGCGTCATCTCCAAGATCCTTCCGGTCGAGGACATGCCCCACCTGGCCGACGGCACCCCGGTCGACATCATCTTGAACCCCCTGGGCGTGCCCAGCCGGATGAACGTCGGCCAGGTGCTCGAGTGCCACCTCGGCTACGCCGCCCGCTACGGCTGGGACGGAGCCGTCAACGGCGTCCCCACCTCCACCACGGCCACCAAGACCCGCCCGGTCACCGACCCCGCGGTCTGGGTGTCGTCGCCGGTGTTCGACGGGGCGCACTGGGACGAGGAGGGCGACGCCGGCTCCGGCCGCCACCCCACCATCCAGCAGATCCTCACCGGGCACCTGCACGCCGACTCAGCCGTGCCGGACGGGCCGCGCCTCATCCAGGCCGACGGCAAGCAGACGCTCTACAACGGCCGCACCGGTGAGGCCTACGACCGTCCGGTCACCGTGGGCTTCGTCTACATCCTGAAGCTGCTCCACCTGGTCGACGACAAGATCCACGCCCGGTCGACCGGGCCCTACTCGATGATCACCCAGCAGCCCCTCGGCGGGAAGGCCCAGTTCGGTGGCCAGCGCTTCGGGGAGATGGAGGTGTGGGCCCTCGAGGCCTACGGCGCCGCCTACGCCCTGCAGGAGCTGCTCACCATCAAGTCCGACGACGTCCTCGGCCGGGTCAAGGTCTACGAGGCCATCGTCAAGGGCGAGAACATCCCCGAGC
>Ga0247713_1000148_pt1 | contig 50277 bp, 48 predicted proteins | sample 21E_NmetaG_FD_189936 | JGI IMG/M metagenome (GOLD analysis project Ga0247713, IMG submission 189936) | Soil microbial communities from hillslope of Landscape Evolution Observatory, University of Arizona, Oracle, AZ, United States - 2-1-E_N | ecosystem: Engineered > Artificial ecosystem >...
CCTGGATGTTTCGTCTGACTGGCGTGGCAGCGGTTGAGGTTGCATAGGAAAGCCCTCCTAACCTGCGAGAATGCGGTCTGTCAAAGGTCCACAACTCGCCAAGGAGGGCTCACCTACATGGTGCATGCTAGCAGCAGGCGGCCGCGCTTTGATGTCACCGCGACGGGCAAGGGCACGACGGGTCGGTCGGGCACGGCGTTGTTGGCTGAGGTGGCCGACACGTTGGGGTTGACCGCGGCGTTGTACTCGGAGGTCAACCGCTGCCGGTCGTGGTGGGAGCACGCGCCGGGCAAGGTGGTGCGCGACCTGGTAGTGATGCTGGCCGACGGCGGCGACGCGTTGCGGCATCTGGCCACGTTGGGCGGCGAGGACCAGCAGGTGCTGTTCGGGCAGGTGGCCTCGGCCGCCACGGCCAACCGCACGGTCGTGGCGTTGGCCGAAGACGAGCTTGTGGCCGAGCGGTTGGCGGCCGCCCGCCGCGACGCCCGCCGGCAAGCCTGGGCGCGGGGTGGCGCGCCGCCGGTGGTGGCCGCCGCGACCGCGGGTGAGCAGCCGGCCGAGCCGTTGTGCATCGACCTGGATGCGACGTTGATCACCGCACACTCCGACGACAAGGACGGCGCCGCGCCGACGTACAAGCGCACGTTCGGGTTCCACCCGCTGCTGGCCTATCTGGACCGCGGCGACGGGCTGGGCGAGTCGCTGGGCGGGATGCTGCGACCGGGCAACGCCGGCGCCAACACCGCCGCGGACCACATCGACTGTTTCGAGACGGCGCTGTGGCAGCTGGAGGGCCTGGTGCCCGACGGCGTGGACGTCGTGGTGCGCGCCGACACCGCCGGGTGCAGCTATGCGTTCTTGGACTGGCTGCGGCAGGCGGGTGTGGGCTTCAGCGTCGGCTTTGCGGTAAACGAGCAGGTCAGAGCAGCAATCCGTGACCTGCCTGCCGACGCGTGGGTGCCCGCACGCCGCCAGGACGGCAGCCCGCGCAACGCCGACGGCGACGAGCGCGCCGCGGTCGCCGAGCTCACCGACGACTCGCGCATCGACCTGGCCGGCTACCCGCCGGGCGCGCGGCTGCTGGTGCGCCGTGAGCCGCTGCACCCCGGCGCCCAGCAGACCATCGACGACATCGACGGCGCCCGGTTCACCTGCTTTTTGACCGACCAGCCCGGCGACGACCTGGCAGCTTTGGACGTGCGCCACCGCGGTCACGCCCGTGTGGAGGACCGCATCCGCGGAGCCAAGGACACGGGCGCGCGCAACCTGCCGTGCGAGTCGTTTGACCGCAACAACGTGTGGCTGCAGCTGGTGCTCATGGCCCAGGACCTGATGTGCTTCATGCAGACGTTGACCTTGGAGGGGGAGCTGCGCGTCGCCGAGCCTGCGTCGCTGCGCTACAAGCTGCTGCACGCCCCCGCTCAGATCGTGCGCTGCGCCGGGCGGCGCGTCGAGCTGCGCGTCCAACGCGACTGGCCCTGGGCCAACGAGCTCGTCGCCGCGTTCGGGCGGCTGCGTGCATTGCCGCTGCCCGCAACCTGACCGGGCAGGCCGCCTCCGCTGGACGTTGACAACCCCCACCACCACGAACCTCCCTCGGCCACGGCCGCAGCCACCCGCGCCCAAAAAGGGGGCGTCAACGCGCCGCCCGGGTCACCCGCCCGCTACTACACCGCCTACTGCCAACGGCCCGTCACCCCCCGGCTCGGACCGGCGACATTCGCGCCCCCATCAGCAGCCGCGTGAAACATCGAGGCTAAGCTACGGCAGCAGCGCGGTTCACCACCTCCTTTCCTTGGAGGACGACCACGCGGGTGCGTGTGAGGTCGGCCAGCGTGGTGAGCGGGTTGCCGTCCACGGCCAGCAGGTCGGCCCGCAGTCCAGGGCGCAGGGCGCCGCGGTCCTCCAGGCCGCAGGCCCGCGCCGCGATGGTGTGGCCGTTGCCAGCGCTTCGGCCGTGCTCATGCCGAGCCCTTCGGCAGAGCCGAACCAGGCAACGGAGGCGGTCAGGGAGTCAAACGGTCGCTTCGGGATGCCGGCGTCGGTGCCGGCCGTCAGCTCGACGCCGGCCTCCACCATCGCCCGGATGGCATCGCGGGCCAGCGGAAACAGGCGCATCAGCGCCTCGATCTTCTCTCTGATGGCCAGCGGGACGGTGGTCGGGTCGAAGGAGTCAGGGGGTGGTGGACCCGATGCGACCGTGGGCACGGCGATGATTCCGTCGCCGGCCATGCGCACCAGCGTCTCGGCGTCGACCACCGGACCGGCGGGGGTGAGGAAGGCGCAGTGCTCGATCGTGTCCACGCCGACGGCGGCGCAGTCGACGACGCTGTCGTGACCGAAGGCGTGCGCGGCGACGATCAGTCCTCGCCGGTGCGCGGCGCCGACGATGGCCTGCAGGGCCGCGCGGTCGAACTGACGCGCCAGCGGCGAGGAGTGGGGCGTCAGGTTCCCACCTGAGGCGAAGACCTTGATCAGGTCGGCGCCGGCCTCGACCGCCCGGTCGACGGCCGCGGCCGGGTCCTCGTCCGGCCCGACCTCGTGGGACAGGAAGTGGCAGTGACCGCCCGGTGTGGTCAGCGGCGATGCAGAGGTGATCACGTCCGGACCGCGGAGCGTGCCGTCGGCCACTGCAGCGCGGATGGCGGTGGCGATCGGCGCGGGTGTGCCGAGGTCGCGGACGGTGGTCGTGCCTACGTCCAGCGCGATGCCGAGGTTGCGTTGCGCGTGGGCGAGGAGCGGTCCGCCGCCCTCAACGGACCGGTCGCGCTCGAAGTCGGCGACCACGTCCGTGCCGGTGGAGAACGTCACGTGGACGTGGGTGTCGATGAGCCCTGGAAGCAGCGTGACGTCGCCCAGGTCGCGGATGACCGCGCCCGGCGGGGACGGGGGCAGCCGGTCGGCCCGACCGACGGCGGTGATGGTGCCGTCGACGACATCGACCGCGCCGCGGTGCACCAGGGACCCGAGACCGTCCCACAGCCGGGCGGCCAGGTAGCGCGTGGGTGTCATGCGATCACCTGGCCGCTGATGGTGCGAGCGATGCCGGCGACGAGGCGGTCGGGCCGGCCGGTGGTCGTATGGACCTCGACGTGCAGGCCGCGGCCGCGGCCGGCATCGCCCTGGGCTGTGCTCCTCGGCGCCATGCCGGGGAGGGCGTTCTCGTTGGCCGCACACCACGCAGCTGGCGTGGGGTCCCCCACCCCGAGGAGGACGGGCGTCGAGGTGACCAGTTGTTGGGTCGCGGTGTCCATGCCCAGCACGGTGCGCCCGTGTCGTTGCACGACGGTGGCGCGACCGTGACACGCCGTGCAACGCCTTCCGCCGGGGGATGGGTGGCGTGCAGGGGACGGCCGGGTTAGCGTGCGTCATGGCCCTGACCGTGGACGTGCTGGGACGCGTGGTGGCCACCATGGACGGCACCGTCATCGAACTGCCGCGCGCCCGGGAGCGCGCGGTGCTGACCGCCCTGGCGTTGGCGTACCCGGCGGCGGTCCCCGCCGACTGGCTCGTCGAGGTCCTCTGGGGTGAGGCTGGCGGTGGCTCGGTGCAGACGGTCCGGTCCTACGTCAGCCGCCTGCGCCATGTGCTGGGCCCGCAGCACCTCGTATCGGGCCCCGACGGCTACCGGCTGGACGTGCCGGCCGCTGCACTAGACGTCAACCGCGCACAGGGACTGCTGGCGCACGCCGTCGCGGCCGGGCAGGTCGGCGACCACGAGACCGCCCAGGCGGCCGCCCAGGCGGCGCTGAGCCTGTGGCGGGGTACGCCCTACGCCGAGCTGTCGACCGTCTCCGCTGACATCGCCCGCACCCAGTTGGCCGGGCTGCTGTCTGAGGGCGTGGCCGCCCTCGCGAAGGCGCTCCTGGGGCTCGGACGCCCGGTACGAGCAGCGGAGGTGCTGGCCCCCGCGTGCGCCGACGCCCCGTTTGACGAGACGCTCTGGGCGCTGTGGGTCCGGGCGCTTGCCGCTGCCGGTCGACGCGACGAGGCCATGTCCCGCTTCGACGACGTGCGCAGCGCCCTGTCCAGGGAGCTCGGCATCGACCCGGGCGAGGCCTTGCAGCGCGCCCGAGCTGAGGTGCTGACCGGGTCAGCAACGGCACTCCGCCGCATGCCCGTTCGCTACGCCGAGCACGACGGCCGGTCTTTGTGCCATGCGGTGCTCGGCCGCGCGGGGCCGCCGCTGCTGTTCCTCCACGGCCTGTTCATGCCCAGCGAGATGCTGATCGAGGAGCCGTCGGCCGCAGCCTTCTTGAAGCAGCTCGCGGCACGGCACCGCGTCGTCGTGATGGACCTGGGCGGCCTGGGCCTGTCTGACCCGGTCCCGCCCCCGCAGCTGGGCTTTGAAGGCTGGGCCGACGACGCCGCGGCGGTCCTCGACCACCTGAGGGTCCATGTCAGCCCCGTCATCGCTTGCGGCCCCTCGACAGCCGTCGCCATGCACCTCGCGGCACGCCGGCCGGACCTCGTCCCACGCCTGGTCTTGGCCGGCGTGCCACTTCGGTCGGCCTGGGGAGAGGAGCAACTGGATGAGGTCATCGACAACATCGACGGGCGTCCGGGCGCCAGCGATGCGGTCAGCTACCTCGCGCCTTCCCGCACCGGCGATGCCGCGTTCACCGACTGGCTGGACCGCGGCGGCGAGCGCGGCGCCAGCCCCGCGGTCGCTCGCGCGTTCTTTCGCATGCTGTTCGCCGCCGACCTGACCGACCTCGTGGCCCGCACCGCGGTGCCAACCCTGGTGATCGACCGGCCGGACGCGCCCGGCAACGGACTGCACACCGCGGAGGTCCTCGCCCTGCTGCCCGACGGCCATCACGTCGTGCAGCCAGGCATCCCCGACGTCCTGCCGTTCCTGGGGGAACCCGAGGGCTGGGTCGATGCCGCGCTCGCGTTCCTCGGCGGTAAGCTCGCCAACGGACGGCCCCAGCGCCTGGCAGCGGTCGCCGCAACCCGGTCGGTCGCCGGCGACGTGGCCGTCACAGCCCACGCCACCCCGGCCGACGCCGACCGGGCAGCACGGGCCCGACTGACCGCCGGCGGCGGAGCGGCGGTCCTGCACGCCGGATTGGTTTCCTCCCTCACCCCGCCGGTGGGTCCGGCCGTCGACCGGGCACGCCAGCACCTCACAAAGGTCAGCGACGGCATCGTCCCAACCGCCGCCTTCGCCACGCTGGCCGACAGCTGATTTAGCGGACATTACCAGCATCCAGCGAACAGATGTGCCGACCAGAGCCCGGCCGCCCCGGCGTGGGCGTGGTGACCCGCTCCAGCGCAACGGTCAGGTCGGGACGTCCAGCGCCGCCGACACTGCCTGGCACCACCCCTCGACGCGTTGCTGCCGGGTGCGGGCCGTCCAGGTCGCCTCGTTTGCCGCGCGGCTGGTGTAGGACGGTCGGTATGAGGCGACAGTGCATCTAGACAAGCCATCTCTTTAGGTCTCCACGTACCACCTGACTGAGGCGTCGTCGCCCTCGGGGGTGTACGAGCATCGCAGACCGGTCTGGATGGACCGGTCGAGGTGTGCTGCAAGGAGCGGAGCGACAGCATCGAGCCGGCGTACGGCGTCACGTAGGCGGGCGGTGACGGCTTTGCGGGCCCGTTCGGCAGGTTCGTTGGCGCCGGTGCGAAGTCGGCCGCCGAGCCCGGTGCTGCGCCGGACCTCGGCGAGAAGGTGCTCGCGCTCGTTCTCGAGGCGCTCCGAGCGTCCGATGTCGCCGTCGCTGTCGGCCTGGTCGATCTCTCCTGCCAGCTCGGCAAGGCGATCGCGGTAGGCGCCGAGCGCCCCGAGATCGATGAGACGATCGCTACTCCCGGCGGCTTGGGTACTGCCAGCGAGCAGGAGCGCCGAGACCTCCTGCCCGCGATGGCGCACGAGCATGGCAATGTCAGCCAGCCCCTTCACGTGGGCAAGTTGTGCGCGCTCTCCGCGCCAGGAGACGGTCCAGACGTTACCGGATCTCGTGAGGGAGGCCGCCGCGGCGTCGAGAGCCGGGGCGGCTGCCTCTGTTCGCTTCCTGGCGAGGGTGTCCCGGGCAGTCTCGCCGCGGCGGACCCAGACGTCGGCTCCCAGCTGTCGGGCGGTGGCGATCGATCGACACAGCATCGCGTCGGCGATGTCCTGGTCGCCGAGCTCGCCGGCGAGGATGCCGGCCGTATGAGCGAAGGGAGCCACGAAAGCCACGACTGCGCCATTAACGCCACAGCTGTCGGTGAGATGGTCGATCTCGGTGAGGAGCTCGCGGCACAGCTCGGTGTCGCCCAGGGCGATGGCCGCCTCTGCGAGGCGGACGACCAGGAGCGAGCGAGGATAGAAACCTTGGCTGCGCCACCCTCCGAACGCCGCCACCATGGCGACCGAACGTTCCGCAACGGCCAGATCTCCAGCGGCGGCGGAGGCGCCGGCCGCCACGGCGTGGGCAACCACGGGGGTCCCGGTCCACCACCGGACCGCGTCGGTGGCAAGGTCGGTGAGCTCATCAGGATCATCGCGCGCCCATGCGAGCGCGACCCGTTGGGACATGAGCACGTTGCCGGTATCCGGCTCGTGGATCTGTTCACCGATCCGTGCCGCCTCGCTCATCAGTGACGCGCCTCGATCGGTGTCACCTTCAAGGAGCGCCAGCGCGGCGCGTCTGGTCGCGGTCAGGTAACGATCGCGGGGCTCGTCACGCTCGTCGAGCAGTGCAAACCAACGGTTGAGCACCGGTCGGAAGCCGGCCGAACCGGACTCGAGCAGTCCGTTGGCCTCCAGGAGCAAGCCCTCGGCGAGTCGGCCGGTGTCACCGAGCCGACGTCCGACCGCAGCGATCTCGTGGCCGAGCCGGGCGCGCTCGGACCCCGTTCCCGGTCGCCACAGCGCGTCGTGGCCCGCCAGGAGACAGGCGCCGAGGGTCTCGTCGTCGTCCGCCTGTCGACCGAGGGCGATCGCCTGTTCGCTGAGGGGACCGGCCCTCGCCCGGTCGGAGGAGACCGAGTGCAGGAGCTCCCGGGCGAGCGCTGCGGTGAGTTGGGCCTGCCTGGGCAGATCCACACCGGTCACAGTTTCGAGTGCCGTCTCAAGCTGACCGATGATCGCGTCGCGAGGTGCAGCGAACTTGGCGCCGAGGCGCTGCACGGCCAGCGCCACGTCAGCCTGGTGCACCGAATCAGGCGCGGACCTCGCGGCCGCCTCAAGCAGGCTGCGGGCAACGTCAGGATCTCCAGATCGCGCCCGATCGTCCGCCTCCTCGACCAGGAGCCCGACGAGCACCTCAGGTTCGATGCTCCGTCCTGCGTCAATGACGGCGTCACGGACGCGACGCAGATGCCCTGCAGCCTCGGTGAACGCAGAACGTCGCCGTTCGTCAGCGGCGGCTTCACGGGCCCAGTGGACCGCCTTCGGGGCCTCGCATGCGCTCGCCGCCTTGGCGAAGTGCCGGGCAAGGTCGCCGGGTGGTACGTGGGCGCCCCGTTCGCTGCGGGCCTCGAGGGCATCACCGGTCAGACCATGGAGCAACGACCGCCGAGTGGCGTGGAGCTGGTCGTAGAGGGTCTCTCGGAAAAGGTCATGGGTGAACCAGAACTCACCTTCCGGCGTGGTCCGGATCAGCCCTGCGGCGACGGCGGGCGTCAAGCGGTCGACCACGACAGCAGGAGTCTCCTCGACCGCCGCCGCTAGCACGTCCGGCAGGAGCCGGTTCCCGAGGACGCTGGCGGACTCCAGCAGCTCACGGGTCTCATCAGGCAGGGTCGCCAATCGCCGGCTGACCGCACCGGTCACCACGGTGGGCAGAGGGCATGCCCGACTGCCCTTGGACAACCTGGCGAGCTCGCTCACGAACAGCGGATGGCCCCCGGTCCGTCGATGCAGCTCGGACGCGCGCGTGCTCGCCGTCGCCGGGTCGCCCATCGCTTCCACGAGCTCCTCGACCTCTCCGAGCGTCAAGCCGTCGAGGTGGACATGCTCGGCGTGGGAGGCGAGCGTGGCCACCCTCGCCCGGTCGTGATGGCCGAGTTCGTCGTGCCGGTAGGCGCCGATCAGGAGCAGGCGGGCGGTCACGGGTGCGGCGACCACATGGTCGAGTAGGTCGAACGTGGAGGTGTCGGCCCACTGCAGATCGTCGAGCACCAGGACGACGTGGCGGTCCTGCGCCAGAGCCTCGAGCCAACGAACAGCCGCATCGAGCAGCAGCAGCCGGTCTTGGCCGAGATCGTTGGTTGCCTCCGCCGCGCCGAACTCCCGGACCAGCACCGAGAGCGCGCCATGGTCGTAACCGGCGGCCTCACGGGCGGCATCTGTCCCGACGGTCCGGACGAGGTCGCCGAACGCCTGCATCCAGGGCCAGAACCCGGGTGCGCCGCCGCCCTGCCATCCCGTGCCCCAGCCGACGATCGCGTCACCTGCGGACATGTCGATCGCAGCTCGTACCAGGGAGGTCTTGCCGATCCCGGCCTCGCCGCTCACCAGGATCGCCGCGCGACGACCTTGCGCCGACGCAGACATCGCCTCGCCAAGGCGTCGCAGCGGTCCCACCCGCCCGACGATCCCGGTCTGTCCCGCGTCCGCCACTGCACGTCTCCTGCCGAGCCGGAAATCGCCAGATGGAATCTGGCGGAAAGCGGCCGCGACTAGCGCCTCAAGGATGACACCTCGCAACCGGAAAGGCGACCAGATGATCTCCCGTGCCGATCAGCACACGGTGGCCACCCGATGAACCTCGGGAGAGAGTTCCGTGTCGCTGCCGTGCAGGCCACCCCCGCCTACCTCGACCGCGACGCCACCTTGGACATCGTCGCCGACCACATCGCCCAAGCCGGCGCGGACGGCGCCGATCTCGTTGTGTTCGCCGAATCCTTCGTCCCCGGGTACCCCGACTGGGTCTGGCGCCAGAACCCATGGTGCGACAAGGACTGGTACGCCCGGTTCCTGCACCAGGCCGTCGACGTCTCCGGGCCCGCACTCGACACGGCCCGCACCGCAGCCGAAGCCGCCGGCGTGTGGGTCGCACTGGGCATCACCGAGCGGAGCGCCTCAGGCACCCTCTACAACGCCGTCGTCTACATCGACAGCGCCGGCACGATCGCGGGTCTCCATCGCAAGCTCGTGCCGACCGGCGCCGAACGGCTTATCTGGGCGAACGGGCATGGACCCCTGCTGACCGTCGTCGATATCGGTGGGGTAAAGGTCGGATCCCTGATCTGTTGGGAGGCCTACATGCCCCTCGCCCGGGCCGCCCTCTACCAGAAGGGCGTCGACATCGTGCTGGCCCCCACCTGGGACAACACCGATGTATGGGTCCCAACGCTGAGACATGTCGCCAAGGAAGGCCAGGTCTTCGTCGTCGGCGTCACCGCCTACCTCCGTGGCTGCGACATACCCCGCGACCTCCCTGGCGCCGACGACATCTACGGCGGCGAAGAAGACTTCCTGTCCCGCGGCAACACCACCATCGTCGCCCCCGGCGGAGAGATCCTCGAAGGACCAGTAACCGGCGCCACGAAGACCTTGACGGCGGCCCTGGACCTCACACGGATCGCCGCGGGGCGCCGAGCCTTCGACCCCATCGGGCACTACGCCCGACCCGACATTCTCGCACTCACCGTCCACACAAAAGGAGACAACGATGACTGACTTCCCCCCGATCGGACACGTCGCCGTGACCGTCAAGGATCTGGCCGTGAGCCGCCCCTGGTACCAGCGCCTCACCGGCGCCGACCCCGTGCTCGACGAACCCACCGATGCCGGTTTCCACCACACCGTGTTCATGATGGGCGGCACCCTCCTCGGCCTCCACCAACACCCCAAAACCGACACAGACGCCACGTTCACCGAACTCCGCCCCGGCCTCGACCACATCGCCTTCGCATGCCCCGACCGGACAGCCCTCACCTCATGGCAGACCCATCTCGACAACCTCGACATCCCCCACGGTGGCATCATCGATGCTGACTACGGCTCAGGCCTCAGCTTCAAAGACCCCGACGGCATCGCTCTCGAGTTCTTCGCACCTCCGAACTGAGCCCGAATCCAGGGTGGATCACTCGCCAACTTACGAGGAGGTAGGGCCGTGCAGGTGACTCCAGCGAGCGTGATGTCGGCCCATAGCCGGTTCTCCTGAATCGCCGCCATGGCCCGAGCCGACGGCCACCGCAGCAGCCACCACTTGCCTGGCCGAGGGGGATGGGCCGATCTCGTTGACACGCTGGGGACACTGGCGGAGTGGCCACGGTCGAGTTCGTGCAGCCCCAGGTGGTGGTGCCCGTCCTGGACCATGCCGCGGTCGAGAACGCCCGGCTGGTCAATGCAGCTCACGCCGGGCTGTTGACCTCCGCCACCGCGGTGACCGTCGATCAGATCGCCGCCGCGACCGGCAGGGATCCAGTCACCGTCCGCCGCTGATCGCCGGCACCGCAACGCCGGGCGGCTGGTGACCGTGACCCACGATGGGCTGTTCCTCGTCCCCGCGCTCCAACTCGACCACGGGGTTCGCCCTTGACGACCAGGTCGCCGAGATCGTCGGTCGGCTGGTGGCGCACGGCATGGACGGCTGGGCGGTGTGGCACTGGCTGGAGACGCCCGACACCTGGCTGGACGGTGCGTCGCCCGCGCAGCGGCTGCGGGCCGGCGACGTCGATGGTATCCGCCGCGCCGTGGCCGGCATGTTCCAGGAGTGACCGGCGCGTCCCGTGCGGCCAGCCGGACTGTCCGGTGTCGGCCCACACCCGGTCGCGGCCTGCGCACCGTGGTGTGGCCAGCCGGCACGCGGCTGCGCCGGGGCAACCAGCACCCCCGGCCGAAGCGCTGGGTGAGCGACGATTGCCACTCCGGCCCTCGGCGTGAAGTTCCTGGGCCACGAGAACCTGGGGCGAGGCCGATGTCACATTCCGGCCGCTCGGGGTGCAACTCCCTGGGTGACCCGACGACCGGAGGGCGTATGAACTGAAGCGCTGCTACAAGCTCCCTTGCCGTCGAGGGGCGGAAACCCCCGCTGCTACAGGCTTTGAGCCGGGACGGGGAATCGAACCCCGGACCTATTCATTACGAGTGAATCGCTCTGCCGACTGAGCTATCCCGGCGCGAGCGCAAGGGTAGCCCGCCGGCCGCGCGAATGCGACTCGCGGGGGCCTCCGGATCAGCTCCTGCCCGGCACGAGGAGGCCCGTTTCGTAGGCGTAGATCACCGCCGAGACGCGGTCGGGCAGGCCGAGCTTGGCCAAGGCGTGCGCGACGTGGGTCTTCACCGTGGAGGCCTCGACGTAGAGCTCCGCCGCGATGTCGGCGTTCGAGCGTCCCCGGACGAGTACCTCGAACACGTCGCGCTCGCGCGCCGGGAGCTGGCGGGTCGCCTCCACCCGTCGGTGCCGGGCATGCGCACGTCCATGAGCACGACGGCCGGGCGCAACCGGCGGGCATTGGCGACCGCCTCTCCCCCGTCGCGGGTTTCGCCGACGACCACGAGATCGTCGTCCGCTTCGACGATCATCCGCACGCCGGTGCGCACGAGATCCTGGTCGTCGACGATGAGCAGCCGGATCGTCATGGCATGGGCGGCCGGGCCGTCAAGGGGCCGAGGCTCGCCCCGGTGACGCTCGCGGTAGATGCTCGCCGGTCTAGGCGACGGCGTACGGCATCGCCTTCGGGCGCTAGCCGCCCGCACTTGCACCCCACCTGGGGTGGGGTAGGCTTGGGCCATGGCGCAGTACCACGATCAGGTTCTCAACCGCCTGAAGACCGCCCGGGGTCACCTTGACGGCGTTGTGCGGATGGTTGAGGCCGGCGCCTACTGCCCCGACGTCATGAAGCAGCTCGCAGCCGTGCAGGGCACCCTCGAGGCAGCCAGCCGCACGGTATTCCGCAACCACCTCGAGACGTGCGTGGCGGACGCCATCCGTGCGGGCCGCACCGAGGAGATCGTTGACGAGCTTATGGAGACCCTGAAGTACGACCGGCGGGTCCTGCGACCCACCCCCACCGAAGGAGAGGGAACATGAAGCAGGAAGTCATCAGCGTCCCCGAGATCCACTGCGGGCACTGCAAGGCGGCTATCGAGGGCGCGCTCCAGCCGCTCGACGGCGTGGAGACCGCCACGGTCGACGTCGCGGATGCCACCGTGTCGGTGTCCTATGACCCCGACACCGTGAGCCGCACCGACCTCGTCGCCGTCATCGAGGAGCAGGGCTACGAGGTACCGGCCTGACCGTGGCCGAAACCTCCCTGACCGGCTCGGACACGCAGGCGCTCGACTTCGCCGTCGAGGGGATGACCTGCGGGTCCTGCGCTGCCCGCGTGCAGCGCATCCTGTCCCGCCAGCGCGGCGTCGAGCTAGCCGAGGTGAACTTCGCCACGGGTCGGGCGCACGTCGAGGTCTCGCCTGACGAGACGAGCGTCGAGGAGCTGCGGGCCGCCGTCGACCGGATCGGTTACAACCTCGCACCCGTCGGGGACACGCCCGAGCCGGAGGCCGGTGAGGACAGCCCAGAGGACCGCGCCCAACGGATGTGGCTGCGGCGGGTCGTGTTCGCCTGGCCCCCGAGCCTTGTCGTCCTCTACCTCGCGATGGGGCCGGATCTCGGCATCGCGCCGATGGAGCTCATGCATGCGGAGTGGGCCCGCTGGACGCAGTTCGTGCTCGCGACACCGGTGCAGTTCGTCGTCGGCTGGCCGTTCCTCGCCGAGATGGTGCGCCGGGCCCGCCGGCTGACCGCCAACATGGACACGCTCATCGGGATGGGCACGCTCGCCGCCTACGGCTACTCGGTCGTGGCGCTCTTCACCGGCGGCTTCCTCTACTTCGAAGCCGCCGCGATGATCATCACGTTCCTCGTCCTCGGGCGGTACTTCGAGGCCCGCGCAAAGGGTCGGGCCGGGCAGGCGATCCGCGCGCTGCTCGAGCTGGGAGCGAAGCAGGCCCGCCTGCTCCGCGGCGACGAGGAGGTTCTCGTCCCCGTCGAGGAGGTGGCCGTCGGCGACCTCCTGCGCGTGCGTCCCGGCGAGAAGGTCCCCACGGACGGCGATGTCGTGGACGGGGCGTCGGCCGTCGACGAGTCGATGCTCACCGGCGAGTCGGTGCCGGTCGAGAAGGCGGTCGGCGACCGCGTCGCCGGAGCGACCGTCAACACCTCCGGCGTGCTCACCGTGCGGGCAACCGCCGTCGGGGCCGACACCGCGCTCGCGCAGATCGTGCGCCTCGTCCAGGAGGCACAGAGCGGCAAGGCGCCCGTACAGCGGCTCGCGGACCGGATCGCCTCGGTGTTCGTGCCGACGGTGATCGTGGTGGCGCTCCTCTCCGCCGCCGGCTGGGCGCTTCTGGCAGGGCAGCCGCTGCGTGGCCTCGTCGCCGGCGTGGCGGTGCTCATCATCGCCTGCCCCTGCGCGCTCGGTCTTGCCACCCCCACGGCGATCATGGTCGGCACGGGACGCGGCGCCGACCTCGGCATCCTCATCAAGAGCGTCGACGTGCTCGAGCGCACCCGCAGGATCACCACCGTCGTGTTCGACAAGACGGGAACCCTCACCGCCGGCGAGATGGCGCTGACCGACATCGTCACCGCTCCCGGCACCGCCGAGGACGAGCTGCTGCGCCGCACCGGTGCGGTCGAAGCCGACAGCGAGCATCCCATCGGGCAGGCCGTCGCTGACAGCGCCCGCGCGCGGTTCGGCACGCTGCCCCCCGCGCGCAGCTTCGCCGCGGTCCCGGGGCGCGGCGTGCACGCCGATGTCGATGGCACGACCGTGTGGGTAGGGCGACGCAAGCTCCTCGCCGAGGCGGGACTGCTCCTGCCCGGAGAGCTCGACGCGGCGGCCGAGCGGCTCGAGAACGAGGCGAAGACCGCCGTCTTCGCGGGTTGGGACGGCGAGGTGCGCGGTGTGCTCGCCGTCGCCGACACCCTCAAGGAGGGTGCCGTCGATGTCGTCGCCCGCCTGCACGCCATGGGTCTCGGCGTGGCGATGATCACCGGCGACAACGCCCGCACGGCCGACGCCATGGCCGGCGCGGCGGGGTTCGACTTCGAGCGGGGCGACCGGGTCCTCGCCGACGTCCTGCCCGCGGACAAGAAGAGCGAGATCGAGCGGCTGCAGGCTCAAGGCGAGAATGTCGCCATGGTCGGCGACGGCGTGAACGACGCACCCGCGCTCGTCCAGGCCGACCTGGGCATCGCCATCGGCACGGGAACCGACGTGGCGATCGAGTCGAGTGACCTCACCCTGCTCCGCGGCGACCTCGCTGGTGTGGTCACCGCCATGGAGCTGTCCCGGCGCACCTACCGGACGATCCTGCAGAACCTCTTCTGGGCGTTCGGCTACAACGTCGCCGCCATCCCCCTGGCTGCGGCCGGGCTCCTCAACCCGATGATCGCCGGGGCCGCGATGGCGTTCTCGAGCGTGAGCGTGGTGACGAACTCCCTGCGACTGCGGCGGTTCGGGCGGTAGCGGTCGGCGTCGTCGGCCCCCGCCCGCCTGCTCGCCGCGGCGCGCCGTCGGCGCCCCGGCGCCGCTCTCCGGAGGGCTGGCCCCCAGGCAGGCGCCTGCCGCGAAAGGGGCGACGCCGGGCACGCAAGGGCCCCCCGCAGGACCCACCCCGCGACTCGCCCGATCCGGCAGCCCGATCACGCCACGCCGCCGTGATGCCCGGGTAGGCCGAGGCGCGCACGCGCCGCTCCGCAGGGCCCAGGAGCGACGGGTGACAGGTTGACTGGCGGACGGGGGGCGGCTCAGTCCAACCGGCTGAGCGCCCCGGGCGGTGGGTGCGGCGCGTCGAAGGCCGCCTCCCGGCGGGCGCGTACGCCAACGAGACGGGCGCCGGCCCACGCGGCGAGGGTTGTGGCGGCGAAGAGGCCCGCGCCGACGAGCACGATCGCCGGGCCGCTCGGGACACCGGCGTGGAACGACAGGTAGAGGCCGGCGACGCTCGACACGACGCCGACCGCGGTGGCCACGGCGAGCATGCCCGCGATCGAGCGCGTCACGAGCCGGGCGAGCGCCGCGGGGATGACGACGACGGCGGCGACGAGCAGGACCCCGAGCACCCGCACGGAGGCGATGATGACGCCGGCCGTAAGGAGGTGGAACACCGCTTCCATGACCCCCGCCCGTACCCCCTGGACGGCCGCCACCTCGGGGTCGAAGGTCACGAACACGAGCGGCTTGGCGAGGAAGAACAGCACCGCGGCAAAAGCTGCGGCCACGCCCGCCGCCATCATGAGGTCCGCGCGGGTCACCGCGAGGATGGAGCCGAACAGCAGCGCCTCGGTGCTGCCGCCCGCGCGGGGCACCATCGACACGATGGCGATCCCGGCGGCGAACATCGCCGTGGTCACGATGCCGATCGCGGCGTCGGCGTGCAGGCCCCGCTGGCGGGCGACACGGTCGATGAGCAGCGCGGCGACGAGGGTGGCGACGACCGCGCCGACGTAGTGGTGGTACCCGAGGGCCGCGCCCACGGCGACGCCGCCGAGGACGCTGTGCGCGAGGCCGTGGCCGATGTAGCTCATGCGCCGGAGCACGACAAAGACGCTGACCGCCCCGCACATCGCGCCGATCAGGACGCCCGCCGCCAGCGCCCGGACGAAGAAGGCGTACGACAGGGGTTCGGCCAGCCAGGTCACCGCTCGCGCCGGCTCGGCGCAGCGGCCCGCCGCGGCGGCTCGTGGACGGGTCCGAGGACGTGGGTCTGGTCGGCGACGAACACGAGGTCGCCCTGGTGGATCACCCGGACCTCGGCGCCGTAGGTGGTCCGCAGCACGTCGGGGGTGAACACCTCGACGGGGTGACCGTCGCCGACGACCGTGCCGTTCAGGCACAGCACCCGCGGCAGGTGCGCCGCCACCCAGTTGAGGTCGTGCGTGGTGAGCAGGATCGTCACGCCCTCGGCGTTCAGCTCCCCGAGCAGGTGGAGCACGTCGTGGCGGGTGGCGAGGTCCACGCCGCTCGTCGGCTCGTCGAGGAGGATGAGCTCGGCGCGGCGGGCCATCGCCCGGGCGAGGAACATGCGCTGCTGCTGGCCGCCGGACAGCTCGCGGATGTGGCGGGCCCCGAGGCCGCCCAGGCCGAGCCGGTCGAGCGTCGCGCCGACCCGCCGGCGTTCCGCCCGGCTGAACCACGGCACGCGCCGGCTGTCAGCCGCGAGCCCGAGGAGCACGACCTGCTCGACCGTCAGCGGGAAGTCCCAGTCCACGCCGTCGAGCTGGGGCACGTACCCGACGCGGCGCACCGGCCGGCCGCGGCGCACCGGCTCACCGAACACCCGGACCGTCCCGGCGTAGGTCTCCGCCTGCCCGGTGAGCAGTCGCAGCAGCGTCGTCTTGCCCGACCCGCTCGGGCCGACCGCGCCGAGCAGCTCGCCGGGCTCCACGGTGAACGACAGCTCCCGGAGCACGCGGGTGCCCGCGTACCCGGCCGTCACGCCCTCGAGCCGTACTGCAGGAGGGTTCACCGCGATCTCCTATCAACTGCAAACGTCTTGCAATAGCCTAGCGACTGCGGCGGCCACCGCATAGAGCGCATCGTCGTGCGGGGGGTGCGGCACCGCTTCGTGCGCCCTACGGCGGCACGCCTCAGCCCCGCGCGTTCTCCAGCACGATCGCGGACAGGTCGAGGAACAGCGCCTCGAGGGCGAGGCCTTGCTGGACGTTGAGCTCGAGGTGCTCACGCGTCGCCGCGACGAGGTCGCACGCCCGCAGCAGCCCGGGGAGCCCGAGCGCATCGGCGTCCGCGCGCAGGCCGTCGGGTGCGTCCGCGTGGACGGCGGTAGCGGGATCCCAACCGGCGGCGACGAGGACCGCGTCGCGCAGCCGAGCGAGGAGGTCGTCGAGGGCCGCCTGCACCACCGCGGTGCGCGCCTCGCGTTCCTGGCGGGCCACACGCTCGTCGAGCTGCCTGACCACCCCGCGGGGCAGCTGCTCGCCGTAGAGCTCGGCGAGCGCGGCGCGCTCAGCCTTCGACTCCGTCTTCAGTGCGGTGGTGCGCCGCTTGACCTCCTCGTCGATCGCCCGCGCGGCGAGGAGGGCGTAGCCGGGGCCCCGTTCCCGCAGACCGCCCAGGATCTCGCGGTGCGTGCGGAGGTCGTCGAGGCCGCCCTCGGCGGCGAAGCGGGTCAGGCGCGCGGGCAGCCCGAGCGCGGCACGCACCGCGAGGGCGCGATCGCGGTCGTCGGCGAGGCCGAGACGCCGGGCCTGGACGTCGAGCTCGTCCGGCCCCCACGGGACGAACCGCACCGGGCGGCAGCGCGACAGGATCGTGTCGGGCAGCTCGTCGGGGTCCGCGACGTCGAGCACCCACACCGTGCGCGCGGGGGGCTCCTCGAGCCCCTTGAGGAAGGCGTTGGCCGCAGCCTCGTTCATCCGGTCCGCCTCTGCGATGCGGAGCACCTTCCAGTCCCCCTCGACCGCCGAGCGCGAGGCCGCACGAAGCCACTGCCCGCGCACGTCGTCGACGCGGTGCTCGCGCCCCGCCGGCGCGAACTCCCACAGGGCCGGGTACGCGCCGCGCGCGCAGCGGCTGCACACGTCGCACGCGCCGCAGGGCCGCCCGGACGTGGTCCGCGGGCAGTTGAGTGCCGCGGCGAGCGCCCGGCCGGCCTGCTCCTGACCGACGCCGGCAGGGCCGGTGAACGCCCAGGCGTGCGCCATCTCGCCGCCGGCCACGGCGGCGCGCAGCGCCTCGGCGGCACGAGTCTGACCGGTCGCCGCCCACAGATCAGTCGCCGCAGCGGCCTCCACCGCACACCTCCCTCGTCCGACACCGCGACCCTAGCGCCGCGGGGGCACCGTCACCGGCCCGCGCCGCCGGACTGGCGGTCGACCACGTCGGCCGCGCGTGCCGCGCGGCCGCTGTCGGGCGAGGACAGCCACGGTCGCAGCGCCTCACGCACGCGCCGGGTCACCGTGTCGGCGTCGCCGCGCGCGTCGACGACGATGATCCGGTCCGGATGGCGCTGCGCGAGCGTGCGGAAGCCGTCGGCCACCCGGGCGTGGAAGCGGGCGTCCTCCCGCTCGATGCGGTCCGCCCCGTCATCGCGGCCGTCGCGGCCGTCGCGTCCGGCGCGCGCGCCGACACGCCGCAGCCCCTCCTCGGCGTCGATGTCGAGCAGCACGACGACGTCGGGTTCGACCCCGTCGGTCGCCCACTTGTTGATCTCGTAGACGACGTCCTCACCGAGGCCCCGGGCAACCCCCTGGTAGGCGACCGACGAGTCCAGGAAGCGGTCGCACACCACCGTCTTACCGGCGGCAAGCGCCGGGCGGATGACGCGCCGGACGTGCTCGGCGCGGGCCGCCGCGTAGAGCAGCGCCTCCGTGCGCGCGTCCATGGTGCCCGTGGCGGGATCGAGCAGCACCTCGCGGATGCGCTCGGACACCGGCGGCCCGCCGGGCTCGCGTGTGGCGACCACGTCGTGCCCCTCCTGCTCGAGCGCCGCCACGAGGGCGCGCAGCTGCGTCGACTTGCCCGATCCCTCCCCGCCCTCGAGGGAGATGAACAGCCCGGTCCTCGGTGACTGCTCGCGCGACTGGAGGTGGAGTCGCATCGGCGTCCCGGCGTCGGCGGCGTCCTGCATGCGCAGCGCCCGGTACATGCCGCTGCCCCCGCGCAACGCCGCGTAGAGCGCGACGATGCCCCCGGCGAGGATCGTCACCCGCACCCCGGACACGCTGATGAACCGGCCGCCGGCGCCGACGGTGAACACCCCGATCGCGCCGGCGAGGAAGGGTGCAAGGCCGAGCGCGGCGAACATCGCGATGCGGCTGGCGGTGAAGAACGTGGCGAACGTCTTGCCCCGCACCTCGTCGGGGGTGTGACGCAGCAGGAGCGTGTAGCCGACGACGACGGCGAGTCCCGCCGACGCACCGAGCACGGCCCCGGCGGCCAGGGTCCGGCCGAAGTTGTCGAGCAGCGCGACGATGATCGCCATTCCCGCCGTGGCGGCGAGGAAGACGGGGAACAGCCGCTCCTCGCGGAAGCGGCCGGTGAGCGCCGGGACGGCGGCGATGCCGACGAGGAGCCCGGTGCCCACGAACGTCATCAGCGTGAACCAGTCCGTCTCCGAGCGGCCCAGCGTGCTGCGGACGAACTCGGGACCCAGCGTGACGACGACGCCGGCCCCGAAGAACACCCCCACGACCCCCGTGATGAGCGAGCGGATGAGGGGCAGGTCGCGGATGAATTCGAGCCCCGCCCGCAGCTCGGCGACGATGCCCTTGGCGTCGTCGTCGCGCGTGCCCGCGGGCCGCCCCGGCGCCGGCAGGCGCATCCGGAAGATGAGCGTTCCCGCCGCCCAGAAACCGACCACCGTGAGCAGCAGCGCCAGCCGCGGCGGCGCCATGGTGGGGCCGCCGACGCGCTGCACGAGCGCCGCCAGCCCGACGGTGAGCGTCGGCAGGAGCGCGCCGAGCGGCAGCGGCCCGTAGGTGACGAACAGGGCGAGCTGATTCGCCTGGGTGAGCTCCCGGCGCTTGACGATGCCCGGCAGCACCGCCATCTTCGAGGAGATGTAGACGAGCGACAGGCACTCGACGAGGAAGGCGAGCGCGAACAACGTGAGCAGCTCGCCCGAGAAGGCGATCCCGAGGTAGAGGGCGCCGCGCAGCGCGTCGGCGGCGACCATGAGCCGGCGCCGGTCGTAGCGGTCGGCGAGCACCCCGGCGACGGGGCCGAACAGCACGCTCGGCAGCAGCCGGGCCATCATGACGCCGCCGAGCCCGAACAGCGCGATGCGCGACCCCGGCTCGGCGAGCGAGATGACGAGGACCTGAAGGGAGAACAGGCCGACCCAGTCGCCGAGGCTCGACCCCAGCGACGACAGGAACCACAGGCGGTAGTTGCGGTTGCGCATCAGGGCTCGGTAGGCCGAGAGCTGCTCCCGGCCGAGCACGAGGTCCTCGCTCGCCGCTGCGTCCTGCCCCTGCGGCTCCTCGCTGATCGTCCTACCCCTTCGCGCGCCGACGCACCGGGAGGGTGCGGCAGCAGCGTAACGCCAGGTGTCTCGTATAAGGTGCCCGGCCGTGACGACGTCGCCTCCCCCCGAGCTGCGCCCGCCGCTCCGCGACCTCGACGCCGCGGTGCGGGGGGCGTGTCTGTTCCTCGACCGGGCCGCCCGCACCCGCGGTGCGGCATACGTGAACGCCGAGGGCGGCGACGTCGGCATGCACGGCAGCCATCGCTCGGTCGTCCGCCACGTCGCGCACTACCTCGCCGCGGCCGAGCTGGCCCTCGCCGCCGGGGTGGACGGGCCCGTCCTCGACGTCGGCAGCGGGGTGGGGGCCCTGGCGGCCTGGATGGCCGACTTCCTCGGGGCGGGGCTGCACCTCACCGACCACGACGCCCGGGTCCGAGAGGTGGCCGCCACGGCCTTTCCCGACGCGGCGGTGTACGCCGACCTCGACGACGTCGCTGTCGGGGCGTTCGGGCTCGTCACCGCGATGGAGGTCATCGAGCACCTCCGCCCGGTCGACCAGCCCGGCTTCCTCGCCGCGGTGTACGCACGGGTGGCGCCGGGCGGGCTGCTCGTCGTCTCCACCCCCGACGAGACCGGCTACCTCGGCGGGTGGTCCGGTTACGCCCCCCACGTCGGATGCGTCGACGCGCCCGCGCTGCGGCGCCTGCTCACCGACGCGACCGGCCAGCCCGCGACCGTGTGGCGGCTCGAGGGGGACCCGTTCGCGCTGAACGCCGTGCGCCGCATCGGCGAGCCGGTCGTGAACAGGGTCTGGGGCTGGGTCAGCACGCACGTGCCGGAGCTCGCCGTGCGGCTCGGCGGCGGAGCGGCGAAGGTCGCGGGCGCCTCGCGGACCCGCGCCGACGCGCCGGTGCCCGAAATCCGCGCGGTCGCCCCGGACGGCGGAGAGGGCACCGGCCTGCTCGGCGTCGTGCGGGCGCCGGGACGATCGGGCGGGTAGGGCCCGTCAGCCGGGCACGGCCGCGGGGCGGCGCCCCGGGACGAACTCCTCCGTGACGACCCGCGGCGGGTCGGCGTCGACCTCGACCCGCGCGTCGCAGTTCGCGCAGATGGCGGTCGGGTTCTTCGCGTTCTTGCGCGGCGGCTTCATCGGCCCGCCGCACTGCGGGCACGGCTGCGCGAGCGGAGTGGTCCAGAGGGCGAACTCGCAGTCGGGATAGCGGTTGCAGCCGTAGAACGGCTTGCCGTACCGGGACTTGCGCTCGACGAGGTGGCCCTTGCCGCACTTCGGGCAGGGGAAGCCGATGCGCTGCTGGACGTTCACGATGCCCTTGCAGTTCGGGTAGTCCTGGCAGCCGTAGAAGGGCCCGAAGCGCCCCTCCCGGCGGATCGTTCCCTTGCCGCACTCCGGGCACGGCACGTCGGGATCCGGCTTGAGCTCCTCGACGGTGGTGATGTTGCCGTAGGCGTCCAGCGGCAGGGTCCCCTTGCAGTCCGGCCAGCGGTGACAAGAGGCGAACCACTGGCGGGACTTGCCGCTGAACACCTTCTCCATCGACTCGCCGCACTCCGGGCACTGCGCCCCCTCGATGGGGATCCGGGGGCGCTCGGGCTTGCGCTCGGCGATCCAGTCGTCGACCTCGGTGAGGAACTCGGAGACCATCGGCTCCCAGCGCTCCTCGCCACGGGCGATCTCGTCGAGCTCCTCCTCCATCCGCGCGGTGAAGCCGGTGTCGACGACCTCGGAGAAGTGCTGCTTCAAGTAGGCGACCACGACCTCGCCGAGCGGCGTGGGGAAGAACCGGCGCGAGTCGAGGCGCACGTACTCCCGTGCGAGCAGCACGCCGATGATCGAGGCGTACGTCGACGGGCGGCCGATCCCCTCCGCCTCGAGGGTCTTCACGAGGCTCGCCTCGGTGTAGCGGGGGGGCGGCTCGGTGAAGTGCTGCTCCCCGCGCACGTCCGCGAGCGTCAGGGTCTGGCCGTCGGCGAGGTCGGGCAGCCGGTCGGTCGGGGCCTGCTCGTCCTCGGGCGCGTCGTCGTCGCGACCCTCCTGGTAGAGGGTGATGAAGCCGTCGAACTTCAGCACCTGCCCGGTGGCGCGGAACCGCAGGGTGCCGTCGGCGCTCACGAGGTCCGCACGCAGCGAGTCGAACACCGCGGGAGCCATCTGCGTGGCGACGGTGCGCTTCCACACGAGCTCGTACAGCGCGAGCTGGTCGCGGTCGAGGCGGCCGGCGAGCTGGGCCGGCAGGCGCTTCACCGAGGTTGGGCGGATGGCCTCGTGCGCCTCCTGCGCGCCCTTGCTCCTGCCCTTGTAGCGGCGGGGCTCGGGGATGGCGTAGCGCTCGCCGTAGGCCGACCGCACGTGGGCGGCGATCTCGCCGAGCGCGGTGTTCGACAGGTTCAGCGAGTCGGTCCGGTGGTAGGTGATGAGGCCCACCGTCTCCCGGCCGATGTTCACACCCTCGTAGAGCTGCTGGGCGACGCGCATCGTCTTCGCCGCGCCGAACCCGAGCTTGCGCGCCGCCTCCTGCTGGAGCGTCGAGGTGGTGAAGGGCGGCGCCGGGTTGCGCCTGACCTCCTTGCGGGTGGTGTCGGCGACGGTCCAGGTGGCCGACTCGCGGGCGCGGGCGAGCAGCCCCTCCGCCGCCTGCTCGTCGCCGATGAGCAGGTAGCGGTCGTCGGTGCCCTTCTCCTCCCGCTCCGCCATGTGCTTCGGCGTGGTGACCCGCTGGCCGTCGACCCGGTGGAGGGTCGTCGCGAACCGCTGCCGCTCCCGGCTGAAGTCGCCGTGGACCGACCAGTACTCGACCGGCACGAACGCGCGGATCGCGTCCTCGCGATCGCAGATCATCCGCAGGGCCACCGACTGCACGCGCCCCGCGGAGATGCCGCTCGCGACGTTGCGCCACAATGTCGGGGACAGCCGGTAGCCGACGATCCGGTCCACCGCGCGCCGGGCCTGCTGCGCGTCGACGAGGTGACCGTCGATGCGGCGCGGCTGCGCGAACGACGAGACGATCGCGTCGGGGGTGATCTCGGCGAACACCACCCGGTTCGCCTCGTCGGTGTTGATGCCGGCCACCTCGGCGACGTGCCAGGCGATGGCCTCGCCCTCGCGGTCGAGGTCGGTGGCGAGGAAGACGTGCTCGGCGGACCGGGCGGCCTTCTTGATCGCGCTCACGTGCTTCGTGGAACCGGCGGGAACCTCGTAGACGAGCCGGACGTCGCCGTCGTCGACCTCGACGGCGAAGTCGCTGCGCGGGAGGTCGCGGACGTGACCATAGGAGGCGAGCACCTGGTAGTCGCTGCCCAGGTACTTCTCAATGGTCTTCGCCTTGGTCGGCGACTCGACGATGACGAGGTTCTTGGCCATTGGTGCTCTGCGTCCCTCCGGACGGTGGCTGGTGGCCGCGCCCACCGTACCCGCTCGCGCCGCCGGCCGGCGTCAACGGACGCCGGAGACGGCGACGGCCCTGGCCGCCGACCCTAGCGGTTGACGAGGCGGGCGTGCAGGGCGAGGGCGTAGCGGTCGGTCATGCCGGCTACGTAGTCGACGGTCTGCGTGAGCGGGTCGGAGGCGGCGTCGCGGTAGCTGGCGGGGATCGCGTCCGGCCGGGCGAGATGGTGCTCGACGAGGTCGCGGACAACCGTGCTCACGGCCTCGCGCTGCTCCCTGGTGCGCGGCGCGTGGTAGACGCGCACGAACATGAACTCCCGCAGCTCGTCCATTGTTCCGGCGGTGCGCGGGTCCATGGCGAGCCGGCCGGCCTCCACGCTGTGGGCGATCACCGACCGGACCATCGTGCCGACCCACTCGCTGCCGGGCCGGCCGAGGTGCGCGCGGGCCGCCGCGGGGAGGTCACGCTCCGCCAGCACGCCGGCGCGCACGGCGTCGAGCGCGTCGTGGGACAGGTAGGCGATGCGGTCGGCGAAACGCACGCAGGCGCCCTCGGCGGTGGCCGGCGGCGGGGTGACCTTCCACGAGTGCGCGCGGATGCCGTCGCGGACCTCCCACGTGAGGTTGGCGTCCTCGAGCACCTCGTAGATGCGCACGCTCTGCGCCGCGTGGTGCCAGCCCCCCTCGACGTAGGGCGACAGCGCCTCCTCGCCGGTGTGGCCGAACGGAGGATGGCCGACGTCGTGACCCAGGGCGATCGCCTCGGCGAGCGGCTCGTTCAGGCCGAGCCCCGCGGCGAGCGCCCGGGCGATCTGCGTCACCTGCAGCGTGTGGGTGAGCCGGGTGACGTAGTGGTCCCCCGTCGGCTCGACGAAGACCTGGGTCTTCCGCTTGAGCCGGCGGAAGGCCTTCGAGTGCAGGATCCGGTCCCGGTCGCGCTCGAAGCACGTGCGGTGGGGGTCGGGGTCCTCCGGACGGCGGCGCCCCCGTGAGTCGCGCGAGCGGGTGGCGGCCGGGGCGAGGGCGGCCTCGGCGGCCTCGCGCAGCTCCCGGGTGCGGTGCAGGAAGGCGGACATGACAATGACGGTAGCAACCGCCTGCGACACCGCAGCGCACCCCTCCCGCGGGTTTTGTGGCGGCGCCCGCCCGCTGAATACACTCGCCGGTGAACCCCCCGCCCCGAGGCGAGGCCGCCTGTGCCCGCGCCCCGGCTGGTCGGGCGGCCGGGTTACGCCTGCCCGGCCCCGTCGCGTGCCACACGCCCGTACCCCGAGCTCGGAGCAACCGACCCGCCCATGGATGCCCTCGACGCAATACCGCTGATCAGCGTCGTCACCGCCCTCGCCGGCCTCGGCCTGGGGTTCTTCTTCTTCGGCGTGGTCAAGAAAGCCAGCCCCGGCGACGAGCGCATGGTCGCGCTGATGGACGCCATCCAGGAGGGCTCCCGGGCCTTCCTGCGCCGTGAGTACAGGGCCGTGGCAATCTTCGTGGTGGTCCTCGCGGTCCTCATCGCGCTCCTGCTCGACAACGGGCCGCTCGCCGCCGTGGCCTACCTCGTCGGCGCGGCGTTCAGCGCGCTCGCCGGCTTCGTCGGCATGACCGTGGCGACCATGGCGAACGCCCGGACGGCGGAGGCGGCCAAGACCGGCCCCCAGCTCGCCCTGCCGCTCGCCTTCCGCGGCGGAGCGGTCATGGGGTTCGCGGTCGCGGGCCTTTCCCTGCTCGGCGTGGCGGGCGCCTACATCGTCTTCGTCGACGTCCTCACCATCGAGAACCCGATCCAGGTGGTGACGACCTACTCGCTCGGCGCGTCGTCCATCGCGCTGTTCGCCCGCATCGGCGGCGGGATCTACACGAAGGCGGCCGACGTCGGGGCCGACCTCGTCGGCAAGGTCGAGGCGGGCATCCCCGAGGACGACCCGCGCAACCCGGCTACCATCGCCGACAACGTCGGTGACAACGTCGGCGACGTTGCCGGCATGGGCGCCGACCTGTTCGAGTCCTACGCCGGCTCGCTCATCGCGCCGATCGCGCTCGCGGGGTTCGCGTTCGCCGACGGGGTCGCGGGCGTGCCCGCGGGGTTCCAGAACGCCGCCCTGCTCTACCCACTCGCCATCGCCGCCTTCGGCATGCTCGCCGCCATAGTCGGGGCGTTCACCGTGAACACCGGTCCCGACGCGAGCGGACGTGACCTGTCGCGCGCCCTGCACCGCGGGACGAACGTCGCCGCCGCCGCGACCGTCGTGCTCGCGTTCCTCCTCGCCTTCTGGCTGTTCGGGGACATCACGGCCCGCTGGTGGGGCTTCGGGCTCGCGGTCGTCGCCGGCCTGCTCGCCGGCCTGGCGATCGGCAAGCTCTGCGAGTACTACACCTCCGACCACTTCTCCCCGGTGAAGAACATCGCCGCCTCGAGCGAGACGGGCTCGGCGACCACGATCCTCGCGGGGATCTCCACTGGCAAGATCTCGGTCATGGGCTCGGTGGTCCTCGTCGTCATCGCCATCAGCGCCGCCTACGCCGGTGCGGAGTTCGCCCTGCCGGAGCTCACGAACAGCGGCATCTACGGGGTGGCGATCTCCGGCATCGGCATGCTCGCGACCCTCGGCGTCGTCGTGGCCACCGACGCCTACGGGCCGATCGCCGACAACGCCGGCGGCATCGCCGAGATGGCCCACCTCGACCCGAGGGTCCGCGAGGTCACCGACGAGCTCGACGCCCTCGGCAACACGACGGCGGCCGTCGCGAAGGGGTTCGCGATCGGCTCCGCGGTGCTCACCGCCCTCGCCCTGTTCGTGTCGTTCCAGGAGTCGGTGCGGGCCGCCGGCGGCGAGATCAACCTGTCGATCGGCGACGTCGACGTCTTCGTCGGGCTGTTCATCGGGGCGATGCTGCCGTTCCTGTTCGCCGCGCTCACCATGAACGCCGTCGGCCGGGCGGCCAACCAGATGATCGAGGAGGTGCGCCGGCAGTTCCGCGACATCCCCGGTCTGCGCGAGGGCAGGGTGGGCGTCGTGCCGGAGTACGCCAAGTGCGTCGACATCTCCACCGGTGCGGCGCTGAGGGAGATGGTGGTCCCCGGCTCGCTCGCCGTCGTCGTGCCCCTCGCCGTCGGCTTCCTGTCCGTCGACGCCCTCGGGGGGCTGCTCGCCGGCGTGCTCGTCACCGGCTTCGCGATCGCGATCTACATGGCCAACGCCGGGGGCGCGTGGGACAACGCGAAGAAGTACATCGAGGCCGGCCACCACGGCGGCAAGGGCTCCGACCCGCACAAGGCCGCCGTCGTCGGCGACACGGTCGGCGACCCGTTCAAGGACACCTCCGGGCCTGCTATGAACATCCTCATCAAGGTGATGACCGTCGTGGCGCTCATCTTCGCCCCGGCGTTCGTGCAGTACGGGCTGTTCTGACCCGGGCCGGCGGGGCGGGCTGCTGAGTCAGCCGCGTCGCGGGCGAAGGCATACTGGGCGCCTTGACGCGGTAGCCGGTTCCCGGCCCGCACCCGCCGCTGGGGACCCGCAGGTCCCAGCCCCGACCCGGGAGCACATGCTTGCTCACAGCCCTGCTCGGCGCGCACCTCGCCGCCGCGGCTGGTGCCCTCCTCCTGCGCCGTCACGGCCGCCGGACGCTCCTGCTGTGCGCCCTGGCGCCCGCGGCCGTGCTCGCGTGGCTCGCCACCGTCCTGCCGGGCGTCGTCGTCCGCCACCGCACCGTCGAGGAGACCGTCGCGTGGGTGCCGAGCCTCGGGCTCACCATGGGCCTGCGCCTCGACGCGTTCGGGGCGCTCATGGCGCTGCTCGTCTCCGGCGTGGGCCTCCTCGTCTTCCTCTACGCCCACTCCTACTTCGCCGGCGGCCCCGCAGACGCGCCGGGGAAGGACCCGGTCGCCGGCCTCGGGCGGTTCGCCGCCACCCTCGTGGCGTTCGCCGGCGCGATGCTCGGGCTCGTCGTCTCCGACAACCTCCTCGCGCTGTTCGTCTTCTGGGAGCTCACGAGCATCACGAGCTACCTCCTCATCGGTCACAAGCACGCAAGCGAGCACGCGCGGGCCGCCGCGCTCCAGGCGCTGCTCGTCACGAGCACCGGCGCGCTCGCCATGCTCGGCGGCTTCATCGTCCTCGCCCAGCTCGCGGGGACGTGGTCGATGGCGGAGGTCCTCGCGGACCCTCCGACGGGGGCCCTCGCCACGGGTGCGGTGCTCTGCGTGCTCGCCGGGGTGTTCACGAAGTCCGCGCAGGTGCCGTTCCACTCGTGGCTGCCTGGGGCCATGGCCGCGCCCACGCCGGTCTCGGCCTACCTGCACTCCGCCACAATGGTGAAGGCCGGGGTCTACCTCGCGGCGCGGTTCGCCCCCGCGTTCGCGGTGGCCACGCCGCTGTGGCAGCCCGTCGTGATCGGTGTGGGGGTCGTGACCATGCTCGTCGGCGGCTACCGGGCGCTGCGCCAGCACGACCTCAAGCTCATCCTCGCCTACAGCACCATCAGCCAGCTCGGCTTCCTCATCGCCCTGTTCGGCACCGGCAACGAGACCGCGACGTTCGCCGGGGTGGCCGTCCTAGTGGCGCACGCCCTTTTCAAGGCGACCCTGTTCCTCGTCGCCGGCATCGTCGACCACGAGGCGGGAACGCGCGACATCCGCCGCCTGAGCGGTCTGCACCGCGAGCTGCGCCCGGTCGCGGTCGTCGGGTGCGTCGCTGCCGCGTCGATGGCCGGGCTGCCGCCCCTTGCGGGCTTCGTCGGCAAGGAGGCGGCCTTCTCCTCCCTCGTCGACGCCGGGGACCCCGGGGCGGTCGCGATGCTCGCGGGCCTCGTCGCGGGCAGCGCGCTCACCGTCGCCTACAGCTTCCGCTTCTGCTGGGGCGCCTTCGCCGACAAGCCGCGCGCCGACCTGGCGGGTGAGCCGGCCCCGGCCCACCCCGCGCCGCTCGCCTTCTGGGCCCCCGCCGGCGTCCTCGCCGCGCTGAGCGTGGCTTTCGGGCTCGTGCCGCGCCTCGACAGCCCGCTCGTCGAGGCGGCGACTGCGGCGCTCGTCCCCGGCGCCCACCCCCATCCCCTTGCGCTGTGGCACGGGTTCAACCTCCCACTCGCGCTGTCCGGGGTGACCGTCGCCGGCGGCCTGGCCCTCGTGCTCGCGCGCCGGCGGGTCGAGGCGCTCCAGGAGCGGCTGCCGTCCCCGCCGGGATCCCTCGAGGGCTACAACGCGACGCTGTCCGGATTGCGGATCCTCGCCGCCCGCACCGCCGCCGTCGCCCAGTCGGGCTCGCTGCCGGTCTACCTCGGGGTCATCCTGCTCGTCGCCGTCGTCGCCCCGGCCACGGCCTTCCTCATGGAAGGCCCCCCCGCGCTGTCGACCGCCCGCTTCGCCGACTCCCCGCTGCAGGTCGTCGCCGTCGCCGCCGCGCTGGCCGCCGGCGTCGCCGCGGTGCGCTCCCGCCGCCGCTTCGCCGCCGTGCTCGCGCTCGGGGCCGTCGGGTACGCGGTCGTCGCGCTGTTCGCGCTCCACGGCGCCCCCGACCTCGCCTTCACCCAGCTCCTGATCGAGACCCTCGGTCTGCTCGTGTTCGTGCTCGTGCTCAAGCACCTGCCGGAGCGTTTCCACACCTACCGATGGCGGATGGGCCAGGTTCTGCGCATCGGGCTGTCCGTCGCCGTCGGGGCGTTCGTGTCGGTGTTCGCGCTCACTGCCGCGGCGGCGCGCCGGGTGGAAGGGGTCTCCCACGAGTACCTCGCCCGGAGCCTGCCCGAGGCCAACGGCCACAACGTCGTCAACGTGATACTCGTGGACTTCCGCGGTCTCGACACCCTCGGCGAGGTCACCGTGCTCGCGGTCGCCGGGCTCGGCATCGCCGCGCTCGTCGGCGCCGTCCGGCGCGGCGCTCCCGCCGGGGACGCACCCGGACGACCCGGGCGCCCCGGCCGGGGCGGGGATGGCAGCGACGAGTCGGCCCGGGCGGGCGCCCGATGACGGCGCAGGGAGACGACCGGTGGGGCGACCCGCGGGGCGACTTCGACGGGGAGGGCACCGAGAGCCCTCCCTCGCTCATCCTCGACGTGTGCACCCGCGCGGTGTTCCACGCAGCCGTGGTCTTCGCGGTGTGGCTCCTCGCCGCCGGGCACAACCGTCCGGGCGGGGGGTTCGTCGGTGGGCTGACGATCTCTGCGGCGCTCGTGCTCACCTATGCGAGCGGCGGCTCGCCGGCGCTGCGGGGCGTCCTGCCCGTGCGGCCGCTGACCTTCCTCGGCGTCGGCATGCTCACCGCGCAGGCGACCGCGGTCATCCCGATGCTGCTCGGGCGCAACGTTCTCGAGTCCGCCGCCGTCACCCTCCACGCGCCGCTGTTCGGCGACGTGAAGGTCGCCACTCCCCTGTTCTTCGACATCGGGGTGCTGCTCATCGTCATCGGGCTCGTGGCCAAGGCGCTCGACACCCTGGGCGCCGCCGACCCGACCGCCGAGCACGAGACCCCGACCGTCTCCGGCGAGATCGTCTCGGGGGGGCGGCGCCGGTGACCGGGGTCCTCGCCATCGCCGTCGGGGGCCTGTTCGCCCTCGGGACCTACCTCCTGCTGCAACGGTCCCTGACCCGCATCGTCATCGGGCTGGGCCTCGTCGGTCACGGCACGAACCTGCTGCTGCTCATGGTCGGCGGGGGCGCCGGTCGCCCGCCGATCGTCGGCGAGGATCCCGGGGACCTATCCCGTTACGCCGACCCGCTGCCGCAGGCGCTCGCGCTCACCGCCATCGTCATCGCCTTCGGCGTCGGGGCGTTCCTGCTCGCACTCGCCTGGCGCAGCTTCGCGACGACCGGTGACGACGAGGTCGAGGACGACGTCGAGGACCGGCGGGTCGCGCGCATGCTCTACGCGACCGCGTTCGACGACCGGGACACCGTCGACGACAGGGCGGTCAGGTGACCCCGCTCGTGGTCGCCGCCGTCGGCGAGGCCACGCGGGTGCCGGCGTCGCCCGTGGGCATCCTCGTCTTCGCGACGATGCTCCTGCCGCTGGCCGGCGCGGCCGTCACGGTTCTCGCCCACGGCCGCCTGCAGGTGCAGCGGGCCGTGGCCCTCGGCGTCACGGCCACGAGCGCGGTGATCGCGCTCGCCGTCCTGCGCCACGTCGCGGTCTCGGGCACCGTCGTCGTGCAGGCCGGCGGCTGGCCGGCGCCCTACGGCATCTCCTTCGTCGTCGACCGCCTGTCGGCGGTGATGGTCGCCGTCAGCGCCGTCATGGTGGCCGTCGTGCTGCTCTACTCGATCGGCCTCGTCGCCGGGCACGTCGAGCGGCTGTTCTTCCACCCCGTGTACCTCGTCCTCGCGGCCGGGGTCTCCGCCTCGTTCCTCACGGGCGACCTGTTCAACCTGTTCGTCGCGTTCGAGATCCTCCTCATCGCGAGCTACGTCCTGCTCACGCTCGGCGCGACGAAGGCCCAGATCCGCGCCGGCATGACCTACGTCGTCATCAACCTCGTCGCCTCGACGCTGTTCGTCGTGGGCGTCGCCTTCCTCTACGCGTCGACGGGGACGGTGGCGTTCGCCGACCTCGCCGAGAAGGTCGCGACCCTGCCGCCCGGGGTCCGCAACGGCGTCGGCGTGCTGTTCCTCGTCACGTTCGGGATCAAGGCGGGGCTGTTCCCCCTCTTCTTCTGGCTGCCCGACGCCTACCCCACGGCCCCGAGCCCCATCACCGCGGTGTTCGCGGGCCTGCTCACCAAGGTCGGCGTGTACGCCATCATCCGCACGCAGACGCTGCTGTTCGCTCCCGCCGACGGGCGGGCGAGCGCCCTCCTGCTGTTCGTCGCCGGCGCCACGATGGTCGTCGGCGTGCTCGGCGCCGTCGCCCAGAACGACATCAAGCGCATCCTGAGCTTCCACATCGTGAGCCAGATCGGCTACATGATCCTCGGTCTGGGGCTGTTCACGGTGGCCGGCCTCGCAGGGGCGATCATCTACATCGTCCACCACATCGTCGTGAAGACCACCCTGTTCTGCGTCGGTGGGGCGGTGGAGCACGGGTGGGGGTCGAGCCGCCTCGACGAGCTCGGCGGCGTGGGCAGGCAGGCGCCCCTGCTCGCGGCGTTCTTCGCCGTGGCCGCCCTGTCCCTTGCGGGGTTGCCGCCGTTCTCCGGCTTCGTCGCAAAGCTCGCCCTGCTCGAGGCGGGGCTCGCGGGCGGCCACTACGCGGTCGTCACCGCCGCCCTCGTCGTGTCCGTGCTCACCCTGTACTCCATGGCGAAGATCTGGGCCGGCGCGTTCTGGGGAACGCCCCCCGAGCCGCCCGAGGACGGGTCGCCGCTCGCACCGGCCGACGCGCCCGGCACGCGCCCGCAGAGCGGCGGCGTCGCGGTCGCCACCGCGCCGGCCCCGACGCGCACCGTCCGCCCCAGCGTGCCGAAGCCGATGGTCGTCGCGACGTCGCTGCTCGTCGCCGCGTCCATGGCGATCGCGTTCAACGCCGAGGCCATCCACCGGTTCAGCGTCGAGGCGGCGCAGGACCTCCTCGACCCCGCGGTGTACGTCGACGCCGTCACGACCGTGTCGGAGCGCGCGCGGTGAGCGCCATCGTCTCGCGGCTGCCGGCGCGCGCCGACCTCGCCGGCGCGGTCGTGCGCACGGCGGGCCTCGCGCTCATGTGGGCGGCGCTCTGGGGCGATGTGAGCCTCGCGACGTTCGTCGCCGGCGGGATCGTCGCCGTCGGTGCGCAGCTCGCGTTCCCGACGCTCGCGCCGCGCCCGTCCGGCCGCGTCAACGTGCTGGCGCTCGCCAGGCTGGGGCTCGTCTTCGCCTGGATGCTCATCACCGCGAACCTGTCGGTCCTGCGCCGCGTCATGTCGCCGCGGCTGGCGATCACCCCGCTCGTCGTGGACGTCGCCCTGCCGCCCTGCAGCGACGCGGTCGCGACGGTTGTGGCGAACGCGGTGACGCTCACGCCGGGGACGCTCACGCTCGACGTCGCCCGCGCACCCGACGCCGTCACCCTCACCGTGCACAACCTCGACGCCAACGACCCCGCCCGGGTCCGCGCCGACGTGCTCGCCCTCTACGCGCTCGCCGCGGCGGCCTTCCCCGCCGGGGCGCACATCCCTGTCGAGGAGGGAACCCGATGATGTCCTTCGTCACCGCCCTGGGAGCCGCCGGGCTCACCGTCGCCGCCGTCCTCTGCGTCCTGCACATCCTCAAGGCCCGCTCGTTCGCGGACCGCCTTGTCGCCACCGACCTGCTGCTCACCATCATCGTGACGGGGTTCGCGCTGTCGGCGGTCGCCACGCGCACCACGACGCTCCTGCCGCTGGCCGTGGTGACCGCGCTGATCGGGTTCGTGGGCACCACCACCGCCGCCAGGTTCATCGAGACCCGGGGGATGTAGATGGCCATCAGGCAGCGAAGCGGTATGGCCCCGAACCAGGCCATCAGGCAGCGAAGCGGTGCGCTCCGATGACCCAGCGCGCGCTGGAGGCGCTCATCGCGTTCCTGCTCCTGAGCGGGGTCGGCATGAACGTGGCCGCCGCGGTCGGCCTGCGCCGCTTCCCCGACGTCCTCACCCGCATGCACGCCGCGAGCAAGCCGTCGATGCTCGGCGTCGTGTGTGCGCTGGTCGCGGCGGCGCTCGCGCTCGGAAGCATCGACGCGGCGATGAAGCTCACCCTCGTCGCGGGCCTCCAGCTCGTCACGACGCCCGCCGGCAGCCACATGGTGGGCCGGGCGGTCTGGAAGGACCGCAGCGAGGTGCACCCCGACACCGACGTCGCCTGATCACGCTGCCGCTTCGCCGCTTGGAGCCCCCGCAGCGCCGGCCTCGCGCTGCCGCCTCGCCGCCTGAGCGCTAGGTCCGGAGGCGGCCGAAGCCGTACAGCCACGACGCCGGGCGGCCGTTGAGGTCGGGGCGGACGTCGACCTCGACCTCGACGTAGCCGGCGTCGAGGAGCAGCGCACGGAGCTCGTCGGCGGACACGGTCGTCACATACACCGTCCCGGCGGGCGGATCCTCGACGGGTTCGAGGTCGTCGGAGCCCTCGCGGAAGCCCACGAAGATGGGCCCGCTGGCCTGCACGCGCCGCAGCTCCGCGAGCCCGGCGCGCATCTGTGCCCGCGGCAGGTGCTGGAGGGCGGCGTGCGCCCACACGCCCCCGAAGGTGTCGTCGGCGAACGGCAGGCGGCGGAAGTCCCAGCGGGCCAGCGCGCCCTTGGGGAACAGGATCTTGCCGATCCGCATCGACTCGTGCGAGCGGTCGCCGGCGACGACCTTCAGGCCGGCGTCACGCAGCGCCCGCACGTCCAGCACGGGCCCGCAGGCGACGTCGAGCACGCGCGCGCCCCGTCCCGCCATGCCGGCGAACTTGCGCACCGCGTCGAGCGGCCGCCGCTCGCTCATCTGCTCCTGGTAGGCCTCGGCCGCCTCGTCGTAGGCGGCCACGGTGCTCGCGATGCGCTCGTCCACTGCGCGCCCGCTCCTCGTCTCCGGCACCGTCGGCGGTGGCGGGGCCGCCTTCTGCCTGCCAGCCGTCCACCTCAGCCGGCGTCGTGGCCGTTCGCGGAAAGCCCGACGGCGAAGTGCATGTTCACCCGCATGCCCTCACCGCGCACGAACTCGACGTCGTCGGCCAGTCCCCGGATGAGCGTGACCCCGAGACCGCTCTCCTCCTGCCAGTCCCGCCCGTCGTGGGCATCGGGTGGCAGGGGGTCGAAGCCGGGGCCGGTGTCGATGATCGTCACCCCGAACGTGTCGTTCTCGGTCGGACCGAACGCGAGCACGACCTGGCGCGGCTGGGCGCTGCGACGGTGCGCCATGATGGCGTTCGTCGTCGCCTCGCTGACCGCGATCTTGAGATCCTCGACGCGCTCGTCCGCCATGCCCGCCTGCCGCGCGGCGACCGTGACGACCAGCCGGGCGAGCCCGACGTACTGCACGTTGGGGGGCAGGTGCAGCTCGACCTCCGTATGCTCCGCCTTCACGATTCCTGGAGCGCCTCGTCAAGGGAGTCGTGGATCGGGAAGACCTTCGTCAGCCCGGTGATGCGGAAGATCTTGAGGATCCGCTCCTGGTTGCAGACGAGGGAGAGGCTTCCGTCGTGCGAGCGGACCCGCTTCAGGCCGCCGACGAGCACGCCGAGGCCTGTGGAGTCGAGGAACTCGACCTTGGTCATGTCGACGATGATCTGATGGTGCCCCTCGCCGACGAGCTCGACGAGCTTCTCCCGCAGCTTCGGGGCCGTGTAGACGTCCACCTCACCGCCCACCTCGAGTACGGTGCGCTCCCCTTCCTTGCGATGATCAAGCGACAGCTCCACGGAGGCTCCTCGGCTCGACTTCATGATGGCACCATGGGATGGCGCCGCCAAGGCGGACACGTGCCGCGAGCCTGCCCGGCGCCGCGGGGGGCGAAACCCTGTTGCGCGGACTAGTCTGCAGGCTGTGGACGCCGAAACGCTGCTGCGTCATCTCGACGCGGCGTTGGCTGACGCCTCCCCAGCTGCCGACGGCCGGCCACGGCTGGCCTCGGTGCACCATCTGCCGGCCCGTGCCGCCCGTACGGCACCACTGCCCGGGGACCTGCCCGAGCCGCTGCCGGGGCGGTTGTCACTGGCCGGAGTGGGGTCACTCTACACTCATCAGGCGGAGGCGCTCGAACACGTGCGCTCGGGGCGGTCGGTGATCGTCGCGACGGGCACCGCGAGCGGCAAGAGCCTGTGCTACCAGCTCCCGCTGCTCGAAACCCTCGTGCGCGACGACCGTGCGACCGCGCTCTACCTCGCGCCGACGAAGGCCCTCGGCCACGACCAGCTGCGGGCGTTGCGGGCCTTCCGCGTTCCCCACGTCCGTGCGGCTACCTACGACGGTGACACGCCGCGGGGCGACCGCGAGGCGGTGCGGCGCACCGCCAACGTCGTGCTGACGAACCCCGACATGCTCCACGTCGGCATCCTGCCCGCACACCGGCGCTGGGCCGACTTCCTCCGCCGGCTCGCGCTCGTCATCGTCGACGAGTGCCACGTCGCGCGCGGCGTCTTCGGCTCCCACGTTGCGGCGATCCTGCGCCGCCTGCGCCGTCTCGCCGAGCACTACTCGTCGGGTCCCGGCCGGTCGGGGCGCGGGCCGGTGTTCGTGCTCGCGAGCGCGACCATCGGCAACCCCGCCGAGCACGCCGCCAACCTCACCGGCCTGCAGGTCGCCGAGGTGGTGCGCGACGGGTCGCCGCGCCCCCCGGTCACGTTGGGCCTGTGGGAACCGCCCCTCACCGACGTGGCCTCGGGCGCACGGCGTTCGACCCTCGCCGAGTCCGCCGACCTGCTCGCAGGACTCGTCGACGAGGGGCCGGCCACGCTGGCCTTCGTGAAGTCGCGCAAGGCCGCGGAGATCGTGGCGGCGACCGCCCGCAGGATGCTCCCCCCACCCGCCGACAAGGCGGTGCTCGCCTACCGGGCGGGCTACCTGCCCGAGGAGCGCCGAGCGGTCGAGCGGGGGCTGCTCGACGGCAGCATCCGCGGCGTGGCCGCGACCGACGCGCTCGAGCTCGGCGTCGACGTGGGCTCCCTCGACGCGGTGGTCATCGCGGGCTGGCCGGGCACGGTTGCGTCGCTGTGGCAGCAGGCGGGCCGCGCGGGCCGGCGCGGCCGCGAGGCGACGGTCGTGTTCGTGGCCGAGGACAACCCGCTCGACCACTACCTGCTCGCCAACCCCGACCAGCTCTGGACGCGGCCCCTGGAGGCAGCCGTCGTCGACGTCACCAACCCCTACGTGCTCCTGCCCCACCTGCGCTGCGCGGCAGGGGAGCTGCCGCTGTCACCCGACGAAGCGGTGTTCGCGCCGGCCGACCTTCCAGCGCTGCTCGCCGAGGAGGTCGCATGCGGTCGCCTGCGCGAGCGCGGCGGGCGCCTCTACGCGTCCGGGCGCGCGTCACCGGCCGCCGACGTCTCGATCCGCAGCGCCGGCGGACCGCCGTTCGCGATCGTCGACGGCGACACCGGCGCGCTGATCGGCGACGTCGACGAGGCCCGCGCCTACCGCACCGTGCACACCGGGGCGGTGTACCTCCACCAGGGACAGAGCTACCGGATCCGCGACCTCGACCTTCGCGCCCGTGTCGCCGTCGCGGAACCCGACAACGGCGACACCTACACCCAGCCGCGCACCGACACCGACATCGCCGTCCTGGCCGTCGACGAGGTCGCCGACTGGGGGCGTTGCCGCATGCACCGCGGCCGCGTCGAGGTGTCGAGCCAGGTGCTCGCATACGAGCGCCGGCGCATCTTCACGAACGCGTCGCTCGGGGTCGTCGACCTCGACCTGCCCCGCCTCCACCTCGTGACGCAGGGACTGTGGCTTACGATCCCCGACGGCGTCCTCGCCGACGCGGGGGTCACCGCCGAACGGGTCGCGGGCGCCGCCCACGCCGCCGAGCACGCCGCGATCGGGCTGCTGCCGCTGTTCGCGATGTGCGACCGCTGGGACATCGGCGGGGTGTCGACGGCCTGGCACCCCGACACGAACGAGGCGACGGTCTTCATCTACGACGGCTATCCCGGCGGGGCGGGCATCACCGAGCGAGGCTTTCGCAGCGACGACGCGCACCTGCGCGCAACGCTCGCCGCCGTGGCCGCCTGCGCCTGCGCGGACGGCTGCCCGTCGTGCGTGCAGTCACCGAAGTGCGGCAACGGCAACTCCCCACTCGACAAGCGCGGGGCCGTGGCCCTCCTCGAGGCGGTGCTCACCGAGCGCGCCCTGGCACACCGGCGGGCGAGCTGACGCCCATGCGCTCATGCGGGGCGGTCATGCCCCGCACGACCGCACGTGACAGTCAGGCGTTGAGGAACCGGCGGATGTGGAGGCCACCGAGGGTGAGCACGAGGCCGGCGGCGATCGGCGGCAGCACCTGCTCGCTCGAGAGCTCGCGACCGCCGAAGACGGTGAGTGTCCCCTCGTCGTCGAATCCTCCGCCGTCGGCGATCTGCTCCTCCTCCCACTGCGGGACGGGCACCCCGTAGTCGAGGGTCTCCTCGAAGGTGCTGTTCGCGTTGGGCGGGGACACCGTGGGCACCTGCGCACGACCGCTCGTGCGACCACCTCCGCTTGCCCCTCCGCCGCTGCCTGGTGACAGCGACAGTCGCGGCGCGCTGGTGTTCCCGGACGGCGACGGCGGCGGAGCGGTCCCCTCCGGGTTCTCGCCGCTGCCCCCGAGGGGACCGTCGATCGTGCCGCCCTCGTTCTCGGGGCGCCCCGAGGCGTCCTCCTTCACCGTCACGCCGCGCGGCTCGGACACGACCTCCCGCTCGCTGCCGTCCGCGGCGGTGCGCACCGACTTCACGCGGTAGCGGAAATCGCCGTACGCGGGGACCGTGTCGATGTGGGAGAGCGCCCCCACCGGCACGGCGCTGTGGACATCGGCGAACTCGCCGCCGCCCGTGGCGCGCTGGACCACGTAGCGCACGTGGTCCTCGGCGGGACCGGACGAGCGCAGCCAGCGCACCTCGACCTTGCGGCGTGCGGCGTCGGACACCCGGACGGTCTCGATCTTCGCCGTGGGCGGCGAGTCGACGACGACGTCGTGGCCCTGCCACGGCGACCCGTCGGGGTAGAGGCTGCTCACGACCGACGCCTCGACGACGTACGTGCCGTTGCGGTAGGACTCGACGTTGAACGCCGGGCCGGTCCAGGTGCTGCGCCGGACACCGGGCCGCCCGGTGTCGGACTCGCCCTGCATCTGGAGGTTGCGGACGTCGCCTTCGGACTGGTCCCGGTGGCGGAGCCGCACGCGCACCGCCTGGGGGCGGTCGGTCTGGAAGGACTCGACGAAGGCGGTGACGGAGAACGAGCCCTGCACGTTCTCGCCCGGCACCGGACTCTCCACCCCCCAGCTCACCGCCGCCCTCGCGGGCAGGGCGGCGGCGACGAGCCAACCGGCGGACAGCGCGAGCGCGAGGAGGGCGTAGCAGACCCGCAGCGCCGGGCGGGGAAGGCCGGTTGCCTCCGTCATCGAGGTGTCAGCCGCCCATCGCGGCGGACGGTCCCCGGTCGACGCTTTCGACGAGCTCGGCCCGCAGGATCAACCGCTGTTCGGCCGAGCCCTTCGGGTGGCAGGTGGTGAGGGTGAGGATCGACCCGGGCGCCTGGTCGACGACGCTCCAGTCGTGTGGGTGGGTAACCCAGCACGCGCCGTTCGGGCACGGGGCGGACGCGCCGGGAGGATGCGCGATGACCTTGTAGGTGTGCATCGCCAGCGGCGTCTCGAGCTTGATCTCGTCGCCGACCCGCAGCTCGTCCATGCGGTTGAAGGGCCTGCCGTAGGTGACGCGGTGCCCGGCGATGGCGACGTTGCCCGCCTCGCCGGGCAGCGGCGTGTTCGGGTAGTGCCCCGCACCGGCCCGCAGGGCCGCCTGCGACGTGCCCTCGACGACCATGGCGTCGACGCCGAGCCTCGGGATGATGATCCGGGTGAGCGGATCGCCGGTCCGCACGGCGCGGTTCGCGTACTGGTCGCGCAGCTCGTCGGTGCCGAACTTGTCCTCCAGCGGGCGCTGCAGCCAGCGGTCGGCGTAGATGTCGGTGGCGAACGGAAAGGCGAACATCCCCGCGCCGGCGAGGAACAGGACGATCGACAGCGTCGAGAGCGCGCGGCGAGCGGCGGGGCGCGTGCGCAACGCGTCGATCACGGAGGCGACCCGGCCGCCCTCGGACGGTCGGTCGTTCCCGAGCGGCGGCGACGTGTTGAGCCCCCCGCCGGCGGGAGGAGGCGGTGCGGCGTAGTTCATCGAGCAGCGCTTTCCATAGCAGGAGCCGTGGGTGGCGGAACCCCGACCAACTCTAGCGCGCCCCCCGGAAAAGGGGACTGGACCAGTCGGACACCGCCTCTACAGGAGGAACAACGATTGCGACGCGGTCGCGGATGCGCTTTCGGGCGGCTTTCGCACACGTCGCCTCAGGGGATGCGGGTGATCGTCGCGGCCCGCCGGCCATCGCGTCCTTCCGGCGGCGGGCGCGGGACTCGCGCCGACAGGGCCTCGCGCCGCGAGACCAGCGGGGGCAGCGGGGCCGGGCCGTCCGCGGGGCGAAGGCCCGCAGCGGCGCGAGCCCGCAGCTCGAGTCCCCGCAGCGCCCGCAGCCGCGGCGTCACGGCGACCTCCACCACGCTGACGGGGGACGGTTGCCAGGCGCGGTCGCGCCCCGGGGGCCCGCCGGTGGGTCGCCGGCCGGCCGGCCAGGGCGACGCCCGCCGGTCGGGGTCGGACCGGGCGACGCCCGGCACATCCGTGGCCGTGCAGCAGGCGACGAGCCTGGCGCCGTTCGCGACGGCCAGGCGGCGCCCGGCGGCGAGGGCGTCGCCGTCGCCGCCGGCGAGCGGGGACGCGCCGGCCGCCGCGAGGGCGGCTGCGTCGGCCGCAGCGCGCCCCCGCGCCGCCGTGTGCGCCACGTCGACAGCCGCCGCCACGAGCGCGAGCGCGACGGCGGTGCAGACCATCGCGGCGAGCAGGGTCAGCAGCGCGACGCCACCTCGCTCGCAGCGGCCGGCGCGGGATATCACCGGTCCTCCACGCGCATGCTCGCCTCGGCCGGCAGCCACATCTCGACGCCGAACGGCGCGAACCCGCGGCTGCGCAGGCGCAGGTGCGCGGTGACGACATCGCCGGGCTCGCGCCTGCCCGCGGGGGGGGACAGCGTGACCTCGACGGGACGGCTGCCGGCGGCGGCGCGTGCCCGCTCCCGCACAGCCTCGTCGTCGCCGACGGCCGCCACGCGTGCCGCCTCGCGCGCGAGGTGGTGGGCTGCCACGAGGTCTACGGCGAGCAGGCCCGCGTGGAGCACGAGCACGAGCAGAAGCACGACGAAGGGGATGGTGAGCGCGAACTCGAGCGTCTGACTGCCCCGCTCGGCGCCGGCGTGCGGGGAGGCGCCGGAGCGCCCGGCACCTCCCCTGCCGCTGCGCGCACGCGCCCGGCGGCTCAGAACCACTTCGTGACGAGCTCGGCGAGACCCTTGAAGAGGCCCTTGACGAGCGTCTCCAGGGTGCCCTTGTCCTTCATGAGGATGACGAGGGTGCCGCAGGTGGCGGCGCCGACGCCGCCGAGCATGGCGTACTCGGCGGCCTGGGCCCCGGCCTCCGGTTCCCCTCGCAGGCGGTCGAGCCGGCGTTGGGCGCCCGCGGCGAGGCGGTCGCCGAGCGCGGACGCGGTCATGCGCGTGCGGACGGCGGTGGCGGTGACGGCGTTGCTCATGCGGTGCATGGTTCCTCCTTGGAGGATCGGGCCGACGCGGTCCTCATCCGGCGAACGCCGTCCACAACAGCGGTGGGACGACGCCGAGCACGAAGGCGGGCAGCGTCAGCAGGGTGGTGGGGAAGATCAGGGTGAGCTGGGTGCGCTCGGCGGCCTCCTCGACCGCCGCGCGGCGATCGGCGCGCAGGTCCTCGGCCAGGCGGCGGAGCGCCGGAGCGGCCGGGGCGCCCCAGCGCTCTGTGACCCCGAGGGTCGCCCCGAGCGCCCCGAGGCCGGTGTCGGCGAACGCCGCCTCGGGGTCCCAGCCGCTGCGCAGCCGCCGGGCGGCGTCGCCGAGCGGCCCGCGCGCCGCCGGCGGCGCGAGCGGCACGACGGCGGACACCGCCGCCGGGGCGGGCAACCCGGCGGTGAGCGCGACGGCGACGAGCTCCACGGTCTCGGCCGCGCCGCCGCCGCCGGACGCCCCCGTGCCCGATTGCGGGCGGCGGGCGCCGACCGCGACGGCGACGGCGGCGACGACGAGGCCCGTGGTCAGCCCCCAGGCGACGCCGGCGATGACGAACGCAGGCAGGCCGAGGACGGCCATCCGGTTGGCGTCGCGCGGAACCGGGCGGGGCGTGAGCGGGTCGGCGACGGCCCCCGCACGCCCGGCGGCGGCGACCAGGCGTCGCGAGCACCACTGTCCGAGGCCGGCGAGGGTGAGCGCCAACCCGCCGGTGAGCGCGCCGAGGGGAGTGGCGTAGAAGGCGAGCGCGGCCCCGTCGGCGGCCACGAGCGCGACCCAGGCGAGGACCGGGACGGCGGAGAGGACCACGGCCGTGCCCCGCGCCTGCACGGTGCGGCTGCGCAGCAGCCGGGCGAGGTCAGCCTCGTCGCGGGCGGCCGCGAGGGCCTGCTCGACCGCGGCGGCGCCGCCCGTGCCGGTGCGCTCGGCGACGCCCAGCGCGCGCACGAGGAGGTCAGCGGCGGGGTCACCGGTCTCGACGCGCTCGGCGAGGTCAGCCAGCGAATGGCCGGCGCGCAGCCGGGCCGGGAGCCCGCCGGCGGCGCCGCGCTCCCCGCGGCTGAGGGCCGCGGTGAGGGCGGCCGCCGGGGACGCGCCGGCGGCGAGCGCCGCGCGCACCTCGGCGAGCGCGACCGCGTCGACCACCCCGCCTTCCTCGCGTCCCGCGGACGCGGCGCCCCGCCGGCCGCGGGGCCGGGTGCGGGTAGCGGGGTCCGCCGCCGCAGCGGTCACGACCACGTCTCCCGTCGCCAGAGCTCGCGCACCCCGAGGGTCGCGCCGCGCCGCCTCACCTCGGCGATCTCGACGAGCCCCCGCTGCCCGCCGGGACCGCGTGACAGCACCGCGAACACGTCCAGGCCGACACCCAGCTGCGCACGCGCCGCGGGCAGCGGCAGGCCGGCCAGCAGGGCCATGCCCTCCAGGCGCACGAGCGCCTCGTCGGCGGCGCGGGCGTGCACGGTCGTCATGCACCCCTCGTGGCCCGTCGCCAGCGCCGCGAGCACGTCGACGAGCTCGACGCCGCGGACCTCGCCGACCACGATGCGGTCGGGGCGCATGCGCAGCGCCTGCCGCACGAGGTCGCGGATGGTGACCTCTCCTGCCGCCTCGGCGTTGGGCGGGCGGGTCTCGAGACGCACGACGTGGGGGCACCCGGGCCGCAGCTCCGGGGCGTCCTCGATGACGACGACCCGCTCGTCGTCGCCGACCTCGGCGAGCAGGAGGTTGAGCAGCGTCGTCTTGCCGGTGCCGGTGCGCCCGCAGCACACGACGGCGCGGCGCCGCGCGACGCAGTCGCGCAGCAGCACGCCGGCCGGCGCGGGCACCGCCCCGGAGGCGGCGAGGTCCTCCCAGCCGTGGCGGACGGCGGCGAACCTCCGGATGGTCACGATCGGGCCTCCCGGCGCGAGCGGCGGGAGCAGCGCGTGCAGCCGGCTGCCGTCGGCCAGGCGGGCGTCGACGTAGGGGCGGGCCCGGTCGAGGCGCAGCCCGAGCGGTCCGACCACCCGCAGGACCGCGGCGTGCAGCGCCTGCGCGTCGGGATAGGTGAGTGCCGTGCGCGCGAGCCGGCCGGCGCGCTCGACCCACACCTCGTCGGGGCCGTTGATCATGACGTCGGTGACCGCCGGGTCGCGGAGCAGCGACTCGACCGGACCGAGTCCTGCGAGGGCGTCACTGAGCTCCCGCACGAGCGTGGCCAGGGCGCCGGGCGGCAGGAGCAGTCCCTCGTCCCGCACGGCCCGCGCGACCGCGGAGCGCACCGCCCCCCGGCGCGCCGGGCCCTCGGGGACTGCGGCGAGGACCGGGTCGTCGGCGACGCGACGGCGGAGCAGCTCGAGCGGCGCCGCCGCCGTGACCGTCCTCTCCATATCGTGTCGCTCCTCGCCAGTTCTTGTCCTGCCGTGACGACCATCGCACACGCGTTGCCGTCAGTCGGAGGGTTTGTCGTGCGGCTGTGGACTACAGCCGCACGAGCGCATCACGCAGGCCCGCGAGCCAGCGGCCCGGCAGGGCGGAGGGGATCCGCCCTGCCACGCCCGCGCGGGCAACCCGTGCCGACGCCGGAAGCCAGGCCACGGGAGGGGCGGACAAGACGCGGCGGACCGCGCGCCCGTCCAGCGGGCCGTCGCCGACAACGACGACGGCGCGGGCACCGGCGGCTGCCCGCAATCCCGCGTCGGGACGGGCGACGAGCAGGTCGGCGCCGTCCCGCCCGTGCGCGCGCAGGTCGACGACGACGGCCTCAGCGGGCCAACCGGCGGCGTCGGCGACCGCGGCCCCGGGCCCACCGAGGGCGGCCAGCCCCGGCACTCCGGGGACGGGCCGGGCCAGGACGGCCACCTCCTCCCCCGCCTCGTCGGGGTGCAGGACGGCCACGTCGGCCGCGCCCGGCCCGCCCCACGGCGCGAGTCCTGCGAGGCGGAGCAGGTCATCCTCGCCGACGACCACGACCCGCCGACCGCTCCAGGCCAGCAGGCCGGCGAGCGCCAGGGCGACCGTCGACGTCCCCGAGCCGCCGGACGCGCCGCCCACCCGGAGGATCCGCGCACGCCGGCCGGTGGGCCGCAGCTCGCTCGTGCGCAGCGGCGCGTCGAGGAGCCGCGCGCGGTCAGCCGGCCAGCCGACGACGTCGAGCGCGCCGGCGAGCAGGGCCGCGCGGGTCTCGTCGTGGCCGGGGGTGCCCGCGACGACGACGACGCACGGCTCGCCGGGCCGCGCCCGGCTGGTGAGCGTCAGCACGGGCCGCGGCGGGCCGCCGTCGGCCACCACCTGCCAGCCGGCCTCCCCCTCGACGTAGGCGGTCACCTCCTCGGCGAGAGCCCCGCGGAGGTCCACGCTGACCGGAAGGTCCTGCAGCGGGCGCATGTCGGTCCCTCCTTCCTGGAGTCCCGCGCACGCTAGGGGCGGTGCGCGCGGGCCGCCCGGCACGGCTGTGGACAGCCGAAGCCCCGCTCATGTAGCGAAGCGGTAGCGCCCCCGACAAGGCGCTCATGTAGCGAAGTGGTAGCGCCCCCGACAAGGCGCTCATGTAGCGAAGCGGTAGCGCCCCCGACAAGGCGCTCATGTAGCGAAGCGGTAGCGCCCCCGACAAGGCGCTCATGTAGCGAAGCGGTAGCGCCCCCGACTAGGCTGCGATGGATGGGCGACTCGAGGGACGCTGCGTCAGGTGCGTCCGCGGCCGCCCGCCCTGGGCGTCAGGCCGCCTTCTTCGACCTCGACAAGACCGTCGTCGCGCGCTCCTCCACGCTCGCGTTCGGCCGGGAGCTCTATCGGGAGCGGATGATCACCCCGGCGGTCGTGATCAAGGGTGCGTACGCGCAGCTCGCGTACTCGCTGCTCGGCGCCAACGACGAGCGCATGGAGCGCGCGCGGATCGCGCTGCTCGAGCTCACGAAGGGGTGGGAGGCCGAGCGGTTGCAGCGGCTCGTGCGCGAGACCCTCCAGGAGGTCATCGACCCGCTCATCTACGAGGAGGCGCTCGAGCTGTTCGAGGAGCACCGCCGGGCCGGCCGGGACCTCTACCTCGTGTCGTCGTCCGGCATCGAGGTCGTGCGCCCGCTCGCGGAGTACCTCGGGGTGCCCCACGTCCTTGCGACGACGGCGGGAATCGACGCGGAAGGCCGCTACGACGGCACGCTCGAGTTCTACTGCTTCGGTGAGCACAAGGCGACGGCGCTGCGCGAGGAGGCCGCCGCCCGGGGCATCGACCTCGCCGCGAGCTACGCGTACTCCGATTCGGTCACCGACGTGCCGATGCTGTCCGCCGTCGGCCACCCCGTGGCGGTCAACGCCGACCGGGAGCTGCGTGCCGTCGCCGCCGAGCGCGGCTGGCAGATCGTCGACTTCGCGCGACCGGTGGCGCTGCGCAGCCGGCTGTCCCACGTGCCGCGGCCGCCCGCGGAGGTGGTCGCGGGGGCCGGTGCGCTCTCGGCGATCGCACTCGCCGGGTGGGTCGTCTACCAGCGGCGCGGCGCGAGCGGCCTGGGCGCCCGCGTCGGTGAGGCCGCCCGCGCGGTTGCCCGGCGCCCACCGCCGACACGCCCGGGCTCGACGCTGCACCGCGCCCGGCCGGGCGACTGGATCAACCGGCGTCGCCCGGCGACCGGCGCCCTGTTGGACGTCGGTCCGCCCCGGGGCCGGCCCTCGGGCGTCGTGGAGCGGGTCAGAAGCGCCCGCGCAGGGCCTTGACGTTGGCGATGTAGCGCTTCGTGTCGGCGTACATGCCGTTCTCCCGGACGGAGCGCAAGCCCTGGTAGTAGCCGGCGAGCGTGAGGTCCACGTCGCCGCCGGCGAGCCGGTAGACATGGCGCAGGAACGCGACGCCGGCCTCGACGTTGTCGGCCGGTTTGTGCAGGTCGAGGTTCCGCCCGACGAGGTTCTCCGACACGAACCGGCCGGTCGACGGCAGCACCTGCATGACCCCGACGGCGTTGGCCGTCGAGACGACGTGGGGGTTCCAGCCGGACTCCTGCCACGCGACCGCCTTCACGAACCGGGGGCTCATCCCGTAGCGGCGCGCGGTGGCGTCGAGCAGGGCACCGACCTCGTCGCGCGACCCTGCGGCGGCCGCAGGCACAGCGGATGCGCCGCCGGGGATCACGAGACGCTGACCGGTGCGGATGACGTGGGGGTTCGACAGGCCGTTCGCGCGCACGATCGCGTCGGCGTTGGTGCGGTAGCGCACCGCCAAGCCGATCAGGGTCTCGCCTTTGGCCACCCGGTGCACGACGCCTTCGCCTGCGGGCTTGGCGGCTCCGCCCGCGAGCAGCAGGGTGCGGCCGGCGTAGATGCGGTCGGGGTTGGTGATGCCGTTGGCGGAGCGCAGGTCGGCGACCGCGACTCCCGTCTGCCGCGATATGCCGGTCAAGGTGTCGCCCGGGCGGATGACGTAGCCGGCCGAGCCGGCAACGAGGATGGCGAGCACCACGGCGAGTGGCGTGGCCGCCCGCACACGGGCATGCCAGGGGGAAGGTGCCATGGGGAGACCTCCGGGGAAGGCGCCAGCCGGCGCCTCACGGCGATGGCTGGCGTGGCGGAACAGCAGCCTAGTAAGTTAGCGTTGCGTCAGGCAACCCCTGAGGCTGGTGTTCCTCAAGTTCCCCAGTTCCGTTCTGCCCCATTAGTAATAATCGCGGTGGTAGCGTATCCCCTCGTCGTCCACCTCGATCCAGCTCGCTCGGGGCAGGTCGTTCCACCGCCGCCCCCCCGCCGAGTAGCTGAGCGTCCACTCGACCGCGACGGTCAGGCCGTCGGCCGACTCGAGGAGGCGCTTCGTCGCCGCGCTCACGTCCGAGCGCGCCTGCAGCCAGGAGTTGAGGTACGCCTGGATGAGCAGGTTGCCCTCGTGCGGGGGGTTCTGCGGCTCGAGGTAGACCGACTCCGGAGCGTACAGCTCACCCAGCGCGTCTGTGTCCTGCTTCTCGAGCGCCGCGCCGAGCTGTTCCCAGAACTCCCGTGCCCGCCCCATGACACCTCCGTCGCCACCGACCTGCCGGCAAACGATAGCGTTCCGGCCGCTCGCGACGAAAGTGGGAACCGGGCCCGCGCGGGGGGCGCACGAGCCCGCGACCGCGCGGGCGCGGGCCGTCCCCGCCGCCGCGTGCCCTCAGTCCCTCAGAGGTACTGTCCCATCCCGCGCTGCCCCGGCTCGGACGGCCCCGGCCGCCCGTCGGGGGGGCGCATGCCGGGCGGCAGCCCACGCTGGCGCATCTGCTCGAGCTGCTGCCGCGCCTCCATCTGCTGGCTGAAGATCGCCGCCTGGATGCCCTGGAAGAGCCCCTCCAGCCACCCGATGAGCTGGGCCTGCGCGATGCGGATCTCCGAGCCGGTCGGGGGCTCCTCCTCGGTGAACGGCAGGGTCAGCTGCGAGAGCTCCTCCTGCAGCTCGGGGCTCAGCGTCTGGCAGAGCTCCTGGACGGCACGGCTGTGCACGATGCGCAACCGGTCACGCCCCGCCTCGTCGGGATCGGCGCGCCGAACCTCCTCCTGCATCTCCCGGAGCATGAGGCCGATGCGCATGAGCTTGCCCGGTTCGTTGACCACCCGCTGGGGTTCGGAGTCCTCGGTCACCACCTCGACGTCCTCCGACACAAGGGGGGCTTCCGTGTCGTTGATCTCGCTCATGACTCACTCCCTACCCATGGCGCGGATGCCGCAACGCATGCTAGCCCGCCCTACCCGCGGCATCCCTCTCGGGCCACTCAGAACAACGCGGACGCGAGCTTCGGCCGCGACCGCCCGACGAGCTCGTGGTCCTCGCCGAGCAGGTTGAAAACCTCGAGGAGGGCGACCCGTGCCGCGTCCCGCGTGGCGTGCGCGCGAACCGCGGCGAGCAGCGCATCGATGGCTTCCTCGTACGCCCCGGCGGCCGCGAGCGCACGCCCGAGCTCGAGCGTTGCCCCGGCGTCTCCGCTCTGCGCGGCCGCGCGCAGCCGGTCGAGCGTGTCGGTGTCGCGGGCAGCACCCGCGACGCTCAGCTCGGCGCGTAGGCGCGCGACGTCGCTGGTCTCCGGGACCCGGTCGAGCAACGCGTGCGCCTTCTCCCGCTCGCCCCGGTCGGCGAGCAGGCGGGCAAGCGCGGTGACCGCGGCGACGTGCCCGGGATCCTCGTCGAGGGCCGCGCGCAGCAGCCGCTCCCGCTCCTCGCCGGACGCGCGCCCGGCCTGGGCGACGAGCCGGTCCGCCGCCGTCGGCGCCACACCCGCGAATAGGCGCTCGATGACCGCCTCCGGCTGCACACCCGTGAGCTCGGCGACGACCCCTCCGTCCCGGAACGCCTTCACCGACGGGATGCCCTGGACGCGGTAGCGGCGGGCGAGGTCGGGGGCCTCGTCGACGTTCACCTTCACGAGGTCGACGTCACCCGTATAGCGCGCGGCCACCCGCTCGAGGACCGGGGCCAACTGGTGGCACGGCCCGCACCAGGGCGCCCAGAAGTCCACGACGACGCCGCGCGAGCGGCTCGTCTCGAGCACCTCGGCGGCGAAGCCGGCCTCGGTCACGTCACGCGTCACAGTGGTGTCGCTCATGCCCGCCAGGCTACGTTCCCCGGCGCATAGGCTGCACCCGGCCCGAACAAAAGGACCCCATCAGTGGAGATGACCGCCGAGCAACGGGCGCGGTTCGACAGCCCCTTCGACAAGCTCATCGGCATCGAGATGGCGGAGGGGTCCGCCGACCGGGCGGCATCGCGCCTGACCGTCGGGGAGCACCTCTTCCAGCCCGGAGGGGTCGTGCACGGCGGGGTGTACGCCACGCTGGTCGAGCACACCGCGAGCATCGGGGCGAACCTGTGGCTCGACGGGCGCGCCGTCGCGGTGGGGGTCGCCAACCACACCGACTTCCTCCACGCCGTGCGGGCCGGTGAGCTCACCGCGGTCGCGACCCCGCTGCAGCGGGGCCGGCGCCTGCAGCTGTGGCAGGTCCTCGTGACCGACGCCGACGAGCGCCTCGTCGCGCACGGGACGGTGAAGCTCGCCAACCTGCCCGTCGAGGCCGCGTGACGCGCCGGCTAGTCCTGCTGGCGCAGGAAGCGCTCGATCTCCGCGGCGATGTCCTCGCCGCTCGCTAGCTCGGCCTCCTCCTCGCCGGCGTCCACGTGGCGCTCGAGTGCCGCCACCATCCCCGCGGCCTCGGGGTGGGCGGTGACCGCCTCGTCGATCTGCTCTCGGTGGAGCTTGGTCGCCGCCTCGAGCTCGGTGGTGTCGACCGCCGTGCCGAGGACGCCGAGGACCGCCCGGACGAGCGCGAGAACCACCGTCGGGTTCGGGGACCCGGCGACGTAGTGGGGGACCTCGGCCCAGAGACCGGCGGCGGCGATCCCGCGCTCGCCCAGCCGCGCCTGCAGCGCGGTGCCGGCTCCGACCGGTCCGGTGTAGCTCGTGATCTTGCCGATGTCGGGCAGCGTCGCGCCGGCCACGCTGTTGCCTGCCTGCAGGATCCGCACGGGGCGGGTGTGCGGTACCGCCGCCGGATAGGCGCCCAGGCCGACGACGAGCTCCACGCCGAGGCGCGCGCACGCGTCGGCGACGGCGTCGAAGAAGGCCTGCCAGGCCATGTCGGGCTCGGGGCCGACGAGGAGCAGGGCGTCGCGCGCACCGTCGACCGTGGCGGCGTAGAGCTCGAGCTCGGGCCACTCGACGCGGCGAACCTCCCCGCTGTCGACGACCGCGGTCGGCCGGCGCGCGCGGTAGTCGAGCAGCGCGTCGCGGTCGAAGCGCGCGACGAGCGTGGACTGCCAGCGATGGCGCAGGAACAGCGACGCCGCGGCAGCCACCGCTCCGGCGTCCACGAATCCCTCCATGGACACGATGAGCACCGGCCTGCGCAACGCGGGCGGGTCGGCGACCCAGTGCACGAGAGGTCCCATACCGCCAGGCTAGCGGCCCCGCCCCGGTGACTACAGGCGACGGGTGATGTCGTCCTCGCGGTAGATCTCGCCGGGAAGGTCGGCCGGTGGGTAGACATCGCGCCCCCGGCGCGCGACCTTCTCACGGCGGGTCGCCTGCACGCTCCTGGTGAGCGCGAGGGCGATGCCGGCAAGCAGGCTGTAACCGAGCACGGCGATGATCGCGGTGAGGAGGAACTCCTGGTCTTCGAACATGCCCTCGAAGGGTGCGAGGAAGAAGCCCGCCACGGTGCCGACGAACCGCACGATCATGTTCTCCTCGCGCGCCCCGAGGAGGTCGAAGAGGGTCGCGAAACCCACGAACCCGACGATGACGAGCAGCAAGGTGTTGATCCAACGCGCCGGGCCCTGCCAGTACTCCATATCCCACCTCCTGCCCGCGGCTCGCTCCCACAAACGCGAGGTGCACGGCGACCGAGGCCATCTTGGCACACGGTCACGCGCTCGTGTCGCGAGGCGGGTACACCTCATCGGGGTCCGCGGCCGCGCGGGTGTCGGGACTGCGTCACCGCTGGGATTACGCAGTCCCGACAGCGTGAGCCGGGCGGGGGGTAGGCGCCGGCGAAGCGAGCCCCTACCCTGGCCGCTGTGACGCGCACTGCGGTCTTTCGCGCCGCAGCAACGGTGAGCCTGCTGTTGCTGCTCGGCACCTGCGTGCCGGCGGCCGGCACGGACTCCGGCGACGACCTTGGCGAGCTCGCCGCGTCGGCCGGCGCGGCGGCGCCCGGGCCCGCCGTTGTGGCGGAGGTCCCGGAGGTGCCGGCTCAGGTCCCGTCCGTGGAGTCACCGCCCGCGACCCTTCCACCCGAGGTCCCGGCCCCGCCTGCGACGGACCCGCTACCGCCGCCACCGGCCCCGCCTGCGACGGACCCGCCGCCACCGCC
>Ga0247713_1000149_pt1 | contig 50226 bp, 48 predicted proteins | sample 21E_NmetaG_FD_189936 | JGI IMG/M metagenome (GOLD analysis project Ga0247713, IMG submission 189936) | Soil microbial communities from hillslope of Landscape Evolution Observatory, University of Arizona, Oracle, AZ, United States - 2-1-E_N | ecosystem: Engineered > Artificial ecosystem >...
GCGCAGATCAGAATCTCGCATTACCACCGACGAGATGCCCCTCTTTCGCTTGCTGATTGCCTTCTTTTAGGCACGGCGTTCGTCCTTGGTGCCGCGGTGGCCACCAGCGACGTTCCAGTTGCTCGCTTCGCACGGTCAGAAGGCTTGGAGGTGGTCGCCTTGAGGGACTCAGCAGGAAAGAGGCCCTGAGGCCGCGCCGCTTCTTTGATAGACGGCAGACGAATCGCCATCGTGTCGGAGCGCGGAGGAAGAGCGCATGCGTGTCGTTTCACTCGCGACGAGAACGAGCGATTTATGCGACTCGCGTGTGCCACAGAGGGACCGGGAGGGTGCACGCGTTGATTAACCTTTAGAGGTATGTGCGGAAGGGGAATAGCGGTCGTCTCGGCGTTCATCTTCTTCACGGGATGTGAGAGCTTTTCCCGAGGCGAGGCCCTCCCGCCGGAGAAGTCCACGACCCAGCGTCGCGAGGTCTAGAAAGCGGACGCGAACGGATCTGGCCGCAATCCGGACGGGTGGGGCAGGGCGTCGAATACATATACGAGACCGGCCATTGCGGGCTGAGCTATGACCTCGACTTCGACGGGAGCTTCTGGCGCCCCGTGAACCCGGATGAGAACGCAGAACCACCACCGTTCTTCATCAACGCCGACCGGGGTACATCCGCCTCACTTCCGAGGACATCGCCCGGTACGAGTCGTCCACTGGAGACGTGGTCGACCTGCGACGGATCGAGGGATCGATCGTGCTCGGTGGTTGCGGCTGACCGGTGGACGGTCGTGTCGACGGCAGGCGCCGCCTCGTCGGGTCAATCGACGTCTCCCTCCGATGCACCGCTCGGATCACGTTTGAACCGCACTCGTGTCGGTCATGAATGCCTCGATTAGGCTTCGTGCAACGCGGACGTCGATTGGGTAAGGAGGCGACGCAGTGGCACGCAAGAGCAAGGCCACCAAGCAGCTGAACGAGGCGAAGAAACACGCGGCGGGTGCGGCGAAGAACCTTCGGTCGGTCGGCAAGACCGCCGTAAGCACGGCCAAGGCGACCGCCAAGGATGTCGCGAAGACGCGCGACGCCAAAAAGGCGAAGAAGAAGGCGAAGGTCGCAGCGGAAGCCGTCAAGGTAGCGGCCGGCGCCGCTACCGTGCTCGCGAAGACCGCGGCGAAGAAAGCATCAGAGGGCGCCAAGAAGGTCGGGTCGTCGAAGGAGTTGAAAAAGACCCGGACGAGCGCAAAGAAGGCAACCGCGGCCGGCAAGAAGGCGGCAAAGACCACGGGGACTGTGATGAAGGCGCGCACGCGCCAAGCGGCCAAGGAAGCCGGTGCCCGCTCGCAGTCGGCGGCAAAGGCGGCGCGAAAGAAATCCGCCTCGGCCACGAGCAAGGCGCGCGCCAAGGTCGAGAACAGAAAGAAGTAAGCGGCCGATCCGGAGGTCACCTTGAGCGAGCACCTCGCCACCAACGTCGCGACACCGACACAGCACGAAGTCGGCGACGACATGACGCCGTTCGAAGCCGCGAGCTACTTCTTTCAGCGCTCGGCAGATCGGCTCGGATTGCGGGACGACATGCGTGAGGTGCTGGGCACGTCCTACCGTGAGCTCGGAGTCCAGATCCCGGTGCGCATGGACGACGGGCGCGTCGTCGTCTTCCGCGGCTACCGGATCCAGCACAACGGAGCGCGCGGACCCTACAAGGGCGGCATCCGGTATCACGAATCGGCGGACCTCGACGAAGTGCGCGCGCTGGCCGCGCTCATGACGTGGAAGAACGCATTGATCGATGTGCCGTTCGGCGGGGCCAAGGGCGGCGTTCAGTGTGAGCCCGGGCTGATGTCGACCGACGAGCTGCAGCGCCTGACGCGCCGCTTCACCTCGATGATCTCCTACATCATCGGCGTCAACCGTGACATCCCCGCGCCCGATATGGGGACCAACGCGCAGACGATGGCATGGATGATGGATGCGTTCGGACAGAGGCACGGCTATACGCCCGGAATCGTGACCGGCAAGCCGGTCGAGCTCGGAGGATCTCCCGGTCGTGAGGAAGCGACCGGACGTGGGGTCATCATCGCGGCCCAGGAGGCCGCAAAGCGTCTCGGCATGCGCTTCAAGGACGCTCGCGTCTCGGTGCAGGGATTCGGCAACGTCGGTTACTGGGCATCGATCCTTGCAGAAGAAGCAGGCGCCACGGTGGTCGCGGTTTCCGACGTCGGAGGCGCAACGCACAATCCGAACGGACTCGACCTCGAGTCGGTAGTGAAGCACCAACGGGAGGCGGTGTCGGTGTCCCGCTATCCCGGCGGCGACGAGATGTCGAACGAGGACCTTCTCGAGATCGACTGCGACATCCTCATTCCGGCTGCAATCGACGGCGTGATCCACAGCCGCAACGCCGACCGGGTCAAGGCTTCGCTGGTGGTGGAGGCGGCCAATGCTCCCACCACGCCCGCGGCGGACCGCATTCTCACCGAGCGCGGTGTAAAGGTCGTTCCCGACATCCTCGCTAACTCGGGCGGAGTGACCGTCTCCTACTTCGAGTGGGTCCAGAACATTCAGCAGTTTCGATGGGAGCTGGACCAGGTCAACTTCGAGCTGAAAAAACGCATGCGCCGGGCCACCGAGCAGGTATTTGCGCGCGCGGAGGCGGACGAGACGACGCTCCGAGAGGCCGCGTTCGATATCGCGGTGCAGCGAGTCGCCCGTGCCGATGAGCTGCGCGGCTACATCTAACCCCGGATTTTTTTTCTTCCAAACCGGGCACAAAGGGACGTTTCGCCTGGTCAGGGCCACTTTTGCGGGCGCTTCGGTGCAGGAGGTTCGCACGCCGACGCCGAACACCTCCATCTGCGGGACGGAGTTGCCGCTTTGCAGGACGCGAGAGAAAGGCTCGAGACGAGATGAACGACGAGCGGTCGTGCGCCTGGATGTCGGGTCCGCGCGAGGGCGGGGAGGGGATCACCGCGGCGCGCTGGTGGTTGGCGATCTCACGTCAATCGTTCTCGAACGAATATCTCAAGCAGCAACAGCACCGCGCGCCGGTCACCTGCAACCGCACGCCGACGTTTGTCTCTCCGCTCGCTCCCCGCACCAAGTAAAGATCTACGGATCGCCGCGCCCGGCCCTGTTCCGTCGTTGATACATGCGCTGCGCGATGTAGATGGCGGCACGAACGTTTGCGTGAGCTCCTCGGCATCGAACGGGTTGCCGAGCATGCGCGCCCGTTGGTGAGCGCGGAACACATTCTTGAAGCTCCATCGAAACAATGGTCGATCACCTCCATTGGTGGAGCCGGGACCTCGGGCGTTACATAGGATGAGCTTGTTTCCAACGAAAGGAGTCCTATGTCCGTCGAGAAGTCGATCGACCTCACGGCAACGGGTTCGACGGTGGAGGATGCGGTGGCGGCGGCGATCGGGCGCGCCGGTCTCACCGTTCGGGGGCTGACGTCGTTCGAGATAGAGCGGGTAGAGGGCACCGTCGACGAGGGCAACATCGTCTACAAGGTCCACCTCAGGCTCTCCTTCGTCATCAAGGAGCGGGTCCACGAGTAACGACCTCGGCCGCCCGACGATCGAGCCGAGTCGGCGTGAACCCGCAGCGAACGTATTCCGCCTCGTTCTTCCGCTCCCGTTCCCGGGCCTCGACCGGGTCAACTCGTATCTGTTGCGGGGCGAGGAAGAGACCACGCTCGTGGACTGCGGCATCTTTTTCCCCGATGCGGAGGGCGACCATGGTTGGGCCGACCTCGAATCCGCCTTCGCGGCCGTCGGAGCCCGTGTCGACGACGTCGACCGACTGGTCGTAACGCATCCACACATCGACCACTACGGGATGGCCGCCCGCATGGTCGATGCGACGGGTTGCGAGTTGTGGATGCACAAGGCCGGAATCGAGGAGATCGGCTACTACCGCGATCCCGCGTCCGCCACGCACACGGTCAAGGAGCTGCTCACGGATCACGGCGTCGATCCTGCCGAAGTCGATGCCCTTGCGGCCTACGAGGACTGGCGCGCCTATTTGTCGGGGGTGGTGGAACCGACGCGGCCGCTCGCAGGCGGTGAAGAGATCATCGCCGCAGGAAGGAGGTGGCAGGTCGTGCACACGCCGGGCCACTCTCCCTCCCACGTGTGTCTGTATGCGCTTGACGGGCGCATGCTGATCTCCGGCGACCACCTGCTCCCGAGCGTCACCCCGCACATCGATTTTCGGCGCGGCGACGATGATCCGCTGGGGGACTTTCTCACATCGCTCCAGAAGATCGAAGATCTCGCGCCCGACCTGGTGCTGCCGGGTCACGGGCGTCCGTTCGAAGACGGGGCCGATCGCGCCCGCGCGGTGGAGCGTTTTCACGACCGCCGCCTCGGCTCGATACTGCAGGTCATCCGACACGAGCCGCACACCGCCGACGAGATCACCGACGAGATCTTCGGGACTACGCTCCTCCACTTCGAACGGCGTCTCGCGCTCGGCGAAGCCCTTGCCCATCTCGCATACCTGCGTCGGCGCGGCGAGGTCGAGCGAATCGAGAGTGACGACGGCTCGTTCCGTTATCGCAAGACGCGTCGCCCGAGACCCTCCGACGACGCGGAGTGACCGACCTGGTCGTAAAAGACGCGGCATCTGTGGTTCCGTTTGCCGGAACCGGACCAATTCGGGGTGTCGCGCTCTCCGAGATAGAAGTTCTCGAGCGCACATCCGTAACCGTCGACGACGGCGTCGTCGCCGCGATCGGAGAGCCGAACGACGCCCGCGTTTCGTTCGACGCGTCCGGATGCACGGTCGTGCCCGGCTTCGTCGATCCCCACACGCATCTCCCATTCTTCGGCTGGCGCGCGGACGAAGACGCCGCGCGCTTATCGGGCTTGCGGTACGAAAGCCTGCATCGAGAAGAAGGAGGGATCTATCGCTCGGTGCAGATGCTGGCGGACGCGACCGATGACGAGGTAGTCGGATTCTGTGCCGACCTGGCTCACGGCATGCTCACCACGGGAACCACGACGTTCGAGACGAAGTCCGGCTACGGCCTCTCCGTCGATGCAGAATTAAGACAACTGCGGCTCGCGCGCCGACTGGCCGCGATCGTCCCGCAGAACGTCACCACCTCTTGTTTGTCCGCCCACGCGGTACCGAAGGGTAAGACGGAAGGGGAATGGGTGGGGGAGATCGCCGAGGAGATCCTTCCTGTTGTTGCGCGCGAACGACTTGCGGATGCAGTCGACATCTACGTCGAGTCGATCGCGTTTCAACTCGAGCATGCGGCGCGTCTCAAGATGGCCGCGGACGCGCTCGGGCTGGGGATGCGCATGCATGCCGATCAGCTCGAGGATTCCCAAGCAGGATCGTTCGCGGCGCGCTGGGATCTCGTCTCGGCCGATCATCTCAACCACACATCTCTCGACGCGGTCGAGGATATTGCCGGTGGTCATACGGCCGCGGTGCTCTTGCCGGCGACCGCTTTCACGCTGCGCCAGAACAAGCGGCCGCCGGCGCGGGCTCTCGTCGAGGCGGGCGCGACGGTGGCGCTCGGATCGGATTTCAATCCCGGAACCTCTCCGATTTCGTCGATGCCGTTTGTCATCTCGCTGGCGTGCCGGCTCCTCGGACTGCGTCCACTCGAAGCGCTCGCTGCGGCCACCGTCAACGCCGCCTGCGTTTTGAAGCTCGATGGAGAGGCCGGCCGAATCCAGGTCGGGGACCCCGCCGAACTCGTCGTTTTAGACGTCCCCAGCTTCGAACATGTCCCGTACCGGCCGGACCACGATGCCGTCGCCGCGGTGATCTGCGGCGGACGCTTCGGACACGTCGCCGAACGTGCCCGCGGCCGCATCTCGTCCTGAGCACTGCCTTGCGCAGCGAGCGAGGAGCGCACGCAAGACGCAGTAAGCTCGCATGTCGGCGTCGCGAAAGGGATGGGACGATCACGGCCGTGAGGGGGTTCGGCACCAAAGCGCTGTGTTCGTCCGCGCTCTGCGTGATTTTGGCAACAGGCGGGTTTTCCCCGGCCTACGCCGGCGTCGCCAAGGAGCGGGCCCTGTCCATGTGGGTGCGCTTCCGGGGCCCCGGTGCGACCGTCTACATCGTATTCGCCGCTCACCAGGTGGGACCCAAACGCCCGCTCACCTTCGGCGGAGTCGGCAAGATCCCGTGCAAGGTCCGTAAGGGCCGCACTTTTACAAACGTCATCTGCAACGGCAGGCTTCGCGTCGGCGAGCTGCCGGCAGACGCGTTCTTCGTTCACCCAACCCTCGACACCGCGCGCGTGAGGTTCAAAGCCAAGGGCCGGACCCACCGGGTGCGCTGGAGGGCGGTCGACGACCGACCCGACGCTCGCGTCGCACCGCTGCCGGGACCAAACGGCGTCACCGTCTACGCCGAGATGAAACGAAAGGTCACCGCCACCGGCAGGGTCCTCGGCAGGAGACTCCGCCCCGGGCGGGGGATCCATTTCGCCGAGCTGAGTCGCGGAGGGACCATGAAGATTCCCCCCCGGGTGGGATCTCATCGGGTGCGCGTGCGTTTTCGTTTTTAGGAGCCGGAACTCCTCGACCCGCTCGCGCGTCGAAGAGGGAAAGGCAGAAACGAGGGGGGTAAATCGTGGGGAGATTCAAGGTCGGTCTTGTGGCCGCAGTACTCGCGCTTCCGCTTGCGGCGACGCCGGCGGCGGCCGTGGCCGGGCAGGAGGCGTTCGCCGTGTGGGTGCGCCCCGAGGGCAAGAAGCTCGTCGCCTACTTCGCGGTAGCGGAACGCTACGTCGATCCCACGAGCGGGGGACTCGTCACCGCCGCCGGCGTCGCCAAGGGGACATGTCATGTGAGCGGCGGGCGCGGCTTTCGAATGGTGGTTTGCGGCGCCAGTGGCCGCATGAAGGAGATTCCGTTCGAGGACTTCGTGGTCGATCCCGCGCTCGGGAGCGCGACCATGACCGTCACCATGGCCGGAAGCACCCACACCACCGAATGGACCGCGGTCGATCGGGCGCCGAGCGCGGGCGCCGGCGTAGAGGCGGGACCCGGCGGCGTGGGAGCGGGCGCGGGTATGGGGCGCCACGTGCGCGCCCGCGGAAAGGTGTTCGGGGCGAGCCTCGACGCTCGCCGCGATCTCGAGTTCGCGGTCCTGTCGCAGTCTGCCGGTGCCGGGATCGGGGTGCCCGTCCGAAACGGCCACTGGACGTTCTCGTTTCGCCTGTGACCCACATCGCTCGGCAGAGGATCCGCTCCGCCTGATTCTCCGCGGCTGCCTATAGGGTGGCAGCAGCCAGCCGCCGGAGTTCGAGCAGGAGCCGACCGAGATGAAGGAAACCGCCCCGCAGGTCGAGTTGATCGCGCGCCCGAGCGTCGATTTGGACGCCCTCGGCCGTTACCTCAAGACCGTCGGCGGCGAGGGGTGGCTCGAACGCCGCCTTGCGGACGACGACGGGTCCAATCCGGGACAGCTTCTGGTGGAGGCCGCCGGCCGCGCCTGCTACCGGTCGTGGGAACCGGGTCTCAACCCCAACGTCTCCCGGGTGCGAACAGACCAGGCGGAGTACTTCCTGAACATCCTCCGGTCGGGCCACGGGAGCGTATTGGAGCATGCGAATTATTCGTTCGTGATCTGGGACGTGTCCCGGATATTCACCCACGAGCTCGTCCGCCACCGCGCCGGCTCTGCATTCAGCCAGGAGTCGATGCGCTTCGTACGCATCAACGACATCGGTTTCCGCATCCCCGAGTCGATGGAGTCGCTGCGTCCGCAGATCATCTCGATCCTAGAGACCCTCGAGGAGTTCCAAGTTTCGGCGGCCCGGCACTTCGGCCTCGACGATTCCGGCGTGAACTTCCACACCAAAAAAGAGATCACCTCCGCCCTCAGGCGCCTTGCGCCGGAGGGCATCTCGACGATGATCATCTGGACCGCGAACATCCGCACGCTCCGCCACGTCATCCAGGCCCGCACCGACCGTGGTGCAGAGGAGGAGTTGCGGATCGTGTTCAACAAGATCGGTGAGGTGATGAAGGCCGAGGCGCCGCTGCTGTTTGCCGATTTTGTCGTGGAGGACGGCGCCTGGACGACCCAGCACCGGAAGGTGTGAACGGATTCGTGGCGGCGCCTGCCGTCTCGTTCGGGATCGACCCGCTCGCGTGGAAGATCTTGCCCACAATCGAGATCGGACCGTTGTCGGTTTCTCCCCACGGGCTCGGCATTGCGATCGGGTTCTTGGCGGGCGCACAAGTCATGGTGCGGCGGGCGCGCCGGGAGGGCGGCCCCGACGAGAACGACATCTGGAACATGCTGTTCTGGGGGCTTCTCGGCGCCATGATCGGAGCGCGGGTCGCCTACGTCATCGGGCACTTCTCCGAAGTCACCGATGGGGGAGACGATCTCCTTGGGATCGTGCGGGTGTGGGAGGGCGGAATTTCGCTGCTCGGCGGAATAACCGGAGGCGTGCTCGCCGCCTATCCGTACGCCCGGCGACACCACCTCGGGTTTTGGCGAATGGCCGACTTCGCCGCGCCCGGCCTCGCCCTCGGGATCGCGCTCGGGCGAGTCGGCGACCTCATAATCGGAGACCATCTCGGCAAGCCGACGTCGTTCATTCTCGGCTGGAGGTGTACCGGGGAGTCCGGAGGTGTGGCGCCGCAGGCGGCGGAGGTCTACCGCGCCGCCCTCGAACGCGGCGAGACGCCAACCCTTGGGTGTTTCGACCTCGTGCTTCATCAGACCGCCCTCTACGACTTCATCTCCGCGTTGGTCCTCTTCGGGGTTCTCATCTGGTTGGGCCGGAAGGCGGTACGGCGGGGCGTCCTCGCCCTCACGTTCACCTTCTGGTACGGCGCGATGAGAGTGATCACCGACTTTCTTAGAGAGGACAAGCGGTATTTCGGCCTCACCGGAAGCCAGCTGTGGGCGCTGATACTCATGACGATCGCGGCGGCGCTGCTTGTTCGCTACCGGGGCGCGCCGCCGCAGTGGGCCGATCCCCCGACGGGTGACGGGGCGCCGGCGGCGGCGCAGGACCCGTCGGTCGGTGCGGCTCCCGATGCGGAGCGTGATCAAGACGAGGGAAGAAGGGCCGTTCAGGGCGACGGCGATGACGCTGCGCATTCATAAATCCGACGTCCTCGCCTCGGGAGTGGCACGATAGAGGCGTGACGCCCCTCGGGGGGCGCCGGGCAGAGAGGAGTGCGATCAATGGCCGACACCTACAACGGCTACTGCGTCAAGTGCCGGGAGAAGCGCGACTTCGAAGGCGAGGTCGTGACGATGAAGAACGGCACGAAGGCGGCTCAGGGCGCATGCCCGGTATGCGGGACCAAGATGACCCGCATGCTGCCGAAGAACGCCTGACGCAGTTCGCTACGGTCGACCCGAGGCCGCCCCGGCGCGCGGGGCGGCCTTCGCCGCGCACCCACGCCCGTGCCCCCGTTGCGCCCCGTTCTGTCGACCGTGCGGCGCTCATAGCCGCCCTGTAGGTCGATAGAACGGCGGAAAAGATCGTCCCCGCCGCCGTCAGTCGGCGCGCGCCTCGGCCCACGCGGGGCAGCGGTCGTGGAACGAGCACGATATGCACAGCGGCGACGGGTTGGGGCGCCAGTCGTCGCGTTCGTGGGCGCGCCGTATGGCCTTTCCGAGCGCCTGCATCTGCCGCTCGAAGCCGGTCAGCATCGCCTCGTTGGGAGTAAGCGTCAGGACGCTCGGGTCGCCCAGGTAGACGAGGCGAATCTCTTTCGGGACCACTCCGAAGGCGCGCCAGCAGACGAGCGCGTAGAAGCGCAGTCCGAAGAACGCGGCGAGTTCCCGCTCGGTGCCCGGGACCCGCCCGGTTTTGTAGTCGGTGAGGATCCACGAGCCGTCGTTTCGCTCCTCGAGGCGATCTATGACCCCGCGCAACTGAATGTCGGGAAGGTCGTACTCGACCCACCACTCGAGCCTGCTGGCGCTGAGCGAGCGCGGATCCTCGAGCCGGAACAGATTGAGGAGCAGGCGTTTGGACTGGGCGAGCCACTCCCGTTCGTCACCGAGCGATTCTTCGTCGGCGCGAATCTCGGGCTCGTCCTTCACCTCGCGCCACAGCGCATCGAAAAGCGCCTCCGCGCGCTCCGGCGTCCGGCGGGGGGCCGGCTCGGAGAAAAGCCGCTCGAGGACCGCGTGCACCAGGGAGCCCCGCGCGGCAGCCGTAGACGTCGGTTCCTGGAGGCGATCGACACTCCGGTACTTGAAGAGCTGCGGGCAGCTCTTGAAATCGCGGGCGCTCGATGGGGACAGCTTGAGGAGGGTCCCGTCCATGAGCCCACCCTAGGGCCGGGACGCGAGCGAACGACGGATTTCCCGTCGGGGTCAGATACCTCCCGCTGCTTCCGAGACGAACTCTGCAACCGCCCCCGAAAAATGGCTCGGCGCCTCGAGATTCGACAAGTGTCCGGCGGCGGGGATCACCGCAAGCCTCGACCCGGCAATTTGTTCGTGCATTAGCCGAGCAAGCGCAGGAGGCGTGATCGCGTCGTGCTCGCCGACGACGATGAGCGTAGGAACGTCGATCGAAGACAAATTCGGCGTCGAATCGGGTCGCTCCTTCATCGCCTGAAGCGCACCCACCCATCCCGCGGCGGGATTGTCCATTGCTCGCCGAGCGCGCTCGACTACGTCGGGCTTGTCGGCGCGGGTCGCGTCGCTTAAGAGCGGCCCCGCCAGCATCTCGTCGGCAAGCGTCGAAATCCCCTCGCGCTCGATCCGCTGCTGCTGCGCGGTTCGCGTCGCCCGGGCATCGTCGTTGTCGGCTTCGGCTTTGGTATCGGCGAGGACGAGTCCGGCAATCCGGGTTCGTGCCAGCCGCCAGAGCGCAAACGTGACGTAGCCGCCCAGGGATAAGCCCCCGATGATCGCTTTGTCGATTCCGGCGGCATCCATCACCGCGAGGACGTTGCCGGCGAAGGTGTCGACGGAGTAGTAGGCACGTTGCTCGGGACCTTCGGATTCACCGAAACCCATCAAATCGGGGAGCACCAGACGGAGTGACTTGCCGAGCGCGTCTTCCTGCGGGCCCCATGCCGACGAGTTGAACGGGTGACCGTGAATCAGGACGATCGGCGTGGCGTCGGCACCGGTGTCCCGGTAATGAATACGGAGGTTCCCATCCCGTGCGTGAGGCATCAGATGAGGATAAAGGCAGCGTTCACACCGCTCGTGCGGCGCGAACGATTGCCTCCACCGACCGTTCGACATCCCGTTCGGTGGTCGCCCAGTTCGAAACGGAGATGCGCATCACGGCGCGCCCCTTCCACGAACTGCCCGACAGCCAGCACGTGCCGTCCTGCTGGACGCGTGCAACCGTCTGCCCCGTGGTTTCGTCGTCGTCGAAGTGAACGAGAACCTGGTTGAGAACGACGTCGTTCACTACTTCGACGCGAGGTTCGTTCGCCAACAGCTCGGCGAAGCGTGTCGCATGATCGCAACAACGATCGATCAACTCGGTAACGCCCTTCTTTCCCTGCGCTCGCAGCGCGGCGTATGTGGCGAACCCCCGGGCGCGCCGCGAGAATTCTGGGTTCCAGTCCATCTCGTCGCGCTCGGCGCCGGGATCTGCGTGGATGAGATAGCTCGCGTGAACCTCCATCGCGGCGCGATGGGCCGCGGAATCGGCGCAAAAAGCAATTCCGGAGTCGTACGGGACGTTGAGCCACTTGTGCGCGTCCGTTGCCCACGAATCGGCCCGTTCGTGCCCGTCGAGAAGATGTGCGCGACGAGGCGACGCCGCCGCCCACAAGCCAAAGGCGCCGTCGACGTGCACCCACGCATTTACGTCGTGCGCGATGTCGGAGATCTCGCCGATGGGGTCGAATGCGCCCGAATTAACGTTGCCCGCCTGTGCACACACGATGGTCGGTTGGTCGCCCGAGTTGAGGACTCGCCGCAATTCGTCCGGCCGTAACCGACCCTGCTCGTCGGCCGCGACTACTTCGGCGGTGGCGTCGCCGAAGCCCAGAAAACCAAGGGCTCGGTCGATCGTCGAGTGACGCTCCTCGCCGACCACGATTCTGACCGTCGGTGCACCCTGCAACCCGCGTCGCTGCACGTCCCAGCCGGCGCGCCGAAGGACTTCGTGGCGCGCCGCTGCGAGACAGGTGAAGTTGGCCATCTGACCGCCGGTGACGAAGCCGAACGATGCGTCTGGTGGAAGACCCAGAAGCTCCTTGAGCCAGCCTCCTGCAACCTCCTCGACGACGGCGGCCGCGGGAGAGGCTGCATAGAGTCCGGCATTCTGATCCCACAACGTCGTCAGCCAGTCGGCGGCGATCGCAGCGGGAGTCGCACCGCCGATGACGAAGCCGAAAAACCGCGGACTCGTCGTTGCGAGGATGCCCGGTTCGGCCGAACCGACGAGATCTGCCACGACCTCCGCCACCGGCGTGGGGCCGTCCGGCAGACGTCCGCCAAGCGCTTTGCGCAACGTGTCGACTCCGGCAGTCGGATGCACCGGACGCTCCGGCAGCCGGTCGAGAAAGTCGTCCGCATACCGGACGACGTCGTGCAGTTCTCCGCGAATCATCGCTTCCTCCCAAGGGTCGACGGCATCGTCGCGTTTCGGCAACGCCTTAGCAAGAGAGGACCGACGAAATGAAAGAAGCCCCCTTGGTTCGGGGGCTTCTTTCGACTCCGGGTTACCTTACGCGGCCTTGGGGCTGCGGGTGCTGCGAGGATGGCCGATGATCTCGGCGACGTGCTCGAAGACCTTCGGAGTAGCGTAGCCGGCGGCGGCGATCATCAGGCCGGTGCCGACGTAGCCGAGCATCTCCGAACGGACGGGAATCTCCCACTCGGCGAACAGCGAGAACCCCAGCGCCCATGCCACTGCTGCACCGAGCGCGATCGTCAGCAGGGTCTGAACCTTCGACAGATCGACGTACTCGTTCAGCATGTCTACGAGCTTGAAGCTACCGATGCCGAGCAGGACCACGATTGCGAACTCGTACACCTTTGTACCTCCTATGTTGGGGCCGTTGTGGCCCGTTGCGAAGTTGGACGCTCCTCGCATGCGGTGGTTACCGGCGGACGGGACTGCATCGTGAAACGCCTGTGGAGGCGTTCGTTTCTAACCGGCGTCGTCGGCGAGATGGTCGGCGTTGACGGGGACGTCGACGGCTGCGACCACGTGTTCGTCGAGCTTGAAGACGACGCGATAGCCATCCGCCGCATAGTCCAGCTTCAAATCCGCCACCTCGTCTTCGAGATGCTCAACGTGGGAGGTGGTCGCCAGGTGCAACTCTCTTGGAGTGCTTTGATAGACGCGCGATCCGCCGGGGGTCTCGATGTGCCATTGCTCGGTGAAGGTTCCATGATCCTCCGTCCACGCGCGCAGGACGAGGAATGCTCCCGCCACGCCGGGTTCTCCGTTGAGAACGATTTCGCTGTCGAGTCCCGGGTGGATGCGGGCACCTCTCTCGTAGTAGAGCTGGCGGTCGATCACCTTGGCGTACTGCAGCCTCGCGCCCATCAGTCCCCTTTCGTCGCACCGGTCGAAATGCTATGTATCCCCGAACGACGTGATGCTCACGCCGAACCTACGTAGCTCTTTCTCGAGCAGGTCGACCCCGAATCCCTGCACCGGCGACAGGACCCCGCTGCTCGCGTATCGCGGGTCGGCCATGGCAAGGGCTCCTGCGCTCAGCGTTTCGGCCGTCAATCCGTACACATCTTTACCTTGCAGGGCGACGTTTCTCCACCTCCGCCCGGAGCGCGCCTCGACGAGCACGGTCCACCACTTGTTTCGGGCACGTTCGTCCGGCCCTTCCGGAAAGCGGGCGGCCGCGGCCGACAACAGCTTTCTTCCCGGCGTGCTGTGAATGAAAGCTCCCAAGGGAGCGCGGGCGACGCGGGCCAACCTCTCCTGGACCGGGCCGATGGTCACATAGGTTTCGAACGCCTCGAGACTCCCGAGAAGGGGTGCCACGTCGCCCATTGCGAGGGGTGCAGAGATGGATGTTTTCGGGCCGAGTGGAGGAGGCATCGGCGCCACGCGCTTGCGATCTGCAAGAAAGAAATCTTCCGGCGCCCCCGCGTGAATACGGCGTCCCGCCGACAACATGATTCCGATCGCGCTTCGAAGTGATCCCGCGGACGGAGTTGTAGGAACCGCATACGTCGCCACCACATGTGGGCGCTCGAGACCTTGGGTGGCGTGGGCCACGGCCACGTCGCACGGCACCTCGTCGAATCCCATAGCCGGGATCATCGCGATCCCGGCCGTCCGAGCGGCTTTGTCTTGTTCGATGAGGTGCCGGATGAACTTTCCCTCGCCGGTCGAGTCGAGATAGTGAACGCCTGCTTCCAGCGCGGCGTGGACCGCGGCGGTGCCGAACTCCACGAAGGGTCCCACGCATGTGAGGAGAACCTTGGAGTCCTTCAGCGCACGCACCAGCGTTCGCGAATCGGCAGCGTCCGCGACGTGCACGTCCACCGCTCCGCATTCTGCCGCCAACTCCTCGAGGGCGGCCGGGTTGCGTCCGGCGACGGCAAACGATGCGCCGCGGCGGCCCAGCGCAGCCGCCGTCAAACGGCCGGTGTAACCGGTGGCGCCGAACAAAATGATGTCGGGCATCAAAGGCGAGCCTAACCGTGACGGCTACGCTTCCCGCATGAAAAACGCGCGGCCCAGCGGTACGGTGCATCTTGTTCGTCATGGGAAGGTGGAAAACCCCAAGGGGGTCGTCTACGGGCGTCTGCCCGGCTACCACCTGTCGGAGATCGGCAGACGCCAGGCACAGCAGGCGGCCAACCATCTGAAGAACAGATCGATCGGAGCTTTGTGGGCCTCTCCTTTGGAGCGAGCGCAGGAGACTGCAGCCGCGATTGCGGAACTGCACGACGTGGAAATCGTCACCGATGAGCGGTTGATCGAGAGCGGGACGCAGCTCGAAGGTATCGGCCGAACCTGGCTTGCTTTTGCGACCTCGCCGCGGCACTGGTGGAGACTCAGGAATCCCATGAAGCCTTCGTGGGGTGAATCGTTCGACGACATCAAGGAGCGGATGACCGACGCGGTCGTGGATGCTCTGGCGTCGGCCGCTCCGCGCGACGCCGTGATCGTGTCACATCAGACTCCAATCATCGTTGCGCGCAACGGGCTCACCCGGCGCTGGGGCCCCCCTTGGCGCGGGCCGACAAGGTGCGATACGGGGTCGATAACTACGTTGGTGATGGAGGACGGGCGGATGGTGGACGCGAGTTACTTCGCGCCCTCGATCTGATCCTCGTCCCCTGGGGCCTCGATGGTGGCAACGAGGGGCGACGCGCAGACGGGGCAGACGGGAGTATCCCCCTCTTCGATGTAGACGGTTCGTTTGCAGGTCTGACAGAAGGCGCTAAAAGCCATGATGAGAAGGTAGCCTGCCGTCGAGCGAAACGCTAGGGAGGATTTCAATGTCGTACGTCGTCATCAATGCGATCGAGGTGCCCGAGGACGCAGGGCCGCAACTCGAGGAGCGGTTTGCCAACCGGGCGGGAGAAGTGTCGAAGGCCGACGGATTCGAATCCTTCTTCCTTTTGAGGCCGGATAACGACGCGGCCGCGGGACGCTACTTCGTGTTCACCAAATGGGCTTCCAAGGAGGCCTTCGAAGCCTGGATGGCGAGCCGGGCCTTTACGCAGGGACATAAGGGAGCATCGGAGCGCCCGGTGGGAACCGGGTCTCAGGTGCTTGCATACGAGGTGATTCAGTCGGAGGAGGTCTAAAGAACGTGGCGCACGATGCGGTTGTCGTAGGCGCAGGACACAACGGTCTCGTCTGCGCTGCCTACCTTGCGCGAGCGAATCTTCGCGTGTTGGTTCTCGAGCGGACCGATCGCATTGGTGGCGCGTGCGTCACCGAGGAGCTGTTTCCCGGATTTCACATCTCGTCGGGATCGTATGCAACATCGCTGTTGTTGCCCGGCATCATTCGGGACCTCGGGCTCGATCTCGACATCCGCATCAAGGACCCGGAGGCGTTTCACCCACTCGATGACGGCGGTGGATTCGTCATGTGGAGAGATCCTGCCAAGCGGCGAGAAGCGATCGAGGCGCTCTCGAAGAAGGATGCCGATGCCTACCCGGAGTTCGTCGCGTTGTTCGAGGAAGCGGCACGACAACTGCGTCCTCTCTTGACCTTTCCTGCAACGCGCAAACAAGCCCGGCGCCAATTTCGTCGCAGTGACGTCGAGAACCTGTTCAAGAAGACCGTCGACGGATCTATCGCCGACCTCGTCGAGGAGCATTTCGAAACCGATTTGATGCGCGGGATGATGGGGTCGCAGGGCATCATCGGCACCGCCGCCGGGCCGCGCACGCCCGGGACCGCCTACATCTACCTCCACCATGCTTTTGGTGAGGCGACGGGTGAGCCCGGGGCATGGGGATTCGTCCGCGGCGGCCAAGGTGCGATTACCTCCGCTCTCGCCGACGCCGTCCGCTCCGCGGGAGGAGAAATCCGTACCGAGGCGCACGTGACGGGGCTGAAGCTCGCCGGCCGGCGGGCCGCAGGCGTCGTTCTCGCGGACGGCGAGGAGATAGATGCCCCCGTCGTGGTCTCGAATGCGCACCCGCGCACGACCGCCGGCCTGGTGCCGGACGAGGCGCTCCCGGACCGGTTCGTCGAGGACGTCGCGCTCCTTCCGACCCTCGGTACGGTCGTGAAGGTGAACTGCGCCCTCGGCGGGCTGCCGCGCTTTCGCGGGGTGTCTGACGGGCGCGGCCCCGGCCCGGAGCATCTCGGAACGATCACCGTGGCCCCCTCCATCGACTATCTCGAGGAGGCATGTCGGGCGGCTGCCGAGGGGCGTCCCGCCGACGCGTACTTCGTCGAGGCGTGGATACAGAGTGCATCCGAAGAAGGGCTCGCCCCGGAGGGAAAGCACACGCTCTCGATTTTCGCCCAGTACGCGCCGTACGAGCTGTCGGAGGGGACGTGGGAGGCTCGCCGGGACGAGATCGGCGACGGCGTGATCGCCACCCTCGAGCGCTACGCGCCCGGTTTGTCGGATCTGATCGAGGAGCGTCAGGTGCTCGGGCCGCCCGACCTCGAGGAGCGCTTCGGGCTCGTCGGCGGGAACATCTTTCACGGCGAGATGTTGCCCGACTGGCTGTTCGACAAGCGCCCGGCGAGCATCTGGCACCGGTACCGGCTCCCGATGCCGGGGTTCTACCTGTGCGGCTCGGGTGCGCATCCCGGCGGCGGAGTGTGCGGCGCGCCGGGATGGAACGCGGCCCGTGCGGTGATCGAGGATTTTGCCGCTCGGGGAGTCGAGGTCGAGCACGCCGCCGGCTGATCGTTTCGTCGACGGGGAGCCCGGGTAGGACTCAACGGGACCAAGAGAAGCAATTAGAACTCGGTGGGCGTCGTGTGTCGCCCTATGTCCGGAGGTGAAATCACATGGGTATCGGAGTGAGCCTCTTCCTGCTGGCGCTCGGAGCGATCCTTACGTGGGCGGTGGAGTTCGATGTCGCGGGGCTCAATATCGACACGATCGGCGTGATTCTGATGGTGATCGGCGCGATCGGTCTCCTACTGTCGATGTTGTTCTGGAGCAGCTTTGCGCCGTTCCGTCGGGAGGAGCGCACGGTCGTAAGAGACCGCGAGATCGTCTGACTAGATCTGAGGCGCGCTGAATGGGGGAGGCGGGAGCGCCTCCCTCGTTCGCGTGTGGGGCCAAATCCTCGCTTTCGTCACACCCCCTCGCTAGCGTGGAGACATGATCGATACAGGGGTTCACGCAGAGGCCGCCGTCGGCACCGGCGAGCGGTGCGCGGCATGTGAGGTCGAGATCTCGCTCGGCGCGCCGGAGGCGGGCGAGATCGTCCTCTTGTGCGGCTGCGGTGCGGTCGCCGCACTCGCCTGACCGTCTTACCGGGCGCGCTCCTCGAGGAGCCGGACGATCTCGTCTTCGATCGCGGCCGCCCGAGACTTGTCCATGCCGCTCGAGATGATCGAAAACGATGCCCATTCGCCGCGCCGTTCCAGCCATACGTAGCCCGACAGGCCGCTGTGGCCCACGAGCGTGCCGGTTTTGGCCCGCACCCTTGCGCCCCGGAGACGGTCCTCGAGGGTCCCCTGCCCCCCGGTCGGCAGCGTCCGCCGCAGGACGTCGCCCCACGGCTGCTCTTCCGCGTCGTCGAGGAGGCGCGTCAGGCCGCGCGCCGATACCCGGTTGGCGTAGGAGAGCCCCGAGGCGTCGTGGGCGACCAGCGAGACCTGTCGGGCCGAGGCGTAGGCCTCGGCGGCGCGCGCCCCCTTAGCGATCGTTCCCGGCGCGCCGGCACGCGCGACTCCGGCCCGTTTGCCGAGCACTTCCGCAAAGAAGTTCGACGACCTTCGATTCATGTAGCGCAGCAGTGTCTCCATCGGCGCCGATTCGACCCGAGCCACCTCGGCGAGCCCGGCGGGCGGGCTCCCGGCGCCGGAGGGGCCCTCGACCACGATTCCGGAGGCGCGAAGCTTCTTCGTGAGCGCCCGGGCCGCCCTGCGTTCCGGGTCGGCCACGTGTCTCCCGTCGGCGGTGTTGCCGTTGAACGCGAGCGCGCTGGGGAGCGCGATGTAACGACTGGGAAAGTAGTCCTTCCACCCTTTTGCCCACCAGTCGTGCTCGAAATATCCGATGCCGCCCATGACCGATCCGGTGACGCGGGTGATTCCTGCAGCCTTGATTGCGGCCGCCAGCTTGCCGACCCGAGTGGCCGGGAACGTGAGCGACTTCCCGTAGGTCCCGCCGCCGGAGAAGGTCGGATCTCCCCGGCCGAGGATCCATATGTTGCCGGTCACCACACCGGCCACGGGAGCCGACGCCGCCGCCAGCGTCCCGATCCGCTGCCCCGGCTCGAACGCCTCGAGAAGCACCATCGACGCAAGGAGCTTCTGGTTGGAGGCGGGGATCCGGCTTCGCTTGGCCGCCCGCTCGTAGAGCACCGAGCCGTCGAGGTGGACCGCGACGCCGACGGAACGCCCCTCTATCAGCCTGTCTATGCGCCTCTTCCATCGGGGCCGCACGTGGGAGTCGGCGACGGCGCGCTCGGCCGCCTGGGACGAAGGCGCCGGGCGCCGGACGGCGGAGGCGGCTCGTGCCTCCGGCTCCAGGGCTGCCTGCACCCGCGGAGCGACGCCGGCCACGAGGAGGACCGCCACGACCGAAAAAAAGATCCCGCGAGCACGAACCGGCACCGGGACAGTGTGCCGTGCCACCCGGGGAACGTCCAGGGGCTCTGAGCGGCGAGTGGCGCCCAACATGCCTGGGGGACGCCGTTCGGGGCGGAAAGGTTCGCGTTGCTAGGAGGGATCGTCGAACAGCGTCGGATCGCCCGGGAAAAAAGAGAGCTGTCCGGCGACGTGGCGGCGCGGCGGCAAGGGCCGGTCGATCTCCACCGCAAGCCGGTGGTACCCCTGCTCCCGCGCCAGCTGGACCGCACGCCGCCGGGCACGCTCCCGTGCCTCACGACTCTCCTCGAGGTAGCGGCGCTCCGCCTCGCGGATCGCCTCGTCGACGAGCGAGCGCTCCCACTCGGGCAGTTGTGGCTGGTTCATCGAACTCCCTCCTCCCACCGGGTGGCGGGAGGAGAAGTATCGGCGCGACCGGCATGTAACTTCCGGATTTCCGTCGGGATCTCGACAGTTTCGGCCCTTGCCTTTCGGCGACGGCTGGTTCATCCTCAGTTGGCGAGATTTTCCATTCCAGCCAAGGAGAAACGATGAAGTCCCTGTTCAACCGCGCCGTGGTGGCCGTGGTCGCCGGCGCCCTATTCTTCGTTCCCGTCGCGTCCCAGGGTGCAGCGACGCGGGTGAGGACGATCGCAGGCGGGGCCGGCTTCGAGTTCAGCCCGATGCGCACGAGCATCGTGAAGGGCGATTCGGTGAAATGGATCGAGAGCTCCCGGACGGTGCACCAGATCAAGTTCTACAAGAAGCCGGCGGCCATGAGCGGCTTCAGCCTGCGCCCGGGAGATTCGGTGAAGAGGACCTTCAAGAAGGTGGGTGCCTACAAATACCGCTGCACGATCGGCGCACATTCGGCACTCACCGACGACGGGATCTGCACCGGCATGTGCGGCGTGATCAAGGTGGCCAGGCCGTAACTGCCTAGAGCCCCCGAGGAGCTCGCATTTCCAGATCTGTCACACCCCGCGGATAGGTTGTCGGCATGAACGGCTTGCCCCCCCTCGACGACGTCCAGCGGCGTGTGACCGGCTTCGATTCGGGCACCTTGCGCGTCCGGGGGTCGGCCGGCACCGGGAAGACGACGGCTCTCGTCGCCCGGGCGGCTCGGCTCGTCGAGGCGGGAGTCGATCCGGGTGGGGTGCTGTTGTTCGTTCACAACCGAACGGCCGCGATTGCGCTGCGGGACCGGCTTGCCCGTACGCTCGGGCGCGCGGTCGCAGGGCCGAGCGTATTCACGTTCCACGCGTTCGCATGGTCGCTTCTCACCCGCGGGGTGCCGGTGGCGTCGCCCGAAGGCGTCTCGGCGGAGGTCGGGTATCAGCTTGCCGGATATGCGGCCGAGCCGATCCTTTTGACCGCGTTCGATCAGCGAGCGTTGGTGCGCAAGCTGTTGCTCGAGGAGGATCCGGCGGAGTGGCCGGTCAACGGCAGCATGCTCACGTCCAACGCGTTTGCCGGCGAGGTGCGCGACTTTCTGCTCCGGGCGCAGGAGCGTCTGTTGACACCTCGTGAACTGGAGCGTCTTGCGCGCGATCGCCATCGGCCGGACTGGATCGAGTTCGGCAGGTTCCTGCGCCGCTACGAGCAGGCGATCGAGGACGGCGACAACTTTTCCGACGGACGCCCACGGCTCGATTTCGCGATGGTCTTGAACCGCGCCCGCGACATGCTGGCGCAGCACCCGCTCGTCCTCGACGACCTGCGCACGATCTATCCGCACGTCCTCGTGGACGACTTCGAAGAGTCCAATCGGGCCGAGGCAGCCTTTTTGCATGCGCTTCTTCCCACCGACGGCGACGGCCGGAGCGCGGTCGTGGCGGCGAACCCGGAGGGTGCCGTGTTCTCGTTCCGCGGTGCGGAGCCACAGGGTTTCGCCACCATCGGCGGCGACGAAGAGGTGCTCGAGACACATCATCGGGCGTCGGGCGCAACGCCCGTCGTCAGGCTCTATTCGCACGTTACGGAGGAGGCGCAGGGGATCGTCGCCGAGCTCAGGCGCGCCCATGGTGAGGGAGTTCCATGGGGGCGGATGGCGATCGTCGTACGCGACTTTCGCTCGATGCTCCAGCTGTTGCGGCGCGAGTTGAGTCGCGCCTGCGTCCCCTACGCGATCGACGGCGAGGCGCTGCGACTCTCCGACGACCCGGTCATCCGTCCCGTGCTCGATCTCTTCGCGGTCGCCTGCCGGCGGCTCGGCCACGAAGAGCTGTGGCCGTCGCTCCTGACGTCGGAAATAGGCGGATTGTCCGCCCAGGAGCTGGTGGCGTTGCGGCGCGCCGCGCGGCTTGCAGGTGTGGCATTGCACGAACTGTGCGACACCCGTGTCGAGGTCGAGGGAGCTGCGGGCGAGAAGCTGCGGGATGTGTGCAGGCTCGTGAGCGATGCACGCGGCTGGGCCGCAGACCTCACTCCGGAAGAATGCTTTTGGCGGCTGTGGCAGTCGGCGCCTGCGTTCGCAGACATCGTAGCGAGAGAGGACGATCGCCGACTCGATTCTCTGACCACGCTCGCCGACGCGCTCGCGCGTTTTACCGAACGTCGCGGCCGCGGGGTTCGGATCGCCGATTTCATCGACACGCTGTCCTCCGCCGAGTTCGCACCGGAGTCGATCAGGCTTAACCGGGCGCAAGATGCGGTTGCAATAGTCACCGCGCATGGTGCCAAGGGCCGCGAGTGGGATGTGGCAATAGTCGCCGGATGCGTCGAGGGGGCGTGGCCCGATCCTTCCCGGCGCGGTCTGCTGCTCGATTCCGACTTGCTCGACGGGGCGCGCGACCAAGCGGCGCGGTCGCGCGCCGCGCTCGAAGAAGAAGAGCGCCTCTTTATGCTGGCCGCGTCGCGCGCTCCGGCGATCGTCTGCACGGGATTGAGGGCCGGAGGATCCGATCGGATGACCGCGGAGCCGTCGCGATTTCTCACGACGTTCGGTTTGCCGGCGGAGAACTCTCGGGTTCCGTCGCTGCTTCTTACGCCGCGCGAGGCCGAGGTCGCGTGGCGGCGAACGCTCGCGGCCAGCGATGCGCCGGCCGCCGCGCGCATCGCTGCGCTGTGGGGATTGGCGCGGTTGCCGGATCTCGATCCCGGACGCTGGTGGCTGGGGCGACGGTGGACCAAGAACGACATGCACGTTGCCGGGGCGACGAAGAAGACGTCGTACTCGCGCTTCTCGGCATACGAGAACTGCCCGCTGCAGTACCTGATGGGACAGGTGCTGGGCCTCGATCCCGAGACCACCTATCAGATGGCGTACGGATCGTTGGTCCACACCGTCCTCGAGAAGGCCGAGAACGGCACGCTTCCCAAAGAGTTCGAGTCGCTCATGGCCGAGGCGCGCCGGCTGTGGCGCGACGATGCATTCCCTCCCGGCGCCATTTCCGACTTCCTCCAACGCGACTTGCGCGAGATCATCCGTCGCTACGTCGCGTACGAGGCAAACGACGGTCATACGACTCTCGACACCGAACGGTGGTTCGAGTTCGACGTCGCCGGATGGCGCGTGCGCGGCAAGATCGACAGGATCGATCGTTGTGGGGGCAACGGGCTCCGGCTCGTCGACTACAAGACGTCGAACAGCTACAAGTTCGATCGTGAGGCGGCCGAGGACCTTCAGCTTGCAACGTACTTTCTGGCGGCGACCCGGGACGAGGGCTTGCGGTCGTTGGGTACGCCCAAGATCGCCGAGCTCGTGTACGTGCGTCACGAGACCACGCCGCGCGGAGGCGGCAAGCCGCGCATGCGGCGGGCAACGCAACAGCCCAAGAAGGTCGATGGAGAGTCGTGGGAGGACGTCACCGAAAAGCGAATCGGCGAGCTTCTCGGGGGGATCGAAGACGAACGGTTTGCGCCCAGCCCCGATGCGGAGTGCAGGTTCTGCAAGTTCAAGCCGGTGTGTCCGATGTGGCCCGAGGGGCGGGAGCTGACGTCGGCATGACCGGTGCGCACGCGGCGGTTCGGCGCGCCCTCGGCGGATACGAGCCGACGGGCGAGCAGGCGGCCGCCATCCACCATCCGACGGAACCCCTCGCGCTGATCGCCGGCGCGGGGTCGGGGAAGACCGCGGTCATGGCGGCGCGCATCGCGCACCTCGTGACGTCCGGGGCGGCGCGGCCGAGCCAGATCTTGGGCCTCACGTTCACCAACAAAGCGGCGCAGGAGCTCGACGAGCGCATTCGCCTGGCACTGTCGGAGCTCGATCTTCCGCTCGGCGAGGAGGTGAGCGTATTCACCTATCACGGCTTCGCCGACAGGCTCATCCGAGACTACGGTCCGAAGATCGGAATCGAGCCCGAGGTCGCGCTCCTGTCCCCGGCACAGGTCTACCTCCTCATCGAGCGGCTGTTTTCGGAGGTCACGTTCGAGACCTTGCGGGTCACGTGGCTGCCGTCGCTCGTCGAGAAGGTGAGGAAGCTGGCCGATGCGTGTGCCAACCACCTCGTCACGCCCGAACGGGTGGCGGCCGCCGATGCGGCGCTGGCGCGCGCCTACGAGGAAGCGGGGGAGCCGGTACCCAAGGACCTCGTGCGGGTGCTTGCCGAGCGGCCCGAGCTGTGCAAAGTGGTGCGCGCCTACATCGATCGCAAGAAGGAGCTCGGGCGCATCGACTACGGCGATCAGATCGGGCTCGCTCACCGGATCGTCGAGGAACGAACCGAGGTCGCGGCGGCATTGAGGGAGCGGTGGCCGGTCGTGCTCCTCGACGAATACCAGGACACGAACGTGTCGCAGCGCAAGATGATGCAGGCGATCTATCCGGCCGGAAGCGCGGTCACGGTCGTCGGGGATCCCGATCAGGCCATCTACGCGTGGCGCGGCGCGACCTTGTTCAACATCCTCGAGTTCCCCGAGCATTTCCGGACCGCTTCGGGCGGGCGCGCCGAGGTGAAAAGTCTGCAGCGTTCATTTCGCTCCGGCCGGCGCATCCTCGGAGCGGCCGACGCCGTCATCGGTCGCATCCCGGCGGAACGCCGCGGCGGCGACAAGGTGCTCGAGCACCATCCCGCAACCGGCGAGGGTGAGGTGAGGGCGGATCTGCTCGCGTCCGACGGGGAGGAGGCCGATCTCATCGCGCGCGAGATCGCCGCGCTCGCGGGCGACGGCGACGGCCGGGTCCCGTACCACGAGGTGGCGATCCTCTGCCGCAAGCGGAGGTTGTTCGGCAAGATCGAGCGCGCTCTCCGTAGCGCAGGGATTCCGGTAGAGGTGGTAGGCCTCGGAGGGTTGTTGATGGTGCCGGAGGTCATCGACCTACTGGCCTACCTGCAAGTGATCGTCGCTCCCGGGGACAACGTTGCGTTCGCGCGCATCGCGATGGGCCCCCGCTGGCGCATCGGGTTCCGGGATCTTGCGACATTGGCACGCTGGGCCGCGGTGAACACCGGATTGTTCTCAGACGAGCTTAGTCGTCGTGAGGGAGAAGAAGTCGATCCCGGCGAGGAACGGTTCTCGTTGTCGGAGGCACTCGGCTCGGTCGATGAGATCGAAGGTCTCTCCGACGAGGCCCGCAGCAGGCTCGGGGCGTTGGGCCGGGAGCTCGAAGAGTTGCGCTCTGCCGTTCGGGGCGCGTCGCTCGTCGAAGCCGTCGAATGCGTACTGGCGCGCACCGGCCTCGAGGACGAACTCGCCGCGACCGACTCGGCGGTGGCGGCCGCCGCGCGCGCGAATCTGGGGTCCTTTCTCGACTTTGCGGGGGAGTTTGCGCCCTTCGAGGGAGATGCATCGATTGCGGCATTCCTCGAGTTCCTCGCCGCGGCGCGCGAGGGAGGCGAGGACCTAGAGGTGGCACAGCCGCAGCACGAGAACTCGGTGAAGCTGATGACGGTTCACCAGGCGAAGGGGCTCGAATTCGACGTGGTATTCGTGCCCGGTCTTGCCGCGGAGATCTTTCCCGACGTCAAGGTGACGGGCAATCCGGTCAAGGCAGTGCACGAGCTTCCGTATTCGATACGCGAGGACGCTCGGTGGCTGCCCGAATTCGACGTCGGAACCAAGATGAACCAATTTCACGCGGCGCTCAAGGAACGCACCGCGGAAGATGAGCGCCGCCTCGCCTACGTGGCCCTGACCCGGGCGCGCAAGCGCCTGCACGTGACCTGCGCACACTGGTACGGCATCGACTACGAGCGGAAGTTCCCCAACGGCCCCGGCGATTACTTTTACGAGCTCGCGGGGTGCCCCAAGACCGACGACGACGCCGCGACCGAGCCCCTCGAGGTGGTGACCGTCGGCGAGCTCGCCGAGTGCCCCGAGGAGAATCCGCTGCGCGACGAGCTGGCGCGGCGGGCCGCATCGTGGCCGCCGCCCGACAACGCTTTGTCCGACGAGCTCTTCCCGCAGGGCTGGCGCGATGCGGTCGAGTCGGCGCGCGCCCGGCCCGAGGTCGTCGAGACAACGGTGGCGACGGCAAAGGTCGACCGCGGTCGATTCGAAGAGGAGCGATCCAGGGTCGCCGAGCAGCTCGAGTTGGTCACGATGTCGCCGGCTCCGGCGCCGCCCGACGACGGCCTCACGAGTCTCTCGGTTTCGGCGATCGTGCAGCTCGCGCGCTGTCCGAAGCAGTTCTATTGGACGGTGGTGCGGCCGTTGCCGCGCCGCCCGAGCCGCCACGCCCGCCTCGGCCAAGAGGTCCATCGGTGGATCGAGTTGCGTTCGATCGGTCAGGGCCGCCTCGACGATCCAGAGGAGCCGGTGGATTTGGCCCCCGAGGAGATTGCCGACGACGAGTTACACGGGGCGCGGCCGGGCGCATCGCTCGACGACTTCAAGCGCTCGTTCGAGGCGAGCCGGTTTGCCGCCCTCGCTCCGCGCTACATCGAGCAGCCCTTTGCCATGTCGGTGGGAGACGGCTACCTCGTCCGCGGCCGGATCGACGCCGTATACGTGTATCCCGACGGCACCTGGGAACTCGTCGACTACAAGACGGGACGTGAGCCCGACGGAAGCGACGCCACCGCGCGCCTTCAGCTCTCGATCTATGCCCTGGCGGCGCGCCGGATGTGGAACGTGCCGCCCGAGAAGTTGCGCGTCACCTACTTCTACCTCGGTACCGGCAACGCCCATCCGATCGAGGCCGCGGAGCTCGAGACCGACGAAGACGCGCTCATCCTGCTCTTCGAGCAGGTTCAGGCCGGCGTGTTCGATCCGCACCCCGGGTCGTTGTGCAGGTCGTGCGACTTCCTTCGTTTCTGCGCCGCCGGCCGGGCACATGTGGCCCAGACGGCGGGCCCGTAAGCCCCGGGTCCCTCTTTTATCCTCTGACACATGCGTCTGCACATAGAGATAGATGATGCCGTCGTCTACGAGATCGACGCCGCCGCGGGACCGCGGGGCCGGACGAAATTCATCAGGGAGGCGATCTCGATCGCGCTTAGGCATCGCGAACAGCGTGAACTCATTCAATCCGCGCGTGGATCGATCGAGGACCGGGGACATGAATGGGAGAGCGATCCGGCGGCTTGGGTGAGGAACCAAAGGGCGAGCCGACGCACGTAAGCTCGGGTAGTTGCTGTTCCTGCTGGATACCCGTGCTGATCGACTACGAGAGAAAGGGTCGAGCACTGGGCGGTAGGAGGCGCGCCCCCAATCAACAGGAAGTGGAGTCGTGGACGGCGAATCCCAAGACATGAGAAGAGTTGCGCTTCTCGTTCTTAGCCTGGGGATTGTCGGCATGGCGGCTGTGCCGGGCGGAGGTGCCTCAAGCCCAGTTCAGAGCTGCAGTCGAGAGTCCGTCGTTGATCTGGTCGAAGCCTTTGTCCGCGCCTACAACCGGGGCGATAGCGACAAGCTCCACTCAATGTGGGCAGATGAACCGGACTTCGAGTGGTACTCCGTCTCACCGGGCGAACGAGAACGCGCTGATGCCTACAGTCGGGAAACTCTGATTCCTTATTTCGCACAGAGACACGGACTCAACGATCGCCTGCGCTTGAAGAGATTGCAGGTGGGGCCGGAAGACGACCGAGGGGTGTTTGGTATTACGTATCGTTTGCGTCGTACCTCCGATCAAGACAGCGGACGAGGCCTCTACCACGGGAAGGCATCTGCCAAGGAGGTTCTGGCCGTTCCCTCCGTCGACGACCTAAGCGTGTCGAGATGTGTGCTCTTTGTATGGAGCATGGGCAGGCAGGAGCGCTAACCGGTCTCGTCTGTCCGGCACAACCCCTCTAGATCGGCGCGTCGGTCGGGGGCGAGCAGCGCCGCCGGCTCGAGCGCGCGATCGATATCGGGTGGTGTTACGAGGCCGACGACGCGATCGCCGTCGAGCACGAGCGCGCCGGGCTTCGACCTGCCGGCCATGCGGTCGAGGAGCGCGATGGCCGGCTCGTCCGGAGTTGCCGTCGGCAGTTGGTCGACCCGGCGCGCCACCGTCTCCGCTCGAACCTCGCTGCGGCGCGCCGGGGAGATCGTCTTGACCGCGTCGAGCGTGAGGATCCCTGCGGCGCTGCCGTCAAAGCGCACCAGTGGGAACGTAGTCGCCCGGTTCTCTCGAGCCCAGCCACCGGCGAGCACGTCGAGCGTGATCCACGCCGGCGCACACGGCGGATCCGGGACCATGAGGTCGCGGACCGTGAGTCCGTCGAGAGCCTCCTTCAAGATGACACCCGCTCGCTCCCGCGTCGCCGCCTCGGCGACGAACCAGCCGATGAGCGCGAGCCAAATCCCGTCCGGCCGCGCCTCCAACGCAAACATCATCGTCCCCAGGCCGACGGACCCGTAGCCGAATGCCCGGCCTCCCCACGCCGCTACCTTGGTAGCGAACACCTTTCCCCTGAAGCGCCAGACGAGCGCCCGCAACACTCTTCCGCCGTCGAGCGGGAACGCCGGAACCATGTTGAAGAGTGCGAGGACGAGGTTGATCCGCCACAGCCACGAGAACATGTCGATCACCAAATGCGATGCACCGGCCGCGGATGAAGTGGCGGCGGCCGCGGCGAACGCTCCGGTCAGAAAGATGCTGACCGCGGGGCCGGCTAGAGCGATGCGGAGCTCGCTCGACGGGCTGAGGCTGTCGCCCCGCAGCTTCGCGACTCCGCCGAAGAGCCACAGGGTGATCCCTTCCACATCGATTCCCTCGCGGCGAGCGACGACCGCGTGGCCGAGCTCGTGAGCGGTCAGCCCCGCGAAGAAGATGAAGGTCGTCAGCGTGGCGGTGGCCCAGTAGGCGGTCTGGTCGAGCCCGGGGTAGAGAAGGGGCAGGCGGCTTCCGGCGAGCAGCCATGCAATCAGCACGAAGACGACGAGGAGACTCCAGTTGGCCCCGACGCGCACCCCCGCAATCTTGCCGAACGACAGGCTCTCGCTCATGTACGGAACCTTTCCCAGCAGCATCGGACGTCCTGTACGAGTGTCCCACACACGTTTCCCGGGACGTGAAGAGGTGCTTCCGCCCCCGGTTGTAATCTCGCTCGGGGCATGGGATGCCCCGAGCGATGAGACGGGCGGTCGGCAGGAAGGTGACGGTCTGAGTATGCGAGCGGCACGCACGATCGCAGCGTGATCCTGCTCCCCGTCGTTCTGGCGGGGCTCTTCGCCCTGTCCACCTGCACCTTCCTCATAGCCCGAGCGCTCCGCCGAGACACCGGATACGTTCTCGCCGCTGCATTCGCGGCTTCCGCGGCTGCGTTCGCGATTCAGACCGGCGATGTTGCCGGCGGGCGCGCGCTCGAGTGGTCGGCGTCGTGGGTGCCGTCGCTCGGGCTTCGATTCTCACTCGTGCTGGACGGACTTGCGCTTCTATTCGCCCTGATCATTTTGGGAGTGGGCGCAGCCGTGATGGCCTACTCGGCCCGCTACTTCAAGCCCGAGGACGACACGGGTCGTATCTATGCGCTTCTGACCGCGTTCGCGGCGTCGATGCTCGGTCTCGTCCTGGCGGGCGACGTCATCTTGATGTACGTGTTCTGGGAGCTGACGAGCATCACGTCATTTTTCCTGATCGGCGGAGGAGGCCGAGGCGCCGCCGAGGCGAGGCGGGCGTTCTTGGTGACGGGGTTGGGCGGCCTCTCGTTGCTCGCGGGCGTTCTCTTGATGGCATCGGTCGCCGGATCGACGGAGATCTCCGAAATGATTGCCGGCGCAACGGCAATCACCAACAGCGCCGCCGCGCCGTGGATCGTCGTTCTCCTTTTGATCGGGGCGTTCACGAAATCAGCGCAGGTGCCGTTTCATTTCTGGCTTCCCGGTGCAATGGTGGCGCCCACCCCCGTCAGCACCTACCTGCATGCCGCCACGATGGTCAAGGCGGGCCTTTATCTGTTGGCGCGGTTCACGCCGGTTTTCGGTGGGGAGCCCCTGTGGTTCTATCCGATCGTCTTCGTGGGGCTTACGACCGCGCTGACGGGCGCGGTTCTCGCGCTCAAACAACACGACCTCAAGGCCCTGCTCGCGTACTCGACGGTGAGCCAACTCGGATGGTTGACGGCGTTGATCGGCATCGGCACGTTCGGCGCCATAACCGCCGCCAGTGTTCATCTTGCCGCCCATGCGCTGTACAAGGCGACGTTGTTCATGATCACCGGCATCATCGATAGGGAGGCCGGCAGCAGGGACATCCGCGAGTTGTCGGGGTTGTATCGCGCCATGCCCATCACCGCGGCGACCATGGGAGTGGCGGCACTCTCGATGGCGGGGTTTCCACCGCTCCTCGGGTTCATCAGCAAAGAAGAATCGTTTACCGCGTTCCTCGGCGCGCCGGGAGCGGAATGGCTGGCGCCTGCCGTTGCGGGTGTTGCGGTCGTCGCCGCCTCCGTGACTTTTGCTTACGGTGCGCGCATCTTCGACGAAGCCTTTACCGGTCCCCTCCGGCAGCCGCTGTACGAGCCTCGGATCTCGTTCTTGTGGCCGGCGGCAGTCACTGCTTTCGCCGGGTTGGGGTTCGGCATCGCGAGTCGCGCCATCGACGGCCTCGCACTGCGTGCGGCGACGGAGGCTGCCCCGGTACCACCGGAGATCGGGCACATCGCGCTATGGCACGGGTTCACGCCGGCACTCGGCATGTCCCTGCTCACGATCCTGGGCGGCACGTTGCTGTTCGCGGCGAGGGCGCCGGTGGGAGGCAGGCTGGCGCGGGTTCGGCTTCGTAGCCCAGGCGCGGTCGCCTTCGATCGCATCCACGACCTGATGGTCGCAAGCGGCAAGAAGGCGGCTGCGCCCTTTCTGTCGAGCGTTCCCGCCGTCCAGTTCGCGTGGATCTTCGCCGCGCTGGCAGCCGCCGGCGCAGGGGCGGCCGCGTTCGGTCCAGCACTGCCGGAGGAGGCTCCGCCGCCTTCGGAGGTCGCCGATTGGTTCGTCGTGGTTCTCCTCATGGTCGTTTGCGTCGGGATTGCCCGCGCCCGGGCGCGGCTTGCCGCGGTTGCGCTTCTCGGGTTGACCGGCTTCCTCGTGACCGTGTTCTACGTGTTACTCGGCGCGCCGGATTTGGCGCTCACCCAGGTGCTCGTCGAGACGCTCACGGTCGCACTCGTCGTGCTGGTGTTTCGCCGTCTTCCGCGCGAGTTTCATCCGGTCGCGCGCCTCCGGCGAAGGTTTGCCGCCATCGTCGCGGTCGCCGCCGGCGCCGCCGCGTTTGCCGGCAGCTATACCCTGCTCGGTCGGCGGGAGGCGTCCGAGGTGGGGGAGTACCTCTTACGCGCGGGACCCGAAGACGCGGGGGGCAACAACGTCGTCAACACGATCCTCGTGGACTTCCGCGCGCTCGACACGTTCGGCGAGATCACCGTGCTGGCGATGGCGGCGGTCGGCGTCTACGTCCTCGTCTTGCACACACGGCAGACGGAGCGGAAGTGAACTCGCTCATTCTCCGCACGACGACTCGGCTTCTCACCCCGGTCATCGCCGTGGTCGCCGTTTATTTGCTGCTTCGGGGCCACGATGCACCCGGTGGCGGATTCATCGGCGGCCTCGTGGCGGGATCGGTCGTCGTCCTCAGGCACCTCGCGTACGGAGGAGCACGCGACAGAATCATTCCCGTCACCTCGGGCACGTTGTTGGGCGCGGGGCTTGTCGTTGCCGCGCTCGTCGGGCTTGCGGGAATGATTGCGGGAGGTTCGTTCCTCGAAGGCGCGGTGTGGAAGGCGGCGGTACCCGGCGTCGGCGACCTCAAGGTCACGGCATCACTGTTTTTCGATACCGGTGTCTTCCTGGTCGTCGTGGGGGTAGTCGTCGGTCTCGTCCGCTATCTTGGCGAGGAGCGAGTCCCGTGACGGGGGCACTCATCGTCGGCGTGCTCGTGGCTGCGGGCGTTTATCTCGTCTTACAGCGAGGGATCGTTCGGGTCGCTCTCGGCTTCGTCTTGCTCGGCCATGCCGCGAACGTTTTGCTGGTTCTGTCGGGCGGGACCGAACGTCGTGGCGTTCCGCTGGCGGATGCCCAAAATGCTCCGCCCGCCGATCCACTCCCACAAGCGTTCGCATTGACCGCGATCGTCATCGGGCTCGGAATGACCGCGTTCCTCCTTGCCGTTGCGCACCGCGGCCGAGACGTCATCGGCGGCGATGACACGGAGAGCGACGAGGGGACGTCCACGTGAGCGGTGCGGCTCCACTTCCCATTGCGCTGCCGATCCTGGCGGCCGGGGGAGCAATCGTGCTGCGACACCGGATCCCGTGGCCGCGCGCGCTCGGACTGAGTGCGATCGCAATTCACCTGGGGCTGGCAATTGCGTTCGTCTTCGCGACTAGAACGGGAGAAGTCCTGGCGGTGCAGGTGGGGGACTGGCCGGCGCCGTTTGCGATCGCGCTGGCCGTGGACCCGTTCTCCGCGCTGATGCTCCTCGTCGCCAGCATGATGGTCGTCACCTGCACGGTGTTCGCCATCGCCACCGGCGAGGATCACCGTCCCTTCTTCTATCCGCTGGTGTTGGTGCTGTTGGCGGGTGTCAGCGGCGCCTTCATCACCGCCGATTTGTTCAACCTGTTCGTGTTCTTCGAAGTGATGCTGATTGCGTCCTACGTTCTGCTGACCATGCGTGCCGGCGCGTCCCAAGTCGTGGGTGGGACCGTCTACGTGACGACGAATCTTCTCGCGTCGACGATCTTTCTCCTGGGCACCGGAGTGATGTACGGCGTGACCGGAACCGTCAACATGGCCGAGCTCGCCCGCGTGGTCCCCCGGTCGCCGGGCGCGATCTTCGCCGGTGCACTGCTGCTCGTCTCGTTCGGCATCAAGGCGTCACTCGTCCCCGTTCATGGATGGCTCCCGAGCTCTTACCCGCGCGCAACCCCGGCGGTGGCGGCGCTGTTTTCGGGACTCTTGACGAAGGTCGGCGTCTATGCGCTCTTCCGGGTTTACTCCGTTGTGTTCGGAGGGGGACCGGGATTCCGCACCGCGCTTTTAGTGATCGCAGCCGCCACGATGCTCGCGGGCGTGTTCGCGGCGATGGGGGCGGAGTCGATGCGACTCATTCTGTCGTTCCACATCGTGAGTCAGGTGGGATACATGATCATGGGCCTGGGATTGTTCGGGGTAATGGGGCTGGCCGGCGGCATCTTCTACATCCTTCACCACATCGTCGTGAAGACGTCGCTCTTTCTGGCCGCAGGAGCGGTTGAGGTGCACGAGGGAACCGGAGCGTTGAATCGGTTGGGCGGAGCGGCGCGCCGTTATCCGCTTTTGGCGGCCGGGTTCGCGCTGAGCGCGTTCTCGCTCGCCGGGCTCCCGCCCTTCTCGGGATTCTTCGCAAAGCTCGTGTTGGTTCGCTCGGCGTTCGCATCGGGGTCCTACGCAATCGCCGGAATCTCGATCTTGGTTTCGTTCTTCACGCTGCTCTCGATGTTGAAGATCTGGAATGCCGTGTTCTGGGGCGAGCCACCCGACCGCCACGGGGATGCTCACTCCCGGCGCGCCGGGAGCGTCGCGCCGGGAGTGCTGCTCGCCGTCGTCTCGGTGGTAATGGGGCTGTTTGCACAGCAGATGTTCGAGCTGTCCCGGACCGCGGCCGAGGTGCTCGTCGACACCACGCCGTACGTGGACGCGATTCTCGGCGGCGCGCCGTGATGCGAGTGCTTCGACGGACGTGGTGCGCGGTGACCTTCGTCGCCTACTACCTGCGCGAGTTGGTGGTGTCGGTTCTCTACGTTTCGTACGAGGTCGTTACCCCGTCGCACCGGCAGCGTCCCGGCATCGTGAGATTCCCGATACGTGCGGCGACCGATCTCGAGATCACCCTGCTCGCGAACGCCATCTCGTTCACGCCGGGCACGCTGACGCTCGAGGTGGCGGAGGATCGGACGGCCTTGTTCGTCCACATCCTCATCACCGAGACTCCGGATCATGCGCGTGAGCGGCTCGGCCTCCTCGAGAAGCGGTTGCTGGCGGTGTTGAGGTAGTGGGTGTCATGGATGCCGCGCTTGCGCTTTTCGGTCTTGCATTCCTCGCCTCGCTCGTGCGTGTTGCATTGGGCCCGTCCCTAGCCGACCGAGCGGTTGCCGCGGATGTGGCCTTTCTGACCGCGATCTGTGCCGTGGCGGTGTTTGCGCTGAAGGTGGAGGCATTCGCCTTCGACGACGTCGTCCTCATCGCGACCCTCCTCGGATTCGTTGCCACCGCGTCGCTTGCATGGCTTCTCGGGAAGGAGACATGAGGCTCGTCGCGTACGTGCTCATCATGGCGGGAGCGATCCAGATGCTGCTTGCGGGTATCGGAGTGCTTCGCCTTCCCGACGTGTTCTCGCGCATGCATGCGGGCACCAAGGCGGCAAGCTTGGGCGTCGCGTGCGTCCTCGCCGGCATCGCGCTGTTGACGCCGGATGCCGTCGCCCGGCTCAAGCTCGTGGTTGCGATCGCGTTCCAGTTCCTCACCGCCCCGGTCGCCGCACACCTCATCGGCAGGGCCGCCTACCGGAGCGGCGTCCCGCTGTTCGAGGGCACCCGCTTCGACGAACTGGCCGGCGCGTCGAAAGCAGACGGCGCGCCGAATCCGGGGGACCGCCCCGAGGTGTGACCCACTTCACATCCCGGCGATCTGATCTGCACGCCACGCCCGGCGGGCGTGCGCCACGGCGGGCGTGCGAACCCCCTGCAGATCAGATCGCCACAGTGTGACGCCGGTCACAGCCCCCGCGGCGCGCCGGAGGTCTGCGCGGGTCCGGATCCCGAGCCGCGAAGATGGGGAGATGAAGCTCCCGCCTCACTTTTCGCCGGTCACCCGGGCGTGGTTCGAGAGTGCATTTTTGCGACCGACGCCCGCCCAAGACGGCGCATGGGAGGCGATCGCTACGGGATCCGACGCGCTCGTGGTGGCGCCGACCGGGTCGGGGAAGACGCTCGCCGCGTTCCTGTCGGCCCTCGACCGGCTCGTCACGGAACCTCCGCCCGACGAGAAGAACCGATTGCGCGTCCTCTACGTCTCGCCGTTGAAGGCGCTCGCGGTCGACATCGAGCGCAACCTCCGCTCGCCGCTCGCCGGGATGCGCGGGGCCGCGGCGCGCCTCGGGATGCCGGTCGAAGACGTGCGGGTGGGTGTGCGCACCGGCGACACCCCGCCGGCCGAGCGCCGTACGTTCGCGTCGCACCCACCCGACATCCTGATCACGACGCCCGAATCTCTTTACCTCTTGCTCACGTCGCGCGCCCGAGACGCGCTTCGCAACATCGACGTCGTGATCGTCGACGAGATCCACGCGATCTGTGGCACGAAGCGAGGCGCGCATCTCGCGTTGAGCCTGGAGCGACTCGATCAACTGTCGGCGCGCCGGGCGCAGCGGGTTGGGCTGTCGGCAACCGTGCGACCGCTCGACGAGGTGGCGCGGTTCCTGTCGGGTAGCGCGGGAGGCACCAGGATCGTCAACCCCGCGAGTGACAAGACGTTCGAGATCACCGTGCGCGTGCCGGTGGAGGATCTCGGCGCGCCGGGCGGTGAGGTTCCGATCCGAAGCGGCGATGCCGCGGCCGCGGCCGAGGAGCGGACGAGCATTTGGCCGCACGTCGAGGAGACGGTGCTGGGCCTCATCCAAGACCACAAGAGCACGATCGTTTTCGTCAACTCGCGCCGTTTGGCCGAGCGCCTCTGTGCGCGCGTCAACGATCTCGCGTCGGAGCGCGCCGGCGACGAGATAGTCGTCGCACGCGCTCATCACGGCTCGGTCGCGCGCGAGCAGCGGATCGTGATCGAGGAAGAACTGAAGGCGGGACGGCTCCCGGCGGTCGTGGCGACCTCCTCGCTCGAGCTCGGGATCGATATGGCGGCGGTGGATTTGGTCGTCCAGGTCGAATCGCCGGATTCTGTAGCAAGCGGCTTGCAGCGAATCGGGCGCGCCGGTCACCAGGTCGGTGCGACCAGCAAGGGCGTGATGTTTCCCAAGTATTCGGGAGATCTGCTCGATAGCGCCGTGGTCGCGGAACGCATGTTGCGAGGCGAGATCGAGCACCTTCACGCGCCGCGCAATCCGCTCGATGTCCTTGCGCAGCAAATCGTTGCGATGGTTGCGCTCGATGAATGGGACGTGGACGAGCTCTTCGAGGTCGTACGGCGCGCCGCTCCGTTTGCCGAGCTGCCGCGAAGTGCTTTCGACGCAACGCTCGACATGCTCGCCGGCCGTTATCCGTCGGACGAGTTCGCCGAGCTGCGCCCGCGGCTCACGTGGGACCGCATCAACGGACGCCTTACGGCGCGCCGCGGCGCTCAGCGGGTGGCGGTTACGTCCGGTGGCACGATTCCCGATCGCGGCTTGTACGGGGTTTTCCTGGCGACCGAGGGCGGCTCGCGCGTCGGCGAGCTCGACGAGGAGATGGTGTACGAGTCGCGCCCCGGCGAGACGTTCATCCTCGGCGCGACGACGTGGCTGATCGAGGACATCACCCACGACCGGGTGCTGGTGTCGCCGGCGCCGGGGCGCCCCGGCAAGATGCCGTTCTGGCACGGCGACGCACCCGGACGCCCCTACGAGCTCGGCCGCGCCCAGGGGGAGTTTCTCCGCGACATAGCCGGCGCGAGCGACGGCCGGAAGAGAGAGAGGCTCGCGGCGGCCGGATTGGACTCGCTTGCAGCCGACAACCTTCTTCGGTATCTCGCCGAGCAAAAGGAGGCGACCGGGATCCTTCCCGACGACCGGACGATCGTGCTCGAACGTTTCAAAGACGAGCTCGGCGACTGGCGGATCTGCGTTCATTCACCCTTCGGGGCCCAGGTGCACGCGCCGTGGGCGCAGGCGATTCAGGCGCGGGTGCGCGAGAGGCTCGGCATCGAGGTGCAGTCGATCTATGCCGACGACGGAGTCGTGATTCGCGTGCCCGAGGCCGATGAAGCTCCGCCTGCCGATTCCGTGATCTTCGATCCCGACGAGATAGAGGAAATCGTGGTCGACGCGGTCGGCACGTCTGCATTGTTCGCCGGCCGCTTTCGAGAGTGTGCGGCGCGCTCGTTGCTGCTCCCGAAGAGACGGCCCGGCTCTCGTCAACCGTTGTGGCAGCAGCGACAAAGATCGGCGGCGCTTCTTCAGGTTGCGAGCAAGTACGGATCGTTTCCGGTCGTCCTCGAGACGTACCGCGAGTGCCTGCAGGACGTCTTCGATGTCTCCGCGCTCAAAGACCTCATGACGCGCATTGCGACCCGCGAGGTCCGCATCGTGGAAATCGACACACCGCAACCGTCGCCGTTCGCATCTTCGTTGCTGTTCGGCTTCGTCAGCGCGTTCCTGTACGAGGGCGATCAGCCGCTGGCGGAGCGGCGCGCCCAGGCGTTATCACTCGACCGCGCGCTGCTGGCGGAGCTGCTCGGCAGGGAGGAGCTGCGCGACCTCATCGACGACGACGCTCTCGCGAGTCTCGAGCTCGAGCTCCAGATGCTGTCCGAGGAACGCCGGGCGCGCTCGCTCGACGACGTGCACGACATGCTCCTGCGCCTCGGCGACCTCACTACCGGCGAGGTCGAGGCGCGCACGGCCGAAGCCGTTGCCGCCGCCGATTCACTCGAGAGCCTCGAGAACTCGCGGCGCGTGGTGCGCGTGCGCATCGCCGGCGAGGAGCGATGGATCGCGGCGGAGGACGCGGCGCGCGTGCGCGACGGGCTCGGCGTTGCGTTGCCGGTCGGCATCGCCACCTCGTTGCTCGAACCGGTGGCGGATCCGCTGGGCGACCTGATCTCCCGCTACGCCCGCACGCACGGGCCGTTCGCCCGCGAAGATCCGGCGCGCCGTCTCGGGCTCGGCACGGCCGTCGTGACGGAGGTGCTCGGGCGCCTGCAGGCGGAGGGGCGGGTCGTCGAGGGCGAGTTCCGCCCCGGCGGGCGCGGTGGCCACGCGGAGTGGGTCGACGTCGAGGTGCTCAGGCGGCTGCGGCGGCGGTCGCTCGCCGCCCTCCGCCGCGAGGTCGAGCCGGTGGCGCCCGATGCCCTCGGTCGCTTCCTCCCCGCGTGGAGCGGAATCGGAGGCCACGGCCCCGGCGCCGGCTCCCTCGACGCGCTCCTCGGCGCCATCGAGCAGCTCGAGGGAGCGCCCGTTCCCGCCGGTCAGCTGGAGCGTCACATCCTTCCGCTGCGTGTCCCCGATTACTCCCCGGCGCTTCTCGATCAGCTGTGCGCCGCCGGCGAGGTGACCTGGGTTGGGGCCGGCGGGATCGGCTCCGACGACGGCTGGACCGTGCTGCTGTCGGCCGTCTCCGCTCCGCTGCTCCGCCCCGACGCCACCGAGCAGGAGCTGTCACCGCTCGCACGGGCGCTGCTCGACGGCCTCGGCTCGGGCGGTGCCTCTTTCTTCCGGGATCTGGCGGCGCACGCACCCGGCGCGGTCGACGATCGCGAGCTGGTGCCGGCTTTGTGGGAGCTCGTGTGGGCGGGTCTCGTCACCAACGACACGATGGCGCCGTTGCGGGCGCTGACCGGCGGCGCGGCGCGCCCGGCTCGGTCGCGCCGCCGTCGGGGCCCGGCGTTTCCCGCACGGCTCGGGCCCCCCGCCGCCGCCGGTCGGTGGAGCCTCGCCGTCGCACCGGCCGGCGATCCGACCCGCCGCTCCCATGCGATCGCCACATCGCTTCTGCGCCGGCACGGGATCGTCACCCGGGGCGCGGTTGCGGCGGAGCGACTCCCGGGCGGCTTCGCCCGCGTCTATCCGGTGCTAAAGGCGATGGAGGAGTCGGGGAGATGTCGGCGCGGCTATTTCGTAGAGGGCCTGGGCGGCGCGCAGTTCGCGGTCCCGGGCGCGGTCGACCGCCTCCGGTCGCTCACCGACCCCGGCGGTGAAGAAGCCCTCGTGCTGGCGGCCGCCGATCCGGCCAACCCATACGGGGCGGCGCTTTCGTGGCCGGAGCGGGATTCGGGGGTACATCGAGCCGGGCGCAAGGCCGGGGCCGTCGTCGTGCTGTGCCGCGGCGACCTCGTTCTCTACGTCGAGAAGGGCGGCCGTTCGGTGGTGACCTATGCCGACGATCCCGGAACGCTCTCCGCCGCGGCGGAGGCACTGGTTGCCGCGGCGCGCCGGGGCCTGCTCCCGGGGGGGCTCCACGTTCAGCGCATCGACGGCCGCCCGCTCGTCGACGGTCCGCTTGTAAGCGCGCTGTCCGAAGCCGGGCTCCGCCCGAGCGCACGGGGGCTCAGACTTGCCTGAAGGCGACACCGTTCACCTCACCGCCCGCCGCATGCACGAGGCGCTCGCCGGGGAGGTGATAGCTCGGAGCGACTTTCGAATGCCCCGCTATGCCACCGCCGACTACTCGGGCCGAATCGTGGCGGCGGTCGTCGCCCGCGGCAAGCACCTCCTCGTACGGCTCTCTCACGGCACCACGATCCACACTCACTTCAAGATGGAGGGCTCGTTCCACCTGTACCGCTCTGGCGAACGCTGGAAAGGCCCCGGTTACGAGGTGCGGCTCGTGCTCGAGACCCGGCCGTGGATCGCGGTCGGGTTCCGGCTGGGGACACTCGACGTCGTGCCGACCGGGCGGGAGGACGAGTTGGTGGGGCACCTCGGCCCCGACCTCCTCGGCGACGACTGGGATCCGGCCGAGGCGGTCCGCCGGCTGCGAGGAGGGCCCGAGGTTCCGGTGGCGGAGGCGCTGCTGGACCAGCGCAATCTCGCCGGGATCGGCAACGTCTACAAGTCGGAGCTGTGCTTTCTCGCCGGGGTTCATCCGGCGACGCCGATCGGCGGGGTCGCCGATCTCGACGCGATCGTCCACCTCGCCCGCCGAACGCTGTGGGCAAATCGCGATCACGCCCGCCACGTGACGACGGGAGATATGCGGCCGGGCCGCAGGCATTGGGTGTACGGGCGGAGGAGCCGTCCCTGTCTACGGTGCGGAACCCCGATCGAAAAGGAAGAGGGTGGTCCCGATGTCCGGGTGACCTACTGGTGCCCCGCCTGTCAGCCTCCGGCGGCGTCGTAAAGAATCCCGTATTGTCCCGATTCGGGCCGGTCTCGGGTGGAGAGACCGCGGGAGAAAGGGAGTGTGGTGCAGCGAGCAACGCGCGTGGCAGGGGCGGCAGTAGCGCTGATGGTGGTTCCGGCGATGTTTGCGGGAGCGGCCGGTAAGGGCTCGAAGACGGATCGGGCGACCGGCGGCGGGCAAATCCTCGTCGGGTCACGCGGCGCAGGCGACACGATCGCGTTTACGGCGCAGGGGACGGAGGCGGCGGGCAAGGGGCAAGTTCAGGTAATCGACCGCACCGGCGGGACCGGACAGGGACAGGTCAAATTCCACGGGACGGTGATCTGCCTCAACGTGGCCGGCAACTCCGCGAAACTGGCCGGATTTACCAGGGACGGCGGGACGTTCACGTTGTTCGTCGTGGACAACGGCGAAGGCGCGAACTCCGATCGCGACCTGATCACGCTCGACCGCCAGTCCGATCCGACGTGTGAGTTCAACGACGACGACGAAGACAACGCCGTCGAGCTCGCGCGCGGCAACGCCCAGGTATACGACGCGCCCTAAGGAAGCCTCGGCTCGGGGGACGGTCCGGCATCGCCCCCCGAGCGGCGGCAGCAGCGTTACGCTGGCATCGTGAGTCAGACGACGCCGCACCAAAACGGCGGAGGCAAAGGGGACCGCGTGGTCATCAGCGACGTGGTCGACGCCGCCGGGCGCGTCGATTCATCCTCTGCAACGCTCGCGTGGCTCGCCGAGTTGCTGCGCGATGAGGGGGTCGATCTCATGGACGCGTCCGACGGTGCGCTCAGGCGAGGCACTCCGGTTTACGTTCATGCCGACGCCGACGTAGTCGACGTGCAGCGCCGAATGGCACAGAGCCACATCCGCCGGCTTCCCGTGGTGAAGGACGATCAGCTGGTCGGAATCGTCGACCTCCTCGACCTCGCCCGCATCGAAGACCTTGCTCCCGGCGAGCAGCACCCGTTGGTCGGCGACGCCGAGGAAGAGGTGTTGCCGCCGCTCGGCGATCCCGGTTAGACGGCTCCGGCCGCCGGCGGGGGCGGCGCGCCGTGGCCGGCCAGGGCTTCGGCCGTTCGGCGTGTGTTGCCCTCGACGTCGATCATGAGATGGATGAACTCACCGGCGGCGAAGAACATGAGCGCGTACAGCGCCACGAACAGCCCTCCCATGACGAGAAGGCCGAGCGCGGCCCCCGATCCGGCTTGGTCGGCGGCGTTCACGGTTGCCGCGAGGATGCCCAATCCCCCGAAGATGATGGTTATCCATGCCAGCACCTTGAAGATCCCGGCGATCGTTCTCAGCTTGCCGTAGCGCCCTCCGTCGGACATAGTCCCTCCCCAATCGCTCGAACCTGCAGCCATCAGCATCCCGCAGGTTCGAGCCGAGCCGGGGGATTTGTCACGCCTCGCCCGGTACCGCCGGTGGCCACAGCCCGCCGGGAAGCGACGGGACGAACGGAATGTCGGGTCTCTCGAAGTGGTGAACCCATGCACGCTCCCGGAGCGAACCTTGCGTGTAAAGGGGATAGAGCGAGAAGTACTCGCCGCGCGTCGTCTCCCGCCACAGGTTGCAGAAGTCGCACGACGTCGGCCACCACTCCCTGAGGATGCCGCCCTCGTAGATGCGGAAGATCGAATATCCGGCGGGATACTCCTTCGCCGGACCGACCTCAACGATCGGCATCCGCCCGGTAAACGGCGAATACGAGATCCAATTGCGATGAGTGTGCGCATTGATCACGAGACGAACGTCGTAAGAATCGATGAGGCGCAGGAATGCGTTCGCATCCTGATGTCCGACGCCGAACACCAAGGGCGGGACCGCGAGCGTCGTCGAATACTCCGCAACGGGGTGGTGAAAGAAGATGACCGCCGGGCTGTCGCGACGCGCCGCATCGGCGAGCTTTTTCCGCAGCCACTCCAACTGATCTGCCGGAAGGGTTCCGCTGCCCGACGACAGGTTGACGCTGTCGAGCGCAATGAACGTCCACCCGCCGGCGCGCCGCAACGCCGGAAGATGTTGCGGCTCGGCCGTCGACTTGACGCTGGGGCGGAAGATCGCCCGGAAGCAATCGCCGTCGGGAGGGCACTCGGCCGCGGCGTCCTGGTACTGCATGGGCCGGTCGTGTGCGCCGCGGGCGATCAGGTAGGGGCGGGCCGGGGTCAGCAGTCGCCGCGCGGTCGCGAGATCGTGCCGTTCACCGTGCGAGCTGTTGTCTGCCGGGAGCAGCGTGATCCCGGCCTTCCTGCCGATGATGTCGGCAACCGCGCCCCGGAGCATCTGCTCGGGATAGGGGCGCTCGCTCGAATATGCCGGCGGGAACTCGACCGGCTGCGACGTCGCGAGGCCCGAGCGCGTCTCGCCGAGGTGGATGTCGGCAAGCACCGCGACGCGCACCAGTTCCTTTCCCGGCGGCGGCGTGAGTGTGGTGAACACCCCGGGGTTCAGCCGGTCGGGGGGCGCGATCCTCCCGTCGGACGAGACCGTGTATCGGTAGGTCACTCCCGGCTTCAGCTTGTCGAGCAAGACCCAATGGAACGGGGTCTTCTTCGTGTTGCCGACGGCCCCGTCTCCCGCCGACGACGAATAGGTGACCTCGAAGCCGGTCGGGTGCGGCCTGCCGTCGGCGCACGTCAACCACGTGAGCACCGCCTGGGTGTCGGTGACGGTGGCGAGCTCGACGTTCACCGGGGCCGGGAGCCGCTCGGTTACCCGTCCGCACGGCCCGGCCCCTTCCGGCGTCTGGCCCGAGACCGGACCGTGAGCGGCGGCGAGACCGACTACGGCGAGGACGGCGAGCAGGCGGCGCATGGCGCGTGAGTTCGCCGCGGGCGTGCCCGATTCCTGTAGGTAGGGCCCCGGCAGCCTAGGCGATGCCGAGCGTGGGATCGGCTGCCTGGTCGTCGACCGCGGCGAGGGCGCGCCGGCGCCGGTCCGCGTCGGCCACGGCGCGCCGGGCGTTCTCGATGCTCCCCACCGCGATCGTCTCGTCGAGGGCGAGCACCGCCTCCCGCAGGAGATGGGTGATCGCGTTCATGAGTTGAGGCATCGTCGTCTTTCTCCCGAAGCTTGAGCAACTCGAAGGCTACGTCGGGACTGTTGTGGGCCGATGCCGAAAGCGTGAACTTCCGGTAAGGAATTCGTATCGGCGCGCCGGGCATCCGCGTGCCGGTTCGTTACACGGATGTTCGCGGTTCGTTACAAAGCGAAAACGGCGGTGAAACACGCCCCCTCTACCGTCACCCAATGCAGGTGATGCAGCCCGACGATGCCGTCATCCAAGCCGGATCGCTCAGGATCCACCCCGCCGACTTCGTCGCGATGCTCGACGGGCGACCCTTGTCGCTGACCAACCGGGAATTCCGGCTCCTCGTGTTGCTTGCGTCGAACCCGGGCCGCGTTCTGCGGCGCGACCTCATCGCGGAGAGCGCGTGGGACGGCCATGCTCCCGGCCGCACGATCGACATTCACATTGCCCGGCTGCGCCGAAGCCTTCCTCCGGGTGCGATCGAGACGGTTATCCGGGTCGGCTACCGCTTCGTGCTCGGCGCCTGAATCCCGGCGGCGGCGACATCCGCGAGAAGACCGAGAGCGCGGGTCTCGCTCGGCCGGAAACGCGGCCCGTGACGCCGCGCCACGAGGACCCCGAGGTTGGTTCCCGCAAGCGGCGCACCGGCGACTTCGTAGGTGAACCTGCCCATGCGCCACGCCGGCGGCATCCAGTCGCCCGGGTCGAGGCGCGTCGCCCGCCTCAGGGGAAGCCACGGCGCCGCGAGCACGGGAATCTGCGGAGAGCAGGCACTCGACGCGATGATCTCCACGCCGTCGCCGGCGTCGCGGTAGGCGAGGCACCACGTCGTCCACAGCGCGCCCGGCGCCTCGCGCACGAACACCCTCAGCGCATCTTCGTTGGCGGACGCTAAGGCGGCCGCCAGCTCGATCGGCGCGAGCGTGTCGCGGAACGCCTCGACCGGCCGAACCGCCTCGATGGTCGCCTCGGGGACCTCCGTCGCCACGCGCTTCAGGGCGTCGGTCAGTCCCGCCGGCGCGTCCACGCACAGGTGGTCGATCGCAACTCCGTCACCGTGTTCGATGACGTCGAGCGTCACGATGTTGGCGTCTCCGTGACTGAGCGCGGTCGCGACCGCACCGAGGGCTCCGGGGCGATCGGGAATCGTGATCCTGAGGTCGAACAGCATGCACCGATTTCAGCAGATCCGTGTGTCGGGAGCGTTCCGGGCGCGTTTCCGTGTGGTTACGGTGCGGTCGCGCGGGCCAAACTCCGGGGGGAGTAACCTGGCGCGGCCGATCTATCGACCGAACGCTCACACATAGGGTGGGTGAGCCGAATGCAGGATCATTTCCGAGACCAGCTTCCCGACATCGACCCCGAAGAGACCGGGGAGTGGATAGAGGCGCTGGATCAAGTCATCGACGCGTCTCCCGCGCGCGCCCGCTTCCTGATGGGCCGGATCATTGCGCACGCCCGCAGCCGTCAGGTCGGGCTGCCGGCGCTCGTGTCGACCAACTACATCAACACGATTTCGCCGGAGCAAGAGCCGTACTTCCCGGGCGACGAGGACATGGAGCTCAAGATCCGCCGCATCATCCGGTGGAACGCCGCGGCCATGGTCATGCGGGCGAACAAGAAGCACGACGGGATCGGCGGCCACCTCTCGACCTACGCGTCGGCGGCGAGCCTCATCGAGGTCGGCTTCAACCATTTCTTCCAGGGCAAGGATGCTCCCGGCGGGGGAGATCAGATCTTCTTCCAGGGTCACGGCGCGCCGGGCGTGTACGCACGCGCCTTTCTCGAGGGTCGCCTGGGCGAGGCGCACCTCGACAACTTCCGGCAGGAGACCGGCGGCGGCGGGCTGTCGTCGTATCCGCACCCGCGGCTCATGCCGGAGTTTTGGGAGTTCCCGACCGTCTCGATGGGGCTCAGTCCTCTCAACGCCATCTATCAGGCCCGGTTCAACCGCTACCTTCATCACCGCGGCATAAAGGACACTTCACAGCAGCGGGTGTGGTGCTTCGTCGGCGACGGCGAGATGGACGAACCAGAATCGATGGCGGCGCTGTCGATCGCGGCGCGCGAAGGGCTCGACAATCTCATCTTCGTCGTCAATTGCAACTTGCAACGTCTCGACGGGCCGGTCCGCGGCAACGGAAAGATCATTCAGGAGCTCGAGTCGATCTATCGCGGCGCCGGATGGCACGTCATCAAGGTGGTGTGGGCACGCGAGTGGGACGACCTTCTGGCGCGGGATACCGACGGCGTGCTCGTGAACAAGATGAACACCACGGTCGACGGTGAGTTCCAGAAGTACGTGGTCGAGTCGGGTGCGTACATTCGCGAAAACTTCTTCGGCCCCGACCCGCGGCTCGGAAAGCTCGTGGAGCATCTCTCCGACGACGACCTGCGTCACCTCCGCCGCGGCGGCCACGACTACCGCAAGGTCTACTCCGCATACGCATCGGCGGTCGAGCTAAAGGGCGCGCCGGTCGTGATCCTCGCCAAGACGGTGAAGGGGTGGACGCTCGGAGGTGCGGTCGAGGGCCGCAACGTCACACACCAGGCGAAGAAGCTTTCGATGGAGGAGCTGCTCGCTTTTCGCGACCGGCTCGAGTTGCCGATCAGCGACAAGGAGCTCAAGGACACTCCCCCCTACTTTCACCCGGGGGAGAATTCCGACGTCGTCGAGTACATGTGCGGACGGCGCAAGGCACTGGGCGGGCCCGTCCCCGAGCGACGGGTGCAAATCACACCGGTCGAGCTCCCCCAAGCCGACCTCTACTCGGAGTTCGCGCAGGGAAGCAAGAATCAGCCGGTTGCGACGACGATGGCATTCGTGAGGCTGCTTCGCAAGCTCATGCGTGACAAGAAGATCGGGTCGCGCGTCGTCCCGATCATCCCCGACGAGGCACGCACGTTCGGCATGGAGTCGCTGTTTCCCGACTTCAAGATCTATGCCGCGCGCGGCCAGCTCTACGAGCCGGTCGACGCCGCGCACCTGCTTGCCTATCGCGAATCGCAACAGGGTCAGATCCTCGAAGAGGGCATCACCGAGGCCGGGTCGATGGGTGCGTTCACCGCCGCCGGCACGTCGTACGCAACCCACGGCGAGCAGATGATTCCGTTTTTCATCTTCTATTCGATGTTCGGCTTTCAGCGCATCGGCGACATGATCTGGTCGTTCGCCGACCAGCGCGGGCGCGGGTTTCTCCTCGGCGCGACCTACGGACGCACCACTCTTCTCGGGGAGGGGCTTCAGCACCAGGACGGGCACTCTCTGCTCCTTGCATCCACGAATCCCGCCTGCCTCTCGTATGACCCTGCATGGGCGTACGAGGTTGCGACGCTGGTGCGAGAAGGCCTCCGCCGGATGTTCGACGAGAACGAAGATGTCTTCTACTACCTCACGCTCTACAACGAGGCGTATCCACAGCCGGAGATGCCCGACGGCGTGGAAGACGGAATTCTCAAGGGCCTCTATCTCTTCCGGGGCGCTCCCGAGGAGCGCAAACATAGGGCGCAGCTACTCGGTTCCGGAACGATCTTGAGAGAGGTCCTGCGCGCACAGGAACTGCTCGCAAACAACCACGACGTCGCCGCCGATGTGTGGAGCGCGACCTCGTACCAGCAGCTGCGTTCTGACGGGCTAAAGGTCGAACGCTGGAACCGCCTGCACCCCGATCGGGCGCGCCGGCTGCCGTACGTCACGGAACAGCTCGAGAACCGAGAGGGCCCCGTGATCGCGGCAAGCGACTCGATGAAGGCGGTGCCGGATCAAATCGCCCGCTGGGTCCCGGCGCCGTTCGTGCCGCTCGGCACCGACGGGTTCGGCCGCTCCGATCACCGGGCCGCGCTGAGACGTCATTTCGAGGTGGATGCCGAACATATCGTCGTCGCCGCGCTGGCCGCGCTGGCGGAGTTCGGCGAGCTCAAGCCCGAGGCCGTCACCGAAGCAGTAGGGCGCTACGACATCGAGGCCGACAAGGCGTCGTCACTCAGCGCCGACCGCTAACCCCCGCTTTGTGTGCCTACGCTTTCGCCACGAGTAAGCCACCGCACAGAAAGCGAGCCGGCCCACGCTTTGTGTGCCCCTACTTTCGCCACGAGAAAGCCACCGCACAGAAAGCAAGCCCGCCGCGCCGGCAGGGCCGGCGGCGGCGGGCAAAAGTTTCTACGCGTCGGCGGTCGTCGGGTCGATCACCTTGCTGACCCGGTTGATCTCGTTCGCCGGGAATCCGGCGCGCCGGGCATGCTCGCGGACCGCGTCGGCGTCGTCGGCGATGTAGACGCAGTAGATCTTGTCGTCGGTGACGTAGCTCTGCTGCCACTGCACGGTGGGGGAGAGTGCCGCAAGCACGTCGTTCGACTTCTGCGCCGCGCCGCACAACTCCTCGGCCGTCAACTTCGACACTCCCGGCATCTCCCGCTCGATCACGAACTTCGGCATCTCGCACCTCCATCTGCGGCTGCCCCCTGGTGGGGCATCTCTGCTTGCACGCTAACGAAGCAGGGCGAGTGCCTCATCGGGCCATGTGCGCAATCTGCAAACCAGGGGAATGGGTATTCCTACCCACGCCGCGGCGACGCGAGGCCGTGCTCGAAGGCATAGGCGGCGACCGCCGTTCGCGACGTGAGGTTGAGCTTCGTGAAGATGTTGGAGATGTGGCGTGCCACCGTCTTCTTGCTGATGAACAATTCGGTGGCGATCTCCTGGTTGCTTTTGCCGGCGGCTACGAGACGAAGGACTTCCGCTTCCCGCTCGGTCAGTCCGCCGGAGACGAACCCCGAGCCGCGCAACTCCTCGGTCGCCCGGGCATCGAAGGCGGCGCCGAGGCGCTCGAACGCGTCGCGCGCCGCATCGAATTCGAGGGTGGCGGCGTCTTCGTCGCCCAACACCCGGTACGCCTGTGCCAGAAGGAGGCGTGTCTTGGCGGCATCGTAAGGTGCGTCGAGTTCCTGCCACGTGCGACATGCAGCCTTGAGCGCTCGCAGCGCATCCGGCACATCACCGGCGGCCATCAGCGTTGCACCGCGAGCGCGCTCCGATGCCGCCTCCAAACCTGCACTTCCGTAAGCGGCCGCGGCGCCGTGCAGCTCTTCACACGCATCGAGTGCGGTGGCATCATCGCCCGCCGCGAGTGCGATCTCCACCTGGGCGATGCACAGCCGCGCCCGCGTCAGGCGATCGTTGGTCTCCGCCGCGAGGGCCGCATGAATCGACGTTGCGGCGGCCTCCACCCGACCCTGCGCGAGGCGCAGGAGCGCGAGGCCCGGTTGAGGATCGCGCCCGAATTCGTGTGCCCGTTTGAACGCATCCTCAGCGCCGGCGAAGTCGCCGCGCAGCCGCCGGATCTCACCCTGCTCGTAATGAGCCTCTGCGACCGTCCCCAGGTGTACTCCGACCAGGTCCGAACACGCTCGTGCCGCCTCCTGCTCCGCTTGGTCCCACTCGCCGCGCGACTGAAGCACCTGGGCGCGATGGACGCGGCAGATACCGCGAAAGAGAACCGCCTCGGGGAGTTGGTCGCACCAGCGCATGCTGGCTTGCGTCCACTCTCCGGCGCGCCGGAAGTCGGCCAGCTCCCGGCACGCATCCATGAGGTGGCAGTAGATGGTGCCGGTCCACAGAGGATGAAGCTCGTCCGAAAGCGCGGTGAGCATTGCGTCGTCGAGGAGGCTCATTCCTTCGGCGACGCGACCTTTCTTGATCAGGGCGCGTCCTTCGGCGAGCACGCCGATCGCGTGAAGGTTGGGATCGTCGAAGCGGCGACCGAACTCCTGCATCTGCAGGGCCTGAGCGACCGCACCGTCGAGATCGCCCGCGCCCATCGCCGAGAACACAGCCCAGTAGAGGGGATAGCCGTGCTCCGGTCCCTCGGGCTCGTCGCGCAACAGACGTTGGGCGCGACCCATCCACGCCGAGCCGATCACGCCGTCGCCGCGCGCGCTTGCATACGCCGACAGATACATCGCCGAGAGCGCAGCGCGCCCCGGCAATCGTTCACGCAGATACAAGCGATGTGCTGCCTCGAATGCCGCGAGCGACTCGTCTATGTCGCCGAGCCACCACGACGACTCTGCCAGGGCGAAAAAATCGTCGCCCGACAAGTCTCCGGCGTCTCGGGCGGCGCGAAAGCCGTCGCGGGCGGTGATCCAGTCGCGCCGCTCGAATGCTGCGCGCGCCGTCTTCAGTGGAGTCACGGCCCCCCGCTCATGCCGGTTGCGTGCAGCTTGTTCAGAGGAACCGGCGCCGGAGTTGGGCCGCGCTCCAGAGGCGTCCGCCGACGGGCACGCTAAACAGAAGGTTCACTCGACGAGTCTAGGTGGCGCCGTGCTGAGCTTGCAAGACCGCATTATTCGGTCGCGATCGCTTCCAGCACATTCAGGCGCGCTGCCCGGCGCGCCGGCGGCATGGCCGCGACGACCCCTGCCAGTCCTGCGGCTACGAGTAACACGACGAGTTGGCCGGCCGGAATCACGAGCTCCGTGATTCCTTCATCGGCAAGCGCCCGCACGAACGCCCACCCGTAAAAGACGCCGACGACCACCCCGACGAGGGCGCCGATGAACGCGATGATCACAGCCTCCCACCGCACCATCCTGCGCGTTTGCCGCCGAGTCATGCCGACGGCCCGGAGCAGCCCAATTTCGCGCGTCCTCTCGAAGACGGAGAGCGCGAGCGTGCTCGTAATGCCCGCGAAAGCTATGAAGACGGCGACGAGAAGCAGGGCCGTAACCAGACCGAGGAGCCGGTTGAGATGCGCGATCTGGTTTTCACGGAACTCCGTCTGGTCCTGGACCTGCGCGTTCGGGAACGGGCGAGTCGCGGCTTCGAGGGCACCCCGCACTCGAGCGAGATCTTCACCCGGCGCCGCCTTCACCGCGACCATATCGTCCAGCTTCCCCGAGAAGTGTTTGTCATAGGTCTCGAGCGAGATGATGAAGTCGCCGGTCAGCGCATCCTCCGTCTTGCCATAAAGGCCCGCAACGCGGACATCCTGCACGCCGGTGAGGGGGAAATCCATCGCCAAGTTGTCGCCGACGCCGATCCCGGCCTCGGCGGCGGCATCTTGTTGCACCAGCACCTCGTCTCGACCCAGGTCCCTCAGCGCCTCTTCGCCTTCTCCGATGCTTACGACCTCGCCGAACACGCGCGGGTCGACGGCAGTGACGTCCTTAGGGGCCCCGTTCAATTGCCAGGTTCCGAACCGGATCCGTCCGACGGCGGTGGCCTCCGGGAGCTCGGCAACGCGATCCGCGATCTTGGGGCTCAGGGTCGCGGAACCGAACGACGACGATGTGATCAAGAAGTCTGCCCTGAATGAGTCGGCGATGAGCTTGCCGGCGGATGACTTGACGGATGCTCCGAAGATCAGCGTGAAGCTGACCAGCGTGACGCCGATCATCAGGGCAGAAGCGGTTGCCGCCGTCCGGGTGGGACTGCGCGCGCCGTTCTGTTGAGCGAGCTTGCCCGATACGCCGAGGAGGCGTTGGACCGGCTCTCCGATCAGCAATGCGAGGCGCGCCGTGAACACCGGGCTCGATACCGCGACTCCCAGCAGCAGTAGGAACGCGCCGCCCCCTACGGTGATCGCGGCGTGGTCGCCCCCTCGGGACAGGCCGATCAGCAAGGTGGCTATTCCGGTGACGCCCAATGTGCCGCCGGCGGCGACGCGTACCCGGGGCCGGTTGACTGCCGAAGGCGCTGCTTCCCGGACCGCCTGAAGGGGCGCCACGCG
>Ga0247713_1000150_pt1 | contig 49667 bp, 43 predicted proteins | sample 21E_NmetaG_FD_189936 | JGI IMG/M metagenome (GOLD analysis project Ga0247713, IMG submission 189936) | Soil microbial communities from hillslope of Landscape Evolution Observatory, University of Arizona, Oracle, AZ, United States - 2-1-E_N | ecosystem: Engineered > Artificial ecosystem >...
GCCCAGCGGCTAGGCTTCCGGCGGGGTCGCAGGGTACAGGGGAGTGCGTCATCGAGAATCAGCCTGCCGGTGAGGTCGACGCGGGTCGCCTCGCACGTGGCGAGGACCGCTCGGCGTACCGGGCGCTGCTCTCCGAGCGCAACCCGCGCGTGTACTTCAGCGCGGCACTGCTGGGGAGTCTGGGCGACTGGATGGGCCTGGTCGCGCTGCAGGCACTGATCACCGTGCTGTACGCCGAGAGCCCGCGGTTCGCGTTGTTCGGTCTGGGCGGGGTCATGATGGCCCGACTCCTTCCCAGTCTGCTGATGGGCCCCGTCGCCGGTGTGCTGGCCGACCGCTACGACCGCAAGCGGCTGATGGTCATGACCGGCGTGGTACGCGGGTTGCTGTTCGTGTTCATCGCGTTCGCCGAGAGCCTCAGCACCGCCGTGATGCTGGTCTTCGCCGTCGAGTGCTTCTCGCTGTTGTTCCTGGCGGCCAAGGATTCCACCCTGCCCGTGATCGTGCGGCGCCATCATCTGACGCAGGCCAACCAGCTGAACCTGCTGATCGCGTATGGGACGCTGCCGGCGGGCGCCGCGCTGGCGACGGCGATCACCACGGCGCTCACCGCGGCCGGGTTCGAGCCGCGCGAGGCGACGGTCGGCGTGCTGCTGGGCAACGCCGGCGCCTTCTTCGTCGGGGCGCTGCTGCTGTCCCGGCTGCGCATGCCGGTGCACGGGCGCCGTCGCGCCGACTCCGGCGACAGCCCGGGCGTGCTCGCCGAGCTGACCGAGGGCGTGCGCTTCATCCAGAACCTGCCGCTGATCCGCTCGCTGATCGTCGGCGTCGTCGGCGTGTTCTTCGGTGCCGGCGTGGTCGTCACCCTGGGGCCGGAGTTCGTGCGCACCTCCCTGCTGCGCCCTGCGACGGACTGGCCGCGGCTGATGACCGCCGTCGGCGGCGGTCTGGCCTTGGGGATTGTCACCGTCCCGCTGCTGACGCGGCGGTTCCGTCAGGAGCGGCTGTTCCCCATCTGCATGGCGCTGGCCAGCGCCATGGCGATGCTCATCGCATGGGTGCCATCGTTCACCTGGGCGCTGGGACTCGGGCTGCTGCTCGGCGCTCTCGCCGGGCTCAGCTTCGTCATGGGCTACACCCTGCTGCAGCAGTACACACCCGACGACGTCCGCGGGAAGACGTTCGGCGCCTTCTACACCGTGACCCGGTCATCGCTGTTCGCCGCCCTGGGCATCGCGCCGTTCGTCGCGGGCGCCATCAGCGGGTCGCTGCTGATCAGCGGCCAGTTCATCCGGCTGTCCGGCGTGCGCATCACCATCTTCCTGGGCGGGCTGGTCGCGCTGTACTTCTCGTTGTCGGCCATGCGGGGGATGGCACGTGCCTTGCGCGAGACCCCACAGCGCCAGCTGACGATCCCCATGGCTCGGCCCAAGGAGACCGGCGTCTTCATCGCGTTCGAGGGGGTCGAGGGCTCGGGGAAGTCGACGCAGGTCAAGCGGCTCGTCGAGACGCTGCGGGCCGAGGGCCACGATCTGGTGGTCACCCGCGAGCCGGGCGGACCGCCGGTCGCCGAGCGCATCCGCGACGTCCTGCTCGACCCCAACTCCCGTGGGATGCATCCGCGCACGGAGGCGCTGCTGTACGCCGCCGCTCGCGCGGAGCACGTGCGCCGCGTCGTGCTGCCAGGACTGGAGGCGGACAAGGTCGTGGTGTGCGACCGCTTCATCGACAGCTCGCTGGCGTACCAGGGTGTTGCCCGCGACCTCGGCGAAGACGACGTCCTGGAGATCAATCGGTGGGCGGTCGAGGGGGTGCTGCCCGACGTCGTGGTGCTGCTCGACCTCGACGCCGAGGAGGGGCTGCGGCGCGTCCGCGAGCGTCACCTGCGCCAGCAGCAGGAGCGCAACGCCGGTGCCCGGACGCTGCGGCTCGGTCCCAGCTGGCGCGACCAGGGTGCGGCCGACCGGCTGGAGCAGGAGGGCCTGGAGTTTCACCGCAAGGTCGCCACCGGCTACCGGCGTCTGGCCAAGCGGGATCGCGGCCGGTTCGTCGTCATCGACGCGACCGGGGCGCCGGACGAGGTGGCGCGCCAGGTCAGGGCGGCGCTGCACCCCTGGCTGCACCTGCCCGACCGCCGAGGGGACGTCGAGTCGCCATCGTCGCGCGAGGCAGGGTCGGCGTGACCGCCACCGACGTGTGGGACGTGCCCGGTCAGCAGCACGCGGTGCAGGTGCTGCGGACGGCCGTCGAACGGGACGAGGTCTCCCACGCCTGGGCGTTCATCGGACCGGCCGCCGTCGGTCAGCAGCAGGCGGTGAGGTGGCTGGCCGCGGCCACCAACTGCGGGTCGTTCGCGCCCCCGTGCGGGGTCTGCGACATCTGCCGGCGCTGCCTGTCCGGGGCCTACCCCGCGCTGTCGGAGTTCGTGCCCACCGGCGCCTTCCACCGGGTCGACGACGTGCGCGACTGGCTGCGGACCGCCTCGCTGACGCTCGCCGAGGGGCGGACCAAGGTGCTGCGGGTCGCCGACGCCGAGCGGATGAACGAGCAGACGCAGAACAAGTTCCTCAAGGGTCTGGAGGAGCCCCCACCGCACACCGTGTGGGTGCTGGAGATCACGGATCCCGACGAGCTGCTCGACACGATCCTGTCGCGCTGCCGGGTGGTGCGCTTCGTCGCCTGGGACAGCGCCGCGCTGGACGCGCACGGCCGGACGCTGGGCCTGGACGACGATGCAGAGCGAGCCCTGGCGGTCAGGGCGTCGATGGGCTCGCCCGTGCAGCTGGCGCGGCTGGCACAGCCTGGCGGTGTGGACGACCTGCGCGCGCACCGCTCCTGGCCGGCGTTGCTGCGCGAGGGCGGCCCGGGCATGGCGGTGATGGCGGCGCGTGCGCTGGACGACGAGGTGAAGCGGCGGACCGCGGCGCTGAAGGGGCAGGCCAAGCGTGACCTCGAGGAGCTCGCCGCCGACTACGGCGACGAGCCCCCCGCCGGCGTCGTCAAGCAGCTGCAGGAGCGCGCCGGCCGTCGCGAGCGGGAGGCCCGGGTCGTCACCGTCCAGGCGGCGCTGGATGACCTCGCCGGCTGGCTGCGCGACTGCGTCGTCGTCTCCCGCGGTGGCGCGCCGCTGATCCACACCGACGCCGCCGACCAGGTCCGCGCCGACGCCGAGGCCTTCGACGCGCCGCAGCTGCTCGAGGCGCTCGACCTCGTCGTGGAGACCCGCGAGTCCCTGGAGTTCAACGTCCAGCAGGCACTGACGTTGGAGGCGATGTTCCTGCGCCTGTCCGCTCTCGCGCTCACCTGATCCGGCGCCGGTTACGTCCGCCGGTCCGCCCTGGTCCGCCGGCTACGCCGACCGCGCGACGCCGAGCTCGCCGAACACCACGTCGGGGTGGTCCTCGACCGCCCACTGCAGCGCGTAGTCCGAGGCGAACAGCACCAGCCAGCGACCCTGGGAGTCCTGACACAGCACCGTGCCGCGCTGACCCTCCACCTTCGGCACGTCCGCGGCCGACACACGACGGGCGAACTGCCACGGCGCCGGCGACAGCGTGATCTCACAGCCGAACTCGGTCGCCATGCGATAGCTCGCCACCTCGAACTGCAGCTGGCCGACACCGGCGAAGATCGGCTCCTGATCGCCGTACTCGGGCCGGCGCAGCACGTGCACCACGCCTTCCTCGTCAAGCTTGGCGATGCCGCTGCGGAACTGCTTGTAGCGGGAGGTGTCGCGGTTGCGCACCGAGGCGAACTGCTCCGGGGCGAACGTGGGGATGGGCGGGAACTCGACCTTGGGGCCCGCGTGCAGGGTGTCGCCGGGCAGCAGCCCGGTGGCGTTGACCACGCCGACGATGTCACCGGGCACCGCCACGTCGACCGTCTCGCGGTCCTGTGCGAACAGCTGGTGCGCGTACTTGAGCGTGTAGGGGCGGCCGGTGCGCGCGTGGACCGCGGACATGCCGCGCTCGAAGCGCCCGCTGTTGACCCGCATGAACGCGACCCGGTCGCGGTGACGGGGGTCCATGTTCGCCTGGATCTTGAACACCTGCGCGCTGAACGGCGCCTCCACGGGGCGCACACCAGGCGGGTCGACACTGGGCTGGGCACGTGGCGGCGGAGCCAGTTCCGCGAAGCCCTCGAGCAGCAGGCGGACCCCGAAGTTCGCCAGCGCGCTGCCGAAGAAGACCGGGGTCTGCTTGCCGGCCAGGAACGCGTCGCGGTCCAGCTCGATGCCGTCGAGGTCGAGCAGCTCCAGCTCCTCCAACGCCGTGGTGAACCGCAGCGGCGGGGCGATCTGTGGCTCGGCCTTCTCGAGCGGCACGCGTTCCTCGTCACCCATCCGCGAGCCGTGGGACGTCCGGTCGAAGCGGACCAGCTCGCCGCCGCGCCGGTCCACGATGCCCTCGAACTCGGGACCGTCGGCCACCGGCCAGGTCAACGGCACGGGGTCCAGGCCGATCCGATCCCGGATCTCGTCAAGCAGTCCCAGCGGTGGCAGCCCAGGCCGGTCGCACTTGTTGACGAAGGTGACGATCGGCAGGCCGCGGTCGGCGCACACCTTGAACAGCTTCAGCGTCTGCGGCTCCAGACCCTTGGCGATGTCCAGCACCATCACCGCAGCATCGGCGGCGCACAGCGTCCGGTAGGTGTCCTCCGAGAAGTCGGCGTGGCCTGGGGTGTCGAGCAGGTTGAAGCGCCAGTCCCGCCAGGCGAAGTGCAGCACCGTCGAGGAGATCGAGATGCCCCGCTGCTTCTCCAGCTCCATCCAGTCCGACGTGGCGGTCTTTGCCTGACGGCGCGACTTGACTGCGCCGGCTTCCTGCACGGCGCCGGCATACAGCAGGAACTTCTCGGTCAGCGTGGTCTTGCCAGCGTCGGGGTGGCTGATGATCGCAAAGGTGCGCCGTTTTGCGACGGCGTCGAGCAGGGACCGGTCTTCGGCGGACATGGCGACCACGGTACCGGTCATCCCACGCGCTGGATCGGTCAGCTCCTGTTGGCGGTGGCGATCACCCGGCCGACGGTGCTCAACGCCGCGAGCAGCGCCTCGTCGCGCCGGCGGGTCTCGCTGCTGAACAGCTCGATCACGCCCGTCACCTGACCGTCGGCGATCAGCGGAATCGCGCAGGCGGTCCGCAGACCGTGTTCCAGCGCGACCTTCAGGCGGGGGAAGTTGGCGTCGCTGACCACGTCGTCGATCCACAGCGACTGCCGGCTCTGCCACACCCGCCCGGGCAGACCCACCCCCGGCGCGAACCGCCGGCCGCTGGTGGCCGCGGCGAAGCCGATCAGTGACTGCTCGCGAGGGGACACCATCGCTCGGCACCGCAGGGTCTCGCCGTCGGGCTCCCACCACGACGAGAAGTCCCAGCCGATCTCGGCGAGCACCGCTTCGAGTACGACCTTGGCAGTTTCGCGGGGACCGGCGGCGACCCGCTGGTCGATCCGGTCGAGGATGCCGTCGACGACGGCGAGCCACTGGTGGTCGGCGAGGTTGGGGGTGCCGGGGTCCTCGACGGGGCGCAACATCGCCGTGAACAGCTCGCGCCCGCGGGGAGGGGTCACCGTACCGAGCAGCAGCTCGACCTCGACCTCCGAGCCGTCGCGCCGGCGCGCCGGGACGCGGACGGGGTGCCCGATCAGCCGGGGTCGGCGGGTGACCAGGTAGCGGCTGTAGCCGGCGACGTGCGCCTCGTGCAGTCGCTGGGGGATGAGCGTGGTCAATCGCTGGCCCTCCAGCAGTCCGCGGGGCCAGCCGAACAGCTGCGCCGCGGCGTCGTTGACGTAGGCGATGTGGTTGACGTCGTCTGCGACGACGATTGCGACGTCGAGGGCATCCAGGACCGCGCGGTGCTCGATGGGGACCGGCTCCCGGCGCTCGGCTTCGTCGGACTCCATCGCCCATGGCGACGGTGAGCGACCGTCGAGCTGGTCGACGACCTGTGCAAGGAACCACTCCCGGCAGGCACGGACCTCGGTCAGCGCCGGCGAGGTGAGCAGCTGGCCGTTGGCCGCGAGCCGGTCGGCGACCCCCAGCGCCTCGGAGGCCTCGACGATCGTCTCGCGGGCCGACGCCGGAGCGGCGACGACCAGATCGGTGGCGGTCCGCCCCGCTTCGACGGCGGCCTGCAGCTGGGCGTCGACCGCGCGCGTGTCAACGACCAGGTGGGGCGGCGCGCGACCCGGACCGCGGTGTTGCAGAGAGATGAGTGCGTACTCGCGCAGCAGGGCGTCGGTGTGCTCCTGCATCGCGCGGAACAGCTGCACCGGAGCGCTGAGCAGCCGGATGACGACCTCGTCCTCGGGCAGCACCACCACGGCGGGGGGCTCGGGCGCTGGCGCGGTGACCTCCACCGGGTGGGTGGCGGGCAGCTCGAACCACACGACCTTGCCGTTGCTCGCCAACGGCTCCACGCCCCAGCGCTCCGCCAGCAGCTCGAGCATCCCCAGGCCCCGCCCGGTCGAGGCATCGGTGTTGTAGTCGCGCTGGCCCGGCAGCACCGACGAGCCATCGCCGACCTCGACGCGCAGGACGTCGCCGCGGTGGCTGACGGTCACGTCGACCTGTGAACCGGCGTGCAGGACGGCGTTGGTGACCAGCTCGCTGACGAGCAGCGCGACCACGTCGGCCAGCTCGGCTTCCTCCCACTGCCGCAGCACGGCGTGCGCGAACCGGCGCGCCGCCGACGCGCTGGCAGGGTCGGGAGGCAGCGTGCGCTGCTCGAGCATGGTGGGAGCGTTACCCATCTGGGCGGAAAGCATGAGGATTCCCGCCGGAAACGGTCACTCGTGGCAACGCCTGGGCGGCCGGCGCACGACGATTGCACCCCGCGGCGGCGCCTTTACACTTGCCCGCACCGCCGGGATAGCTCAGTCGGCAGAGCGATTCACTCGTAATGAATAGGTCCGGGGTTCGATTCCCCGTCCCGGCTCGAAGGTGTCCGAAGCGTCGTCAGAAGGAACCTCGATGCTCGCGAAGAAGCTCCTCGCTGCAATTCTGTCCTCCCTGCTCCTGCTGGGGGCCACCGCGTGCGATGGCGGGGGCGAAGGCGCAGGCGTCATCGAGGGCGAAGGCGGCGGCGAGGGCGGCGGCGAAGAAGAGGGCGGCGAAGGCGACGACTGAACCGGCTCGCCCCCCGCGGGGTGAGATCGAGTCAGCCGCGCTCACGTTCGACGTCGCCGGGGCGACCTCCCCGCAGATCGGGTGGACGCAACGGAAGGGGTGACGCCGGTTCGCGACCGGCTGGCGAGCCCCGTCGCCACCAGCAGGCCGGCGGCGCCCACCAACCGCACCACTGCTCCAAGATCGGGCCGGCGCGTTGCCAGCAGCACGTTGCTCTCGTCTGCCGGCTGGGCCTCCTGGGCGGTGAGCAGCGCGGCCACGATCTGTTCCTCCTCGCTGTCGGCAACTCCGCCTGCGCTGCCCGGCTGCATCGAAGCCGCGGTGGCGCCGGCTGACGAGCCAGCGTGCGCAGTCTGCGAAGCGCCGGCTGTCGCGGTGGCCGCAGCGGATGCCGCAGCGGAGGCCGCAGCGGAGGCCGACGCCGGGATCGGCAGCGGCGCGCCGGCCCCAGGTGGCAGCGCCACGATGCCGCTGGTCGGCCGCGGCACGTCAGTGAGTCTGGGCCCCTCGCCAGGCGCATTGGCAGGCTCGGGCGCCTCGCCGGGTGGCGGGACCGCGGGTGGGCCGGCCAGTGCGGGTGAGGCCGGGGCGGCGCAGCCGACCTTGGCCACAGCGGACGCGATGGTGGCCGACCGCAGCGTGGCGGTCAGGCTGACGTTGTTCACCAGCCCGGCCTGGGCCGGGGTGCACACCACGGTCATCTCTACCGGAATGCGGTGGGGGACCGTGACGTCGAGGTCGTCGACCGCCACCGTCGCCGTGACGTCGGTCGCGATGGCGGGATCGCTGACCTTGAACGTCAGCGGCTGGCGGTCCTCCAACGCGAGCAGGATCTCCAGCAGCGGGGTGGCCAGGTCGGGATGGCCCTTGGCTTCCGCGACGTTGCAGACGATCGGGTCTCCCTCGGCCAGATCCGGGTCACCGTCACCGTCGCAGTCGACACCACCGGGTGGGGCAAGCGCGCCGGTCTGCAGCGACAGCACCTGCATCTGCGTGCGCATGAGCGCGTCCCCGTCGGCACCGACCTCCGGCGGCGGGTTGGCGATCAGCCCGATGTGCCCGACGCGCTCATCGATCAGGGCCTGGGTCGCGGTGACGGGGTCGGGACCGTCCGGATCGGGCTGCAGCGGTTCGTCCGTGACGTGGACGACGTAGCGGCGAGCGTCGCGCCACCGCACCTGTTGCCCGGCCGGGACCGGGGCGCCGACGGTCGCCTTCTGCCCCGCACCGGTGACGAGCTGGTACAGGGCGGTGTAGGCGGGTTCGGTGCCGCCGGCGCTGCGGATGCTGCGGAGCTTGCGAACCAGCTCTCCGGTCGGCGGTGCCATTTGGTGCAACAGCCGGTACCGCAGATCCCAGTCGCGGTATTCAGCGAGAGCGAATGCGACGGGGATCCGCGCGTCGGCGAGGTCACCGACGATCCGCTCGAGACCATGCGCAAGGGCGCGGTGGTCATCACCCATGGACCCCGATGCGTCCAGGAGAAAGGCCACGTCCAGCGGCGTTGGCCGGGCCGGGAGGTCCAGCTCGAAGCGCACGGTCGTGGTCTGTCCAACGTCCAGGTCCACGCGGCGTCGCGGCGGCAGGAACGCCGCGGGGTCCGGGTCGCGCAGCGGCGGCACGTCGTAGCGGGGGAGCGGCTCGACCGGAACCTCGACGGGCGGCACGGCCTTGCGGTCGAGCCAGACGATGAGGTCGTCGGTGCGGAACGCGAAGCGAGCGGGGTCACCGGCATCGGCTTGCGCATCGTCCAGCGCCGGCAGGTCCAGCACGTTGACATCGACCCAGCGGTCCAGCCACGGCACGTAGGTGAAGACACCGGTGTCGGCGGTGACGACGAAGGTGTCAGAGTCGGCGCCAGTGACGATCGACCGCGGACCGGCGCCCAAACCGGTGGCGAAGCGGTAGTCGAAGGTGGCGCCGCCGTCGCGTGAACGCAGCCAGCCGTTGCCGGACTCGAAACCACCCACGTCGAGCAAGGTCACCTGACCAGGGCCGACCCCGAGCACGCCCGGCGTGCCGGCCGACAGACTCGTGGCAGCCGGCACGAACTGCCAGGTTCTCCCGCCGTCCGGGCTGGCCCACAGTGCCCGCTGGCGGCCGGTGCCGAAGGTGCCCCACAGCCGCGAGTCGTCGACGGGGTCCACGGCAAGGTCGTCGAAGATGCGAAAGCTGGTCACGTCCGTGGGCCCGTCGGGAACGGAGCGCGGCGTCCACGTGCGGCCGCCGTCGCTGCTGGCATAGAGCACCGGTGGCCCGGTCAAGAACACCGCGCCCTGCAACGACAGGTACATGGTGTCCGGGTCACTGGGCGAGATGGCGAGTCGGCAGCCGGAGTCACCGCGGCAGCGGTTGCCCTTGGGTGACCACGTCGACGGGGGCAAGCCACCTGACAGCGACCACGTGCGGCCTGCGTCGGCGGTGGTGACGACCCATGGCTGCGGCGATGTCGAGGCCTCGCGATCGACGACGACCACCGCCAGCCGGCCGCGCCCGGACTCCGAGCGTGGCGCCTCGAGCTCGACGATGCGGGCGCCCGCGGCGGTGAAGGGCTGCTGCGCCGAAGGTGTCTGCGGCAGCTCGTAGGCGAGCGCCCAGGTGCAACCGCCGTCGTCGGTGCGCAGCACCGACCAGCCGTTGGTGACCCACGCTGTGCGGCGGTCGACAGGGTCAACAGCGAGGTCGGCGATGCGTTGGATCTGCTGGGCGCGCTTCGCGTCGATGGCCTCTCGTTGCGCGGCTGCAAGGTCCGGCGGTTGCGGGAACGTCGGCGCCGCCGCGACGGTCCACGCGCCGCGCCGCACCACAGCGTTCTCGCCTTCCCGGCACAGCATCCGCGCATCCGCGACCTTCGGTACGGCCGGCTTTCGCGACGACGGGTCGTTGATGTCGACGACGACGGTCTCCCCGCCCGTGACGTGACGCCGGACCGTGCGCAGGATTGCCACACCGTCGGTGCCTAACACCGCGAACGACCGTCCGCCGTCGCCCAGACCGACCACGTCGAGGACTCCGTCGACGGGGGGTGTCAGCTCCAGCAGGTCCAGCCGCTCGTCGACCAGCCAGGCATGGCCGACCCACGTCCCGCTTTCACGGCGCCCCGTGAGCACAACCCCCATCTCGCCGGTGCGGTCAAGGGCAAGTGCGGAGAAGTTGCCCTGCAGCCCCGGCTGGTCCTGGATCGCCGGCGTCGCGGTGGTCTTCCATGACTTGCCGCCGTCGCCGCTGCGCAACAGTCCGCTGACCTTATCGCCCACGCAGTACCTGCCGTGGTGCGCGACCAGGATCGTCGTCTCCTGTGTCGTCGACGCCTGCGCCACGGCAAGTCCGACCGCCGGCGAGCGTTCGGGCAGGGGCAGCGCCAGGGGGCTGAAGGTCCGGCCGCCGTCGTCCGAGCGACCGCCGGTGCGGCAGCCGATGACGGCGGTCACGTTGTCGGCGTCTGCCGGCGACGCGGCTGCGAGCAGGTTTCTCGGGTCCTCGTCGTCGTGCGTCGCCGACGACGTCGCCATGGCCCACGTCCGGCCGGCGTCGTCGCTGCGCCACAGCTGCTCAGGTCCGAACGCGGACGCGCCGACGCGAAGGAACAGACGCTGCGGATCCGCTGCAGCCACGGACAGGTCGCAGGCGACGTTCTGCCCGCAACGCCCGGAGCCGCTGTAGCCCGACGCCGGCGCAGACGGCGCCGTCGGGACGGCCCACGTGCGTCCTCCGTCGTACGAGTGCACGGTACGCACGGACCCCGCGGCGACGCCTCCCGCATCGCCGAGCAGGAGGTGCACGTGCTCGATCGCGCCGTCGGCGGGGACAGCGACGCCGATCACCGCTTGCGGACCGTTGAATTTCATGCCAGCGACCGCAGGCGCATCCGGCGGGCCGGTCCAGATGGTGACCCATGTGCAGCCACCGTCGGTCGTGCGCAGCACCGACCGCCCGTTGGCGACCACGACGACGTCAGGCGTGTTGCGGGCGACGTCCATCTCCCACAGCGTGGCGGGCTCTCCCGCCGGGAACTGCGGTCTGGGCAGCACGCGCCATCGGTCCGGCCCGTGGTCGACGGATGTCCCGCACGCCGCGCGCGCCGGCGGCGACCACGGCACCACGATGACGCTGGCAAGCAGCGCCATCGCCGTGGCCACCAGCAGCAACCGCCCGCGGTTCATGGCGCGGGCACCGTCGAGGTGTTCGGCAGATAGGCCATCAGCGCGTCGCCCTCCAGCGCCTCGTGGTCGCTGAGGGCGGCTGCGAGCTCCTCGACCGCGGGGCGGTGCTGTGCCATCAGCTGCTGCGCCTCTGCGCGTGCTTGGCGCAGGCAGTCCTCAACAGCGAGGTCGAAGCGCGCGCGAAGCTGCTCCGACACGTCACCGACGTCATGACGGCCGCCCAGGTGCACATCGGCAGCAGCGGCCAGCACGCGCTGGGCGACGGCGTCCGGCGTCATCGCGAAGCGGCCGACCATCGCCCGTGCCAAGCCGGTTGCTCGTTCCAGGTCATCCTCGCCGGCGGTCGATCCGCTGCCGGCGATCGCGGCCTCGGCCACCTCGCCGGCCAGCTCCACGGTCAGGCGGGCCCGGAGCTGGTCGGCGGTGTGCAACTGGGCGTCGTCGGCCCCCAGCACCGTCGCGCCGGCGCCACGGTTGCGCGCCACCACCGACGCGCGCTGGATCTCGCCCGCCAGTCCGAGGACAGCGGCAGCCACGGCATGGCCGGCCTCGTGCACGGCGACGCGGGAACGCTCCTCGGGCGTCAGCAGATGCGCCCGCCGGCGAGGCCCACCCGCGACTCGGTCGACCGCCTCGCGCAGATGGGAGCGGCTGACGACGCCTGACCCGTCCCGGACGGCCAGCAAGGCCGCTTCGTTCACCACGTTGGCCAGGTCCGCGCCGGAGAAGCCCGGCGTGCGGCGCGCCAGCTCGGGCAGGTCGATGTCATCCGCGACGCGCCGCTTCGCTGCGTGGACCGCCAGGATCTCCGCGCGCGCCTGCACGTCTGGCTTCTCCAGGACCAGGTGGCGGTCGAAGCGCCCGGGGCGCAGCAAGGCCGGGTCCAGGATGTCGGGCCGGTTGGTGGCCGCGATCACGACGATGCCCGCGGCGACGTCGAACCCGTCCATCTCCACCAGCAGCTGGTTGAGCGTCTGCTCTCGCTCGTCGCTTCCGCCGCCACTGCTGCTGCCGCGACGGCGCCCGGCCGCATCCAGCTCGTCGATGAACACGATCGCCGGCGCCACGGCACGCACACGCCGGAACAGATCACGCACGCGCGCAGCGCCCACACCGACCAGCGACTCGACGAACTCGGCGCCGGCCATCGAGAAGAACGGCACGCCGGCCTCCCCGGCGACGGCCTTGGCCACCAGCGTCTTGCCGACACCGGGTGGACCGAACAGGAGCACACCCTTAGGTGCGGCTGCGCCCACTTCCCGGTAGCGGGTGGGATCTCGCAGGTAGTCCACGACCTCACGCAGCTCGTCGACGACATCGTCGATTCCGGCGACGTCGGCGAAGCCCATGGCCGCTTGCACCCCACGGCGCTGTTTTCCGTCACCGACCTGCCCGAACGACGTCACCTCGCCGATGCCGCTGGAACCCCCTCGCGACGACGTCAAGAACAGCGCGAACAGGTCGGCGAGCAGGATCAACGGCAGCAGGACTGTGACGATGATGCGGACGGTGGCCTTGCCCGCCTGGGGATCGACGGTGATGCGTGCGCCGCCAGCCGCAAGGTCGCGCAGCAGCTGACCTGTCGCGGCGTCGGACTGGGGATAGGCGACGACGAAGCGCGCGGTCTCCGACCCTTCACGGAAGGTTCCTGCCAGCTGGGCGTCCTCGTCGCGCAGCTCGACCTCCATGACGCGGCCCTGGTCGATCAGCGTTTGGAGCTGGTCGAAGCTGAGTGCCTGCCCGTCCTGCACGGGGGTCAGGTAGCGCAGCCCCCACACCATCGCGGCCGAGAGGACGACGAGCAGCACCAGCAGCAGCGTCTGCACACGACCGCCCTTGCCTTTCATTCTCCGACGGCGTCGACGTTCCGCCATTGCGGAAGCGAAGCGGTGCATTGGCGAGGGACGCGCAGGTGTAGGCACAGGGGTCTCCAGAGCAGAGCAGAACGGCAATCAGTAATGATAATGATTACCATTTACTGCGCATGCGTCCAAACCAGGTGTCTCGGCGGGGCTCCGGACGGCCGAGTGCGCCGGTGGATCCGCGGCCGGCTCAAATGGTGCCGTGGCGGTCTGGCTGCAGAACGAAGACGTGATCGCGAACCACGACCCGCAGCGCCACCGCCGGCCGGCACGTCATGGCCGCGCAGCTCAATGCCTGCGACAGCGACGACGACGGCGCGCTCGACACCGTCTCGGATCCCGTCGTGGTGCAGGCCAGCGACAAGCCCGTCCACGAGGGCACCGTGTGCACGGGCGGCACGTTCCGCCAGGTGCAGCTGATCGACCGGCGCCTTGGTGACTACTTCGCCAACGAGATCGACCGGGACGGCAACACCTACATCGCGGCGTCTGACACTGGCCAAGGCGGCGCCGTGGCGCTGCCGCTGGTCATCCGCCAGGTGGGTGGACCCGGTGTCGGCGATCCGTACGACAACCCCGAGCTATGGCCCGACTACGTCAGTGATCCGGGCACCGACCCTGACGCCGACCCCGGTCCCGATCCCGAGCCCGAGCCGCAGTGTCCGGGCAACGCCGACGACCGTTGCTAGGACGGGGCAACGGCCGGGGGTCCCCGGTGTTGACGATGGCGCCTACCGGACTGAGCTGACACGAGGAGCGGTCACCGCAACGGCCGAACTACGGGTGGCCGGCCCTGTCGGTCAGTGCTCGTCCCAGTGGTCGTCGTGGGCCGCGTGGCGGTGCCCGTCGTGGACGTAGTCGGTGTGATCACCGTGAGAGACCGCCTCATGCCCGCAGTTCTCACCATGCGCGTGATCGTGGCTGTCGTGGGCGACGTGCGCGTCCGGCGCGCACTCGTCGACGTGCCCGTCGTGCGGGCGGTGCGCGTGGCCGTCGTGCAGGTAGTCGGTGTGGTCACCGTGGTGGACGGCGACGTGGCCGCAGTCCTCGCCGTGGCTGTGGTCGTGGCCCTCGTGAACCTCGTGGGTTGCAGTGGCGCTCATAGCTGTTCCTTTGCGTGGTCGATCGCGTCGCGTGCCATGCGTCCGACGTGCTCGTCGGCCAGCGCGTAGACGATCTCTCGCCCGCGCCGCTCGCTCGAGGTCAGCCCTGACAACCGGAGTACGCGCAAGTGCTGGGAGACCAACGGCTGCGCGACGCCCAGACCGGCAACCAGGTCATGGACGCACTGCGGTTGGTCAGCCAACGACAAGACGATCCTCAGGCGCAGGGGACTCGCCAGTGCCTTGAGCAGGCCCGTGGCGGCGTCAAGGTGTGCATCGGACACATTGCCATATTGCCATCTCCGCATATGTAATGGCAACTGAGGCACGGTCGTCGGGGGACCAGTTGACAACGGTTACCATATTGATCTAGCGTGATCGCCCGCCGCTGGAAGGACCCTGCTGATGCTGCGCCGTCTTGCCCTGTTGTTCTGCCTCACGTTGCTGGCCGCCTGTGGCCAGGAGACCGGAGGCTCGAATGACACCGCCAACGATGCCGTCGCCACGGCCGAACCCACGGCGCCACCCACTGAGGAAGCCGCGGATGCAGGCGAGGGCGTCACCGCCGTCGCGTCGGTGTACCCACTGGCGTGGATGGCCGAGGCCGTGGCGCCGGGAGCGGACGTCGAGTACCTGGCGGCACGCGGGCAGGACCCGCACGACCTCGAGCTGAGCCCGCGCCAGCGAGGAACCCTCGAATCCGCTGACGTCGTCGCCTACCTCGGCGCCATCGACTTCCAACCCCAGGTCGAGGCGGCGGTGTCCGATGCAGGGGGTGAGGTCGTGGACGTGGCCGACATCGTCGGCGACGACGCGCTGCTGCACTACGACGCGGACGCGCACTCCCATGATGAGGAGGACGCCCACGGAGACGATGACCACGGCCACGACGACGGCGGCCACGGCCACGATGACGACGACGCCGGCGAAGAGAACGACGACCACGCAGACGAAGGGGAAGCGGTTGACCCGCACGTGTGGTTCGACGCCGGCCTGATGGCGCAGGTCGCCGAGCGGGTCGGCGAGGCGTTCGCCACCGCTGATCCCGACAACGCGGAGGCGTACCGGAGCAACGCCTCCGAGGTCGCGGCCGAGCTCGAGGCGCTCGACGAGGAGATCGCCGGCCTGTTGGGCGACTGCACCTTCGACGAGGTCATCGTCAGCCACGAGGCATATGCGTACCTGCTGGAACCCCACGGCCTGGAACAGCACGGGGTCTCTGGCGCGGGCGGGCACGGCGAGGCCACCCCACAGCAGATCGCAAACCTGGTCGACGAGGTCCGCGAGCAGGGCATCCCTGCAGTGCTCACCGAGCCCGTCGAGGGCCGCGCCGACGCCGAGACTGTCGCCCGCGAGGCCGGTGTCGAGCTGATCGACATCTACTCGCTGGACATCGTCGACGACGAACAAGCAGCGCAGGGCTACCCCGCGCTGCTGCGGCAGCAGGCTGATGCGGTGGCGCAGGCGGCGGAGTGCGGATGACCTCACCTGTCATCGAGTTCGACCAGGTCACGTTCGGCTACGGTCGCGTGCCGGTCCTGCGCGAGGTGAGCCTGCGCATCGGGGCCGGCGAGTTCGTCGCCATCGTCGGCGGCAACGGGTCGGGGAAGACCACGCTGATGCGCCTGGGCTTGGGTTTGCTCGCGCCGACGCACGGGACGGTCCGGCTGTTCGGCGTGCCGGTGCAGGACTTCCGGGACTGGGAGCGAATCGGCTACGTGCCGCAGCGCGCCGCCGCCGAGTCCGCCGTGCCGATCAGCGTGGAGGAGGTCGTGCGCACCGGTCTTGCCGGGAAGCTCGGGCTGGTGCGACGGCCAGGCCGCGCCGAACGCGACCGCATCGAGCACGTCCTGGACCTGATGGGTGTCGCCGGCGTGCGGCGTCATCCCGTCAACCAGCTGTCTGGCGGCCAGCAGCAGCGGGCGCTCATTGCGCGCGCACTCGTGACGCGTCCGCGCTTGCTCGTCCTCGACGAGCCCACGACGGGCGTCGACAAGCAAGCGCGTCACGTGCTCCGCGAGTCCCTGGAGCACCTGGTCCACGTCGAAGGGGTGGCGGTCAGCTACATCAGTCACGATCCCGAAGGGTTCGCCGGCCTGACTGACCGCGTCCTCGAGGTCACCGCCGGCCGCGTCGTCCCCGTCGACGGCACGCAGCAACACTCCCATCAGGGGGCGTCATGAGCCAGGTCATCGACATGTTCAGCCTCGGCTTCATGCAGCGTGCCCTCGTCGCCGCCACCGTGGTGTGTGCCGTCGCCCCCCTCGCGGGTGTCTTCATCGTGCAGCGGCGAGCGGCGTTGACCGGCGACGGGATCGGCCACGTGGCCTTCGCAGGGGTGGGTCTGGCCTTCCTGGTCGGGGTGCAGCCCCTGCTCGGCGCCCTCGTCCTCACCGTCCTCGCCGCGATCGCGCTGTACCGGATGCAGCGCGCAGGCCTGGGCGGTGACCTGTCGCTCGCACTCATCTTCTACGGCGGTATCGCCCTCGGGTTCATGTTCGCGTCCCGTGCCGGCGGCGGGGTCAACACCGTGCTCGGCTTTCTGTTCGGCAGCCCGCTGAACCTGACGTGGGGGCGGGTCGGCGCCATGGTCGCTCTGGCGGCCGTCGTGCTGGTCGTCGTGCTGGCGCTGTACGGACCCCTGGTGGCGATCGCGTTCGATGAGCCAGCCGCCAGGGTCAGCGGCGTGCCGGTCAACGGCCTCGTCCTGACACTGACGCTGTTGGTCTCGCTGACCGTGGTCGGCGGCATGTACGCGATCGGCTTGCTACTGGTCTCCGCGATGATGGTCATCCCCGTCGCCGCGGCGGCGCAGCTCGCGGGCAGCTACCGCACGACGATGCTGGCGGCGTCGGCGATCGGTGCCGGTAGCGCCGTGATCGGGCTGACAGTGGCCTATGTCGCCGACTTGGCGCCAGGTGCCTCTATCGTTCTGACCGCCATCGCGTGTTACGCCCTTGCCGCCGGGGTGCGTGATCTCCGCGCGCGCCGCGTGTCGGCCCCGTTGTCGCGTACGGTTAAGGCATGACGGTCGCGACCGACGCCGATCAGGCGCTGCGTGAGGCGGGGCTTCGCGCCACGCGTCAGCGGCTGTCGGTCTTGTCGTCCCTGCGGGACCGCCCCGATGCGGTGACTGCTCAGGACCTGCACGCGGAACTCCGGGCCGCCGGCGACACCGTCGGCCTCACGACCGTGTACCGCACGCTCACGGCGCTCGCCGACGCTGGGTTCCTCGACGTCTTCACTCGCGACGGCGAACAGGCCTTTCGACTGTGCGGCGACGTCCACCATCACCACCTCGTCTGTGAGACGTGCAATCGTGTCGAGGAGCTGGCGGCCGACGAGGTCGAGCGATGGGTCAACGATGCCGCCGCGCGGCACGGATTCACCCCCACGGGTCACCGCGCCGACATCTTCGGCATCTGCGCCCGCTGCCGTTAAACGTCCCTCACGGCCCTTCAGGCCGATCCCCCACGACGCAACCCCCCAGCACGACCTCCCCGCGTTCCTCGGCGTCGAGAAGGTCTCCCGTTGGGTAGCCGTAGACGACGTCGTCGGAAGGCTTGGCTCTGGTCGAGATCTGCTGCACGGCCCAGCTGTTGCCGTCCGGGTCGTCGAAGAAGATGAAGCCGACGTTGTCCAGCGGGTGCGGCATGGGCGTGGGGCTCTGCCCCAGCACCGTGACGTCGGACACGTCCACACCGCGTGATACGAGCTCGTCCCGGGCGGCCTCCACATCGGGTACGACGAGTTGCAGTCCCTTCAGCGTGCCTGGCGCCATCTCGGGCACCACGCCGCGACCGATGACGATCGAGCAGCCCGACCCCGGCGGCGTCAGCTGAACGATTCGTGCCTCGTCGCCGATCGTCGTGTCATGGTCGATGTGGAAGCCGACCTGATCCGCATAGAAGGCAACTGCCCGGTCGATGTCGGATACCGGTACGACCACCACTTCCAGCGTCCAGTCCATAGGCACCTCTGGGGGTTGCCGACGTTACGATCCGCATCGTGGCACGAATGCGGTACGTGGCGTTGCTTCGAGGCATCAACGTGGGCGGGCGCAACCTGGTGGCCATGAGCGAGCTGCGCGACGCCTTCGAGGCAGCGGGCTACGAAGCGGTCAGGACCTACATCCAGTCCGGCAACGTGCTGTTCGACGCCGACGGTCCCCGCGACTCGCTCGAGTCGTCGCTGGAGGCGATGCTCGGACAACAGCTCGGAAGGCCGCTGGTTGTCGTGCTTCGCTCCCATCAACAGCTTCGCAACGTGGTGCGCAACGCACCGGACGGCTTTGGGTCCCAGCCCGACCGGTTCCACTCCGACGTGGTCTTCCTCAAATCCCCGTTGACCAGCAGGCGGGCCATGCGCGCGGTGGAGCTGCGCGATGGCGTCGACCATGCCTGGCCGGGTACCGGCGTGATCTATTTCGCCCGACTGAGCGAACGGCTGACGCAAAGCAGGATGTCTCGGATCGTCGGGACGCCTGAGTACCAGCGGATGACGATCCGCTCGTGGAACACGACGACCAAGCTGCTGCACCTGCTCGAGCGCTAGGACCCGCCCCCGTGACCGGACCGCCAACGTCGAGTGTGTGCGTCAGCCGCGAACGGCGCGGATAACCACCTCGACGGCCAGGGACCCGAGCGTCGCGCGCCGCATCAGCGGTCCCAGCTGGCGTGCAGTGGCTTGCCCTCGGCGAACCCGGCCGGCGACTGGACGCCGATCACCGCCCGCTCGTGCAGCTGCTCGAGGCTGCGGGCGCCGGTGTAGGTGCAGGCGCTGCGCAACCCGGCCATCGCCTCGTCGATCAGGTCTTCGACGCCGGGCCGCTCTGGGTCGACGTACATGCGCGAGGAGGAGATGCCCTCGTCGAACAACGCCTTGCGCGCTCGGTCGAACGGCGGGTCGTCGGCGGTGCGGCGTTGCACGGCCCGGGCCGAGGCCATCCCGAAGCTGACCTTGTACGGCCGCCCGTTGCGGTCGTACTGAAGGTCGCCGGGCGATTCGTGGGTGCCGGCGAACCATGACCCGACCATGACGTTGGCCGCGCCGGCGGCAATGGCCAGCGCGACGTCGCGAGGGTGGCGAATGCCCCCGTCGGCCCAGACGTGGCGGCCGCGCCGGCGTGCCTCGGCCGCGCACTCCACGACCGCCGAGAACTGCGGACGCCCCACGCCCGTCATCATCCTGGTGGTGCACATCGCGCCCGGGCCGACCCCGACCTTGACGATGTCCGCACCGGCCTCCACGAGCGCGGCTACCCCGTCCGCGGTGACGACGTTGCCCGCCACCAGGGGCACCGGCGGATCCATGGACGCGACGGTGCGCAGGGCCTGCAGCATCCGCTCCTGGTGACCGTGCGCGGTGTCGAGGACGAGGACGTCCGCGCCGGCGTCGAGTAGCCCCTTGGCCCGCGCCGTCACGTCGCCGCTGACCCCCATCGCGGCCGCAACGCGTAACCGGCCGTCGCCGTCGACCGCCGGCCGGTACAAGCTCGACCGCACCGCGCCCTTCTGGCTGACCACGCCGAGAAGCCTGCCGTCACCGTCGACGACCGGCGCCAGCCGATGGCGGGCGCGGTGCAGCACGTCGAACGCCTTCCGGGGATCGACATCCTCGGGCAGGCTGAGCACGTCGGCCGACATCACCTCGTGCAGCTGGGTGAAGCGGTCCACGTCGTCGCAGTCAGCCGGGGTGACGATCCCCACCGGCCGGCCGTCCTCGACGACCACCACCGCCTCGTGGCTGCGTTTCGGCAGCAGGCTGAGGGCGTCACCTACGGTGTCGTGACGCTCCAGGGTGATCGGTGTCTCGACCACCGGGTGGCGCCCCTTGACCCAACTGATGACATCGGCGACGACGTCGACGGGGATGTCCTGAGGGATCACCGCGATGCCGCCGCGGCGTGCCACCGTCTCGGCCATCCGTCGCCCTGCGACGGCGGTCATGTTCGACACGACCAGCGGGATGGTGGTGCCACTGCCGTCGACCGTCGTCAGGTCGACGTCGAGTCGCGAGTCCACGTCAGAGTGGCTGGGCACCAGGAAGACGTCGTGGAACGTCAGGTCGGCTCCGGCGGCGGGGGAGGTGAGAAATCGCATGATGCGTCCCATTGTCGCCATCGGAGCCGCCACGGCCAGCGGGCGTCTGAGATCAGCAGGGCGCGCCGGGCGCCACCAGCGGCCAGGGCCGCTCGCGTTCCACATGCAACGCCAGGTCGAGCAGCAGCGCGTCGGCGTGGTGGCGGGTCAGCACCTGCATGCCGATCGGCAACCCGTCGACGGTGCCGACGGGGATCGACACCGCGGGGTTGCCGTACACGTTGGACACCATCGTCAGCGCTCCCATCCGCAGCAGCTCGGCGAACTGGCGGCCGGCCAAGTCCAGCAGCTGGGACGGCAGCCGAGGCCACACGCCAGTGGCGATCCGAGCCCCGACCATGACCGGCGGCATTCCCAGGCGCGCGATGCGGCTGCTGCGGGCCCACTCCACCAGCCGTGCCGGTTGCTCACTCATCGGCGCGTCAGCCGGGAAGGCGGGGTCAGGGTTGGTGGCGCAGATCACGAAGTCGGCCGTTGAGAGGGCCTCGGCCAGCGTGTCGTTGGTGCGGATCCGCTCCTGCTCAGCTGCAGCGGCGACCCGCAGGTTGTACAGCGACTGCGACAGGTAGACGCCGGCGCGGACCTCGTCGGTCAGCAGCCCTGCGCAACCGGGCCAGCGGTCACCCAGCTCCGCCAGCAGCGACGCGACGTTGCCCATCATCCACTGGGCGGCCAGCCGAGGCAGGTCCAGCGTCACGTCGACACGTCGCATCCCGAGGTCGGCGATCAGCGCATCCGCCGCGCCGTGGAGCGCATCTTCGACTCCCGGCGCCAGGGGGACCCCGCCGAGACCGGGGTCGACGATGACCGTGCGCCCGCGCAGGTCGTGGGTGCCCAGCCCCTGCTCCCACCCGCCTGGAGAAGGCAGGCTGCTGGGGTCACCCGGGTCATAGCCGGCGCACACGTCGAAGAACCGGGCGGTGTCCCGCACCGATCGGCTGACGCACCCCAACACGATCGTGTGGGGGCGCATCGGCGCGTGTGGCCCGCGTGGGATGCGTCCGTAGGTGCCCTTCATCCCGAGCAGGCCGGTGTAGCCCGCCGGAATCCGGATCGAGCCGCCGCCGTCACCGGCAGTCGCCAGCGGCAGAAGGCCGCCGGCGACCGCGGCCGCGCTCCCGCCGGACGACCCGCCCGCGGTCCGCCCCTGCCGCCACGGGTTGTGCGTCACACCGTTGAGGCGGTTGCCACTGATGTTCAGCCCGCCGAACTCACTCGCGGTGGTCTGAGCCAATGGCACGGCACCGGCGTCGGTCAACCGCTGCATCATCGTCGAGCTGTGGTCCGCGACCCGGTCGGCCAGCGCCAGTGAACCCTGGGTGTGCGGCCAGCCTTGCAGCGACTCGAGCTGCTTCACACCCAGGGGCAGCCCACCCAACGGCAGGCTGACGTCCGCGTCCTCGGCCGCCGCGAGGGCTCGGTCACCGTCGACGAACGACACGCAGTTCAGCTCGCTGCGCTCGATCGCTGCGAGGCACGCCTGGATCTCCTCCCGCGGCGACCGTCGGCGCGCCCGGAACTCGTCGATCAGTGCGCAGGCGTCGCCCTGCCAGGGCTGGTCGGTCACGGCGTCAGTGCGACTCGCGGGCGACGGCGTCGCCGCTGGATCCGACCAAGAAGTCCAGGTCCGCACCCAGGTGCGACTGCTGCACGTGGTCGACGTACAGCCGCGCCCATCCTCTCGTGGGCGCGGCATACGCCTGGCCGGAGGCCCGCGAGGGCGACCGGCGGGCCAGCTCGTCGTCGGACACGTCGACGTCGATGGTTCGCGCCTCGACGTCCAGGACGATCTCGTCGCCCGTCCGCACCCGCGCCAGCGGACCGCCGGCGGCGGCCTCGGGCGACACGTGCAGCACCACCGTGCCGTACGCCGTGCCGCTCATGCGGCCGTCGCAGATGCGGACCATGTCGCGCACGCCCTTTTCCAGCAGCCGTTCGGGCAACGGGAGGTTGCCCACCTCAGGCATACCGGGGTAGCCCTTGGGTCCGCAGCCGCGCAGCACCAGTACGGAGGTCTCGTCGACGTCCAGGTCGGGGGAGTCGATCCGGGCCCGCAGGTCCTCGACGCTGTCGAAGACCACGGCCTTGCCGCGGTGCTTGAGCAGGTGTGGCGAGGCGGCGGCCGGTTTCACGACGGCACCGTCGGGGGCGAGGTTGCCGCGCAGCACGGCGATCCCGGCGTGCTCCTGCAGCGGCTCGTCGCGGTGGCGGATGACCGCTGGGTCCCAGATCTTCGCCCCGTCGAGCTGGTCGACCAGCGGCCGGCCGGACACGGTCACCGCCGAGGCGTCGAGCAGGTCGCGGACCTGTTGCAGCGCGGCCAGCAGGCCGCCGGCGCGATGGAAGTCCTCCATCAGGTGGCGGCCGGAAGGCTGCAGGTCGACCAGCAGCGGCACACGCGAGCCGGTGCGGTCGAAGTCATCGAGACGCAGGTCCGCCCCGGCGCGTCCCGCGATCGCCAGCAGGTGCAGGACGGCGTTGGTCGACCCGCCGATGGTGGCGAGCGCCACGATCGCGTTGAGGAACGCCGGCCGGGTCAGCACGGCGCTGGGCCGCAGGTCCTCCTCGACCATCTCGACGATGCGCCGACCGGTCGCATGCGCACCTTCCAGCAGCCGGCTGTCGGCGGCGGGGATGCCCGCCAAGCCCGGCAGCGTCGTCCCCAGCGCCTCGGCCATGCACGCCATCGTCGATGCCGTGCCCATCGTGTTGCAGTGGCCCTCGCTGCGGATCATCGATGACTCCGAGCGCAGGAAGTCCTCGGCCGACAGGGTGCCGGCACGCACCTCCTCACTCAGCCGCCACACGTCGGTCCCGCAGCCCAGCGGGACGCCACGGAACGTCCCGGTCAGCATCGGACCACCCGGCATGACGATGGCCGGCAGGTCCACGGACGCCGCCCCCATCAGCAGCGAGGGAATCGTCTTGTCGCATCCCCCGAGCAGCACCGCCCCGTCGATGGGATTCGCCCGCAGCAGCTCCTCGGCCGCCATCGCCGCCATGTTCCGCCACAGCATGGCCGTGGGCCGCACCTGGTTCTCGCCGAGGGACACCATCGGCAGCTCGAGGGGGACACCGCCCGCCTCCCAGATGCCCTGCTTGACGCTCGCCGCCACCCGCGTCAGGTGGGCGTTGCACGGCGTGAGGTCCGAGGCGGTGTTCGCGATCGCGATGTGCGGCCGCCCGTCGAAGGCGTGCGCGGGAATTCCCCGGCGCATCCACGCACGGTGGATGTACGCGTTGCGGTCGGACCCGCCGTACCACTGCTGCGTGCGCCGCTGCGTCATGACCTCCACCAGTCTGCCAAGCGTCTAGTCTGCCTCCCCCGTCGATTCGCCTGCTGGGGTGCCCGGCCCACCGCAGGTCATGGAGGCACCGTGCTGCTGATGCGAGTGGGCGCCGCCGGCGCCGAACGTCCCGCCGTCCGCGTCGACGAGGAACGGTACGTCGATGTCTCCGACGTCGTCGAGGACTTCGACGGTCGGTTCTTCGCCGATGGTGGCGTCGAGCGGCTCCGCGACGTGGTCCACCGTCGGACGGAAGACGGTGAGGTCAAGGAGGTCGCGGGCCAACGCATCGGTGCGCCCATCGCCCGTCCCCATCAGATCCTGTGCATCGGGCTGAACTACACCGACCACGCTGCGGAGACCGGTCAGGCCGTCCCTGACGAGCCGATCCTGTTCAACAAGGCGCCGAACACCCTCGTCGGCCCAGACGACGACGTGCTCATCCCGCGCCGGTCGACCAAGACCGACTGGGAGGTCGAGCTGGGGGTCGTCGTCGGCCGGCGGGCCAGCTACCTGCAAGACGAGGATGCCGCCCGCGAGGCGATCGCCGGCTACGTGCTCGTCAACGATGTCAGCGAGCGGGAGTTCCAGATCGAGCGGGGCGGCCAGTGGGTCAAGGGGAAGTCCGCTCCCACCTTCAACCCCTGCGGCCCGTGGCTGGCAACCCCCGACGAGATCGACGACGTCCACAACCTGCCGATGTGGCTGGACGTCAACGGCGAACGACGCCAGGACGGGAGCACCGCCACCATGCTGTTCCGGCCGGCGTTCCTCATCCACTACATCAGCCAGTTCGTGACGCTGGAGCCCGGCGATCTGATCAACACCGGCACGCCGCCGGGGGTGGGCATGGGCCACGACCCGCCGGTCTACCTGCGTGATGGCGACGTCATGGAGCTGGGGATCGACGGGCTCGGCCGCCAGCGCCAACAGGTCCGGGCCACGCCGTAGCGGCGGCCCGGACCTGCGGGAGGCAGCGCGTCAGTCCCCGGAGTTGAACGCGGCGTCGAACGAGGCCTCGGACGGCTCGATCTGGACCATCTTGCGGATGAACTCCAACGCCTCGGGGCCGCCGATGAGGCGGTTCATGCCGGCGTCCTCCCACTCCACCGAGATCGGCCCGTCGTAGCCGATCGCGTTGAGCATCCGGAAGCACGCCTCCCACGGCACGTCGCCGTGGCCGGTGGACACGAAGTCCCAGCCGCGGCGCGGGTCGCCCCACGGCAGGTGCGACCCGAGACGCCCGTTGCGGCCGTTGAACTGCTTGACCGACTCCTTGCAGTCCACGTGGTAGATCCGGTCCTTGAAGTCCCACAGGAAGCCGACCGGATCCAGGTCCTGCCACACGAAGTGGCTGGGGTCGAAGTTCAAGCCGAAGGCGGGGCGGTGGCCGATCGCCTCCATCGTCTTGACGGTCGTCCAGTAGTCGTAGGCGATCTCGCTGGGGTGCACCTCGTGGGCGAACCGGACGCCGACCTCGTCGAACACGTCCAGGATCGGGTTCCACCGGTCGGCGAAGTCCTGATACCCCGCCTCGATCATGTGCTCGGGGACGGGTGGGAACATCGCCACGAAGTGCCAGATGCTGGATCCGGTGAAGCCGATCACGGTGTCCACGCCCAGCTTGGCGGCGGCCCGTGCGGTGTCCTTCATCTCCTCGGCGGCGCGCTGTCGGACCCCCTCGGGCTCACCATCACCCCAGATCCGGCCGGGGAGGATGCCCTTGTGCCGCTCGTCGATCGGGTGGTCGCACACGGCCTGACCGACCAGGTGGTTGCTGATGGCGTACACGTCGAGGTTGTACTTGGACAAGATCTCGCGGCGGCCGTCGATGTAGCCGTCGTCGGACAGCGCTTTGTCGACCTCGAAGTGATCGCCCCAGCAGGCGATCTCGAGACCGTCGTAGCCCCATTCCGAGGCGAGGCGGCACATCTCCTCAAAGGGCAGGTCGGCCCACTGGCCGGTGAACAGCGTGATCGGGCGAGGCATGGCGGTACCTCCTGGTCGTCTGTCGGCGTTTGTGCGGCAGTATTGACCCCCTGTCAACGAGGCGTCAGGAGCGGTGATGGCAGCAGGACCCAGGACCGTGCTCGTCACCGGTGGGGGATCGGGGATCGGGGCGGCGGCGGTGCGGCTGTTCCTTGAGCAGGGTGACCGGGTCTTCGCCGGCGACCTCGACCCGTCGGGGGTGCCCGACGGCGCCCACCCGGTGCAGCTGGACGTCAGCGAGCCTGAGTCGGTGACGGCCTTCGTCGAGCAGGCACTGGACGCGACGGGGCGGGTGGACGTGCTGTGCAACAACGCCGGCATCGGATCGACGACGGATGCGGTGGGCAGCAGCCTCGAGGAATGGGACCGGGTCTTTGCGGTCAACGCGCGGGGGGTGTTCTTGTGCACGCAGCAGGTGCTTCCGTCGATGCTCGACCGCGGCGCCGGGGTGATCGTGAACACCGCTTCGGTGGCGGGTCTGGTTGGCCTGAAGGACCGGGCGGCGTACTGCGCGAGCAAGGGCGCGGTGATCGCCTTCACGCGCCAGGTCGCGGTGCAGTACGCCGGTACGGGGGTGCGCTGCTCGTGCGTGTGCCCCGGAACGATCGACTCGCCGTGGGTGGGGCGCCTGCTGGACCAGGCCGACGATCCCGAGCAGGCGCGCGCCGCGCTGACGGCCCGGCAGCCGGTGGGGCGGCTGGGCCGGCCTGAGGAGGTCGCACAGGCCATCGGCTACCTGGCCAGCGACGCGGCCGAGTTCGCGACGGGCACGGTCCTGGTCCTCGACGGCGGCCTAACCGCCGCCTGAAAGCGGGGTGAGCGTGATGCCATCAGCGGTGCCGGTGACCGACGTGCAGGCCGTGCTCGGGGAGGGGCCGCGGTGGTTCGGCGGCCGGCTGCACTGGGTGGACATCGTCGGCCGGCGCCACCACGCGCTGCTCCCGTCCACAGGCGAAGTCAGCAGCGAGTCCCTGCCCGACACGGTGTCGCTGGTGCTCCCACGCGCCGGTGGTGGACTGGTGTTGGCCGTCGGGTCCGCCATCGTCCTCCGCGACGACGACGGCAGCGAACGGACGCTGGCGCGGTTGTCCGACGACCCTGAGCACCGCTGCAACGACGGCACCTGCGACCCGCAGGGGCGGCTGTACGTCGGCACGATGCGGCGTGACGGCCAGGGTCGCGAGGGGCGGCTGTGCCGCATCGACCCCGACGGGGCGGTCACCGTGGTCGCGGACGGCGTCGGCATCTCTAACGGCATCGCGTTCGACGCGGGTCGCCGGCGCATGTACTACGTCGACACCGTGACGGGGAGCGTCGACGTGTGGGACCTCGACGACGACGGCTTGCCCAACGATCGCCGGTGGTTCGCCGACATCGACGGCCCCGCTGTCCCTGACGGGCTGGTCCTGGATGCGGGCGGCGCCGTGTGGGTGGCGTTGCACGAAGGTGGCGCCGTCGCGCGCTTCGACGACGCCGGCAACAGGATCGACACCGTCCCTGTACCCGCGGGCCAGGTGACCGCCCCGATGTTCGGCGGCGACGATCTGACCGACCTGTACATCACCACGGCGCGCGAGGACTTCGACGACGAGCGGGCTGAGCAGGAGCCCCTGGCCGGGCGGCTGTTCGTCGTCGCCGGCGCGGGGCGCGGTGTTCCACTCACGCCCTTCGCGGGGTGACGGCCGTGCACACCGGAGGCCGCTGATGCGCGCATTCGTCATCACCGCCCCGCAGTGCGGCGAGGTGCAGGAGGTCGCACCGCCCACGGCGGCACCTGGACAGGCCGTCGTCGACGTCGAGCGCGCCGGGGTGTGCGGCACCGACGCCGAGTTCTTCACCGGCGAGATGGCCTACCTGCACACCGGCCAGGCGGCGTACCCCATCCGCATCGGGCACGAGTGGGTCGGCACCGTGTCCTCGGTCGGGGACGGCGTGGATGCCAGCTGGGTCGGGCAACGGGTCACCGGCGACACGATGCTCGGATGCGGGCACTGCCAGCGCTGCACAAGCGGACGGCAGCACCTGTGTGAGGACCGCTACGAGATCGGCATCCGCAACGGATGGCCGGGGGCGCTCGCCGAGCAGCTGCCCGTGCCGGTCACCGCGTTGCACCGTGTCCCCGACCCGGTCGACGCGGCGGCGGGGGCGCTGATCGAACCCGGCGCCAACGCACTGCGCTCGGTCGATGCCGCCGCGCTGGCGCCGGGGGAGCGGATGCTCGTGCTGGGCACCGGCACGATCGGTTTGCTGGTGGCGATGATCGCCGCGGCCCGCGGCATCGAGGTGCACCTGCTCGCCCGGCGGCCAGAGGCCGTCGCGTTCGCCCGCGCCGTCGGCTTTGACCACGCGTGGACCCGCGAGGACCTGCCGGCGCTGGCCTTCGACGCCGTGGTGGACGCGTCCAACGCGCCCCACCTGCCGGCCCTCGCCGCCGAGCTCGTCGAGCCTGGCAGGCGGGTCGTCTACGTCGGTCTGGCCGGGCAGCCGAGCATGCTGGACACCCGCACCCTAGCCTTCAAGGACGTGACCGCGGTCGGCATCCTGTCCGGCTCGCCCGGACTTGCCGGCACGATCGAGCTGTACGGCTCCGGGGCGGTGGATCCACGGCCGCTGCTGGCGACGACCGTCGGTCTGGACGGCGTGTCCGCCGTGCTGCGCGGGGAGCGGCCGGCCGCATGGGGGCCGGCGCCGAAGGTCCACGTCGACCCGCGCCGCTGACTCCTCGCGTTAACCGACGCGCGCCCGGGGTAGTCCGTCGGAGCAGCCGACGAAAGTGGATCTCCATGCGAGCCGTCACCTGGCAGGGCAAGCGCAGCATCAGCGTCGAGGAGGTTCCCGACCCCGTCATCCAAGAGCCGACCGATGCGATCGTGCGCATCACCACGACGGGTCTGTGCGGCTCGGACCTGCATCTGTACGAGGTCATGGGGCCGTTCCTGGACGCCGGCGACATCCTTGGTCACGAGCCCATGGGTGTGGTGGAGGCGGTCGGTCCCGACGTGACGGAGATCACTGCCGGCGACCGCGTGGTGATCCCGTTCCAGATCTCCTGCGGCAGCTGCTTCATGTGTGACCGCAGGCTGTACACGCAGTGCGAGACAACCCAGACCCGCGAGCACGGTATGGGGGCCAACCTGTTCGGCTACACCAAGCTGTACGGGCAGGTCCCCGGCGGTCAGGCGGAGTACCTGCGGGTGCCACATGCCAACTTCACGCAGATCAAGGTGCCGCACGGCCCCCCGGACGAGCGCTTCGTGTATCTGTCGGACGTGCTGCCCACGGCCTGGCAGGCGGTGGAGTACGCAGACGTCGAGGACGGCGGCACGCTCGCCGTTCTGGGCTTGGGGCCCATCGGCGAGATGGCATCGAGGGTTGCCGCCCACCGGGGCCACCGGGTCATCGGGGTGGACATCGAGCCCGAGCGTCTCAAGCGCTCGGGCGCCTGGGACGGCGTGGAGACCGTGGAGTACAGCGACGCGGTCGGCGAGCAGGTCAGGGACCTGACCGACGGCCGTGGTGCGGATGCGGTCATCGACGCCGTGGGGATGGAGGCGCACGGTTCACCGGTGGCCAAGGCGGCGCACCAGGTCACGTCCTTCATGCCCGACCCGCTGGCGGCGGCCATGTTCAAGGCCGCCGGCGTGGACCGACTCGGTGCGCTGAAGGCGGCCGTCGACGTCGTGCGCCGCGGCGGCACGATCTCGCTCAGCGGTGTCTACGGCGGTGAGGCCGATCCGCTGCCGATGATGACGATGTTCGACAAGCAGGTGCAGCTGCGGATGGGACAGGCCAACGTCAAGGCGTGGGTGGACGACATCGTGCCGCTCGTCAGCGACGACGCCGACCCGCTCGGTGTCGAGTCGTTCCACACGCACATCGTCCCGCTCCGCGATGCGCCGGCCGCCTACGAGATGTTCCAGAAGAAGGAGGACGGCGCCATCAAGGTGCTGTTCCGACCCTAGGCGGTGGCCACGGCGATCGTGGCGTGCATCGGCACGACCACCTCGTCTCCCTGCCGGTATCCCGCCACCACCTCCCGGGTGTCCTCGCCAATCGCGGTCAGGTAGGCGGCGAAGGCATCGGGGTTCTCCGTGAACAGCGGGACGACCGCGGCGTAGGCGAACTCGAGCCGTTCGACGAACCGGTCGGCGTCGGCAAAACGCGCCTCGATCGACCGGTCGAACAGCTCCACCTGGTGCAGGCCGTTCGATGTGAAGACGTCACGCACGGCGTCGGCGTCCCCGAGGGAGAACGGGGCGACGAGATCATCCCAGGTCACGCCCGCGCCAACCGCTGCCAGGTGCGGCTGCTCCGCTTCTGCCAGTGCCCGGAACAGCGGGTGATGGTCCAGGCCCTTCCACACCGCCAGCACGACGCGGGCCCCGGGCCGTGCGACACGCCGGATGCCCTCCAGGGCCGCGGGCCGGTCGTCGAAGAACTGCAGGCCCTGCTGGCACAGGACGACGTCGAACGCGTCATCGGGAAAGGTGAGCGCGGTTGCGTCGCCGGCCTCGTAGGTGATCGAGGGTGTGACGGGCGAGGGGTGTGTGCGTGCCACCTCGATCATGGCCGGGTTCACGTCCACCCCGACGACGCGGCCCGTCGGGCCGGCCCATACCGCCGCGTGGCGGGTCAGGATGCCAGTGCCGCAGGCAATGTCGAGGACCGCGTCGCCGGGCTGGATGCTCGCCAGCGGGATGACCTGGGCGCTGAGCGGTTCGAAGATCGCCGGCCCGTAGTACTGCTGGTAGGCCTGCGCCGGGTTCTGGGCGGTGGTGGTCATGTCCCTTCCTCCTGTCGTGTCGCCGCCCGCCACATCGGCCACAGCGGCGGTGAGTCCCCCGACTGGATCTCCGCCGCCGCGATGAAACCGTGCTGCTCGTACAGGCGGCGGTTGCGCGGGCTGCTCGCCTCCAGGTAGGCAGGCGTCGCCGCGTCGTCACAGCGCTGGAGGCCGGTGCGCAGGATCGCCGTGCCGAGCCCATGGCCCTGGCGGTTTGGCTCCACACCGATGAACGGCAGGTACCAGTGCGGCTGGTCCGGATGGTGCTCGAGGACTTGGGCGAAAAAGCCGAAGACCGCCTCGTGCCGCCGTGGGTCGATGCTGGCGGTGAACAGCTGCACGAGGGGTTCTTCGGGCGTCTCGGTGCCGGGGCTTACCCACAGGGCGGCGCCGCCTGGCTGATGGTCGGCGCTGGCGGTGGTGAACGCGGTCCCACCAGCCAGATCAAGCAGGCGAGGGAACCACTGCAGGTAGCGCTGCGGATCGGGGTACAGCCAACGGATGATGGGGTCGGACGTGAACGCGGTGACCAACGTCGCGTAGACGACGTCCCTGGTCGGTTCTGTTCTGGTCAGGACGATGGCGGTCATCACGGGTCCTTTGCTCTGCGGTCTCGCGTGCCGCCGGAGGCCTGGGCGACCGGCCACACGCGAGGAGGCGAACGTAGGCCGCAGGAACCGCCCCGACATGGGTGCTGGCACGTAATCGCATACGCAACTCGCGACGCCCGCGTCAGCGTCCGGCGGCGCCCCCCGCCTGCAGGGCATAGCTGACCGCTGCAGCCCGCGCGCTGCGGCCGTGCACCCCCAGCTTGTCGTAGACCGTCGAAAGGTGGCGTTCGACAGTGCGGACGCTCAGCACCAACGCCTCGGCGATCTGCTGGTTGGTCTTCCCCGCCGCGACCAGCTCCAGCACCTCGCCCTCACGTTCGGTCAAGCCGTCGAAGCGCCGCATGCGGGGCGCGGGCACGGTCGGGGGGACCACCGCCCCCAGCCTGGTCAGCTCGTCCTCGGCGGCCCGGCGTTCTAAGTCTGCGGAGTCCTGGTCGCCCAGCGCGTGGTAGGCGTCGGCCAGCAGCAACCGGACCCGCGCGGCTTCGTAGCGCGCGTCAACCTCCTGCCAGGCGGCCAGCGCCACCTTCAGCGGGGTGAGCGCGCCGGCGGCATCGCCGTCGTGCAGCTGGACCTGGCCGCGACAGTGCTCTGCCGCCGCGGTGAACCCTCCGGTGCGGTAGCGGCCGGCGATCGCGGTCATCTCGTCGGCGTACGACCGCGCACGCGGCGCGTCGCCGCTCGCCAGCGCGATCTCGACCGCCGCCGGCAGCAGCGCGGCGCGGGCGGTGGCGTCGTGACCCGCCATCTCCAACGCTGAGCGGATCGACGCCAGGCCGGCGGCGGGGTGTCCGGCCAGCACGCGGAGCAGGGCACGCCCGGGTTGCGGGTCGTGGCCCATCCGGTGCGCCTGCTGGTACGCCTGCTCGGCCTGCTCCACGTCACCGCGCCGGCGCAGGATCTCGCCCCGCTCGTAGTGCGCCGCCGCCACGACGGCGACGTCGAAGTGGGCCAGCTCGTCGCAGACGCGGGCGACTTCGCGCTCGGCCTGTCGCCAAGCACCGCTGAGCGACAGAATCTGCGCGCGGTGCAGCCGACAGATCCCCAGGAACGGTCCCGCCCCGGGCATGCCCTCGCACCACGCGGCGGTGGCCTCGGTCCACTCCTGGGCCCGGCGCAGGTCGGCGATCTCCACGCACGCCACCATCAGGTGGCAGTAGATGTTGCCCGCCCAGCCCGGGTCCAGGTCGTCCGCCACCGCAGCCACCATGGCCTCGTCCAGCAGGGCCATGCCTGCGGCCACGTCACCCTGCTTGACACGGATGCGGCCCTCCGCCAGCGCGCCCAGCGCGTTCAACGTCGGGTCTGCAAAACGCCCGCCCATGGACCGCAGGCGGCGGGCGGCGGCCATCGCGTCGTCGAACGCCGACGTGGCCAGCGCCTCCTCGAAGTCGAGGTACACCAGGTACCCGTGGACCGGCCCCTCCGGCTGGTGCTCGACCTGGTTCATCGCGCGGCGGATCCAGCCGGAGCCGAGTGCCTCGTCACCCCTGATGGTCAGCGTGTAGCCGAGGTCCAGTGCGACCATGGCGGCCGCCTCCGCGTCGCCTGATTCCACGTGCAGGGCGTACGCCTGCTGCATCAGCGGCAGGGCGTCGTCGAGCTCGCCCAACCACCATGCGCACGTCGCCATGGCGTAGACGTCATCGGCGGTGAGGCCGTCTGCGTCTTTGAACGCGGCCCGCGCGGCGATCCAGTCCCGGCGTCCGAACGCCTCCCGTGCGTGGTGGAGATCGCCCGTGGCCATGGACCCGCCCGCCCGATCAGCCGGTGTCGCGCATCAGGGACTGGTGGTTCGCCACGAGCCACAGCTGCAGGCGGTCGGCGAGCTGCTGTGCGGCCGCCGCCTCGTCGAGCATGGGGGAGTCGTCGTCGCTGACGAAGGCGTCGAGCAGCTCCGAGGAGTAGTAGCGGAGCGCGTGATACGCGACGTCGACTTGCTCCGGCGTCAGCGAGAACGTTGGCGTCATGTCGTGCTGCCCGGTTCGGTGGACTCGGTCAAAGAGGCGGCGGACCCGCCCGTGGCAGATGTCGAGGTTATCGTCTCTGTATGGGGGTCATCGACAGAAACCACGTGACCGAGACGGGGTCGGGGCAGCCGATGCTGTTCGCTCACGGCTTCGGCTGTGACCAGAACATGTGGCGCTACGTCGCGCCGGCGTTCGCCGAATCGCACCGTGTGGTGCTGTTCGACCACGTCGGAGCGGGTCGCTCAGACCTGAGCGCATACTCGCCACAGAAGTACGCCAGCCTGGACGGCTACGCCGACGACATCATCGAGATCTGCGAGGAGCTGGATCTGCGCGACGTGATCTACGTCGGGCACTCCGTCGCCGCGATGATGGGGGTCATCGCCACAGGCAGGCGGCCCGAGCTGTTCGACAAGCTGGTGCTGGTTGGGCCGTCGCCGCGCTACATCGACGACGCCGACTACGTCGGCGGGTTCAGCGCGGAGGACATCGAGGGGCTGCTCGAGTCGCTGGCCAGCAACTACCTCGGCTGGTCCAGCGCGATGGCGCCGGTGATCGTGGGCAATCCCGATCGGCCGGAGCTGGGTGAGGAGCTGACGAACAGCTTCTGCCGCACCGACCCCGACATCGCACGGCAGTTCGCCCAGGTGACGTTCGCGTCGGACAACCGCGAGGACCTGGCACGGGTCACCACACCGACACTGGTGCTGCAGTGCTCCGACGACGCCATCGCGCCGGAGGCCGTCGGACACTACGTGCACCAGCGCATCGCTGGTAGCCGCCTGGTCCATCTGCGGGCGACAGGGCACTGTCCCAACCTCAGCGCGCCTGACGAGACGATCGCCGCCATTCGGGCGTTCGTGTAGCGCGGTGTCCACCGAGACCGGCGATGACGAGTTCGCCCGCCTGCTCGACGACAGCGCGGAGGACCTGTACGAGAACGCTCCCTGCGGCTACCTGTCGACACTGCCGGACGGCACCATCGCCAAGGTCAACGCAACGTTCCTCACGCTGACCGGCTACGACCGTGCTGCCCTGGTGGGCAAGCGGACCTTCCAGTCGCTGCTGGCCGTGGGCGACCGGATCTTCTACGAGACGCACTACGCCCCGCTGGTGCGGATGCAGCAAGGAGTGCAGGAGATCGCGGTGGAGATCGTCCGCCCGGACGGCGGCCGTCTCCCGGTCCTGGTCAACACCAAGGCGACGACCGATCGCCGCGGTGCGCTGGCCTTCATGCGGACCACGGTGTTCGACGCCCGGCAGCGGCGCGCCTACGAGCGGGAGCTGCTGCGCGCGCGCCAGCAAGCCGAGGAGTCCGAGGCGCGCGCACGTGAGCTCGCACGAACACTGCAGGACAGCTTCCTGCCTCCGGAGCCCCCGGCGGTACCGGGACTCGACGTCGGCGCCGCCTTCCGCCCCGCTGGCGGGGGTGACCTGGTCGGCGGGGACTTCTTCGACGTCTTCGAGACCGGTGACGGTGAGTGGGTCGCCGTTCTGGGCGACGTGCAGGGCAAGGGTGTGGAGGCGGCGCGGGTCACCGCCCTTGCCCGACACACCCTGCGCGCCGCCGCCATGTCGACACGGTCACCGGCGGGTGCGCTCACCACGCTGAACGAGGCGCTGCGCCGGAGTGGGGAAAGCCGCTTCTGCACCGTGGTCTACGCGCGGCTGCTGGTCCGGGAACCCGGCGCTGTCTCCGTCACGTTGGCGGCTGCGGGGCACGCTCCCCCCATCCTGGTCGACGGCGCCGCGCGCGCCGTCGACGTCAGCGGTGATCTTCTCGGCGTGCTGGACCACCCGGTGTTGCCTGAGGCCCAGTTGACCGTGACCGCAGGCGAGGCGCTGTGCCTGTTCACCGACGGGGTCACCGAGGGACGCCGGGACGACGAGTACTACGGTGAGCACCGGCTGATGGCTCTGCTCGAGCGCAGCTCAGGCATGCCCGCCGCCCGGCTCGCTCGGCACGTCGTGGACGATGTCGTCCGGTTCCAACGGGGAACCGCCCGCGACGACATCGCCGTGATGGTGCTGCGACCAGTCTCGGAGCCGTCGTGACCCCTCGGCGTGTCCGGCTGGAGTCGGCCGGCAACCACGTCGAGATCGCACCGGATGAGGGCGGACGGCTCGCGTCACTCGTGGTCGCCGGTGAAGAACGGCTGGTCACCGCGCCACCCGCCGACCAGGCCAACCCCGAGCTGCGGTGGGGCTGCTACGTCATGGCACCGTGGGTCGGCAGAGTGCGCAACGCCCGCTTTGGGTGGAACGGTCGCGCGGTGCGGCTGGCGGCCAACTTCGGAGCCCACGCGATCCACGGCCTGGTGACCGACCGCGCATGGCGCGTCCTGGGAACGACGCCGGCGGAGGCGAGCCTGGCGTGCGTCCCGGAGGACGCCCCTTGGCCGTTCACCGGGCTACAGGTCGTCCACGAGGTGGCGCTAGGCCCGGACCACCTGGCGCTGCAGATCCGGTTGGCCGCAGGTGCCGCAGCGATGCCGGCGGCAGTTGGCTGGCACCCCTGGTTCCGCCGCCCTGACGCCGGTGACATCGTCCTCACGGTCGACGCAGCTGCGCACCTGGTGGTCGACGGCGAGCAGGTCCCCACCGGGGCGACTGCCCTGGTCGACGGCACCACCGACCTCCGCGCGCCGGCGGCCCTGGGTGATCGACGTCTGGACCACACGTACCTCCGACCGCGGCCCCCGGCAGTCCTGTCCTGGCCCGACCTGCGGCTGTCGGCCGAATTCGGGCACACCGTCGCCGCGGTGCAGGTGAACACCCCGCCCGAGGGTGTGTGTGTCGAGCCGCAAACGGCATGGCCTGATGCCGTCAACCTCCACGGACTCGACACGGGGCTGGTCACGCTGCAACCCGGTGAGCAGCTGATCGCGACGACGACCTGGCGGTGGTCGGCTACGGCCTGACGACGATGACGTCGAGCACCCGCGGCCCGTGTACGCCCTCGACCCGGTTCAGCTCGATGTCGCTGGTTGCCGACGGGCCGCTCACGAGGGTCAGCGGGCGGGCCGGGTCGACGCGCGACAGGCCCTCGGGGACCGTCTCGACGACCTGATCGGCGCGGACCACACAGACGTGACGATCGGGGACGAGGGTGATCGCGCGGCGGCCCTGGTCCTCGCCGGCGTCCAGAATGATCGTTCCGGTGTCGGCGATGCCGACGGCGCAGCCGGTCACCACGGCGTCGAAGCCGTCAAGTTCCCGCGGCCCCAGCAGCCCGTCGTCAACCACGACGTCGATCGTGGCTGCGAGTTCCGTCAGCCAGTCCGGTGGCAGACCGGGGGGGACCAGCAGCCGCGCCGTCCCGGCGAGGAGACCGGCGAGCGCTTCGGGCAACGCGGTCTGGCTGACCTCGCGGACATCTGCGCGGTACTCACCGACCCGTTCGACGAAGCGAGCCACCGTAGTGGTGGCGTCGGCGCTGCCCGTGGTGCGGTAGCTGCGTGGCACCTCCTGCGGGGGAGGCAGCGTGCCCAGCGCCGCCCGGATGCGATCGAGCATCGCCTGCCGGGCGGTCACGATGACCCGCCCCGCTCGCGCTGCCACCACTGGCGGAAGGTTGCGGCCGGCGGCCGCGGGGCGTCGCGGGCACTGGTCCACGCCGACAGTGGGGCCGGCAGGGAGCGGATCCGGTTCTGCTGCCGGTCGCGCCGGCGGCCCAGGAGCCGCCCGAGACGGGCTACCGCCTGGGCGCGACGCCATCGGTGTGGGGCGGCCATCGTCCATGCGGCCGCCGCCATCGCCACCGCCTCGGGGGTGCGCCGCCCGGCCGCCTCGACATGCTCGGCGCGGAGGTGGACCAGGATCGACGGGATGTCGATCTTGACCGGGCAGACGTCGTAGCAGGCACCGCACAGCGTCGACGCATATGGCAGCGACGCGTTGTCCTCCACCCCGGTGAGCTGCGGCGACAGGATCGCGCCGATGGGGCCCGGGTACACCGAGCCGTAGGCGTGGCCCCCCGTGCGCTCGTAGACGGGGCACACGTTGAGGCACGCCGAGCAGCGGATGCAGTGCAGTGCGTCGCGGCCTGCCTCGTCGGCCAGCACCGAGGTGCGACCGTTGTCGAGCAGCACCAGGTGCACCGCCTGCGGGCCGTCCCCGGGGTGCACGCCGGTCCACAGCGACGTGTACGGGTTCATCCGCTCACCCGTCGAGGACCGCGGCAGCAGCTGCAGGAACACCTCCAGGTCCCGCCAGGTGGGGACCACCTTCTCGATGCCCATCACGGTGATGAGCGTGTCCGGCAGGGTCAGACACATCCGGCCGTTGCCTTCGGACTCGACGACGCACAGGGTCCCTGTCTCTGCGACGGCGAAGTTCGCGCCCGAGACGGCGACCTTCGCGGACAGGAAGCGCTCACGCAGATGCCGGCGCGCGGTCGCGGCGAGCGCCCCAGGATCGTCGCTCAGGTCGGCAGCGGCCTCCGGGATGGTGCGGCGGAACAGATCACGGATCTCCGAGCGGTTGCGGTGGATCGCCGGCACGAGAATGTGCGACGGCAGGTCGTCGCCCAGCTGCACGATCAGCTCGGCGAGGTCGGTCTCGTAGGCCGAGATGCCGGCCTCGGCCAGCGCCTCGTTCAACCCGATCTCCTGCGTTGCCATCGACTTGACCTTGACCACCTCCTGGTGGCCGGTCTGGCGCACCAGGCGGGTGACGATCGTGTTGGCCTCCGTGGCGTCGGCTGCCCAGTGAACCGTGCCGCCGGCGGCGGTCACCCGCTCCTCGAGGAGGACGAGGTGTTCGTCGAGACGCGCCATCGTCGCGGCCTTGATCGCGCGCCCCGCCTCGCGCAGCTCCTCCCAGTCCGCCACCTCGTCGACGACCGCCGCGCGCTTGCCGCGAATGGTCGACGTCGCGTGACCGAGGTTGCGGCGCAGCTGCGGGTCGGCCAGCGCGTCTCGGGCGGCCTGCGGGAACGGCTGGTCGCCTCGCAGCATCCCCACGCCGCGGGGGGCGAGGATGGGTAGGGGCGTCCGTCCCCGGGGGATCACGGTGCCGCATCCTGTGTCGAGGCGAGGATCTCGGCCAGGTGCACGGTGCGCACCCCGGCGCGCAGCCGGGACAGCCCACCGCCGATGTGCATCAGGCACGAGCTGTCCGAGGCCGAGCACACCTCCGCGCCGGTGGCGAGCACGTCGGTCATCTTGTCGGTCAACATGGCGACCGAGGTGTCGGCGTTCTTCACGGCGAAGGTGCCACCGAACCCGCAGCAGTGGTCGGCGTTGGGCAGCGGGATCAGGCGCAGGCCGCGCACGTGGCGCAGCAACGTGAGCGGTTTCTCGCCCACGCCGAGCACGCGCAGCGAGTGGCAGGTCGGGTGATAGGTGACCGTGTGCGGGTAGGTCGCTCCCACGTCGGTCACCTCCGCCACGTCGACCAAGTACTCCGACAGCTCGAAGGTGCGCTCCGCCAGGTCGCGGCACCGCCGCTCCAGCCTGCGATCGCCGGAGCGGGCCGCAACCATCGCGTACTGATGGCGTACCGCGCCCACACAGGACCCAGACGGTGCGACCACGGCGTCATAGCCGGAGAAGGTGTCGACGAAGTGGCGCACCAGCGGCACCGCGTCGCGTAGGTAGCCCGTGTTGATGTGCGCCTGTCCGCAACAGGTCTGCGCAGAAGGGAACGCCACTTCGCAGCCGGCGCGTTCGAGCACCGTCACCGTGGCGCGCCCCACGTTCGGGTACAGCGTGTCCGCCAGGCAGGTGACGAACAGCGCAACTCGGGGGCGCTCGGTCATCGCGTCGTCAGTAGCCGTCCGGCGCAGCCGCCGGGGCACGCAGGGGCCTCATGGCTGACAGCGGGTCAGGACCCGGAAGCAGCGGACGCGCGCTCTCCAGGCGGGCGAGCACGCTGGCACGCAGCCGCTCGATGTGGCCCCGCACCGTCTCGGTCAGGACCGTCTCGTCCCGATCGGCCATCGCCTGCGCCAGCGCCACGTGGTCCTGAGAGCAGATGCGCAGGCGGCCGCCGAAGTCCGGGGTGGACATCCAAAACCGCTGCACCCGCCGGCGGGTCTGCTCGAGGTACTCCGCGACGAACCGGTTCGCAGCGGCGGACATCACCATGGCGTGGTACCGCCGGTCGGCGTTGCGCCATGCCTCGGCGTCCCCCGCCTCAGCGCTTTGCACCAGGCTGGTCGCGAGCACGAGCAGGTCGTCGATCTGGTCCTTGGTCAGCGCCCGGGCGGCGCGGGTGTACACGTACGTGTCCAGCACCGCGAGCAGGTCGCACGCCTCGTTGGCCTCCTCGGGCGTGATGCTGGCGACGACGAACCCGGTGTCAGGCAGCCGCTGCACCAGGCCGTCGCGTTCCAGCCGGAGCAGCGCTTCGCGGACGGGTGTCCGGCTCACACCCATCCTGGCCGCGAGCTTGTTCTGCGACAGCGGGGTGCCGGCGGCCAGCTGCGCCTCGGCGATCGCCTTGAGCAGGGCGTCGTAGACGTCGTCGACCATCGACGACGTCGGGCCCTCGCCCGTCGATGCCTCGAGCATCACATGACCCGATCCACGAACTCCCGGGTGTGGACCTTCACGGGCACCTGCAGTAGCTCGAGGACGCCCTTGGCGACGTGCTCGCCGTAGCGGCGGAACGCCTCGTCACCCTTCTCCTTGGTGGCGCGCAGCGGGTTGCCGATGGTGCCCGAGTCGATGAACTCGTGGTGGTCCATGGGGAACGAGAAGTACTTGTAGCCCTCGAACTCCACGTCCGGTGCCCCATCGGTCTTGCGGAACGACTCGGGCAGGAACTCCGGGACGCGGGCGCGGGTGTCCTCGGCGCGCTCCATGCGCACCAGGTCGGCGTTCCACGACAGGCACTGGGAGGTCTCCAGCTCGCTGGAGTGCCAGCCGGGCGTCTCCTCCGGAGGGTTCTCCATGAGGCCTTCGAGGATGCCGGTGTAGCGCTCCATGTACGGCTCGACGTAGCCCACGAGCGCGCCGGTCTCGTACCGCAGCCGGCGCAGCACCGGGTCCACGACCTTCTTGTTGGAGCCGTGACCGCTGATGAAGATGACCCGGTTGAACCCGTGGTGGATGACGCTGCGAGCGACGTCGTACATGAGGTTCAGCAGCGTGCTGGCGCGAAGGGTGATGGTGCCGCGACCCTGCCCCGGCTCGTGCATGTGCTGCGGTGAGTAGCCGGCCCACAGCGGTGGGGTGTGGAGGACACCGATGTGCTCGGACACCCGTGCGGCGACCTCGATCGCGGTGATCGTGTCGCAGTACAGCGGCAGGTGCGGGCCGTGCTGCTCGGTCGAGGCCATCGGCACCAGGATCAGGTCCTTGTGCTCGAGGTACTCGCGGATGTCGACGTAGGACAGGTCGGCCAGCGCCCAGGAGCGGAACTTGGAGCGGAACTCCTCGTCTCCCTCGGTCAGGTGCGGGACGTTGCGGGCGATCGTCGAGGTCATGCGGGGCCCTCCTTGATGAGATCGAGGAAGAGTCGGGCCACCAGGCGGCCGAACTCCGGGTCGTTGACGTGGAACTCATGGGTGGTGATCGGGATGTCGTCGCGCAGCTGGGAACGCAGCCGCTCCCGGAACGCCCTGTCCACCTCGGGGTTCCAGAACGGGCCGTCGGGCACGTTGGGGATGGACAGCCCCTGGGTCGGGACGGCGACGTGCACAGGGCCGGACGCGGGGCCCAGGCGCTCGGCGAAGATGCCCGCGATGGTCAGCATGTCCTCGTCGGACGTGCGGATCAGCCGGAACTCCGGGTTGTGGTCGTAGCTGGGGCGATCCGCGAGCGCCGGCGGGATCTGGGATGGCTCGAACACGGCGAAGTCGATGCAGCCAGGGACGACGACCTGCGGCAGGCCGAGGTTGCCGACCACCTTGAGCCGGTCCGGCCCGCCGTCGTGGATGCCTCCGACCAAGGGGTCCGTCACCTCGTTGGTGGTGTAGTCGATGACCCCCCGGAAGTACCCCTCGGCAGCCAGCTCCTCCATCGCGGGCCCCCCGACCCCGTTGGAGTGAAAGACCATGGTCTCGAAACCGGCCCCGGCCAGCTCGTCGCGCAGTGCCATGACGGCACGCGTCGTGTTGCCCAGCATCGTGACCGCGACGGTGCGGCGCGCCAGGTCGTCGTCGTGCGACGGCCCGCGACCGTGCTCGACCATGCCGGCGACGGCCGCGACGACGTTGTCGAAGATCGTGCAGGCGATCTCGTTCAGGCCGAGGATGTCGACCACGGAGTGCACGACCATCATGTCCCGGGTGCCGACCAGCGGTCCGAACTCGTGCCGGCCGGAAGCAATCGGGGAGATCACAACCTTGGGCGCACCGACCGGCAGGCGCATCAGCGCGCTGGCCGTCATGACAGCCCCCTCGGCCCCGCCGATGCCGATGCCCCCGGCGATCCTGCCATCACGATGCAGCTGGCCCACCAGGTCGGCGAGCATGGTGCGCATCGCCGCGACCGCACGGCCCCGGGTGCCCGCCTCCCGCAGCTGGGCCAGGCTCGCGCCACCGTGACGGGCCACGTCGTCGGCGGAGATGTCCGGCGTGATGTCGAGCGGCTCGCCGAGGATGCCGCAGTCGATCACCAGCGGCGTCAGCCCCCGGTCACGCAGGCGCTCCGCGATGTAGCCGGCCTCGGGGCCCTTGGTGTCCAGCGTCGCCAGGACGGCGATGGTCGCGTTCATGTCAGTGGCCTTGAGGCGAGGCCCCGGGCCGGGTCTGGGCGCCCGGCCCGGGGTCCCACCAGATCGATCAGATCAGCGGCAGCAGGTGCTCGGCGTGCTGCTGGGTCAACCAGTCGTAGAACTCCTCGGTGAGGATCGACGACCCGTGGTCCTCGATGAACTTCCGCTGCTCGTCGCTGATGTCCACCGGGCTGGTGTCCAGCGCGTTGGGGTACGGGTTGGCCGGCGTCCGGTCGATCGGGGCGACGAACTCCGCGGTGAGGGCGCCGTCGTAGCCGACCTCCTTCAGCGTCGCCACGACCTTGGCCCAGTCGTAGTCGCCCATGCCTGCCGGCATCCGGTTGTTGTCCGCGGCGTGGAAGTCGGCCAGCCGGGGCCCGCAGTCGCGGATCGCCTGGTACAGGTCCGCTTCCTCGATGTTGATGTGGAACGCGTCCAGGCAGACGCCGCAGTCGTCGCCGACGGCCTCGGCCAGCGCCATCGCCTGCGCGCCGCGGTTGATGAAGTAGGTCTCGAACCGGTTCAGCGGCTCGATGGCCAGCTTCACGCCGAGCGGCTGCGCGTGCTCGTAGATCTCCTTCAGGCCCGAGACCGCCCACTCCCACTCCTGCTCGGGGGTGGCGTCCGGCGTGATCTTGCCGACGGTCGCCGGCACGATCGTCATCTCCTCGCCGTCCAGTCCCGCGACCAGGTCGATGCAGTCCTTGGTGTACTGCACCGACGCGCGACGCTGGCCCTCGTCACCCGCCACCAGGTTGCGATCCCCCAGCATGAGCGTCACCGACCCCCAGCAGCGCAGTCCGTACTTCTGCAGCAGCGGCTTGACGTCGTCGACCTTGTACTGCTCGGGCTCGCCGCTGATCTCGATGCTCTCGTAGCCGTACTTCGCCAGGCGGGCGAGCGTCGTCTCCAGCGGCTCCGCTCGCATCCAGTTGTGCATCGACAGGTGCATTGCTCCCTCTTTCGTCGCCGGTTACCAACCAGACTTGGGTGCCCCGAACCCGAGCTTGCCGGGGTTCATGATCCCGTCGGGATCCCAGGCGCGCTTCAGCGCGAGCATCAGGTCGAACGTCGCCCCGTACTGCGGACGCATGAAGCGGCCCAGCTTCAGGCCGATCCCGTGGTGCTCGTTGATGACCCCGCCGTTGGCCAGCGAGGTCGCGACGGCGGCATCCCACAGCCGGTCGTGCAGCGCCAGTGCCTCGTCGGGATCCTCGGGGGCGTCGTCGACGTAGAACCGGTCGTACAGCATCCCGCCCCAGGGGTACCAGTGGGAGAAGTGGCAGGTGTACCGGGCGCCGTACTGCGCGAAGCCCTCTTCGATGGTGCGCTTCTTCGCCTCGTACAGCCCCGGCAAAGCGGCGAAGCGCGCGCACGTGTCGGTGGTGCCGAAGATGGTGGGCGGCGCCGGCGCGTTGCCCTTGGCGAACGGCTCGTACTTGCCGTCCCACCAGGTCTGCGCCGGGCCGGGACCCAGGTCGCGACCGTCGGTGCGCTCGCTGATCTCCGCGATGACCTTCTGCTCCAAGGACATGAAGTCCTCGGCACCGTCGAGCACGATGATCAGCAGGACGCCAGCGCGCTCAAGGTCCAGCATCGCCGTGAGCTTCGCGCTGTCCGCCTCGTCGTACAGGCGCATCGCGGCCGGCCAGATCCGCCGGGTCATGATCAGGCGGGCCGCTTCGATGCCCGCCGCCACGTTGGGGAACTGATACGACAGGAACCGGCGGCCCTCGGGGAGCGGGTCCAGGCGCATGGTGGCCTGGGTGATGATGCCCAGGGTCCCCTCGGAGCCGATGAGCGTCTGCATCAGGTCGGGGCCCGACGCGTGGTTGGGCACCGGCAACGTGGCAACCCGCTTGCCGGGAGGCACGACCGCCTCGACCTGCATTGCCAGCTGCTCGGCCTTGCCGTACTTCGTCGACACGACACCGGAACCGCGTGCCGCCAGGGACCCGCCGATCGTGGCGCCGAAGAAGTGCGAGCCGGGGTAGTGGGCCAGCGTCAGCCCGACCGAGCTCAGTTCCTTCTCCAGCACGGAACCGTCGATCCCCGCCTGCACGGTCACCGACAGGCTCGACTCGTCGACCTCGAGGATGCGGTTCATCCGGGTCAGGTCGACGGCAATGCCGCCGTACAGCGCGAACGTCCCGCCCTGAGTCCCCGAGCCGCCGCCGCGCGGGACGATCGGCGCGCCGTACTCCGAGGCGATGCGCACGACGCCCTCCACCTCCTCGGTGGAGTCGGGCCGCACGACGACGTCGGCGGTGGGCAGTGGGAGTTCCCGGTACCGCAGGAACTGGGACATCCATGACCAGTCGGCGGCCTGCCCGGCGAGCTCCTCGGGGTCGGTGCTCACGTGCTCCGCGCCGACGACTGCGCTCAGGTCACGCGTGAGCTGGCCGACCACGAACGGCCGCCGACCGGCGGATGTGCGACCGAACCCGCCCCCACTCCCGCTGTCTCCGGTCACGCAGATTCCTCTCTGGGCGTAGGGCCGATACCCCGCAGCCACGGCGATGCGTCGACGGCACGGGAGGCGCCCGGCGATCGACGGTACGCAGGCACACTGCTGGATGTCAACCTGTATACAGGGTTGAATCCGAGAAAGATTTCTGCCACGGTACGGCGGCCGGGTCGCGGGGTGAGGGAGCCGCACGTGAGCACAGTGGTCGAGCCAGAAGTGCGCGCGCCGGAGGGCGCGGTCAAGCCCAGACGGGCCAGCGCACTTCGCCGTGCCCCCGTCTGGGGGGTGCGCCTGGCGCTGTTGCTCATCGCCCTGTGGGTGCTGTTCCTGGCGCGGAACACGCCGGCCGGTCCGGCGATCTCCGAGCCAGGGCGGTTCGCGATCACGATGCTCGACGGGCTGACCTACGCGGGATTGCTGTTCGTCGTCGCCTCGGGCTTCACCCTGATCTTCGGGCTGATGCGGACGGTGAACATGGCGCACGGCTCGCTGTTCTTGCTGGCGGGCTTCATCGGCATCCGGATGCAGCAGCTCATCGTCGGCAAGACGCGCAACATCGCGCCCGACGAGGTGTCGATGGTGGCGTGGGTGGTGCCGCTGCTCGTCGGAGCGCTCATCGCCGCGGTGGTGGGTGTCATCGTCCACCAGGTGTTCCTGCGGTGGAATCAAGGCCAGGAGCTGCGTCAGGCCCTGATCACGCTGGCGATCTCCGTGGTGCTCGCCGACCAGATGCTGCGGATGTTCGGCGGGTTGGCGCTGACGATGGTGTGGCCCGGTCCGGTCACCCACTTCATCGAGATCTTCGGCCAGCGCTACGCGACCAGCCGGTTGTTCATGCTGGCGGTGGCGGCCGTCGTAGGCGTGCTGTTGTGGCTGTGGCTGACGAAGACGCGCATGGGCATGGTCATCCGTGCCGGTGTCGACGACGAGCCGATGGTCCGGGCCCTGGGCATCAACATCGGCCTGGTCTTCGCCGTGACGTTCTTCGTGGGGGCGTTCCTGGCCGGCATGGGCGGCGTGATGGGCGCGTCGTTCTCGGGTGCGGCCACCGGTTCGGACGGCGCCTGGCTGCTCAACTCCCTGGTCGTGGTGATCATCGGCGGCCTGGGGTCGATCAAAGGCGCGGTTGCCGGGTCGTTGCTGTACGGCCTGGTCGTGGCGATGTCGCCCGCGTACCTGCCGAGCCGCTACACCTTCTACTCCATCATCTTCACGTTCGTGCTGCTGGCGCTGGTGCTGGCGGTTCGGCCCTACGGGCTGTTCGGCCGACCGGGGACCGAATGAGCGCGAGCGCCTTCAACACGCCCCGCACGCGCGGTCTCGTCAACGCCCGGACCATCATCTTCCTGGGCGTCATCGTCTTGCTGCTGATCCTGCCGATCTTCGGCACACCGTTCTTCGTGAACAACGTCATGACGCGCGTGATGATCCTGGGGCTCATCGCCGCGAGCCTGGTCTTCCTGGCGTCCTACGGCGGCATGATCTCGCTGGCACAGTGGTTGTTCGCCGGCATCGCCGGCTTCATGTTCGGCAATGCCTCGCTCGAGGCGGGGGCGCGGGGGTTGAACCTGGGCTGGGACCCGTGGGTGTCGGTGCTGTTCGCGCTCGCGGTCACGACCGTCATGGCGTTCATCCTGGGCGCGCTGGGCAGCCGCACCATCGGCATCTACTTCCTGATGCTGACGCTGGTGTACGCCGTCATCGGCTACTTCTTCTTCGCCCAGGTCGTCACCGTGTCTGGCCCGGGAGGCGTGACGAGCATCTCGCCACCCCCGCTGCTGGCGGAGCGGCGGACGCTGTACTACGCCGCCGTCGTGCTGTCGGGCATCGTCTACCTGGTGTTCCGTGCACTCGGGCGGACCAACTTCGGACTCGCGCTGCAGGGCGTCCGCGACGACCCAGTCCGGATGGCGTCGCTTGGGTTCAACGTCCCGTTCCACCGCGTCCTGGCATTCACCCTGGCCGGATTCGTCGCGGGCATCGGTGGGCTGCTCAACGTCTGGTTCAACGGTCAGATCGACCCCGCGTCGATCGCCATCGGACCGACGTTGATCGTGCTGATCGTCGCGGTGATCGGTGGGATCTCCTATTTCGAAGGCGCCTGGCTGGGCGCGTTCGTCTACGTCGGCGCCAGCATCTACATGCGAGAGCTGCCGCTGGTGGACCGGATCGGCATCACGCCGGAACGGTTCAACACCGTGATCGGAGCGCTGGTGCTGCTGATCATGGTGCTGTCCCCCGAAGGGCTGGTCGGGATCCTGTCGCGGGGACGACGCATGGGCAGACGCTCACCCGCCGAGCGGTCGATCGAGCCCCCGACCACCGCGGGGGAACCCGCCCAGGCGGGTTCCGCGTTGCAGGACCGGTGACACGAAACGAGCCAGCGGGCGACGGTCGCCCGGCGGAGCGAACGATGGAAGGAACACGCTGATGACAAGTCGACCCAAACACGGCAAGCGGCTGCTTGCCAGCTTGCTGGTGATCTTCGCCCTCATCGCCGCAGCCTGCGGTAACGGTGGGGACGGGACCACGCCGCCCGCCGACGACGGTGCCACTCCCGCCGACGAGGGCACGCCTGCCGCCGATGCGGGCGACGGCGAGGGTGACAACGAGGTTCGCCTGGGTGTTCTCGGTCAGTGCGAGGGCCCCTTCGGTGGCTTCCACGAGGACACGGTCGCCGGCGTCGCGTTGGCGATGGCCAACCACGCAGGCGCCACGGTGAACTCCGACACCTCCGCACTTGAGGGTTGGGAGGGCGCCGAGGTCAACGGCACGCCGATCGAGCTGGTCGGCATCGGCTGTGGTGACGACACCCCGGACACGATCCTGGGCGAGATCCGCCAGCTGGTGGAGCAGCAGAACGCCAACGTCATCATCGGGCCGCTGTCCGGCGATGAGGGCATCGCGGTTGCCGAGTACGCCAAGGCGAACCCTGAGCTGACGGTCCTGTCCGGCATCGCCGGTTCGCAGGAGCCCACGCTCGAGGTCCAGGCTCCCAACTACTTCCGCTTCCACGGCGACGGTGCCATCTGGAACGCAGGTCTTGGTGACCTGCTGCACAACGAGGCCGGGTGGGACACCGCCGCGGTCATCGCGGACGACTACAGCTTCGGTCACACCTCGGCTGCCGGCTTCATCGCCGACTTCTGCGGTGTGGGCGGCGAGGTGACCACACGGGTGTTCCCGCCGCTGGGCACGACCGACTACTCGCAGTACATCCAGCAGCTGCCCGACCCGGACGAGGTGGACGGCTACTTCTGGGTCGTCGGCGGAACCGGTACGCAGGCTGCGCTCGAGGCGTTCGTCAACGCCAAGGGCGACCTGACGGGTGAGCAGCACGCCGGCAACCTGTTCTTCAACCCCGGTCTGGCCCAGGCGCTGGGAACCAACATCGCCGGCGCCTACGTCGGTGGGTTCGCGACCCCGCCGGGCGACTTCTCGACGCCGGAGAGCGAGGAGTACCTCAACAGTGCCAACGAGACCTGGGAGACGCTGCCCAGCGGCCTGAGCGGCGGCGAGCCGGGCGAGCCGGCAACGGCTGCAGGCTTCGGGTTCATGTACGGCTACTACTCGGCCGGCGTCGCGCTGGTGAAGGCACTGGAGGAGACCGGTGGCGACGTCGCCCACGAGACCCTGCAGGATGCGCTGGCCAACCTCACCGTCGAGCTGCCCTACGGTGACGTCAGCCTCGACGAGAACCGCAGCGGCGTCGTCGACGTCGTCCTGTCGCAGCTGGTCGAGCGGGACGGCGAGGTCGTCCAGGAGTCGGTCGCGCTGATCCCGGAGGTCGACCAGACCTTCGGTGGCACGTTCGGCACGGACACCCCGCCGCCGTCGCGTGACTTCCCGCCGTGTGAGGAGAGCGACCTGCCGTGGGCAGGCAACGCCATCCCCGTGGAGAACGGCGAGCCGCAGCGCTAGGCGCACCGCGGCGAAAGCGAGCAGGCAATGGCCACTGACACCACCACGTCGACCGACGGCGGCACTGCCGCCAAGGTCATCGAGCTGCGCTCGATCGTGATGGCGTTCGGCGGCCTGCTCGCCCTGGGCGGCGTCGACCTCGACGTCGCCCAGGGCGACCGCCTGGCCATCCTCGGTCCCAACGGCGCGGGCAAGACGACGCTGTTCAACGTCGTTGCCGGCGACCTGAAGCCGACGGAAGGCTCGGTGGTCATCAAAGGTGTGGACTGCACGTACCTGCCGTCACGCCACCGTCCACGTCTCGGTGTGGCACGGACGTACCAGAAAGCGCGGTCCTTCCCGGGTCTGACCGTGGCCGACAACCTGTACCTCGCGGTCGTCGGGAGAAACGGCCGACACCGGTCGCTGCTGCCGGGCGGCAAGGACCGCGACTGGCGTGACCGTGCACAGCAGGCCGCGCGGTCCGTGTGGCTGGACGAGCGGATGGACACGCTGGTCAGCGACCTGTCCCACGGGCAGAAGCGCCAGCTGGAGATCGGCATGTCGCTGGTCACCGACCCCGACGTGCTGTTGCTCGACGAGCCGGCGTCGGGCCTGTCGCGGGGTGAACGCGAGCGGCTCATCGAGCTGCTCGAGGCGCTCCCGCGTGCGACGACGCTGCTGCTGATCGAACACGACATGGACGTCGCCTTCAGGGTGGCCGACCGCATCGTGGTGATGTCCGACGGCAAGACCGTCGCCGGCGGCACCCCCGACGAGGTACAGGCCAACCCCCTGGTGCACGAGATCTACCTCGGCAGCGAGGCGGCATGAGCGGCTCAAGCAGCCCGGAGGGCGGTAGCCGCCCTGTCATGAGCGGCTCAAGCAGCCCGGAGGGCGGTAGCCGCCCTGTCGTGAGCGGCTCAGAGGCGCCGCTGCTCGAGGTGCGGGACCTGTGCGCCGGCTACGGCGAGTCGCAGGCCCTCGACCACGTCAGCTTCCGCATGGGGGTGGAAGCCGTCGGGATCATCGGCCGCAACGGCATGGGCAAGACGACCCTGTGCGACACGCTCATGGGGCTGATCCGCCCGACCAGCGGAGAGATCCTGCTGCACGGCGAGCCGATCAGCGGCAAGACGCCGGAGAAGATCGCCCGCGCCGGGATCTCCTACGTCCCCCAGGGCCGCCGCCTGTTCCCGTCGCTGACCGTCGACGAGCACCTGGCGATGCTCGCCAAGGGCACGCGCGGGAAGCGGTGGACGCCCAAGGCCGTCTATGAGCTGTTCCCCAGGCTGGCCGACCGGACGGCAAGCCACGCCGGCTCGCTGTCGGGTGGCGAGCAGCAGATGCTCGCCGTCGGCCGGGCCCTGCTGCTCAACGGTTCGCTCGTGCTCATGGACGAGCCGTCCGAAGGCCTTGCTCCCACAATCGTCGACGTCCTGGTCGACGCGGTCCACCACCTGGTCTCCGAAGGTGTGGCGGTCCTGGTCGTGGAGCAGAAGCTGCGCGCCGCCACCGCGATGGCCGAACGGCAGCTCGTCATGGTCTCCGGCCGCATCCGAGCGGAGTCGACCGCCACGGAGCTGTTGGAGAACCCGGATCTGCAACGGCAGTACCTCGGCGTCGGCACTGCCGTGGAGA
>Ga0247713_1000151_pt1 | contig 49626 bp, 47 predicted proteins | sample 21E_NmetaG_FD_189936 | JGI IMG/M metagenome (GOLD analysis project Ga0247713, IMG submission 189936) | Soil microbial communities from hillslope of Landscape Evolution Observatory, University of Arizona, Oracle, AZ, United States - 2-1-E_N | ecosystem: Engineered > Artificial ecosystem >...
CGCCAGGGCAGCAGGCAGTCGGACTGGAAGACCGTGGCCACCCGGCCGGCCGGCACCTTCCACGCCGGCTGCCCGCCGACGAGGACCTCCCCCTCCCACGGCCGGCTCAGCCCCTGCAGCGTCTTGAGCAGGGTCGTCTTGCCGCAGCCCGACGGTCCGACGATCGACACGAACTCACCGGGAGCGACCGTGATGTCGAGCCCGTCCAGCACGACGGACCGGTCCCCCTCGCTCTCGTAGCCGTGACGGACGCTCCGTAGGGTGAGACCGATGCTCTTTCCCGAGCTGAGCTCGGCCCCGTTGGCGCTCATCGCCACCGTCGCCCGCCTAGTCCAGCCCGCGAATTGCGAGCGCCAGGTTGGTCCGGTTGACGAACCGCTCCGGGTCGAAGTCGGCGTCAAGCAGCTTGGTGTCCCGGAGGGACTTGTAGGTGGCAGCGACTTCCCGCTCGGACAGCCCACCGTCCTTCGGGAACACCTCGTTCTGGAGGTAGACGTTGACGGCGGCGGCCATGTCACCGGCGGTAACCGACCTGATGGAGCCGGACGCGAAACTCGTCATATCGGTCGGGCTCTGGTACGCCGCCCGCACGACTTGCAGTTGGCTCTGGACGAAGTCGTAGACGAGACGGGGGCGCTGCTCCAGCGTGTCGCGCTTCACGAAGGTGATGGTGTTGATGATGTCGGCGTAGTCCTTCGCCATGTTCGAGAGGAACGTGATGCGGCCGGCGAAGTCGCGCTCGATCTGGGGCACCGAGGAGAACTGGGCCGGCGCGGCGTCGAGCTCGTTGGCGACGAGGGCCTGGACGCGGTTCGGGGTGAGGGCCACGGAGAGGATCTGAGGGTTGGCGTTGCGGCACTTGGCGATCTCCATGCGGACCAGCTGGTCGGTCGTGGAGATGGGGTTGTTGATGCCGACCCGTCTGGCCGAGCACACATCGGTGACGCCGGTCCGCGCCATCATGTGGTAATCCGGCCGGCCGCCGCCGATGACGGCGACCAGGTCCGCCCCCTCGGCGACGGCGGAGAAGAAGTTGGCGGGGGCGGTGTTGCCCAGCACGGCGTCGCCACGGATGACTGCCTGGATGCTGTCGGTGGTGGTCTGGAAATGCTCCTCCGACACGGTGTAGCCCCGCTTCGTCAGCTCGGCGACGGCCATGGACTGGGGCAGCTTGACGATCTGAGGCACGCCGGCGGAGTGGGCGAACACGACCCGGCCGCCATCGGGGCCGCCGCGCTCAGGAACCGTCTGCGTGTCCGCCGGCTGTGCGGTCTGGCCGGCTGGGGTGTCGTCGCCACCCCCACAGGCGGTGGCGGTCAGTGCGAGTGCCAGGGACACCCCGGCGAACACCCGGAACTGCTTCCTTCTCTTCACTCCATGCTCCTTGCTCTGCCAAGTGACGGTTCGAGGATCAGGCCGGTTCGCTGATCCGCAGCAACGCTTCGGTGGTCATGGCCTCTGCCGCCTCGGTGGCCGATTTGTAGGTGAACATCCCCGCCAGCCGCTGCTGTTCCCCCTCGTCGAGGCTTGGGACCAGTAGCTCCATCAACGTGCCGGCGCCCTCGGCGGCGCGCATGGACGCGTCGTACACGAGGTCGTGGGCCCGCTGCCGGCCACGGCTCTCCGCCAAGCCCATCATGAGGGCCTCGGAGAGAATGAGACCCTCGGTCCGGTCGAGGTTGGCCGCCATCCGCTCTTCGATGCAGCGCAGGCCTTCGACGAGCGGCACGGCGATCTTGAGTGCGGACAGGGCCGAATCGAGCATCCGGGGGACGGCGTCCCACTCGAGCGCCCAAAACGACATGTCGCGCTCGTGCTCCTGGTTCATGGCGGCCATCACGGAGGAGAGGCGCTCGGCGCCCGTGCGGGCCAGAGCCCAGGTGACTTCGGCCAGGACCGGGTTGCGCTTGTGGGGCATGGTGCTCGAGCCCACCTTGCCCTCATGGAACGGCTCCTCGATCTCCCCGATCTCGGGACGCTGCAGGGTCATGACCTCCCGGGCCAGCCGCTGCAGGGTCTGGCACGTCGAGGCGATGGCGAAGGCGTAGGCGGCAATGCGGTCCCGGCTCGTGTGCCATGTGATCGCCGGCTCGCCGAGGTCGAGTTCTGCGGCCAGCTCACGTCGTACGGCGAGGCCGGTGGTGGGCAGCGAGGCCAGCGTTCCGGCGGCACCGCCGAACTGCACGACTTCGAGGTCGGCGGCCGCGGCCCGGAGCCGGCGCAGGTGCCTGGACACCTCGTCGCCGTACACGGCGAGCTTGTAGCCGAGGGTGATGGGCACCGCGTGCTGGGCGTGGGTGCGCCCGGCCATCGGTGTGCTCTTGTACTCCTCCGCCTTTCGGAGGAGCCCCTCCAGAAGTCGCGCTATCAGTGCGTCGAGATCCTGGTGGACGGTACGGAGCTGGAGCACCAGACCGGTGTCCATCACGTCCTGCGTCGTCGCCCCCCAATGGACGTACTGCCCGAGGTCTCCGGCGCACGCCTGGGTGAGCAGGCGCACCATCGGCATCACGGGATGCAGAGTGGTGGCGAAGATCGCCTGGTACTCCTTGGGCGGGACGTTGGCGATCGTCGCCTGCCTGGTGATCTCTTCGGCGGCGTCGGAGGGGATGATCCCGAGCCGGGCCTGGACCCGGGCGAGGGCAGCCTCGAACTCCAGCCACGAGCCGACCTGGCCCTCGAAGCCGAAGACGCGGCCGACCTCCTCGGAAGAGAAGAGCGCGGCGTACTGCTCGGAATGGAAGCCGATGGGGTGCACGAGAACCTCGGATCGTGGGGGAGCCGGCGAGCGTGCGCGACCGGCGGTCGTTCAGATCAGCTGGGACAGTTGGTTGCGCACGCCGGCGTACCGGCGGCGAAAGTCGTCGATGGCGGTGGCGTCGAGCCCGAGCTGGGGCCGGCGCACGAAGGGCGAATCCAGGACGCCATCCTCGACGAGGGCGAGTTTGAGCCGGGCGACAGCGTCGAGGATCGGCTCGTCGAAGACAAGCTCCTGCAGTGGCCGCAGCTGGCGCTGGAGCTGCAGCGCGGAGGCGACGTCGCCGGACGTGGCCAGGTCGTGGATGCGGGCCCACAGCTCGGGGAAGAGGTTGGCGATCCCGATCAACGACCCTTGGCAACCGAGCAGCGAGCCTTCGGCGACGAAGCGGTCGTTGCCGTTCAGGACGTCCATCTGCACTGCTTCGACGTCCAGGGCGGCAAGGGTCTCCCGGTAGAGGTCCATCGAGAAGGACGCTTCCTTCATGGCGACCACGCGCCGCAGCCTGCCTATCTCGACGATCTCCTCGACGGTGTACCAGTAGCTCCGTACGGGGATCTGGAACAGGACCAGCGGGAGGGCGCTGCCTGCGTCCAGCTCTCGCCAGAACTCCGTTCGCACCCGGGCCGGGACCCGTCCCCACGCCAGCGAAAGGGGTGGGAAGAGCATCACCGCGTCGGCGCCGGCGGCCGCCACGGCGGCGATGCGGGCGAGCGCTTCCCGTACCGTGCGGGGGTCGAGGGTCGAGCTCACGACCTTCGAGTCGCCAACGACCTCGCGCACGATCCGGGTCACCTCCACCTGCTCGCCGGCGTCGAGAACGAGGCCCTCGCCGATGCGCGCTGTGGTCACGATCCCGGTGACACCTTCACTCGCCGCTATGTGCTTGGTCAGCGACCGCAGGCCGTTCTCGTCGATCGCGCCGTCGCCGGTCATGGGCGTCACGATCGGGACGTGGAGTCCGTTCATGCCCGAGATCTGCTGTGCCATCGCTTACGCTCCTCGTCAGCCCGAGACACTGTGGCTGGAGGCCAGTACATCATGCAGAGGCCAAGTGGTCAAGCCAATCTAGGGTTTTCGCCGATCGGCAACCTGAGCACAACGGTCGCGGCCATCACCCAGATCGAGGCGCTGATACGCCGCGGTGAGCTGCGGCCCGGTGATCGGATGCCGCCGGAGCGGGAGCTGGCGGAGCTCCTCGGCGTCAGCCGGCCGACGGTCCGAGAGGCGCTGCGGGCGCTGTCGATACTGGGCATCGTGCGGTCGCGCCACGGGTCCGGCACCTACCTGGGCAGCCTTGACGAGGAGGCTCTCCACGAGCCGTTGCGGTGGCTACTGACCCTCTCATTGCCCGCCCAGGACGTCAATGCGGTGCTCGAGTTCCGCACCGTCTTGGAATCCGGCCTTGCGCGGCTGGCCGCCGAACGGATCTCCGACGAGGCACTGGGGCGGCTGCGAGACCTGCTCGCCGAGCTGGAGGCGGCGAAGTCCGACGAAGAGGTCCTCCGGGCCGACATGAAGATGCACGCGGTGATCGCCGAAGAGGCCAACAACCCGATGCTCCTGTGGATGCTGAACGCTGCGGTCGAGCTCAATGTGGCCGCCCGGTCCCGGACGGTGCGGGTTCCCGGCGTGAAGGGCAACGTCGCCGCTGACCAGCGGGCCATCGTGGAGGCCCTCGAGAAGCGGGACGGCAACGACGCGGCCGAGGCGATGTGGCGGCACCTGAAGCGGATCAGCACCGCCTACAACGAGTACTCCCGCCAGCATGCCGAACCGGCGCCGGCCGCGGGGTAGGCGCGAAGAAGACCTCGGGCCGGCGCGTCAGCATTTCTTGTCGAGCCCGATGATGTTGAGGCCGGCGCTGCCGCCCCGCACGTTGCCGTTGCGGCCGATGAGGAACCGGCCCCGGGGTGCGGCGAAGGCGACGTAGGTGCCGGGGAGGCTTCCCTCCACGCCGAGCTTGTAGGCGTGGGTCAGGTCGGCGCCCAGCAGGTCTACGGAAGCACCCGTGGGGTCGGTGACCTTGCCCATCACCATGCCGTCCTTGTACGACAGCTCCAGCTTGGCCCCTTCGAAGGACGTCCCGATGTGACTGCGGTCCTGGTTGACGGTCACGTCGTAGATGCCGGCACCCTCCCCGGCGGGGCCGGCGTAGTACCGCCGGGCGGGCTGGTTGGGAAGGGTGAGCATGCCGCTGACGCCGTCCTCGGCCACCGTGCCCTCGATGCGGGCGTTGCCGCTCGCCGAGGCGAGGCTGAAGGTGTTGCCCGTGATCGGTGAGCTGAACCACTCGATGTCGCCCTCGGGCTCGGGCTCGGCGTCGGACACGTAGGCCCGCAGCGTGCGCCGGCCGTCGACCATGTTGATGTCGAAGGCCAGCTTGTCGGTGGTCATGGCCACCCGGCCGTAGTAGACGCCCGGGGTCGGCACCGGGCTGGCGGCCAGGTCGAGGGCGATGATGTTGTCGCTCGGACGGCCCTGGCGGACGTCGCCCCCGCGCCCGACGACCTCGGTGCTCTGGCGGGTAATGATCGCCGTGTAGCGGTCGGCCTGGCCACCCTGGCGGGAGTAGTTGAGCCGCCGGGTGATGTCGTTGTGCTTGAACCGGTACAGCTCGCCGGTGGACGACCGCACGAAACCCTCCACGGTGGGCCCACTCTGGTCGGCTTCCAGCGTCGAGCCGTCGAGCGACCGCCCGGTCCACATGCCGCGCCCGTCGACGGTGATGTCGAAGATGCCGGCCCCATGGCCGGCGGGCCTCGTGAAGAAGACGCGCTTGGTGCCGTCGGCGAAGGTCACCGTCCCGTCTGTCTCGGTCCGCATGATGGTGCCCTCGATGGTGGCCGTGCCGCTGGCGGAGGTGAATTTGAACGCGCTGCCGTCGGCCTTGCCCTCGAACCACTCGGCGGTGCCGCCGGGCGTGCCGTCGACCACGTACATCCGCATGCCGGGCGAGGGCTGGCCGTGGCCCTCGTAGTGGATGGCCACCAACGTGTTGGTGTAGGCCACCCCCCCGATGTAGACGCCGGCGCTGGCCAGCTCCTCGAGACGGCGGTCCATCGAGGTGTCCGGCTGGGCGGTGCCGTCATCCCCCCCACCCGAACAGGCCGTGGTCACCAGGAACAGCACCGCAAGCAGTGCGAAAAGCCGACGTCGCTGCGTCATCTTCGCTCCTCTCCTGAACCCCGTCGGGAGCGTACCTAGGTCCAGGAGTCAATGGGGCGCCGACCGCATCGGCGAGTCGTACGGCCTCAGGTCGACGGGCGGCCTCGGACGGCGTTCAGTACCTTCTGGACGTCGCGCAGGTGATGGGACCCCTCGTGCACGCCATCGCGCGCCAGGGTCAGGGCGTCACGCTCGGCGCCGGCGACCAGTGCCGTCCGGGTCCAGTCGTCGGGCCGGACGTCGCCGATCACCGTCGCCAGCTCGTCGCAGGTCATGTCCAGCCAGCCCAGCACCTCGACGCGGTCGAGGTCGTTGTAGGCCCGCGACGCCGCCCGCTCCTCGTTGTCGAAGACGGCGATCACCGGCGTGTTCTGGCGGGTGACCTCGCGGATGGCCGGGCCGAGGTGGTCGAGACGGTCGGCGACGTGCGCCGTGTACTCGAGCGCCGACCAGGTGGAGGGATGGGGCCGGCGCCGGAACACCGCGTCAGGCCCGTCGTCGGACCGCGACGTGATCAGCAGGGCGCGGTAGCGGCGGGGGAAAGAGCGGACGGCGGCGGCGGCGTCCAGTGGCGAGACGGTGTCGTAGTCGAGGCCGCACTCCGGGCATACCCACCCCCTGGGCCGGCGTGGGGTCAGGTGGCCGCCTTCCGCGCGTCGCGTACCGCCCGCAGGCCCCGGCCGATGTCGAGGAGGTGGTGGTTGCCCTCGTGCACGGCCCGCCGGGCGGTGAAGCGCACCGATCGCTCCTCGTTGCGCCGGATGCCGACCCGGTCCCACACGCCGGCCGGAAGTGCTTCCACGGTGGCGGCCAGGCGCTCGACGTTCGCCGCCAGCGCGTCCGCCACCGCGGCCGGGTCGTCGTCGTTGTACCGGCGCTCGGAGGCCAGGTCATCAGGCGCCGGCCCGTCGAGGACGGGCCGGTCCTCGTTCAGGCAGCGACCGATCCAACGGTCGTAGGCGGCGAAGACGTCGCGTACATGGGCGGCGTACTCCAGCGCCGACCACGTGCCCTCGGCCGGTCGCTGGCGCACGACGGCGTCGCCGTCCTCGCCGGGCAGAAACCGGGTGAGCGGCGCCCGGTAGCGCTTGGCGAAGGCCCGAAGGGCAGCCGGGATCTCAGCCGGATCGAGGGTCTCGTAGTCGAACCCGCACTCCTGGCACTTCGACGCCTCGCTCACTCGGAATTCGCCTTGGCCACCTTGTCGACGAGGTGGGCGGGCAGCACGTCGTAGTGGTCGTGGCGCACCCGGAACCGGCCCCGACCTCCGGTCAGGGATCGGAGGTCGATGGAGTAGCGCAGGACCTCCGACGTCGGGACCTGGGCGGTGATCGTCTGCTCGCCCTCGCCGGCGACCTCGGTGCCCTGCACCCGGCCTCGCCTGGAGTTCAAGTCCCCCATGACGTCGCCCTGGTAGGCGATGGGCACGGTGACCTCCAGCAGCGAGACGGGCTCCAGCAGGACGGGCCCGGCCTTGGCCATGGCGTCCTTGAAGCCCAGGGACCCGGCCATCTTGAAGCTCATCTCCGAGGAGTCGACGGGGTGGAACTTGCCGTCGAACACGGTGACCCGCACGTCGACGACGGGATAGCCGAACACGCCCCCGGTGGACATCGTCTCCAGCACGCCCTTCTCCACCGCGGGAATGAACTGGCGGGGGATGGCGCCGCCCACGATCTGGTCAACGAACTCGAAACCGCCGCCTCGCTCCATGGGTTCCACCCGGAGGAAGGCGACGCCGAACTGGCCGTGGCCGCCGGTCTGCTTCTTGTACTTGCCCTCGGCCTCGGACCTGCCGGTGATCGTCTCCCGATAGGCGACCCGCACGTCCTCGGTCACGACCTCCACGCCGAACTTGCGCTGGAGCCGCTCGGTGACGATGGAGAGGTGGGTGTCGCCCATGCCCGACAGCAGCGTCTGGTGGGTCTCGTCCTCCCGCCGCACATGCAGGGCCTGGTCCTCGTCCTGCAGGCGGTGCAACGAGGTCATCAGCTTGTCCTCGTCGCCCTTGGACTTGGGCCGGATGGCGATGGTCAGCACGGGCTCGAGGGGCTCCGGCGGGGTGACGACGACCGGTGTCCCCTTCGGCGCCAGGGTGTCCCCGGTGAGGGTGTCGTTGAGCTTGGCCACCGCCCCGATGTCGCCGGCGGGGATCTCGCTCAGGCCCTCCTGCTCCTTGCCTCGCATGGTGAAGAGGTTGTGGAGCTTCTCGTCGGAGTTGGAGCGGGGGTTGGTGAGCACCGAGTCGGGCCGAATGGTGCCGGACAGGACCTTGAAGAAGGAGACCTTGCCCACGTAGGGGTCGGCCACGGTGCGGTACACCAGCGCCAGCGGCTGGCCCGCGGGGTCGGGCGCCACCTCGGTCGCCCCACCCGGGGCCTGCACGCTCACCGGCGGCCGCTCGAGGGGCGAGGGCCCGACCTCGACGATGAACTGGGCCAGCCGGTCGATGCCGATCAGCTTGGTGGCCGAGCCACACGCCACCGGGAAGACGCTGGCCTCGGCGACGCCCCTGGCCAGGGTGTCCTCCAGCTCCTTGGGGCTGATCACTTCGCCCTCGAGGTAGCGCATCATGAGGTCGTCGTCGGCGACGACGATGCCCTCGACCAGGTTGTCGTGGACCTCGTGCTCGCGCGCCGCCATGTCGTCGGGGATCTCGCCGACAGTCGGCTTTCCGCCGTCGTAGAGGTGGGCGGTGTCGGTGAGGAGGTCGGCGATGCCGCGGAACGTCGCCTCCTCGCCGATGGGCAGTTCGAGGGGGGCGACGCCGGCGCCGAACTTGTCCCGCAGTTCGTCGAGGGTGCGGTCGAAGCTGGCCCGCTCACGGTCGAGCTTGTTGATGAAGAACATGCGGGGCAGGCCCAGGTCGTTGCAGAGGCGCCAGGCGACCTCGGTCTGCACCTCCACGCCCTCGACGGCGCTGACCACGAGCACGGCCAGGTCGGCGACCCGCAGGGCGGTGTGCATGTCGCCCACGAAGTCGGCGTAGCCGGGGGCGTCGAGCAGGTTGATCTTGTAGCCGTCGTGCTCGAAGGGGGCGAGGGCGAGGGACAGGGAGAGGTGGCGGCGGACCTCTTCGGGGTCGAAGTCGGTGGTGGTCGTCCCGTCCTCCACCCGGCCCATGCGGCTGATGGCGCCGGAGCAATAGAGCAGGGCTTCGGCCAGGCTGGTCTTGCCGGCGCCTCCGTGCCCGACCAGGGCGACGTTGCGGATCTTGGCGGGAGGGAAGCTCTTCACGGGCGCCTCGCTGCTACGCCGGCGGGGGGCCGCCGGTCCTTTGGAACGGGAAGGAACGCCAGCCTACCGGCATGCCCTGGTAGCCTCTAGGGGCAGAAACGGTTTTCTGAAGGAGTTCCCGAAGGAGTCGGATGTTCGACAAACGGTGCCGGACAGGCGTCGAGCGGAGTCTGCGGCCCGTGGGGTCCGGCCTGGCGAAGGCCAAGATCACCGCCGACCAGCTCACGGTGCTGGGCTTGGTCCTGTCGGCCGCCTGCGCGGTGGCCATCGGCAACGGCTGGCTGTTCGTGGGCTGGTGCCTCCTCGCCGCCTCGGCCGTTCCCGACGTGCTCGACGGTGCGGTGGCCAAGGCGTCTGGCACCTCGTCGCCCCGAGGCGCCTTCTTCGACTCCGTCGTTGACCGGGTGAGCGACACCCTGGTCCTGGGCGGCCTGGCCTGGTACCTGGCCAGCACCCACAGCCCCCACACGGCCATCCTGCCCCTGGCCATCGTCGGTGCCTCCAACCTCGTCTCCTACGAGCGGGCCCGGGCCGAGTCGCTGGGCTTCACCGCCCGCGGCGGGCTCATGGAGCGGGCCGAGCGCATGATCGCCATCGGCCTCGGCCTGCTGTTCAGCTTCGTCATGATCCCGCTGCTGTGGCTGATGCTCGGGCTGACCCTGCTCACTGCCGTGCAGCGCTTCGTCATGGTGTGGCGCCAGGCCAGCGCCACCGTGCCCGGCAAGAACCGCAGCGGCGAGCGCCTCGCCGCCCGCTGGTCGGCCCGGCGGCCGTCGGTGGGCTTCGGAGACGGCGAGGGGTCGCGGCTTCGCGGCCAGCGCGGTGACACCGGCAGCTGGAAGGCCCGGCGGGCGTCCCAGTCCCGCCCCGCCACCTGGCGGCGGGCCCGCACCCGGCCGTAGACCTCTCCCGCGCACGGGCCCGAGCGGAGTGGGACCGCCGGCGCCTCCATTACATCCGCGCCGCGGCGTGGGCGGCCTGCGCCCTGCCCCGGCGCTCGGCCATCCCGATCTCGGCGTTGCTGGCCCGGGCCGTGGTGGCCTCGCCCAGGTCGGCCCGTGACCGGCACTTCGTCGCCCGGCACCAGGCCCGGGCGCGAGGCGTCACCCTGGAGGGTCGGGCCCGTGACGTGGCCGTCCTTGAGGCCTACGTCTCCTACGCCCGGTACTGGATGGAGTCGCTCCGGCTGCCCCACATGACGCCGGAGGAGGTAGACGCCGGCTTCACCATCGAGGGCCTGGAGCACATCCGTGCCGCCCTCGATGCCGGGACCGGCGCCATCCTGGCCCTGCCCCACGTCGGCGGCTGGGAGGTCGGCGGCTCATGGTTCGTCCGCCAGGGCTTCCCCCTGGCCGTGGTGGTCGAGGCCCTCAGGCCGCCGGAGCTGTTCGAGTGGTTCGCCAACCTGCGCCGGTCCCAAGGCTTCAAGGTGATCCCCCTCACCAAGTCGGCGGGGGTGACGGTGGTGCGGGCGCTGCGGGCCAACCAGATCGTGGCCCTGGTGTCTGACCGCGACATCGCCGGCGGCGGTGTGGAGGTGGAGTTCTTCGGCGAGCGGACCACGCTCCCGGCCGGGCCCGCCACCCTGGCTGCCCGCTTCGGTGCGCCGCTGCTGCCGACGGCGGTCTACTTCAAGGGCGACGGGCACCACGCCGTCGTGCGGCCCCCGCTGGCGCTGGCCGGCGACGCGTCAGTCGACACCCAGGCCCTGGCCCGGGTGCTGGAGGACCTCATCCGGGCCGCCCCCGAGCAGTGGCACCTGTTTCAGCCCAACTGGCCCAGCGACCGGTTGTAGGCTCTCTGGCCTGCTCTTTCGCTTCGTCTCTGGCGATCACTCGGCGGTGAGAATCGGCGCGGGGGCCAGACGTCGGGCCCGGTGCGCCGCCCCTGCGGCGGCGACGTTGGCCAGCGCCACGAAGGCGGCGGTCGACATGGCGAGGATGGCGTAGGGAAACGAGGCGTCGGGCACCGCGCCGATGCTGTCGGCCATGGCTGCGAACACCCGGCGACCGACGAGGAGCCCGAGTGGGGCGCCGATGGCGAGCGGGAACGCCCAGAAGGCGTTGGCCTGCCAGTGCACGGCCCGGGTGATCCAGCGCCGATCGGCGCCCAAAGAGCGCAGCACGGCGAGGTCGCGGCGTCGGTGGCGTACCGACGTCACCATGACGTGCAAGAGGGTCAGCACCGCCAACGTGCCCAAGATCGCAGCCAGGAGGAACGGGACGGGGCGCACGCGGGCCAGGTTCAGTATCACGTAGGGCTCGCTCTGCGGGCCCAGCCCGAGCTCCTCGACCGCCGCCGACGTCCGCCCCGGGCGGACCGCGGCGGCGGCGGCGCTGGGACGAGCATCGCCGTCGACGCGTCGCAGACCGTCCATGGTGACGACGGCGTCCTTGCCCACGCCGTCCAGCCCATTCACCGGGGGAACGACGGCCAAGCCTGTGACCCTGAAGCGGACCTCCCCGTCGGTGCCCGCGAGGGTCAGGTCGCGTCCCACCCGGGCGTCCAGGTCGTCGGCGGCCTTGCGACCCAGCGCGATCTCGTCCTCGGCCGCCGGCAGGCGACCGGTGAGCACGACGGGCCTGAGATCGCCCTTGACCGGCTCCATGCCCGCCAGCCCGAGCGTGACCGAACCGACGTTGGCGCTACCCGTTCCATACAGGATGAGGCCGGTCACGTTCTCGTCCTCCGCAAGCTGCGAGCGCACGTCGTCGGGGACCGTCTCGCCGCCGGTCCCCGACAGCACGTCGAAGTTGTTGCCGTGGCGGGACCCGTCGCTGACGAGACGGTTCAGGCTGGAGCCCACCACGACGGTGCCCACCAGCAGGGCGATCGCCATCAGCATGCCGGTCACCGCCGCCCGCACCGATCCCTGGTCGCGCCCGCTGCGGGTGAACGCGAACCGTACGCCGGTGGCCTGGGCCGAGCTCCAGCAGCGGGTGGCCCACCACTCGACCGCCGTCGAAGGCCCCTCGGCCCCCGTAGCCCGTCGCGAGCCTGCCAGCGCGATGACGGTCCACAGGAGCAGAGCGACGGCGGCGGCCGCTGCGCCCACGAGCAGGACGCCCACGTCCGCCCGCAGGCCCGGGTCAGGCTCCAAACGGCGCACGAAGCCCATCGGGAAGGCGCCGCTCGAGAAGGCGGCGATGACCGTACCGGCCAGGGTGCCGCCGATCCCCGGTACCGCCGCCCGCCCGACCGGCTCGGCCACCAACTGGGCCCGGTTGAACCCCAGCGCCGCCAGGCGCGTCTGCTCGTCGGGGGAGAGGCGGACGGTGCGTGTGAGGAGTTGGCCGAGCGTGACCAGTGCGGCGCCGGCAGCAACAGCGGTGAGCAGCCACAGCCCCATCGCCTGGCCGTTGACCGCCGTCCTCGTGTCGGCGTTGATGAGCTCGGCGGGCCTGACGCCTAGCCTGTCGCCACCGGGCAACGTGTCCAGCTGGCGGCGAAGGTCCTCCAGACCCGTTCCGGGCCGGAGCCGCACGGCCATTTGCGTTCCGGCGACCCCCGCCTCCTCGGCCAGCGAGCCGCCGAAGAACAGGATCGGGTCCGGCTCGGTGATAAGCGACGGTCCGTCGGCGACGCCGACCATGACCGCATCCGTCGACGGCCCGCGGGGCTCTTCGGTGGTGAAGGCGTCGAACCCGGCCCGATCGGCCTGCTCGACGGACAGCGTCACCAGCTTGAAGCGGGCGCCCAGGTCGATGCCGTACTCGTCGATGAAGGACTTCGAGGCGACGAACTCACCTGGCGCCGCGGGGTCGGCCGCACGACCGGCGACGACCCTCGTGCCCAGAGCCTCCGGCGATCCGGCGAAGACCAGCGCATCGGGACCGAACTCGCCATCGGTGGACATCAGCCCCCCGAAGACGAACGTGGCGGCATGCACGGTGGCGACCACAGGCAGCCCGGCCACCTCGGCCGTTCGGGGCAGGCCCCGCGGCTGCTCGACCCGGGCGTCGAAGCCAGCGCCCCACGACGCCTCGTACCTATCAGGCGCGCTGGCGGTACGGTCGGCTCCGCCGGCAAAGGCCAACACGACCCCCGTCACCACGGCAACCACGGCGCTCAACTCCAGCGTGGGCCGCCACCCAGCGCGGAGCAGGCACCCGACTCGGTAGATCACCGCCCTCATGGCGTCATTTAAACGCAGGAGCCCGGAGGAGCAAATGGTGTGGGCACTCGTCTCCGAGGGTGGCCAGTACCACCGGACGAAGGGTCAAGAGCACGGCACACACGGAGGGTGCCGCCGAGGAGGATTGCTTACCTGTGGGTCATCCGTGACCAGGCAAGGGGCGTCGCGACGAGCTGAAGCAGCTCTGGGCACAGAGTTGGCTGAACCGAAGGGGAGGAAACCATCATGGCTCGGTCATCGGGACGAGCTCTGCCCAGAAGACCCGGCGGCCGCCGTTGCCGGCCAGCTGCTCGATGGTCAGAGAGACCTCGACGGGAGAGCCGTCCCGACGCAGCGCCGGCACCTGCACACTCCGACCGAGGATGCGCGGCGTGCCGGTGACCAAGAGCCGGCTGAACCCGGCCAGGTGTGCCTCGCGCAGGTCCGGCGGGACCAGGACGGTCAGGCGCTGACCGGCCAAGGCCTCCGGTGTCCATCCCAGCAACTGGCCCGCGGCCTCGTTGACGAGGATGATCCGGTTCGCGTCGTCCGCGACGACGGTCGCCGCCGACGCTCGGTGGAGGCGGTCCACCTGGTCCGCCGGCAACTCGGCTGCCACTCGACTCGCCGGAAGCTGCTTCGGCAACTCCCAGGCCTGGGGCGGAAAGCCGGCTGCCTGTTCTGCGATCTGGGTGTAAAGCCAGTGTCGGCACACCGCTACCTCAGGTAAGGCCGGGGCGGCGAGAAGCCGGCCTTCGCGGGCGAGGGCGTCGGCATGGTCGACCAAGCGCATCCGCTCGGTGGAGGCCGAGTCGGCCCCGGCCGGCAGGTGCAGGTCGAGGTCGGCCTTGGCTTGGCCTTCTGCGGCCTCCGCGGCCATGAGGATTGGGGAGACGTCGAACTGGGGCAGCTGCCATCCTTGCGGAAGGGCGTCGTCGAGCTCGCCGCCGAGGGCCAGCAAGGCCAGCTCGCGTAGCAAGGCGTCACCGTGCTCGATCGTGACTCGGAGCAAGGTCGGCGCCGCGTCGGGTAGGTGGACGTCGAAAGCCTCGACGGTGGCGGCGGGCGCGCCGGCGACGACCTCACCAGCGACTCCCGCCCCGTCCCCGCTGTCGCCGTCACCGAGCTCGAACCAAAGCGTCTTACCGTCCTGCTCGCAGTCGATGCCCCACGCGCTGGCCAAGGCCGCCACGAGAGCCAGGCCGCGTCCCGTCGTGGCGTCGGTGTCGTAGTGGCGGATGCTCGGCATCAATGGCGAGCGGTCGGAAACCTCCACTCGCACCCCATCTGAGTTGAGGCGGCAAAGGAGCCGGATCTCTGTCCCTGCGTGCAGCAGGGAGTTGGTGACGACCTCGCTCACCAACAGGGTGGCGGCGTCCACCATCTCCTCGTGGCCACTCTCGCTGACCGTCTTCGCGACCAACCGACGGGCCCGGCCGACGCTGGCCGCCTCCGGCGTCAGTATCTCGATGACGTCCTCACCCGTCAATCCCATCGCCAAGATTCTGGCGCACGCGGCGGTCCCCGCCGACCATGGACAGCTCAGCGTCGGCGAGGGCGCCGGCAGTCGTTCGCTCGAGCTCGCTGACGACCGCCAGATCGAGGTCCCTCGACGGCCACCTCTGGAGGGGCATCGAGAACGGTGACCGGCGCCGGCGCCTGGTGGTTCAGCTTCCTGAGGAGCTCGCCCACCTCTCCCAATCTTGCGCGGGCGGCGGCGTGGAGGCAGCCGCCTGCCGGGACGTCCATGCCAGGTCCTCGGCTTCCCCGCTCCTTCGGTGCCGAGCGCGGGCGTAAATACGCGTGCCGGCCGTGTCGAGATGGAGCGTGGACAGCCCCAGGGCGCGCTGCCACGGGCCTTGGGTCACCCGCAAGCTCTGGACCTTGACGTGGGGGACGATGTCCGTCTGGCGACGGAGAAGCCCCTGGCGGGTGACCGCATGCCGGCCGTCGAATGCGACGGAGTAGCTCCGCCACCGCACGGGCGCCCGCCACCGTGACGCCCTCGGAGCGGGAAGGTAGGAATGCTCGTCGAGTCGCAGGTCGGGTCGGACTCGAGACAAGACCTCGGCCACGACCGCGGAGGGGGCGATGGGGAGGAGCACCGAGGCCCGTTGGCGGTCGTCCTGGTTGCCACCGCGATAGCCGGCGACGTCGACGACCAGCCTGGCCCGCCCGAAGAAGCGCCACAGGAAGGGCTCCACGACGGCGATGGCCTGCACCCGGTCGAGCGGGACCACCTGCTGCGTCTCGTTGAGAAGTCCCCGGCTGACCTCGAGGCCGCGGCCGCCTTCGCTGAGGGTGAAACCGTAGAGGCGGTCTGCTTCGACCAGCCCCATCACCACCGGTAGGAAGGCGGCGGGCAGACCCACGCCCAGCAGGAGCCCAGCAGCCTCACCGGCTCCGATGGCGGCGAGCATCAACACCGCCACGACCAGCACCGACCAGGTGGCCGCAGTCCGGCCGAGGACGGTGGCGGCCAGGAGCTCGCCCGTCGGTACGCGGATGATCTGGCGGCGGGGGTCCGGGCTCGGGCTCTCATCGCCCGGGACCGATGCCGGCGACTGGTCGAGGCGGGCGCGCAGCTCGGCCCGCAAGCCGATGGCGGCGTCGTAGTCCAGGTAGGACAGCCGCACTTCGCTCTCCTCGTTGGACACCGCCTCCAGGCGCACCTGCGCCAGCCCGAACAGGCGGGCGAACACAGGGCGGGCGAGGTCGATGCTCTCGAGCCGGGCCAGGGGGAGCCTCCGGTGGCGCCGGAAGAGCATCCCCGTCCGCAACTCGACCTCGTCGCCTGTCACCCGGTAACCGGTGGTTACCCACGCCCACCAGCCGGTGATCGCGCCGGCCACCAGCGCTCCGAGGACCAGGACTCCTCCCCATGCCGGGTGAACGTCGAGGCCCCTCGCCACGTCGTCGGCCAGGAAGGCGGAGGCGAGAACGACCACCCGCCCCGCTCGCAGAAGCGGGCTCAGCGGGTGAAGCCGCCGCCAGTCAGAGCCCAGCCGCATGGGCCTCCCCGAGGACCGTGAGCCGGTCGCGGAGGCGGGTCGCCTCGCTGTCCGGGAGGAACGGGATGCGAGCATCGGTGGCCGCCGCCGCCGTGTGCAGCTGCAGCGTGGAGACACCGAGCGCCCGGGCCAGGGGGCCCTGCTTGACGTCGACGAACTGCATGCGGCCGTAGGGCACGATCGTGAGGCGGCGCACGAGGACACCCCGCCGGATGAGCAGGTCCTTCTCGCGCTCGGCGTACCCCCAGGCTCGCCACCGACGGCCGATCAGCACCCACCAGAGGGTGGCGAGCGCGCCGACGACAACCATGGCGCCGGCGGCCCACGCCGGCGCGGCCAGGAGCCACAGTGCGATGCCGGCACCGAGCCCGAACAGAGCGATGGGTGCGACGCCGGCCAATCCCCAGACCGTGCGGGCCGACGGATGCAGGCCACGCCACTGGTCCTGCTCCGGACCGTCGGTCACTGACACACCGTACTGACGCGGCCCGTAGGACCGCCTCTCACGGTTGGAACCGGACCTCGGTCACGCTGGCCGGCGCGTTTCCGACCCGCATCAGCACCTGCTGGCTCCCGGCCCGCGACCACGTGCAGATCGACGAGCCAGCCGCCCCCGTGCACTCCGAGAAGGCCCACCCGTCGCCGGCCTGCCAGGTGCGGCCGAACAGTGTGGTCACCGCCGCCGGCTCGGCCACCCTCCCGGCCGCGGCGCGGTCGCCTCGCGTCCACGCGTCGTAGAGCGACCTGGCCGCGGCCTCGGGTGAGGGGGAGGCCGTGGTCGGCGGGCGGGCAGTGACAGTGGTCGGGGCCGAGACGGTGGTCGACGACGCGGGCGGAGCCGAAGATGTCGTCGTCGCCTCGATCGCGGTCGTCGGCCCGGGTGCCGCCCGTGAGCCGCCGTCGCCGCCGCTGGAGCAGGAGGCCAGCCCGGCGAGCAGGGCCACGCCCACGACGGCTTTCCGAAGGGGTGCGGCGCCGGCCATGAGACCGCTCCGCTACTTGGGCGCAAGCAAATTGCCGAGGCCGTCGAGGACGTCCTTGACCAGTTGACCCAGCGGGTCGGTTGGCGGCGGGACGGTGCCCCCGAGGGCGGCGAGCTCTGCCGGCGTGCCGGCGAAGATGTTGTCGTCCACCAGGGTGGAGATGCCGGGCACCCGCGCCTGGGAGGTGTACTGCCAGAACGTCCAACGGCTCCACCGGTCGGTCTTCGGCTGTGTGGTGGGCACCAGGCCGTTGTTGTCCCCCCATGCTGCGACCCAGAGCGGGTACGGCGTGAGGCGGCTGGTGGGGATCTCGTACAGGTACGACTGGTAGCTGTAGATGAGGGGCAGCCGGCCCGTGCCCTGGTGGACGCGGCCCAGCCACTCCGCGGCCCAGTCGCCTATGCCGGGAAGCCCGGGGGTCACCTCCAAATCGAGAACGGCTACCTCGCCCGGGCCCAGCGTCCCGACTGTCCGCAGGAAGTTGGTGGCTTCCTCGGCCGCGGTGTTCCGGTCCGGGCGGGCGAAGTGGTAGAAGCCGCGCAGCACCAGACCGGCCTGGGCCATGGCGGCGCGGTTGGCGGTGAAGGTGCGGTCGACGAAGGTGGCGCCTTCGGTGGCCTTGGCGAAGGCGAACATCCGCCCCGACCGCTGCACCGCCCCCCAGTCGACCTGGCCCTGCCAGGCGCTGACATCGACGCCGTGGATGGGGCCGGCGGCGGTGGCCGGGGCGGCGAAGGCGAAGCCGGCCGCCGCCAACGACAGGACCACGACGAGGACCGTCGACCTCGTGCTTCGACCAACCCGACCTGACATCGTCCAACCCCCGTACCACGCAACCGGTCGGAGCAGGCTAGTGCCAACGGGGCAGGCGGGTGGCGGAGACCTACGCCATTCCCGGCCAGAACAGGGCGACCACCTTGTGCTCCTGCGGCTCACGGGCGCGAAGGAAGGCCTCGATCTCGGGATCGCGCTCAGGGCCGGCGTAGAGCCGCCGGCGGCAGAACGTCACGTAGTCGGGCGTCACTTCCGGGGCCCGCGGAGGCAGGACCATGTCCTCACGCTCGACGCCGACGCCCATGGCGTGGAGCACTGCCTCGGCCTCGTCGGCCACCGACCACACCGGCCGCTCGATGCCGTAGAGGGCCTTCCACAGAGGGTCGAGAGCCGCGAGCGGCGACCGGTCCGAGATCTCCACCACCACCCGGCGCCTGGCCGTGGCCGTCATGGCGGCCAGGAAGTCCTCGAGCTCCTCGACCCGGTAGATGGCGTGGTGGCACACGGCGACGTCGACCGGTTCCACTCGTTCGACCGCCTCGGGCCACGTTCCGAGCACCGCCTCGCACGCCACGCCGGCCTCGGCCGCGCTGGCCTGGAACGACGCCAGCATCCCGGGAAGGGGGTCCACGCCGACGATCAGTCCCGGCTTGGGCACCAACCCCAGGCTCGAGGCGCCGCCGCCGACGCCCACGTCAAGCACCGTGCCGCCCTGGGGCAGCGCCTCCAGGGCCCGCCGGCGGGACGGCCGTACCGGTTGGCGGGCGTCCTCCTCGGGGTTCCAGCGGAACCGCTCCGGCTCCAGGGTGGCGTCGGGCTCGGGTGAAGCGTCGATGATCTCCTGAGGGACGGCCGACCGCTGCAGGAGGTCCCGCCATCGGTCGGCGGGGCGGACGGCGGATCGTTGGTCGGGCATGCCGGGCATTGTTCCCGCTCCCGTGACATGGTGTCGCCGTGAGTGCGCCCATCGCCATCGAGGCGCAGGAGCTCACCCGGGAGTTCCCCGGCGGCGTGCGGGCGCTCGACGGTGTGAGCTTCGCCGTCGAGGAAGGCGAGATCTTCGGCTACCTGGGGCGGAACGGGGCGGGGAAGTCGACGACCGTCCGCATCCTCACCACCCTGCTGCGTCCGACGTCGGGCACGGCCACCGTCCTCGGCCACGACGTGGGCAAGGACCCGGGTGCGGTGCGCAAGGTCTTCGGGTGCGCACTGCAGGAGGCGGCCCTCGACGAGTTGATGACCGGTCGCGAGCACCTGGTGATGGCGGGGCGGCTGGTCGGGCTCGGGAAGGCCAAGGCGGGGGAGCGGGCGGCCGAGCTGCTGGAGAGCTTCGGGCTGCAGGCCGCCGCCGACCGCATCGCCGCCGGCTACTCGGGTGGCATGCGCCGGCGCCTGGACGTGGCCATGGCCATGGTCCGCCGGCCCCAGGTTCTGTTCCTGGACGAGCCGACGACGGGCCTCGACCCGCAGGGCCGGCGGGCGGTGTGGGACCTGGTGCGGGGCCTGCGCGACGAGGGCTCGACGGTCTTCCTCACCACCCAGTACCTGGCCGAGGCGGACGAGCTGTCGGGGCGGGTGGCCGTCGTCCACGAGGGCCGCATCGCCGCCATCGGGACGCCGCAGGAGCTCAAGGACCGGATGGGCGTGACCACCATCGCGGTCCGGGTGGCGCCGGCGGAGGGGCAGGCGGTGATCGACGCCGTACGGCCCAGCGCGGTGACCGCCGGCGCCGGCGGCTGGTTGGCCATCGACGTGGCCGGCGGGGAGGCGGCGGTGCCGGAGGTGGTGGCCAAGCTGGTCGGTGCCGGCGTGGCCGTCGACCGGCTCAGGATCGAGCCGCCGAGCCTGGAGGACGTCTTCGTCGGCCTCACCGGCACCGAGATCGAGGCGTCGGCCGGCGGCGCCGACGCGGGGAAGATCACCGCCGTGCGCCGGGGGCTCGGCGTGCCGACCGGGCCCGGCCGGTGACCCCCTCCGCCCAGGTCCGCCTGCTCTTGTTCCGAAGCCTCCGGGAGGGGGCCCGCAACCCGGTGCTGGCCTACGCCCTGCCGATCATCATCCCCTTCGCCGTCCTCGTGCTGGTGGCCAAGACGCTGTACCGGGTCACCGACCTCCCCGGGTTCCCGACCGACAACTACGCCGAGTGGATGACGCCGGCGATCATCATGCTCACGGCCATGACGGGCGTCGGCTACGCGGCCACCAGCCTGGTGATCGACATCCAGTCCGGGTTCCTGGACCGCCTGCGGCTGCTGGACGTGCGCCCGACCGCGTTGCTGCTCAGCCGGGTGCTGTTCGACGTGGTGCGGGTGCTGCCCGCCGGCACCGTGCTGCTGGTCCTCGGGCTGGCCCTGGGGACCAGCGTGAACGAGGGGCTGCTGGGCGTCGTCCTGCTGTACGGGTTGCTGGTGCTGTGGGCCGCGGCCTACGGCGGGCTGTACTTCGTCGTGGCCCTGACCACCCGCAACGCCCAGGCGCCGCTGGCGCTGGCGCCCCTGTTCCTGCCCCTGCAGTTCCTGTCGACCCAGTTCGTGCCCAAGTCCCTGTTACCGGGGTGGGTCCAGGCCATCTCGGCCTGGAACCCGTTCACCTACATGATCGACGCGGGCCGGGCCATGACCACCGGCCCGCTGACCGCGGCACCGGTGGTGAAGGCGGTGGCGGTGGCGCTGGGCCTGCTGATCGTCACCCAGGCCCTCAGCCGGCGGGCCTACCGGCGGGCGATGGGCGGCTGACCCCCCCAGCCCCCAGCGAACTGGTGACGATTCTCGGGGTCCGGACCCCGCTCTGTGTCACCAGTTCGGGTGGTGGGCTACGGCTCCATCACAATCCAGCCCCGGCGCTGGAGCTCGGCGGCGAGTGCTTCCGCCGGCAGGTCCCGGAGCGCCCGCTCGGCGGCCGACTGGCGAGCGGGATGGGCCACCGGCGCCGGCGGCGGGCCGTCCCCATGGACGGAGTCCAGCAGCCGGTCGATGAAGGCCTGCGCCTCGTCGCGGGTGAACTTGCCGGCGGCCTGGCGCTGGGTCAACCCCATCGGGCCCCGGGCGTCGCGGAAGTCGGCGTAGCCGGCGTCCTGGAGCAGTTCCAGCAGCTCCTGCAGCTGCCGGTGCGACGCCGGCGGGCCGGCCGACTGACCGAACGCCACTAGTAGCCGAGCTCCGCGTCGATCAGGCCGAGCAGAGGCTTCCGGCGCTGATAGCGGGCCACGTTGGCGCCCACCCGCTCGGCGAAGAGCGGCTCGGCCATCTGCCACGTGTTGGCGGTGTGGGGCGTGATCAGGCAGTTGTCGAAATCCCACAGGGGATGGCCGGCGGGGAGAGGTTCGGGCTCGGTGACGTCGAGGGCGGCGCCGCCGATGGCGCCGGCGCGCAGCGCCGCCACCAGGTCGTCGGTGACGACGTGGGCGCCGCGGGCGACGTTCACCAGCCAGGCGTCGCCGTCCATCCGCTCCAGCTCCGCGGCGCCGATGATGCCGGCGGTCTCGGGCGTGAGGGCCAGCGCCACCACCACGAGCTTGGCGCCGGCCAGCGTCGCGTGCAGCTCGCCGGTGGCCACCACCCGCGCCGCCCCGGCCACGGGCGCCGGGTGCCGGCGCACGACGGTGGCGTCCACGCCGAAGGGGGCGACGAGCCGCAGGAACGCCTCGGTGATGCCGCCCCCGCCGAGGATGGTGACCCGGGCGCCGGCCAGCCGCGTGCCGCCCTGCGGGCCCCACTGCGTGGCCCGGGCGCGGGTCGCCAGCCCTCGCAGCCCGGCCAGGCTCAGGGCCAGGGCGTGCTCGGCCACCGGCTCGGAGTAGGCGCCCTTGGTGCTGGTCCATGTCCGGCCGTCGGCGAACATCCCGGCGAACCGGTCGACGCCGGCGAAGGGCAGCTGCACCCACCGGACGTGCGGCAGGGTGCTCAGAAGGGTGCCCAACTCGGTGGCGCCGGTGGGGTCGGTCCATACCAGCGCCTCGGCGTCCTCCGCCTCCACCAGCGAGCCGCCGGCCGCGATGACGGCGTCGGCCACGACCGCGGCGATCGGGCCGGGAGCGACGGCGCACCGCAGCGTCACTCGACGTCGGCCGCCCGCCCCCGCAGCGCCCGGGCCATGCTGTCCTGCGACTCCAGCAGGATGCGCCGCACCGGCCCCGGCAGGGACTCGTCGGCCAGCGCCCGCTCGGTGGCGTCGAGCACTTCCTGGCCGATCAGCGTGCTGGGGAACAGGCCGCGGATGAGGCTCAGGGCCTCGTCGCGGGTCCGCTCCTCCCAGAACTTCGCCACGCTGGCGAAGTAGGGCTCGACGTACGGCGCCAGCAGCTCGTCCTGGCCGGTGACGTGGAAGCCGCCGGCGATCGACCGCAGGGTGGCCAGGGGCAGGTCGGCCTCCTCGTTCAGGCGGGCCCAGGCCGCGGCCTTGGGTTCGGCGGAGGGACGCGACGCCCGGGCCGACGCCGCTCGACGTTCGCCGATGTCGGTGGGGTCCCGCTCGAGCTCGGCGGCGATGAGCGCCTCTCCGTCGTCGACGCCCTCGGTGGCCAGGGCCATGACGATCTGCCAGCGAAGGTCCGTGTCCACGACCAGCCCGGCGACCTCCTCGGTGCCGTCGAGCAGGGCCCGGGCATACGCCAGGTGGTCCGCCGACTCGGCCACCGAGATGAAGTGGCGGGCCCAGATGAGCTGGCGGTCGCTGCCCGCCTCGGCGCCGGCCAGCGCCTCCCGAGCCGCCGCCGCCAGGGAGGCATGCAGGGCCGCCCGGTTGGCCGGGTCGCCGTACACGTCGGCGGCCGACGCCGCCTGACCGAGCAGGCGGGCCAGGGCCGAGTCGTCGCTCTCCGCCGGCGCGTGGGCGAGGACGAAGCCGACGAAACGCCGGGTGGCCAGCTCGGCATCGCGCACCATGTCCCAGGTCGCGGCCCAGCACAGGGTGCGGGCCAGGGGATCGGTGATGTCGCTGAGGTGCTCGGCCAGGGTGCGCAGCGAGCGCTCGTCGAGCCGGACCTTGGCGTAGGTCAGGTCGTCGTCGTTGAGCAGGAGCAGATCCGGGACGGTCTCACCGATGAGGTCGGCCACCTCGGTCCGCTCGCCCACCACGTCGAGCTCGACCCGCCGCTCACGCACCACCGCGCCGTCGGCCAGGCGGTAGAGGCCGACGGCCACCCGGTGGGAACGGATGGTCTCGTTTCCCGGCTGGCCGGTCTGCAGGATGGCGAAGGACTCGTAGGTGTCGTCCTCCCCCGAGGTGAAGTCGGCTCGAAGGGTGTTGACGCCGGCCGTCTCCAGCCACTCCGTCGACCAGTCGGTCAGCTTGCGGCCACTGGCCTGCTCCAGGTTCGAGAGGAAGTCGGCCAGCTCGGCGTTGCGCCACTCGTACCTGCGGAAGTACCGCTGGAGCCCCTCCCGGAAGGCGTCCTGGCCCACCCAGGCGACGAGCTGCTTGAGGGTGGAGGCGCCCTTGAGGTAGGTGATGCCGTCGAAGTGGAGGCGGACGGCATCCGTGTCGACGATGTCGGCGGAGATCGGATGGGTCGTCGGCATCTGGTCCTGGGCCATGGCCCCCGCCTTCACGCCGGCGGCGAAGCGGACCCAGCTGTCGCGGAAGCGGGTGGCTTCGGCCAGGGCGTGGTAGGCCATGTAGGTGGCGAAGCTCTCGTTGAGCCACAGGTCGTCCCACCACTTCATGGTCACCAGGTCGCCGAACCACATGTGGGCCATCTCGTGGAGGAGGGTGTTGGCCCGGCCCTCGTGGGCGGCCTCGGTCTGGCGGGACCGGAAGACCATGTACTCGTTGAAGGTGACGCAGCCCGGGTTCTCCATGGCCCCGAAGTTGAACTCGGGGACGAAGAGCTGGTCGTACTTGGCGAAGGGGTAGGGGTAGTCGAACTCCTCCTCGAAGAAGTCGAGGCCCTGCTTGGTCAGGGTGAACAGCTCCTCGGCGTCGAGGTACTGGGCCAGCGACTCCCGGCAGTAGATGCCCAGCTCGACCTGCCCGTGGACGTCGCGCACCACGTGGTAGGGGCCGGCGACCACCGCGACCAGGTACGTCGAGATGACGTCAGTGGGGGAGAAGCGCCACACTGGGCCCTCGCGAGTGGAGGGGCTGTTGCTGACGACATCCCACTCCTCCGGAGCGGTCACGGTGAGGGCGAACGTGGCCTTGATGTCGGGCTGGTCGAAGCAGGCGAAGACGCGGTGGGCGTCGTAGGGCTCGAACTGGGTGTGGAGGTACACCTTGCCGTCGGTGGGGTCGGCGAAGCGGTGCATCCCGACGCCGGTGTGCTGGTAGCTGCAGTCGGCGACGATGCGCAGCACGTTGTTGGCCAGCAGGCCGCGCAGCGGCAGCCGGCTGCGGCCCTTGTCGTAGGACTCGACGGGGATGGTCCGGCCGTTGAGCGTGGCCTCCCGGACAGCGGCGGCGTCGAGGTCGATGAACGTGCTCAGCCCGACGAGGTTGCCTTGGAAGCGGATGGTCGTATCGCTGAGGAAGGTCTCGTCGCCCGTGGTCAGGTCCAGGCTGACCGTGTAGGCGACACCGGACAGCTTGGTGGCACGATCCTGAGCCTCGGCCCGGGTGAGATTGTCGTCAGTCATTACGGCCAAGTATGGCCGCGAGTCATATGCGGCCAAGTATGGCCGCGCCGTCATAGGGCAAGTATGTACGCTCCCCCCGTGCGCGTCGGCCTGGTGTCCCCGTACAGCCTCTCGCTGCCCGGGGGCGTGCAGGGCCAGGTGCTGGGCCTGGCCCGGGCGCTCCGGGGCCAGGGCCACCAGGTCCGGGTCCTGGGGCCGTGCGACGGAGCCCCGCCCGAGGCCGGCATCACCCCCCTGGGCGAGAGCATCCCCACCGCGGCCAACGGGTCCATGGCTCCCGTCGCCCCCGACCCCTCCAACGCCCTGCGGACCATCGCCGCCCTGCGGGACGAGCACTTCGACGTGGTCCACGTCCACGAGCCACTGGCGCCGGGGTGCACCGTCACCACCCTGGTGTGCAGCAACGCACCCATGGTGGGGACGTTCCACGCCGCCGGCACCAGCGCCTCCTACCGCTGGCTGGCCCCGTTCCTCCGCCCGCTCGCGGCACGTCTCGCCATCCGCTGCGCGGTGTCCGAGGACGCCCGGGAGCTTGCCCAGGGCGGCCTGGGCGGCGAGTACGTCCTCCTGCACAACGGGATCGACGTCGAGCGGTTCACCAAGGCCACTCCCTGGCCCACCGAGGGCCCGACCGTCCTCTTCCTGTCCCGGCACGAGGAGCGCAAGGGCCTCGACGTCCTCATCGACGCCCTGCCCGCCCTGCCGGCGCACGCCCGGGTGTGGATCGCCAGCGACGGTCCCGACACCGCCCGGCTGAGGGCTGCCGCCGCCGGCGACGACCGGGTGGAGTGGCTGGGCCGCATCGACGAAGGCGAGAAGATCCGCCGGCTCCGGGGCGCCTCGGTGCTCTGCGCCCCCTCCCTGCGGGGCGAGTCGTTCGGGATGATCCTGCTGGAGGCCATGGCCGCCGAGACCCCGATCGTGGCCAGCGACCTCCCGGGCTACCGCAAGGTCATCGGCGAGGGGGAGCCGGCCGCCCTTCTCGTCCCGCCCGGCGACGCCCGAGCCCTGGGCGCGGCGCTGTGCCGGGTGCTGGAGGAGCCGGCGTTGGCGGCGTCGCTGGCCGCGGCCGGCGACGTACGGGCCGCCACCTTCTCCATGGACCGGCTGGCCGAACGGTACCTGGAGCTCTACCGATCGGCGATCGCAGGGGTCCCTCCCGTATGATGGCGGCCGCATGCTCCTGATCGTCCTGATCGCCGTCGCGGTGCTGCTGGCCCTGTACGTCATCGTGACCTACAACGCGCTGGTCAAGCTGCGGAACCGCATCCAGAACGCCTGGGCCCAGATCGACGTGCAGCTCCGCCGGCGCTACGACCTGATCCCCAACCTCGTGGAGACGGTCAAGGGCTACGCCAAGCACGAGAAGGGCACGTTCGAGGCCGTCACCCAGGCCCGCGCCAACGCCATCAACGCCCAGGGACCGGCCGACCAGGCCCGGGCCGAGAACATGATCACCGGCGCCCTCAAGTCCCTTTTCGCCGTCTCCGAGGCCTACCCGGACCTCAAGGCCAACCAGAACTTCCTCTCTCTCCAGGAGGAGCTGAGCGGCACCGAGGGCCGGATCTCCTACGCCCGGCAGTACTACAACGATGCCGTGCTGCGGATGAACACCAAGATCCAGAGCTTCCCTTCCAACATCTTGGCCAACATGTTCGGGTTCAAGGAGCACGAGTACTTCGAGGCCGACGACACCTCGCGCGGCCCCGTCTCCGTACAGTTCTGAGCGACCCTCCTGTACGACCAGATCACCTCCAACAAGCGGCGTTCGGCGCTCCTTGTCGTGGCCTTCGTCTGCCTCGTCCTCCTGGTCGGATGGGCGGTCAACCTCCTGCTCGGGTTCGGGGTCGCGGGGCTGGTGATCGCCGTGCTGGTGGCCGGCACCGGCTCTGCGGTGTCGTACTGGAAATCCGACTCCATCGCCCTGGCCATGAGCCATGCCCGGCCGGCGGACCCCGTGACCTACGCCCGGCTGCACAACCTGGTCGAGGGCCTCTGCATCGCCGCCGGTCTGCCCAAGCCCCGGATCTACGTGATCGAGGACGACGCCCCCAACGCCTTCGCCACCGGGCGGGACCCCCGTCACGCCGCGGTGGCGGTGACCACGGGGTTGATGGACAAGCTCACCCGGATCGAGCTCGAGGGCGTCCTGGCCCATGAGCTGAGCCACATCAAGAACTACGACATCCTCGTCTCCACCCTGGCCGTCACGCTGGTGGGGGTGGTGGCGGTGCTCACCGACTTCAGCCTGCGCTTCCTGTGGTGGGGCGGGCCCCGCCACCGTGACGACTCCCGGGCCGGCGGTGGAGGGCCGGCGGCGGCGTTGGCCGTCGTCGGGCTGGTGCTGCTCGTGGTGGCACCCCTGGTCGCCAAGCTGATGCAGGCGGTCATCAGCCGGCGGCGAGAGGTGCTCGCCGACGTGAGCGGGGTGGCACTGACGCGCTACCCTCCCGGGCTTATCTCGGCGCTGGAGAAGCTGAGAGACGACACGACCGTCGTGCACTCGTCGTCGAGGGCCACGGCCCACCTCTGGGTGGAGTCCCCGCTGGCCCGCACACCGGAGGAGGGTCGGCTCTCCCGGTTGAACCGGCTTTTCGACACCCACCCTCCCCTGGAGGAGCGGATCCAGGCTCTGAAGGAGCTGTAGAGAAGGAAATGAAGCGCAAGACCATCGCCCTGCTCGTGCCTCTCGTCCTGGCCCTGACCGCAGCGTGCGGCGGCGGAGGGTCCAGCGCCGCCGACGTGGGCCAGGCCGGCCCCATCGGTCGCGGGCCCAACGAGCCCCCCGGGGGGAGCGCGCCCGTCATCGGCAACTTCCCCCTCACCGGTATGCCGGCCGTGGACGCCACCAAGCTCCGCCGGCCGGCGGTGACGGTGAAGATCGACAACAACGCCCAGGCCCGCCCCCAGGCCGGCCTGGAGGCCGCCGACGTGATCTACGAGGAGTTCACCGAGGGAATCACCAGGTTCGTCGTGGTATTCCAGTCGGCCGACGCCGGCGTGGTGGGACCCGTGCGGTCCGTGCGCCCCGGTGACCCCCACATCGCCAAGCCGTTCGGTGGCCCCCTCGTCTTCTCCGGTGGCTCGGCCCCGGTCCTCGGGGTGGTCCGGGCCGCCGGCATCCCGCAGGTGACGGAGAACGACCGGGAGACCCTCAGGCGGCGGAGCGGGAGGAGGGCGCCCCACAACCTCTACACCGACACCACCTCCATGTTCCGCAAGGCCGGCGCCGGCGCCGCCCCCCCGGCCTTCTCGCCGTTCCTCGCCCTCGGCGCCGCCCCCACGGCCGCCGGCGCCACGCCGGTGCCCGCCTTCCGGCTCTCGCCGGCCCCGGGGGTGACCGCCCAGTACCAGTGGGACGCCGCTGAGGCGGTGTGGAAGCGGTCGACCGACGGCCGGCCGCACACCCTGGAGGGTGGGGCGCAGCTCTCCCCCCGGAACGTGATCGTGCAGTACACCCCCTACGTGACCTTCCCCGACGACCCGAAGGTGCGCTACCCCGAGGTCATCGGATCGGGAGAGGCCCTCGTCTTCATGGGGGGCATGCAGGTAAGGGCTCGCTGGTCCAAGTCGTCGGCCGCGGCCATGACCACCTTCACCGACACTGCGGGCAGGCCCATCGCCCTGTCGCCGGGGCAGACGTGGGTCCACCTGCAGACTCCCGGGGCCGCGCCCTCGATCGGCTGACCGGCAATCCCCCCGGGCCCGGCACACGACGGCGGTAGAATCGCCGCCATGCCCGACAGCACCACCGGCACCCGTACCTCTGGAACGGCGAGAGTCAAGCGCGGCCTGGCCGAGATGCTCAAGGGCGGCGTCATCATGGACGTCGTCAACGCCGAGCAGGCCCGCATCGCCGAAGACGCCGGCGCGGTGGCCGTCATGGCGCTGGAGCGGGTGCCGGCCGACATCCGCCGCGACGGCGGCGTGGCCCGCATGAGCGACCCGGCCATGATCGAGGCCATCCAGGCCACCGTCACCATCCCGGTGATGGCCAAGGCCCGCATCGGGCATTTCGCCGAGGCCCAGGTGCTCGAGTCCCTCCGGGTGGACTACATCGACGAGAGCGAGGTCCTCACCCCCGCCGACGAGGCCCACCACATCGACAAGTGGCCCTTCGCCGTGCCGTTCGTGTGCGGAGCCACCAACCTGGGCGAGGCCCTGCGCCGCATCTCCGAGGGTGCGGCCATGATCCGGTCCAAGGGTGAGGCCGGCACCGGCAACATCGTCGAGGCCGTGCGCCACCTGCGGTCGATCCTGGGCGACATGCGCCGGCTGACCCAGGCCGATGCCGCCGAACGCTACGGCTGGGCCAAGCAGCTGCAGGCGCCGATCGACCTGGTCATCGAGGTGGCCGAGACCGGCGCCCTGCCGGTGCCGCTGTTCTGCGCCGGCGGCATCGCCACGCCCGCCGACGCGTCGCTGGTCATGCAGCTTGGTGCCGAGGCCGTGTTCGTCGGCTCCGGCATCTTCAAGAGCTCCGACCCGGTGGCCATGTCCCGGGCCATCGTCGAGGCCACCGCCCACTTCCGCGACCCGGCCATCGTCACCAAGGTGAGCCGGGGGCTGGGCGAGGCCATGCGGGGGGCCGAGATGGCCAGCCTGGAGACCCGCCTGGCCGAAAGGGGCTGGTGACGGCATGAGGCGGCCTCCAGGTGCACAAGGTCGGCATCCTCGCCTTGCAGGGGGCTTCGCAGCGCCACGCTGAGGCGGTGGCGGCGCTCGGCGCCCTCCCCGTGGAGGTCCGTACGCCCGACGATCTGGCCGGCATCGAGGGCATCATCCTGCCCGGTGGCGAGTCCACGACCATGTCGAAGCTCCTCGACCTCTCCGGCCTGTTCGATCCCCTGGCCGACCGCCTGGGCGCCGGCATGCCGGCGTTCGGGACCTGCGCCGGCCTGATCCTGCTGTCAGCCCACATCCTCGACGGGCGCGACGACCAGCGCAGCTTCGGCGTCCTCGACGTCGACGTACGCCGCAACGCCTTCGGCCGCCAGGTCGACTCCTTCGAGACCGACCTCAGTGTCGACGGTGTCGCCGGCGGCGCCTTCCCCGCCGTCTTCATCCGTGCCCCGGTCGTGGAGCGGGTGGGCCACGGCGTCGAGGTCCTCTCGACGGTGGAGGGCCGGGCGGTCCTTTGCCGGCAGGGGCCCCTGCTGGGCGCCGCGTTCCACCCCGAGCTTTCCGACGACCTTCGCCTGCACCAACTCTTCCTGGAGGGTTAGAACCATGTCCGGACATTCCAAGTGGGCAACCATCAAGCACCAGAAGGGCGCCAAGGACAAGGTCCGGGCCAAGGTGTTCGCCAAGGTCCTGCGCCAGGTGGAGGTGGCGGCCCGAGAGGGCGGCGGAGACCTCAACGCCAACGCCAGCCTGCGGACGATGTACCAGAAGGCCCGTGACGCGTCGGTGCCGGTGGACACCATCGAGCGGGCCATCAAGCGGGGCACCGGCGAGATGGACGGCGTGCGCTACGAGTCGGTGAACTACGAGGGCTACGCGCCCATGGGCGTCGCCATCTACGTGGAGACCCTCACCGACAACCGCAACCGCACCGGCGCCGACGTGCGGGCCATCTTCTCCAAGAACGGCGGCTCCAGCGCCGAGCCCGGCGCGGTGGCCTGGCAGTTCGAGCGCAAGGCCGTCATCATCATCCCGAAGCAGGGCCCGAGCGGCCCCAAGAGCGGGGAAAGGAGTCCCGCCCTCGACGAGGACGACGTGATGATGATCGGCCTCGACGCCGGCATGGAGGATCTGGAGGACCAGGGCGACACCTGGCAGCTCACCGCTCCGCCCACCGATCTCGGCCGGCTCCGTGACGCCCTGGAAGCGGCCGGCGTGAAGGTCACCTCCGCCGAACTCACCATGGTGCCCACCTCCACCATCGCCCTGGAGTCCGAGGCCGACGCCCGCAAGGTGCTACGGGTGGTCGACGCCCTGGAGGACCACGACGACGTGCAGGCCGTCTACGCCAACTTCGACATCCCCGACAACGTGCTGCAGCTGGTCGAGGCCGGCGCCTAGGCCGGCCTCGACCAAGCTGGCGCGGCTAGGCCCCGCCAGGCCCCGGCGGCAGGGCGCCGGTGTGGAACGACCACAGGAAGTAGATGCAGTCGAGGCGGTTGTTGGCCGTGTAGTTCGGGTTGCCGTAGAAGGAGTACGGGTACGGCCGCCCGGACGCGTTCTCCAGAGCGAAGAAGCCTTCGAGCTCCTGGCAGTTCTGGTAGAAGGCGAGCCAGCTGACCCGGCCGGCCTGGAGGCTCGACACGCACGCGGCCAGGGACGGAAGCTCGAACTCGAAGCTCTCCTCCGGGGTGTGGGCCAGCACGGCGTTGTTGTTGGCGACGCAGGACTGGTAAGGGCTTCCCCCGCCGATGGCCGACACCGGACCGCCGCCACCGAGGGGACCGATGTAGCGGGACAGGTCGATGCTGCTGGTCTGCGCCGATGCCGGCGGAGCGGCCATGAACAGCACGCTGGCCATCAGAGCCAGTCCTACGCCGAGTCGCTTCATAGGTGTGTTCCTCCTGGGTTGGTTTCTTCCTGCTGCTCGCCGAGTCATGGAAGCGTCGCCGTGCCGGTGATGTAGGCGACCGAGTAGGTCCGGGTGTTCGTCCTGGAGCAGCCGCCGTCGGGCGTGCGCTCGGCGATGGAGATGGCCTGGAAGGTCACCTCGCCGCTCCCGGTGACACCCTGGTAGACGCCCGTGCCGCCGGTGATGTCCAGGTGCGAGCGGCCGGTGATCCGGGCCACGCAGGTGCGCGGGTCGAACGCCAGGTTGTTCTCCTGGACGGTCAGGGTGTTGAAGGTGGAGCCTCCCGGGAAGACGGTCTCGGTCGTCCGCTGGGTCCTGCCCGTGGACGGCTCGACCCCTTGACTGAGGAGGAAGTCAGTCCCCACGCCGCTGATCGGCCCCGAGGCGTACACGGTGAAGTTCTCTTCATCGGGTCCCTGGTAGAGAACAAACGTCTGGCGCGCCGTTTGCGCCGACGCAACCCCTTGGGCGCACGCCAGAACAGCGACGACCGCCACTAATGCCGCGACCACTCGTACCCGCATGGACCCCATCCTCCCCATGTCGCCCGCTTTCAAGCATGTTCGGCCCAGAGGTCCGCGCCGGGGACCGTCTTCCGCGCTACTGTCACGAACGGATGTTCGTGCTCGGGATCGATCCAGGGGTGTCTCGCTGCGGCTACGGCTGCGTCGAGGGCGGGCCGGGGGCCACGCCGCGGGTGGTCGCGGTCGGCGTGCTGACCACGCCGGCGGCGGACCCGTTGCCCGAGCGGCTGGCTGCGCTCGACCTGGACCTTCGGGCCCTGGTGGCGGAGTTCCGGCCGGCGGTGGTTGCCGTCGAGCGGGTCTTCTTCCAGGTCAACGCCCGCACGGCCATGTCCGTCGGCCAGGCCAGCGGGCTGGCCCTGGTGGCGGCGGCTCAGGCCGGCGCCGAAGTGGTGCAGTACACGCCGAATGAGGTCAAGCAGGCCGTCGCCGGCTACGGCTCGGCGCCCAAGGAGCAGGTGCAGCGCATGGTCCAAACCCTCCTCGGCTTGGCCGAGGTCCCCAGCCCGCCCGACGCCGCCGACGCCCTGGCCCTGGCCCTGTGCCACCTGGCCATGGCGCCGCTGCGGTCACGGGTGGGTACTCGCCGATGATCGGGCGGCTGCGCGGCACCCTCGTGCACCGGTCGCACCGAGGCGAGGTCATGCTGGACGTGGGCGGGGTGGGGTACCGGATCAGCGTCTCGCCGGCTACCGCAGTGGCCCTCGGGAGCATCGGCAACGAGGTCGTCGTGCACACCCACCTGCACGTCCGGGAGGACGCCCTCACCCTGTTCGGTTTCGCGACGGCCGACGGCCGGGACTGCTTCGAGTCGCTCATCGGGGCCCACGGCGTCGGCCCCGGCCTGGCCCTGGCCATCCTGTCCACCCACGGGCCGGAAGAGCTGCGCCGGGTGGTCTTCGACGGCGATCTCGACGCCCTGACGCTCGTGCCCGGCGTCGGCCGCAAGACCGCGGCCCGGCTGCTGCTGGAGCTCAAGTCCCGGCTCGATCTGCCCGAGGGCGACCCCGTGCCGGCGAACGGCTCCACGCGGGCCGAGGTGCGGGAAGCCCTGGCCGCCCTCGGCTACCAGCCGGAGGAGGTGCGCCGGGCCATGGGCGAGCTGCCGGCGGAGGGCGACGTTGGCACCCTGGTCCGCACCGCCCTGCAGACCCTGGGCGCCACGCGGTGACACGGAACGAGCTGCTCACGCCGCTCACTGCGCCCGGGGAGTCGCCCGAGGAGGTGACGCTGCGGCCCCGCCGGCTGGAGGAGTTCGTCGGCCAGGCCCAGCTCCGCCAGCACCTCGAAATCCTCCTCGAGGCGGCCCGCCGGCGGGGCGAGCCCGCCGACCACCTGCTGCTCGCCGGTCCCCCGGGGCTGGGCAAGACCAGCCTGGCCGGCATCGTCGCCGCCGAGATGGGGGTGACCCTTCGGGTGACGTCGGGGCCGGCGCTCGAGCGGGCCGGCGACCTGGCCTCGGTGCTGACCAACCTCGACGAGGGCGACGTCCTGTTCATCGACGAGATCCACCGCCTGCCCCGCGTGGTGGAGGAAGTGCTCTATCCGGCCATGGAGGACTTCCAGCTCGACATCGTGCTCGGGAAGGGGCCCTCGGCCCGGTCCTTGCGCCTCGACCTGCCCCGGTTCACCCTCGTCGGTGCCACCACCCGGACCGGGCTGATCACCGGCCCCCTGCGCGACCGGTTCGGCTTCGTCGCCCGCCTGGACTACTACGACGTCGAAGAGCTGGAGGCCATCGTCGTACGGGCGGCACGGATCATGGGAGTCAGCCTCGACCCCGCCGGCGGCCACGAGGTGGCCCGGCGGGCCCGGGGGACGCCTCGCATCGCCAACCGGCTGTTGCGCCGGGTCCGCGACTACGCCGAGGTACGGGCCGAGGGCGTCGTCACCCAGGCCGCCGCCCGCGACGGCCTCGCTCTTTTCGAGGTAGACGAAGCCGGATTGGACAAGGTGGACCGGGCCATCCTGGCCGCGGTGTGCCGGCGCTTCGGAGGCGGGCCGGTCGGCCTCTCGACCCTGGCCATCAGCGTCGGCGAGGAGCCGGAGACGGTGGAGGACGTCTACGAGCCCTTCCTCCTCCAGCTCGGCCTTCTCCAGCGCACCCCTCGTGGCCGGGTGGCCACGCCGGCGGCGTGGTCCCATCTCGGGCTCCAGCCGCCCGAACAGGGCCCGTCGAACGCCTCACTCTTCAGCTAGGCAGTAACGTGATCCCCGGTCGCCCGGCGGCCCTCTTTTCCCATGGGACCCCTTCTCGCGCTGCTCATCACTTTTGGCCTCATGTGGGTGCTGCTCATCCTTCCGCAGCAGCGCCGCATGCGGGCGCACCAGGCCATCGTCGCCTCCCTGCAAGAGGGCGATGAGGTGGTCACCGCCGGCGGCGTGTACGGCACGATCATCTCGGTCGACGACGACACCTTGGCCGTGGAGGTGGCGCCGGGCGTCGTCCTGCGGATCCTGCGCAGCGCGGTGAGCCAGCGCATCGCCCCCGACGACGGATCGGCCGACGACGAGGACGAACCGGTGACGGACGTGCCCTGATGAAACGGGGCTCGCTCTACAGCCTCATCGGATTCATCGTCGTCACCATCGGCGCCCTGACCGCGACCTTGATCTCCGGCGAGAGCCCGCAGCTGGGCCTCGACCTGCAGGGGGGCGCCTCCGTCGTGCTCCAACCTCGCGAGGAGGTGCCTCAGGGCGTCCTCGACCAGGCCATCGAGATCATCCGGAACCGGGTGGACGCCCTGGGCGTGGCCGAGCCCGAGATCACCCGGCAGGGCGAGTCGATCATCGTGTCGCTCCCCGGTGTGCAGAACCGGGAACGGGCCCTCCAGGTCGTGGGCCAGACCGCCCAGCTGCTGTTCCGGCCCGTCATCCAGCAGCTTCCGGCCGAGCCCACGCCCACCAGCTCGACGACCACGTCCTCCACCACGCCGACGACGGCGGAGCCCGGTGCTTCCACCACCACGACGTCGACCACCATCGACATCAACAGCACCACCGCCCCCGAGGACGACGACGAGACCAAGCAGGTGATCCTTCCCGAGAAGGACCGAGATGGTCGGGTGACCTCCCGGTACCTCCTCGGTCCGGCCGAGGTGAAGGGCACGGCCCTGTCGGGCGCGTCGGCCAACGTGTCCCAGACCGGCCAGTGGGAGGTGCAGTTCGAGCTGACCGGTGAGGGCACGAGGCAGTGGAACGAGATGGCGGCCAAGGTGGGCGCCGGCAACCAGATCGCCATCGACCTCGATGGGGTGGTCCGTTCCGCTCCCGCCCTCCAGGTCACCGAGTTCCAGGGCCGGGGCGTCATCACCGGCAACTTCACCCAGGGCGAGGCCAAGGATCTGGCCCTGGTTCTGCGCTACGGCGCCCTGCCCGTCCAGCTCGACCGCCAGACGGTCCAGACCGTTTCGGCCACCCTGGGCCGTGACTCCCTGCGGGCCGGTGTGGCCGCCGGCCTCGTGGGTCTCGCCCTCGTCGCCCTCTACATGCTCCTGTACTACCGGGCCCTCGGCCTGGTCGTCTGGCTGGGCCTGGCCCTCACCGGCGCCATCATGTACTCCTTCGTCACCCTGCTGGGCAACACCAGCGGCCTGGCCCTGAGCCTGGCCGGCGCCGTCGGCATCATCGTGTCGGTCGGCGTGACGGTCGACTCCTATGTCGTGTACTTCGAGCGGCTCAAGGACGAGATTCGCGCCGGGAAGACCATCCGGTCCTCGGTGGACCGCGGGTTCTCCCGGGCCTACCGCACGATCCTGGCCGCCGACACCGCGTCCATCATCGGCGCCGGCGTGCTGTACTTCCTGAGCGTGGGCTCGGTCCGGGGCTTCGCCTTCTTCCTGGGCCTCACCACCCTGCTCGACCTGTTCACGGCCTACTTCTTCACCCGGCCCATGGTCATGCTGCTGGGCCGCAGCCGCTTCTTCACCGAGGCCCGCTGGGTGGGCGTGGCCCGGGGCCTTAACGCCGCGCCTGCAGTGGACAGACCGAGGACGAAAGAGTTGGTATGACCGACGACGCCCCCCAGGCCAAGAAAGCCTCGCTGGCCCACCGGCTGTACCACGGCGAGACCACGTTCGACTTCGTCGGCCGGCGCAGGGTCTGGTTCGTCTTCTCCGCCATCGTCATCTTCGCCGGGCTGTTGTCGCTCGGCACCCAGGGCCTGAACCTGGGCATCGACTTCGAGGGCGGCACGTCGTGGGAGGTGCCGGCGCCCGGCGTGTCGGTGGCCGAGGCTCGCGACGCCGTGCGGCCCTTCGGCCTGGGTGACGCCACCATCCAGATCATCGGCGACGACCGCATCCGGGTGGCGTCCGAAAACGAGTCGCCGGAGGACCAGGAGAGGATCAGCCGGGCCCTGGCCGAGCTGGCCGGCGCCGACATCAGCCAGGTCAGCGTCAACGACGTGGGCCCGTCGTGGGGCCAGGCGGTGACCAACAAGGCCCGCAACGCCCTGGTGGTGTTCTTCGTCCTGATCAGCATCTACATCTCGCTGCGGTTCGAGTGGAAGATGGCGGTGGCCGCCCTCGCCGCCGTGGTCCACGACATCTTCGTGACCGTCGGGGTGTACTCCATCTCCCGCTTCGAGGTGACGCCGGCCACGGTCGTGGCCTTCCTGACCATCCTCGGATTCTCCCTGTACGACACCATCGTGGTGTTCGACAAGGTGGAGGAGAACGCCAAGGGGCTGGCCGCCAGCGGCCGGTTCACCTACTCCGACACGGTCAACCTGTCGATGAACCAGGTGCTGATGCGCTCGCTCAACACCTCGATCGTGGCCGTCATGCCGATCGTGTCCATCCTCGTCATCGGCGCCGGCGTCCTGGGTGCGACCACGCTCAACGACTTCGGGTTGGCCCTGCTGATCGGCCTCCTGACCGGCGCCTACTCGTCCATCTACATCGCCGCGCCGATCCTGGCCATGCTCAAGGAGCGGGAGCCCCGCTACACCGCCATCCGCCAGCGCCTCTCCGCCAAGGGCGGCGCCGGCCTGCTGACGCCGGCGGCCGCTGCCGCCCTTGCCGGCGGGGGTGGCGGCCCATTGGCCGCCCCGAGGCCCCGCCAGGGGGTCAAGCCGGCCGCCCGGCCCCGGCCGGCGCCGGTCGACGGCGAAGCCGACGACGACGTGCTCGTTCCCACCCGTCAGAGCGGCGCCGGGCAGGCCCCGAAACCACGGCCTGCCGGGCAGGCCCAGAGATCACCGTCCAACCAGCCACCCCGCCCCGGTGCGCCCCGGCCCCGGAAGAAGGGCAAGAAGCGCTGACGGTCTAGTCTGGTCCATGGTTGATGCGGACTGGCTCAAGGGGCGGATCCGTGATGTCGTCGACTTCCCGACGCCGGGCATCGTCTTCCGCGACCTGACTCCTCTCCTGGCCGACCCGGAAGCCCTCCGGTTCAGCGTCGACGCCCTCGCCGACGCCTTCGAGGGACGGCGGGTCGACAAGGTCGTGGGCGTGGAGGCCAGGGGCTTCATCGTGGCCACACCGGTGGCCTACCGGCTCGACGCCGGCTTCGTGCCCGTGCGCAAGCCGGGCAAGCTGCCCTGGCGCACAGAGTCGGAGCAGTACGCCCTGGAGTACGGCGTCGACAGCCTCGAGATGCACGGAGACGCGCTCGCCCCCGGCGAGCAGGTGCTCATCGTCGACGACGTGATCGCCACCGGCGGCACGGCCCGGGCCACCACCCGGCTGGTCGAGCGGGCCGGCGCCACCGTCGTCGGCCTGGGCTTCCTTGTCGAACTGACGTATCTCGCCGGACGCGAGAAGCTTGGTGCATACGACATCGTGTCGCTCGTCGCGTACCCGTAGAAGGAGGGCTGGGGGAGTTGCCGACCGCCGATCGTGTCCTGCCGTGGCGGCGCTCGGCCCAAGCCGTGCCCGACGACGTGCGGGAGCTGGTCGACATCTACCGCTCCAAGCACCCCAAGGGTGACACCACCCTCCTGAGCCGGGCCTACACGGTCGCCGCCGAGGCCCACGAGGGCCAGGTCCGGCGGTCCGGCGACCCCTACATCGTCCACCCCTTGGCGGTGGCCACCATCCTGGCCGAGCTCGGCCTCGACGCCAACACCCTGGCCGCCGCTCTCCTTCACGACGCGGTGGAGGACACCGGCCTCTCCCTGGAGGACGTCACCCGGGACTTCGGGCCCCAGGTGGCGGCCATGGTCGACGGTGTCACCAAGCTGGACCGGGTCCGCTTCGACTCGAAGGAGGCCCAGCAGGCCGCCACCATGCGCAAGATGCTGGTGGCCATGGCCAAGGACATCCGGGTCCTGCTCATAAAGCTGGCCGACCGCCTCCACAACATGCGCACCATCGCCGCCCTCCCCCGGGAGAAACAGGAGCGCATCGCCCAGGAGACGATCGACGTCTACGCCCCCTTGGCCCACCGGCTCTGCATCGGGGGCATCAAGTGGCAGCTGGAGGACCTGGCCTTCGCCACCCTGTACCCGAAGCGCTACGCCGAGATCGAGCAGATGGTGTCCAGCCGTGCCCCTGAGCGCGAGATCTACCTGTCGCAGGTCGTCGAGATGGTCAAGGGCCGGCTGGCCGAGGTGAGGGTCGACGGCGACGTATCGGGCCGGCCGAAGCACTACTGGAGCATCTACGAGAAGATGGTCGTCAAGCGGCGGGAGTTCGACGAGATCTACGACCTGGTCGGCCTGCGGGTCCTCGTCGGCAGCGTGAAGGACTGCTACGCCGCCCTGGGAACCATCCACGCCACCTGGAAGCCGGTGCAGGGCCGGTTCAAGGACTACATCGCCATGCCCAAGTTCAACCTCTACCAGTCGCTGCACACGACGGTGGTGGGGCCCCAGGGCAAGCCCATCGAGGTCCAGATCCGGACCAAGGAGATGCACCGGCGGGCCGAGTACGGCGTGGCCGCCCACTGGAACTACAAGGAGGCCGGCCCGGTCGCCGACCCCGGGTGGCTGCGGCGCATCGTCGACTGGCAGGAAGAGACCGACGACCCCCGCGAGTTCATGGAGTCGCTGAAGCTCGACCTCGACCAGGACGAGGTGTTCGTCTTCACCCCCAAGGGCGACGTCGTCACCATGGCCGTGGGCGCCACCCCCATCGACTTCGCCTATGCGATCCACACCGACGTCGGCCACCGCTGCATCGGCGCTCGGGTCAACGGCCGCCTGGTGCCGCTGGACTCCCAGCTGAAGTCGGGCGACCGGGTCGAGATCTTCACCTCCAAGGTGGAGGGCGCCGGCCCCTCCCGCGACTGGCTCCAGGTGGTGGTCACCCCAAGGGCCAAGAACAAGATCCGCCACTGGTTCAGCCGCAGCCGGCGTGAGGAGGCGGTCGAGAGCGGTCGGGAGGAGCTGGTCAAGTACATGCGGCGGGAGGGCCTCCCCGTCCAGAAGCTGACCAATTCGGCGGTGCTGGCCAAGGTGGCCGTCGACCTCAACTACACCGACCTGGAGGCGCTGCACCAGGCCATCGGCGAGAACCACGTGTCGGCCCAGTCGGTGGCCCAGCGCCTGGCCCGGGAGCTGCGGGGCGGCGAGCACGAGGAGCAGCTGCCCACCACCGTGCGCCGGCCGGCCCGGTCCCGGGTACAGGGGACGGGCGGGGTCCACGTGGAGGGGCTCGACGACGTCATGGTCCGGCTGGCGCTGTGCTGCACACCGGTGCCCGGCGACGAGATCGTCGGCTTCGTGACCTCCGGCCGTGGCGTCTCAGTGCACCGGGCCGACTGCGCCAACGCGGTGACCCTGACCACGAGCATGGGTGAGCGCCAGATCGAGGTGGATTGGGACGGGGCCCGTGCCGGCGTGTTCGTCGCCTCCATCGAGGTGGAGGCGCTCGACCGGGCCCGGCTCTTGGGCGACGTGTCGACCGCCCTGGCCGACCACCACGTCAACATCGTGGCGTCGTCCACCCACACCGGCTCCGACCGCGTGGCCCGCCTCCGGTTCGACTTCGAGCTCGCCGACCCCTCGCACCTCGACGCCCTGCTGCGTTCGGTGAAGCGGGTGGACTCGGTGTTCGACGCCTACCGCGTGCTGCCCGGGAGCCGGCGCTAACTCCGGGGGTCGATCCCGACCACCCGGTAGCGTTGGCCCGTGGTCGAGTTCCGCGCCCCTGTGGGCACCCGTGACGTGCTGCCGCCGGAGTCGGCGCGCTGGGAGCGGCTGATCGCGCTGTTCGCGGGCACCGTCGAGCGGGCCGGGTACGGGTTGGTGCTCAGCCCGATGTTCGAGGACGTCGGCGTGTTCGAGCGGGTGGGCGAGGGCACCGACGTGGTTCGCAAGGAGATGTACGACTTCGAGGACAAGGGCGGCCGGCGGGTGGCCTTGCGTCCCGAGGGCACGGCGTCGGTGGTGCGGGCCTACGTGCAGCACCGGCCGACACCGCCGTTCAAGGCCTGGTACGCGGCGCCCAACTTCCGCTACGAGCGCCCCCAGGCGGGACGGTTCCGTCAGCACCACCAGCTGGGCGTGGAGGCGCTGGGCACCGACGACGCCGACCTCGACGTCGAGGTCGTGGCCCTGGCGTGGTCGGTGTGCGCCGCCCTCGGGCTGGCCCGGGTGACACTGCTCCTCAACTCCCTTGGCGACGAAGTGTGCCGGCCGCCCTACCTCGACGCCCTCAGAGAGTTCCTCACCGTCCAAGAGCTCTGCGACGAGCACGCTGGCACGTACGAGAAGAACCCTCTGCGGGTCCTCGACTGCAAGCGCGACATCTGCCGCGCCGCCACCGACGACGCCCCTCGCCTGGTCGACCTTCTGTGCGAGCCGTGTGCGGCTCACTTCGCCCGGGTGCAGGCCGGTCTGGACAGCCTCGGGGTGGCGTACGCGCTGCAGCCCCGGTTGGTCCGGGGCCTCGACTACTACACCCGGACCACCTTCGAGCTGGCGGCCGAGGCGCTCGATTCGGCGCAGAACGCGGTGGGCGGCGGAGGCCGGTACGACAAGCTGGCCGAGGCGCTGGGCGGTCCGGCGACGCCGGGCATCGGGTTCGGCATGGGGATCGAGCGGCTCATGCTGGCGTGTGACGCGGAGGGCGTCTTCCCGGCGCCGGCGTCGACGGTCGACGTCTGGGTCGTCGACGCCACCGGCGGCTCCGCCGCCCTGGCCTTGACCCACGAGCTGCGGGCCGCCGGTGTCTCGGCGGACAGGTCCTTCGACGGCCGGTCGATGAAGTCGCAGTTCAAGTCGGCCGACCGCTCGGGTGCCCGCCTTGCCCTCGTGGTTGGCGACAACGAGGTGGCAGCGGCCACAGTGACCGTGCGCGACCTCCGCGCCGGCGACCAGGGGACCGTCGCCCGGGCCGACGTCGTCGAACACGTCAGGAACAAACTCCAATGATGCGGACCCACATGTGCGGCGAGCTGCGCCCTGAGCACGCCGGCCAGGAGGTCAGCGTCTGCGGATGGGTTTCGAGCCGGCGGGAGCACGGCGAGCACCTGGCGTTCGTCGACGTGCGCGACCACACGGGCATCATCCAGTGCGTGGTCGACGGTGCCCACCAGTTGCGGTCGGAGTTCGTGATCCGGGTGACTGGCACCGTTCGGGACCGGCCCGAGGGCACGCACAACCCGGGGTTGGCGACCGGCGACGTCGAGGTGGGGGACTGCACGGTGGAGGTGCTGTCCAGGGCCGAGCCGCCGCCCTTCCCGATCGGCGACCGGGTGGACGCGGATGAGATCCTGCGCTTGCGCCACCGCTACGTCGACCTGCGCCGGCCGGCCATGCAGCGCAACCTGCGCCTGCGGGCCACCGTGAGCAGCGCCATCCGGCGGTCGATGGAGGAGCAGGGCTTCGTCGAGGTGGAGACGCCGACGCTGATCGCCTCCACGCCCGAAGGGGCGCGGGACTTCGTCGTGCCGTCGCGCCTGCAGCCCGGTTCGTTCTACGCCCTCCCGCAGAGCCCCCAGCTGTTCAAGCAGCTGCTGATGGTGGGCGGCGTCGACCGCTACTACCAGCTGGCCAGGTGCCTGCGGGACGAGGACCTGCGGGCCGACCGCCAGTTCGAGTTCACCCAGCTTGACGCCGAGATGTCCTTCGCCGGCCAGGACGACGTGATCGGCGTCATTTCGCGAACCGTGGTGGCCGCCGTCAGGGCCGGCGGCGGCGAGGTCGACGACGCCATCCCGTCGATGTCGTGGCGGGAGGCCCAGGACCGGTTCGGCTCCGACAAGCCCGACGTGCGTTTCGGCATGGAGCTGGTCGAGCTCACCGAGGCCGTCGCCGGCACGGGGTTCCGGGCCTTCCAGGCGCCGTGCGTCAAGGGCGTCCGGGTGCCGGGCGAGGCGTCGATGGGACGCGCCCGCTTGGACCGGCTCACCGAGAAGGCCAAGGCCGCCGGCGGTGGCGGGCTGGTGTGGCTCAAGCTGGAGGGTGAGGAGCTGGCGTCACCCGTGCTCAAGTTCCTCTCGGCGGAGGAGAAGGCGGCGATCCCGAAGGCGCTGGGCGCCGAGCCCGACGACCTGCTGCTGATCGCCGCCGGCGAGCGGCTCGTCGTCGACCGGGTGCTGGGCCAGCTGCGACTGGAGCTCGGCCGCCCGCCCGTGAACGAGGGCGGGCTGAACCTGCTCTGGGTCACCGACTTCCCCCTGTTCGAGGGCCTGGACAGCGAGGGCCGCCCCATCCCCGCCCACCACCCGTTCACCATGCCCCATGTCGAGGACCTCGACCGCCTCGACTCCGACCCGCTGTCCGTCCGCTCCCAGGCCTACGACCTGGTGCTCAACGGCTGGGAGCTGGGTTCCGGCAGTGTCCGTATCCACCGCCCCGACATCCAGCAGCGCATCTTCTCCTTCCTCGGCATCGAGCCCGAGCAGGCTCAGGCCCGCTTCGGGTTCCTCCTCGATGCCTTCCGCCACGGCGCCCCGCCCCACGCCGGTTTCGCCTTCGGCATCGACCGGCTGGTGGCTCTGCTGGCCGGCGAGGAGAACATCCGCGAGGTCGTGGCCTTCCCCAAGACCCAGTCCGGCGTCGACCCCCTGACCGGCGCCCCCAACCCCATCGACGCCCGCCAGCTCACTGAGCTCGGCCTACGCCTGCTGCCCAAACCGACCTAACTCGTCGAGTGTGGGTAGTGCGCGAGGACATGCCGTACCGAAGTACCCACACTGAGGGTTGTCTCAGGCCGTCGGCATGCTGTGGGCATGGACGTTCGCCGGGAGTTGAACCGGATTGCTGTGGCCCAACACAGCCTCATCACGCTCGACCAGGCACTCCAGGCAGGAATGACCATCGCTCAGGTGCGGCATAAGGTCCACGCCGGCGAGTGGATCGTCGTCCGCCGGCGTGTGTATGCGGTCGCCGGCGCTCCGGCGACGTGGGCGCAGGCCATTGCCGCCACCGCCTTCTGCCTCCAGCCGCGCGCTTGGGTGTCCCACGGGACAGCCGGCCGGCTCTGGGGCTTCGTCCTGCCCGCCCTGGAGGGAGTCGACGTCCTCGTCGATCTGGATCGGCGGGTCAAGATGGCCGGCGTCCGCAGCCACCGGTCCGGCGCCTTGTTCACTGCGGACGTGAGCCGCCACCTCCGCATTCCCGTCACCACGCCCGAGCGCACGCTCGTCGATCTCTCGGGCTGCGTGTCCGCCGCCACCTTGGCGAAGGTGGTCGACGACGGGCTGCGCCGGCGGGTGGTCCGTCTCCACCGGCTGAGCACATGCGTTGCCCGTCTACCCAAATCGCCCGGTCGGCGCCCCGCAGTGATCCAGGAACTGCTGGCCGAGCGTCTCCCCGGCTACGACCCTGGAGACAGCGACCTCGAGACGAGGGTGTTGCGCGCCCTCGTGGCCGCCGGCCTCGTGGCCCCGGTCCAGCAACACCGGGTCAGGCTCGGGAAGCGGACGTTCCGGATCGACCTCGCCTATCCGGTCGCCAGGCTGGCCATCGAGCTCGACGGATGGGAGTTCCATAGCTCGCGCAGTGCGTTCGACGACGATCGGGCTCGGGCCAATGCGCTCGTCGCCGCCGGCTGGACCCTGCTGCGATTCACGTCACGGTCCACCGATGCCGAGATCGTCGCCTGTGTCCGCGCCGCCCTCGGCGAGAGTGGGTACTTCGGTGCGGCATGACCTCGCGAAGTACCCACACTGGGTCGGGCGTAGGGTCGGGGGTATGGCCGAGGACCTGTTCGGGGCCGCGTTGCAGGAGCGGCTCCGCCGGCAGGCGCCGCTGGCGGCCCGGATGCGGCCGGCGTCACTGGACGAGGTGGTGGGCCAGGAGCACCTGCTGGGGCCGAAGGGCCCGCTGCGCCGGCTGATCGAGGCCGACCGGATGTCGTCGGTGATCCTGTGGGGGCCGCCGGGCACCGGCAAGACGACCCTCGCCAAGCTGATCGCCGCCACCACCAGCCGGAGCTTCGAGCAGCTGTCGGCGGTGACCGCCGGCGTGAAGGACGTGCGGGAGGTGGTGGAGCGAGCCCGCCGGCGGCTGGCCGAGCAGGGCACGGGCACGATCCTGTTCCTCGACGAGATCCACCGGTTCAACAAGGCCCAGCAGGACGCCTTCCTGCCCGCGGTCGAGGAGGGGCTGCTGGTGCTCATCGGCGCCACCACGGAGAACCCGTACTTCGAGGTCAACTCGCCACTGCTGTCGCGATCGAGCCTGTTCCGGCTGCACCCCCTCTCGGCTGATGCGGTCGCGACCCTGCTGGAGCGCGGCCTGAAGAACGAGCAGGCGGAGGCGGACGACGAGGCGCTGGAGCACCTCATCGGGCGAGCCGACGGGGACGCCCGGGTCGCTCTCAATGCCTTGGAGGTAGCCATCGCGCTGGCAGAAGGCCGGGTCACCCTCGCCGATGCCGAGGCCGCCCTCGACGCCCGCGCCCTCCGCTACGAGCGCGACGAGCACTACGACATCGTCTCCGCCTTCATCAAGAGCCTGCGGGGCTCGGACGCCGACGCCGGCCTCTACTGGCTGGCCCGCATGCTGGAGGCCGGCGAGGACGCCCGCTTCATCGCCCGTCGCCTGGTGATCCTCGCCAGCGAGGACGTGGGCATGGCCGACCCCATGTCGCTCCTCGTGGCCGACGCCGCAGCGCGGGCGGTCGAGTTCGTCGGCCTGCCCGAGGCCCAGCTCAACCTGGCCCACGCGGTCATCCACCTGGCCACCGCCCCCAAGTCCAACCGGGTCACCGCCGCCCTCGGCCAGGCCCAGGCCGACGTCAAGGACCGGCCCGCCGGCGAGGTCCCGATGCACCTGCGCAGCGCCGGCTACTACGGGGCCAAGAAGCTGGGTCACGGGATCGGCTACGAGTATCCTCACGACGACCCCCGGGGGTGGATTCCCCAGGAGCATCGCCCACCTGAGGTCGCCGGTCGGGTGTACTACGAACCGTCGGATCACGGCTTCGAACGGGAGATCGCCGAGCGCATGCGAACACAGAAGACAGAAGAGTGACGCCGGCCGAGTTCGCAGCCACCGTGGCCTCGATGGCCTTTGCCATGCTGGTCGTCGGCCTGCTCTTCCTCGTCGGCTCGGCCATCCGCACCCTGTCCAGCGTGCGGGGGGCGGTCGACGACGTGCGCCGTACGGCGGTCCCGCTCATCTCCGACATCCACACCGCGGTCCGCCAGGCCAACGGCGACCTGGTCAAGGTCGAGGCCATCCTGGAGCGGACCGAGTCGATCAAGGGCACCGTCGACTCAGCCTCCCAGCTGGCCATCGCCGCCTTCGCCACCCCCCTCATCAAGCTGGCCGCCATCACCGCCGGCCTCCAGCGGGCCGCCCGCCGGCTGGCCGGAAGGACCTGACCAGCGCCGTGTTCAAAAGACTCCTCTGGTTCTCGATCGGGTGTGGCAGCTCGCTGTGGGTCATGCGCACCGTCCGCCGCACCGTCGAGCGCCTGGCGCCCCACCGGCTGACCCAGGACGCCGTCGCCGGCGCCAGGACGGCCGGCGCCCAGGTGCGGGCCGCCATGGAGGAGGGCAAGGCGGCCATGCGCGAGCGCGAGGCCGAGCTGCGGGCGGAGATCGCCCGCCGTACCGGCTGAGGGCGCAATCCCGCTGACCGCCGGCGGCTCCGGTCGGTAGTCTGGCCGCACAGCCATGCAAGCTCAGGAACTTCGCCGCGCCTTCACCGGCTTCTTCGTCGACCGGGGCCACACCCTGCACCCGTCGATGGGGCTGATCCCGCACCACCCCGCCGCGCCCATGTTCGCCAACGCGGGCATGAACCAGTTCCTCCCGGTCATCCTGGGCGAGGAGCCGGTCCCCGACCCGCCTCGGGCCACCTCGGTGCAGAAGTGCCTGAGAGTCAAGGGGAAGCACGACGACATCGCCAATGTCGGCGTCACGTGGGGCCATTGCACCTTCTTCGAGATGCTGGGCAACTTCAGCTTCGGCGACTACTTCAAGGCCGAGATCATCGCCTGGGCCTGGGACCTGCTGACCGAAGTGCTGAAGATCGACGGCGACCGCCTGTGGGTCACCGTCCATGACTCCGACGACGAGGCCGCCGGCATCTGGGCCGACTCCGTCGGTATCCCGGCCGAGCGCATCCAGGCCATGGGCGCCGACAACTTCTGGGAGATGGGCGAGACCGGTCCCTGCGGTCCCTGCTCGGAGATCTACTACGACCGGGGCGAGGACTTCGGCGCCCCTGGGGGCCCGGCGCACGGCGGCGAGGAGCGGTTCCGGGAGATCTGGAACCTGGTGTTCATGCAGTACAACCGCCTGGCCGACGGATCCCTGGAACCGCTGCCGCTGCGGATCATCGACACCGGCGCCGGCCTCGAGCGCATGCTCACCGTCCTCCAGAGCGTGAACTCGGTGTTCGAGACCGACGAGCTGGCCCGCCTGGTCGCCGCCGCCGAGCAGGCCACGGGCCGGCGCCTGGGCGACGACCCCAAGGCCGACGTCAGCCTGCGGGTGCTGGCCGACCACGCCCGCACGTTCACGTTCATGGTCGCCGACGGCCAGACCCCTTCCAACGAAGACCGGGGCTACGTCCTGCGCCGCATCATCCGCCGGGCCGTGCGCCACGCCTACGGGCTCGGCGCCGAGGGGCGCGTGCTGCCGGCCATGGTCGAGGCCGTGGTCGAGGTGATGGGCGCCGCCTACCCGGAACTGCGGACGGCCAAGGACGACATCGCCGGCGTCATCGGCCGGGAGGAGGAGCGCTTCCACCGGACCCTGCGGTCCGGCTCGGCCATCCTCGACGAGGAGCTGGCCGGCGCCATCGCCGCCGGCGGGACCCTGCCCGGCACCGTCGCCTTCCGCCTCCACGACACCTACGGCTTCCCGCTGGAGCTGACCCTCGAGATCGCCCAGGAGCGGGGCGTCGTGGTGGACCGGGCCGGCTTCGAGGCGGCCATGGAGAACCAGCGCCGGCTGGGCCAGCAGGCGGCCAAGCTCAGCTCGGTCGACCCCGCCGACGCCGAAGAGCGCCGCGCCGCCTACAAGGCCCTTCTCGACGCCGGCGGCCCGGTGCAGTTCCTGGGCTACGAGCAGGTGGACGCCACCGCCACCGTGCGGGCCGTGATCGGCGACGAGATCTTCCTCCACCGCACACCCTTCTACGCCGAGAGTGGTGGCCAGGTCGGCGACACCGGCACGATCGTCAGCGACACGGGCCGGGCCGAGGTGCTCGACACCACCTACGCCCTGCCCGGATTGCACCGCCACACCGTCCGCATGGTCGAGGGCGAGATCACTCCGGGCCAGGAGGTCACCGCCTCGGTGGACACGCATCGCCGGGAGCACATCCGCCGCAACCACACCGGCACCCACCTGCTCCACTGGGCCCTTCGGGAGGTGCTCGGCACCCACGTCAAGCAGGCCGGCTCGCTGGTGGCGCCCGACCGCCTCCGGTTCGACTTCAGCCACTACGAAGCCGTCACGCCGGCCCAGCTGCAACAGGCGGAGGACCTGGCCAATTTCCAGGTCATCGCCAACGAGCCGGTGAAGGCCTTCGAGGTGCCCAAGGCCGAGGCCGAGCGCATGGGGGCCATCGCCTTCTTCGGCGAGAAGTACGGCGACGTCGTGCGGGTGGTCCAGGCCGGTCCACGGTCGGTGGAGCTGTGCGGCGGCACCCACGTGCACGCCCTGGGCACGATCGGGCCGATCAAGATCACCTCGGAGAGCTCGATCGGCGCCAACCTGCGCCGGATCGAGGCGGTGACCGGCGAGGCCAGCCTCGACCGCATCCGTGACGAGGAGCAGACCCTGAGCCGCACCGCCACCCTCCTGCGGGTCTCCCCGCCGGAGGTGCCCCTGCGGGTCGAGAAGCTGCTCGACGAGCAGCGCAGCCTGGCGGATGAGATCAAGGCCCTGCGCCGCCAGGGCGCCGGCGGGCGGGCCAAGGAGCTGGCCGGCGACGCCGTCGCCGGAGTGGTGGTCGCCCGTATCGACGGGACGACGCGCGACGAGCTCAAGGAGATGGCCCTCGCCGTCCGCGACCAACCGGGCATCCGTGCCGTCGTCCTGGGCGGGACGCCGGACAGCGGTGGTGTGGCCCTGGTGGCGGCGGTGGCCAAGGGCGGCGGGCTCGACGCCTCCAAGCTCATCGCCGACGCCGCCCGCACCGTGGGCGGCGGCGGCGGGCGGGGGGCCGACGTGGCCATCGCCGGCGGGCGCGACCCGAGCAAGCTCGACGAGGCGCTCGATTTGGCCCGGGCCGCGGCCCGTGCCAGTTTGGCCGGCGGAGCCGGCGTGGGCGAAGGTGGCGGATGAGGGCAGTAGCCCTCGATCTCGGTACTCGGCGGATTGGTGTAGCAGTCAGCGACGCAGGGGGGACCATGGCAACGCCGTACAGCGTCATCACACGGTCGGGCGACGCCCGGGCCGACAGGGCCCGGGTGGCCGAGATCGTCTCCGAAGTTGAAGCCGGTCTGGTCGTCGTCGGCCTGCCCCTGTCGATGGACGGGAGCGACGGGCCGGCGGCCCGTGCCGCCCGCAAGGAGGCCGAGGCGCTGCGTGAGCTGCTCGACGTCCCCGTCGAGCTGGCGGACGAGCGGCTGACGAGCGTGACCGCCAACCGCTCGCTCACCGAGGCGGGCGTCACCGGCCGGCGCCGGCGCAAGGCCCGGGAGGCCGGCGCCGTCGACCAGGCCGCCGCTGCCGTCCTGCTCCAGTCCTGGCTGGATGGCCGCAGATGAGCGTCGACGTCCGCCGCGACCCGCCCGACTACTTCGAGTACGAGGACCACGGCCGGCGCTGGCCGTTCATCCTCCTGGCCATCGCGGTCAGCTTCCTGGTCCTGGCCGGATCCGGAGTCATGTGGGTGCAGCGCCAGGTCAATCCCTCGGGTGCCAGCGGCCCGGAGGTGCGCATCACCGTGGAGCAGGGGATGGCGACGAGCGACATCGGCACCCTGCTGGAGCGCGAGGGCATCATCACCAACGCCTCCCTCTTCAGGTACTACGCCCGCCTCACCGGCCTCGGTGGGATCGAGGCCGGTGACTACACCCTGGAGAAGAACTCCAGCTTCGGCACCGCCAGCAAGATGCTCAAGGGGGGCGCGGCCAAAGCCGAGGAGGAGCGGTTCACCGTTCCGGAGGGCCTGACGCTTCCCGAAGTGGCCAGGGTGATCGGCGAGATGCCCGGTCGGTCGGCGGAGAAGTTCCTGGAGGCCGCCAACAGCGGCACCATCCGCTCCCAGTACCAGCCGGCGGGCAACAACAGCCTGGAGGGGCTGATCCTTCCCGAGACCTACTTCATCACCAAGGGGGCCGACGAGGCGGCGATCCTGCGCAAGATGGTCGACGCCTTCGACCAGCTGGCCACCCAGATCAACCTTCCGGGGGCGGCGGCCAAGTTCGGCATCACGCCGTACCAGGTCGTGATCGTGGCCTCGCTGGTCGAGCGGGAGTCCCGCGTCGACGACGAGCGCGGCAAGGTCGCCCGGGTGGTCTACAACCGGCTGGCCGAGAAGATGCCGCTGCAGATCGACGCCACCGTGCTGTACGCGCTCGGACTGCCGGCCCAGGAGTCGGTCAGCTTCAAGGACCGTGAGGTGAACTCGCCCTACAACACCTACAGG